>Ga0105163_1000007_pt1 | contig 185067 bp, 206 predicted proteins | sample JNZ110809AmetaG_FD_81531 | JGI IMG/M metagenome (GOLD analysis project Ga0105163, IMG submission 81531) | Hot spring microbial communities from Jinze hot spring, China to study Microbial Dark Matter (Phase II) - JNZ 110809A | ecosystem: Environmental > Aquatic > Thermal springs > Hot (42-90C)... | reverse complement strand
ACTCGTTCGAGCGAATGAGTATATAAAAGCTTGAACATCCACTGCCCCGGTAGCTCAGCCCGGTCGGAGCGGCCGCCTCGTAAGCGGCATGTCGCGGGTTCGAATCCCGCCCGGGGCTCCAATACCCCTAGTTTTGGAGTCCTCACAGAGTTTCTCCTTAAGATTTTAAATAATCACATAGGATATAGTTAATGTGGCCCCCTTAGGTAAGCAGTATGCGGCTTTACTTGAGGTCTGCCTAGTCTCACTAATTCTAACTTTTGTTTTGTGGTTCTACGAAGCTTACTTAAAGTGTAGTATGTTCTGGCATTTTGGTCTCCCAAAATTTATTATAATATTCATAACCCTACTCGCCATCACCTTACCCAGGAGGAGTTTTAGGATTTACGGCTTCCTACCCAGAAGCCCGCGCTTCACATTGAAGTGGAGCTCAGCATTTATAGCGGCATTTATCCTACCTACAGTGATCTCAATTGGTGTGTCAGCGGCTCTGGGCATGGCTAAGCCTGCTGGGCTGTCGCCGCTCGGCATAGTTCTAAACGTGATCTTCAACATGATCTTCATCGGGCTTGTTGAGGAGGCTTATTTTAGGGGTTACGTCCAGTCTAGGTTCAACGAAGTCTTTGATAGGCGCTGGCGGAGACTTGTCTTTAAGGCTTGGAAGGTCGATTATGGAATAGGTCTACTTCTAACCTCCGTAATTTTCGCCCTGATACATATAGTCAATTACTGGAACCCGATTACATCAAGGTGGGAGCCAGCTTGGTGGATGCCCATACACATCCTAGGAACATTCGCCTTCGGATGCTTAGCCGGGGCTCTAAGAGAGGCATCAGACATTTATGTTTCAGCTTCACTACATGGAGGTATAATGACTGCCTATACGTTCCTATCCATTTATACAAGCGAATTGATCCTGAACATAAGCCTATTCATCAGCTGGTTCATCTTCTTCTATCTTCTAACCATCTTCTTCCATGAATCCGAGAACCTAAAGCCAAGAACCATGGAGAGCAAAGCGATGAAATGAAGACAACATAGAGAAAAGATAATTGACCGCAAGTTTTAACCCAGATAATTATGAGAAGAACCTTGTCAAGTTCATAGAAAAAAGTGCATTTCATACTCTTTGAGGAGAGCATTTAATTACTGGCGTCTTTTCTCCAAATTTTATTAATGGATGTTTGGGAGGGAAACCTATGAGTATTAGAAAGAGTGAGATAATTATCTTAGCTTTAATTGTTCTGTCGTTCTGTGTTAGTGTTTGTTTATACCCGTGGATTCCGGAGAAGGTCGCCAGTCACTGGAACATTAAAGGCGAAGTTGACGGTTACATCCCGAAGTTCTGGGGCCTATTCCTTGTTCCTTTCGTGTTTACTGTAATTGCCCTGCTCCTTATCGCAATACCAAGAATAGATCCATTGAAGGAGAACATCGAGGCATTCAGAAAGTACTATGACGGCTTCCTCATACTCTTCTCAATATTCCTCCTTTCTGTACATCTACAGGTGATGCTTTGGAACATCGGTGTGCAGGTGAGCCCGACGGTTACCATATCGATAAGCATCGGGTTGTTGTTCTTTTACATCGGGATCTTATGCACGAACTCAAAAAGGAACTGGTTTATCGGGATAAGGACGCCGTGGACATTGAGTAGCGACAGGGTCTGGAAGAAGACACATAGGCTCGGAGGGAAGCTTTTCAAGGTGATCGGAATATTTACAATCTTCGGGATGCTAATCCATGAATATGCGATCATCCTATTCATCGCTCTAGTAATGTTCGCCGCAGTCTATACGATAGTCTACTCGTACTTTGAGTACCAGAAAGAGAAGAGCGCTAACCTCCAGACCTGGTGTACAAAACACGGAAACCTTGCTGGTAATGTGTCCGAATAACATGGAACCAAAAGCCGCAATGTCCCAATTAGTTCAGCATTCGCGAAAATTTTTTCTTCTATGCTGAACTAACTCGTTAAGCTTAAAAAAAAGTTTGGTTGTTACTACCTCAATCTACTCTCTGCCGTCGTTTTGTATTTCATACGTTCGATGCTATAACTTTCTTAGGTACGAGCTTTATTATGACGGATTCACCCTCTTCTATGGGAGCCATCTTTTTGTATTGTTTGTACTTCCTATAAAGTAGGCGTCTTCCATATGCAAACTCTTCACTACCTTCGTAAATTTCAGCCATGCCTTGGATCATGAGGCTTTTTAGCCGATTCCAATTTTCATAGTATACGTCAACGAGTAGCGTAGCTGATGGATTCCTCTTTAAGTTCTTAACCTTTTTAGAGTTAGCATCAGTACCTATGTATATTGCTTTACCATCGAACGCATAGCATACGGGAACTAAATGGACTGTCCCATCTTCAGATATCGTTCCTAATCTTCCGACCCTCTGTTTCTTAAGAAAGCTCGCATGCTTCCCTTTTAATTCCTGCAAAACCGTTGGCACCTTCACACGCAGTTGTATTAAAGTATATTTAAAGCAAGCGTAAAGGGTCTGGTATGGTGTTTACAGAAAGGGAGTTGGAAAGGTACGACAGACAAATTAGGTTACCTAACTTCGGTGTGGAAGGTCAAAGGAAACTGAAGACCGCGAAGGTTCTTGTCGCGGGGGTTGGAGGCCTCGGCACCGCAGCGGCTCTTTACTTGGCAGCAGCGGGTGTAGGTAGACTTATGCTGGTTGACAAAGAAGTTGTCGAGCTCAGTAACCTAAACCGTCAAATTTTGTACACTACAAACGATTTAGGAAAACCAAAAGCAAAGGTCGCGGCTGAGAGGTTGAGCTCCTTAAACCCTGAGATATCGATAGAGGCTCTAATGGTTGAGATAAACGAGGAGAATGTGTCCGAGATTATAAAAGGATGCAACGTCGTGGTGGACGGTCAGGATAATTACAAGACTAGATACGCGTTAAATGATGCATGTATTATTCAGAGAATACCGTTCGTTCATGCCTCCGTGCATGCGTATGAGGGTAGGCTGATGACGATTTTACCGGGCAAAGGGCCGTGCTATAGGTGCATCGTGCCCGTACCGCCACCAGAAGAAGGGGGTTTCCCAGTCCTCGGCACGGTTCCAGGAACAATCTCTACGTTACAGGCTACAGAAGCGATTAAAATCGTACTCGGTATAGGAAAGCTCTACGTTGGAAGGATGTTAATATACGACGCTCTTGAGATGATGTTTTACGAGGTAAAGGTCGAAAGGAATCCTGAGTGCCCTTCATGCGGCTTGCTTTGAAAACGTTTATAAACATCAAAACTAAAAAATATAACGTGAGCAAATATGCCAAAAGCATTTGTATTGGTGAACACTGAGATACCCCGATAAAATAAGGGGCTCAAAAGGTTCTGAAGAAGAAGTGGTTAATGAGCTGAGAAAGATAGACGCGGTTAAGGAAGCGTTTATTGTATATGGTGTTTATGACGTAATAGTAAAGGTTGAAGCAGATAGTATGGACAAGCTTAAGGAAATAGTCTCATGGAAGATAAGAAGGTTGGATAAGGTCAGGAGCACGCTCACGATGCTTGTGATCAGCGAGTAACATAACGACTCAAAAAAATAATTATTATTGCCTCCCCGTTTTAAATGGCCTTGGTTAGCATAAAGGTTCATGGTGGAGCTGGTGAGATAGGCGGCAATAAGATACTTGTGAGTACGAATGAGGCAAAAGTTTTCCTAGACTTTGGTACGAGCTTTACGACGAAGAGGAAGTTTTATGGTGGTTTTATTAAGGCGAAGAGGTTCAGGATACTTGAAGAATATATCTTAACGGGAATGCTTCCAGAGCTACCCGGCATATACCGGGAAGATTTGCTTGGAAACCTAAATCACTTGAGGAGCGACGTTCCATCTGTTGATGCATGTATAATCACGCATGCCCACCTAGACCATTGTGGACACATCTCATTGCTTAGACCAGATATCAAATTCTACGTTGGAGCAACAGCAGCCATTTTGCTGGAGGCAAGGGAAGAAACTAAGACAAGCAAAGAACCAGAAGATCAGATAATCAAGGTAAAGGATTACAGAGATGGAAGGATATTCAAAAGGCAGATGGAGACGTTTTCAACTGGTAAGAAACTCAATATAGAAAACATAAATGTGACCCCTATACATGTGGACCACTCGACCCCCTCGTCCTACGGACTCATACTCGAGTTGGATAACGTTCGTGTTGTGTATACCAGCGATTTCCGCTTACACGGTCCTATGCGTAAAATGACCGAGGACTTCATAGAGCATGCATCAGCGGATGATGTAGATGTGCTGATAATTGAGGGTACAAGGATAAGCGACCCTTCAATCCATTCTGAAGAAAGTGTTCTGCTCAGCATGAAGAACTCTTTGAAGGACACTCAAGGAAAGGCCGCAGTAGCTCTAATAGGTCTTCTCGACTTTGACAGACTAAAAAGTCTGATTTCCGCTGCCGAATATGCGGACAGAAAGTTAGCACTCTCACCAAAGTTAGCCTACGTCATCAACTGTCTCGAAAAAAGAGCAACAAACATCCAAGTACCAAAACTCACAAACGATATGCTATCAGTTTACTTAGAACCGAGCGGCTCTGGCGGATACGAACCTGAAAAAAATTACCGCGGCTGGTTGAGAAAGTTCTTAGAAGAATGTCAAGATGTTGGTGTGCACCTCGTAACTCCAGAAGAATTGGCTAAGCAGAAAGACAGGTACATCCTGACGTTATGCCAAAGTGAGGATTTGCCTGAGCTTGTCTCGATCAGACCAGAGCCAGGCTCGATATTTCTATTTTCATCCAGCGAGCCCCACAATGAAGAGCAAGAAATAGAGCGGGAGAAGGTAATCAATTGGTTAGAGCTTCTTGGTATGCGACCTGTGCATGTACACGCCTCAGGTCATGCATCACAAGGTGAGATAATCGGCACGATTGAAAGGATGTCACCAAAGATGGTGATCCCTGTACACACAGAACATCCTGAAATGTTTAAAGGGCTGCTTGAAAAGCAAGGAATAGGCTCCAAAGTTATAGAGCCCCCAAAATCTCATGAAATCATCGTTTAACAAAACGTAATACCCATAACCTGTGGCGTATATTACCAAACGTAATACGGGGGCTTTGGGCTGAGAAACGCTCTTTTACTGCCTCTGAATCAGCATTATCGAGTGGAAATGGCTAGAGAACTCGTAATAGTTGAATCAAAAGTAAGGCAACTACTACCGGAGGGCATAAGGCTCGCATCAGACGCTCTCGAAGGACTTGACCAGATAGTCAGAGAAATAATCAAAAAGGCGGTTGAAAGATGCCAGGCTAACGGTCGCAAGACGCTGATAAAAGAAGACTTCTGAGCGATAAACCAATGCCTCGACAATCCCGTCATAAAAGTCCAAAAAGTTAGTCGGTTATATCCCTAGTATTTTTTCATTTAATCCGTTAGATGAGACTCTTAGGGATGTTTAGTCAGAATCGTTAGTGGTCAGCTTTCTAAACTATTCCACCGGCCTGAACCTCGACTTTAGTTTCTCTAAGATTGATGGCAACGTCGTGTACTCCATCTCAGATTCTTGGAGCCTTGATGGTTGGAATTCGCCCATCGTCCTGAGATAAATAGCGATCTCTGACGCAAACCTTCGTGAGTAGTCAAAGAATGGATCTTCAAATAGGTCTGCCGGTTCTTTTCCGTCAACTCCAACGAGCTTTCCATTAGAGATTTGCCAACCCATGGCTATCACTCTAGGTGGCCCGTCAAAATACGATACTACGTTCTGTCCTTTCTTGAACGATACTGGCATGAGCGGTCCTATATGCGAGCCGCGCATCCAACCGCTCACAAGCGTCGGAACCGCAAAGGCGCTGAGCACTTCGCCGACGGCAGGTAATCCTGCTTGACACCTGACTATCATAACGGGATCATCCTTACCCACGTACCTCCCGGCTATGAGGCTTAGTTTTGTCGTACTGGTAGCTGCCGCAGGTTCTCTATCGTTTGCTCTTAAAACCTTCGCGATAACATAATGGTTCGTTGTTCCGATCAAACCGATCAAATCGTACAACTCTTCTGGCGTCTTTAACTCGACAGACTTTGACTCGATGAGGTCCAGCACCTCAAAGATGAACCCGCCATGCATGCTTGGGTCAATAACCAAACCTGCCGTATTGTCTGGTGATGCGAATATCCTGTACAACGGTATGTTCCAAGCACCGGGCTCTGTCTTATCTGCGGCGAAGACTATTATGGGCTCTGACTTCCTCTCTTCGAACTCCATCTCTGCAACCCCTGGACCTAGGCCTTTAATGTTACCGCTGAAAGCGTCGCTCAAAAGGTCTTGTCCTGCAGCGTATAATTTCATGGGCCTCGAGATCTTTTCGGTTACCTCACGGAACGTATCCCATGCGAGACCGTGTATCTTTGGATTGTTCGGACCCTTATTGTGGGTCATAACGAGTATTATGTCATCACCACAATGGGTTGCGTAGCCGCTGTTTATTAGCCCCTCTTCTTCCGCATTAAGGAGCTTTCGTTGTGCATACTCTATCATGGCAGTATGTGGCTTGTAGTGACCCACGACACTCCCAACGTCAGCTTTTATAACCGATACCGTTACCTTTGGCAGATTACATCACCACGTTTCTTAAATGTACGTGGAAGTATTTATCATCTTCTATTAAATGTTAGAAAACTTTTGATGAATCTCGTCGTTATACTCTCGATATTTTAAGATAATAGGACACCAATCCTTTTCTGGACAGTAACCTAGAAGCTTGCACTTCTCGCCCATCATCGAACCTATGAGCTCATTAGTTTTTGATACAGCAAACCAAAGCTTGTATGCTATACCCCTTTCCTCGTGCTGGGCGTAACTGCACGTCCTTGTTGCAACAAACCCGATAGGGTAAAGAAGGTTAAAACCATCGTATATTCTAACAACATAGATCTTTACGGCTTGGGGAACGATGTATACGGCAGACGCAGGTGAAGCGCCTAAAGCGATAAGCTCGGCATAAGTCTGTAACGCCATGCTGATAACATCTAAGAATTGCTTTCGCAAGCTGGAATTCCTATTGATGGTCGGTGGAACTGCTGTCCATTTCTCGACGTCCCTTGAAGCCCTGTGCACGGCCGCGTATATGGACTCGACAACCGTAGGCACGGTTCTGTGCCTGATTGCTTGATGGTATGACACAAGTGACATAGGCTCTAGCATACTCGCATACACTAGATGGCTGAGCTGTCCCAAGCTTTCCGTCGTTATGCGACCACTTACGTACGAAAGAACATTCTCGCCTCCTATTATTCTAAAGTCGAGCAGCTTGGGCTCAGATGGTAAGCCATTCTCTGCAGCGATCTTAGTAATCATGTCCTCATCCTTAAATGGGTTTGACAAAGGGTACGCAACTGATTCGCCATTAAATTTCATTCTTGCCCTAAAGAGTGCTGGAGATACTTTCTCGAGCATATTGCTTATCTTGTTCGCGAGAACTGCAACCTCGTTTGGTATGAATTTGGACGATTTTGCCTCAAGACCGAGCCTGATTAATGGAATCATAGATTCAAGGGTTGTGCTGACGAAGAGAGATGTCTTGACACCAAGCGGTAAAACATAACGTGCATCCTCAATCGGTATTCCTTCATCACAAAGCTGTGAATAAACATCAAAGCATGCTTTAGCAGAATGTTGATACGTGTCGCTTAAGCCCTTTACGTTTAACTCTTCAGGACATAAAAAGTAGGATGGATCAACCTTTTTCCTTCTCTGCGATTCCTGGAGATAAGAGCCAAAACGTGACGCTACGAGTAGCATGGAACCTATCCTGCTGCATCCCTTAACCTCGAATTGAATGGAAACGCTGGTTGATAGCGATGCATGGCCCCTTCTTGTTGATTCACTATGCATCTTCGAAGCGAACTTTTCTAGATCCTTTCCCTTCTCAAGAAAGTTTTTCAACCTTTCCTCAAGCGATATTCCTTCAAAAGTCCCAGTGCCCTCTAACGCGATAAAAACATCCGGCTCCAAAATTAATTTTCTTTGATCTATTAACACCTCGCTCCTAGGCCCGTATGAATAGAGGCAGACTTCCAAGTCCTCGGGTTTCTGCAACTCGCCTCCTATGTATTCACGTTTAAATCCGATAAAAAGCTTACCAAGCATTGTTAAACACATATAATCCTCCGCCAAAAGGTATAGTATGATATGAGTGGAATAAGAAGACCCGAGGACATGTTGCGTGAAAGACTCGGGGATGTGCCTGTGTTTGGACAAATTCAACCAAGACCAGTACTTTCATCAGATATTGAGTTACTCATAAAGGAAGTTCAAGCACTTAAGGCCGAAATCATAAGGATAAAGGCTGCCTTGAAAAAGCATGGCATAGAAGTAGACTAGGGCATCATATCGGTAATTCTGGCTTGAGTGCCTTAACCAGCGGTCTGAGCTTTGAGAATACCAGGCGAAGGACGTTCAGGTCATCCTTGCAGTGATTCTTTATAATCCTGAGTGCCACTTTATCGCCCTTCATAGCCTTAACATAAAGTGTGGGAACATCCTGACCCAATGTCTTAACATCCTTCTTTATTCCGAGAAATTTTGACACATGGAATAGGTCCGTCCTGCTGAGCTTGAGGTTGTTCCTGACGAGCTCTGCCATGTCGAGATGGTAAATAGAGAGTAGAGATTCTGCTTTTAAGTTATGCTTTATCGCCCTTGATATAAGAAACGGTATGTCAAAGCTCTTCCCATTCCAAGTGATCACTATATGGTATTGCTCGAGCTTTTTCAACAGATCCTCCAACTTATTCTTCTCTAGCTCCGGTCTGTCCACAGATATGTAGCTGAACTTTCCATCATCTTCCATGATGCCAGCTCCGACAATCGTCCCTACGTCCGCCTCTAGTGATGTGGCCTCAACGTCGAGGAAACAGACCCTCGGTCCGGCTCCCCTCCTCTGCGAACGTTGCATCAGTAATAACCTTCGCATCAAGATTAAAAAGGTTATCTAAATGAGTCACGGTCCCGGAACTCATACCATGCCATCCTTAACGTACCCGTCCTTACATCAGTAAATTCCCGCAACGTCGCCATAAGAATCATGGTTTTGCTGAGCGGAGGCTCCGGAAGCCTGCATCCATAGTTGTCGTATCCAACATACACGAAAATCGGCCTTATGTCCATCAAAGCCCGTATAAAATAATCATCAAAATCTATAATGGGTTCCACGACCACTCCCTTGTATGGATGCTTCAGTGCCTTCATGGCCTCGATCCTTTCGGAAGGTTTTGGAGCCCGTGATAGTCCGTAGTCGCGGTTAGATTCTATAGTCGCAGCGAGTACAACGTTCATTGGAAACTCGTTCCCAAACCGTAAGTACCGATTAGGATTCTTTGTAAGAAACATAAAGCGTACATGCGGCTGCCCTCTAACCACATCTATGATGCTCCGTATCCATTCTTCTGGAACCCAATCACCGAAAAGATCACCCATATCGCACACGAATACCGTGGAACCCCTCCTAAACCGCTTGTTAAGCCTTTGAGGAAGGAGCGTGGGTCTAAATCCGTTGCTTGAGTAGGGTTCTACACCCATTGACGCAAGCTTCCTTGCCAATCTTACAGCCCAGCAATAGGCGCACTGATGATTGCATCCTATGACTGGGTTCCAAGTATCCGTTATTTCACCAAATGTCTTCTGAGTATTTGCATTTATCTCAATCACTGTGCAGCCTCACAATCTAAGAAGTTAAGCGTGCTTTTATCGTTTACTGGTCTGACGTGAGAGTATCGTAAAAGTATAAGTATTGATAACGATCGTACGCTTGTGGCGAAGAACTTGCCAAAACTGCTAGACTTTCCGATAATAGTCATCAATTTCAAAACATACCTCGAGTCGTTGGGCGATAGGGGTATGAGGATTGCGAAGGATGCAGAAAGTGTTTCCAATGAAACTGGCGTATGCATATGCGTAGCGCCACAGTTTACAGACATCAAAAGCATAGCCAATGCGGTCAGCATCCCGGTCTTTGCTCAGCATGTTGACCCATACCCGCCAGGCAGTTACACTGGCTCGGTATCCGTCGAAGCTATCAAGGACGCAGGCGCAATTGGTTCGATCCTTAATCATTCTGAAAAGAAGCTACAGTTAGCAAGCATATTTGCCGCTGTAAAGATGCTAAAAAATGCTGGCATGTTTTCTTTAGTATGCGCCGAAGATGTCGAGCCTGCCATGGCCGTTGCCGCATTAAGCCCGACGATGCTTGCGGTTGAACCCCCTGAACTGATTGGAACCGGTATACCTGTCTCGAAAGCAAGACCTGAGATAGTATCGGAAAGCGTTCAACGAATACGTAGCATAAATAGGGAGATAAAAATCCTCTGCGGAGCCGGTATAACTAGGGGAGACGACGTCCGTAGGGCAATCGAATTGGGCTCCGATGGTGTCTTATTAGCTAGCGGCGTCGTAAAGGCAAAGGACCCAAGGGCTGTAATAAAAGAGATGGCCGAAGCGGTGCTTAGCTCTCGCTAACGCTCTACAATCACTTGCATAGGCTCGCCCTTGCTGTTGTACGCGACAATGTGTTTTTCGCTTAGATATGGTGCCACAACTATAACCAGCACTCTGCCTATCATGTTGTTAAGGTCCTCGACTGAAGGTATGGGTATTCCTGATGGGTGGGAATGGGCTACACCGATTATGGAGAAGTCCATGGGCAACATGTCTAGACGAAATTCAGAAAACCCCTTGCCATACACCGACCCGGGTGCTAGGAGGACCTCCTCTAGGACTATATCCTGCTTAGTCTCCTTCCCCCGAAGGAGGACTATGGCCTCCTTTGGATGAAAGTGTTTAGAAATCTCTAAAAGGGCTACCAGGACGTCATTTTTAAGTACTACCTTCTTCATAAACCGCTAGCTTTATAGGTTAAAGGATTTTAAAATCCTTAACCCTCATGCATAGGTTTAGGGCTGGAGGAAGACGATATGTCCGTCATAGCGAGTGCAATTAATAAGTTCACAAACTTTAGCAGCTGGTTTGATGAGCTGATATTTCAGGCAAGAATAGTCGATAGTAGGTTCCCGGTCAAGGGCTTTATAGTTTATCTTGAGAACGGCATGTTCATCCTTGAAATGATAAGGAGGAGGTTGGAAGAGCTCCTTGTCGAGACCGGACATAAGACCATGATGTTCCCTCTCGTAACTACCGATGAGCTTTTTGCCAAAGAGGCGGAACACATAAAGGGCTTCCTTTCTGAAGTTTTTGTCATAGAGAAAGCTGGCAATAAGCCGTTAGAGAAGAAGTTGATAATACGTCCCACATCCGAGACAATAATGTACCCCATGTTTAAATTATGGATACGGTCGCATGCAGACCTTCCATTTAAAGTTCACCAAACAGTAAATGTTTACAGGTATGAAACAAAAGCAACGCGACCCTTGTATAGGGCAAGGGAATTTCCGTGGAACGAAGCACACACGGCACATGCTACTGCTGCAGATGCTGAGGAGCAAGTAAGGGAGGCAATAGAAATATACTCTAAAGTTCTTAAGGAGCTTGGCATAAGCTATCTTCTACTGAAGAGACCGGATTTCGATAAATTTGCTGGTGCAAAGTACTCGATAGCCTTTGATGCTTGGAATCCGGATGGTAGGGTCAATCAGGTGGCTACGGTTCACAACCTTGGTAGAAATTTCTCAAAGGTATTCGAGATAGAGTTTGAGCAGAAGGATGGTAGTAGGGCTTTAGTGTATCAACTCTGCTATGGCTTCGGCCTCAGCAGAGTTCTGGCTGCCGTTATTGCGCAACATGGTGATGATAGGGGTTGTGTATTTCCTCCTAGCATCGCACCAGTTCAAGTAGTTATAGTGCCTATACCGTTCAAAGGATACGAAGAGCTCATAACGTCATATTGCAAAAAAATCCATGAGAGATTAAAACGAATATACAGATGCGTGTTGGACGACAGAGAAGATGTTACGCCTGGCGAAAAATTTTACCATTGGGAAATGCTTGGTGTGCCGGTGAGGGTTGAGATAGGACCAAAAGAGGTTTCGAGCAGTAAGGTTACGCTCTTTAGGAGGGATACGTTAGAAAGAACCGAAGCAGATCTAAACGATGTTGAGATGCGCGTTGAAGAACTCATGACAAAAATTTTCACATCGTTGAAGGAAAGGAGCGCCAGAATAATGGAGCAGATGGTGGTTGACGCCTACAGCCCGGACGAGGTAAAAAAGGCTTTATCAGAAAGAAAGATAGCAAGGATTGAATGGTGCGGCAAGGAGGATTGTGCCTTGAAGCTCAAAGAGCATGCCGGCGGCGAGATAAGGGGCAGTAGGTTTGACATCGTAGAAGTACCGCAAAGAAATTGTATAGTCTGCGGTGAAAAGGCCCAAGAAGTCGTCTATGTTGCCAAAGCCTACTGACCTCAGGTTATGTAAGCATCCAGATGACGGAGCCTCTTGGCAGGGTGCGGATGAGTGCTAAATAGTTCCATCAAAATGCTCGGTTTTTCTGCTTTAATTCTTTCTACAAGGGAGTCTATATCATCATAACCTCTAATGGTAACCTCAGGGTCTGTGATGAATAGTGCTTTCATTTGGGTGTAAGAGGCGATTTTTTCCTTACGAATCTTCTTTGAAGCACTCATTATTCTGACTAGGCCCCTTTGGAGATTCTTTGCACCGTTCTGCACGTAAATCGCGGCATGTGAGTCAGCATAGTACTCCCTTAACCTGCTAAAGTAGAATACGAAGAGGTTGAAGATGAAGCTCAGAACCATTAGACCCAATCCGATGAGCACCAATAGTGCACCGCCACCCCCTCTTTGATCCCTAGACATGTTGCCGAGCCAACCAGAGTAGTAAAGTATGTGTCCAAGATAATATATGAGCGCGGGTATTATGCTTATTACCATCATGAACATGACGTCTTTATGCTTTATATGACCCACCTCGTGTCCAATGACTGCCTCAACTTCTTCGCGAGGCAGTGTAGATAAGAGACCTCTAGTAACTGCTACGAAGTTGCCTGTAATCGGGTTACCGTAAGCGAAGGCATTGGGTAAATCTATCTCTGCCAGCATAAGCCTCGGCTTAGCATTAAGCCCACTTGTCGCCGAGATTCTCGATACGGCTTCATGAAGCCAAGGGTATTCGTGCGGTTTAATAGGTCTGACCCTATATATGGCGTTAATAATGTAGGGTGCGATCAACCACTGCAGTATGTGGAACGCAACCACTATGCCGACTATTGTATATATGCTAAGCGAGGCCCCAAGCCAACTTAAAATCACCATCAGAACAAGCGTTGCTGAACCGATTATAGCCGCCAGCGTACCCAACATCGCGAGCCTCAGTTGTATAAGTGACATTTTTGCCCTTGATAGCATAGAAAATCTACCCAGTTTTTAAGCAAGGTGAGATTATCTAAAAAACTTTTTCCATATTTTATGAAATTTTCCACACAGTTTTCGTTCTTACATACAAATATATTGGTTTAATGTGCGACTTTTCTCTCTTCTCTTGCCCTTACCTTCAGGACACCGTAATGTATCGCACAACTAATGCAAAGATTCTTTGTTATTACGTTCTCGGCAAGGTACGCACCTTGTTGCTTTAACTCCTTCGCAAGATCTTTGCCTACGAGCGAGACCCTCTTCGTAATTCTCTGAATCTTACTCCTAGGTACATAAGCACCACAGTTGTCGCATTGCACCATCGGTTCTTTGCCTTTTGCGCCTTTAGCCCTACCCCTGCTCTTACGCTTGAACGGCATGGTCCCACCTTCATTGTATTGAATGTTTATGGTTGTATAAAATGTTAACCAGACTCAAACCTGCCCTTGTTTTCACGTTCATGAGGGCTCTCCTACAAAGTAAATGTTTTTACCTCCCGTTAACCACTTTTTTAGGCTAGTATAAAGGGCAAACGGAAGGCTGAACATCATTGAAGCTTAGGAGAGATCGATGGTATGCCAATTAGTTTAAAGGAAAGGATAGAGATGCTCAGGCAAGGCATCCTCCACCGTTATGTGATACCTGCTTTAGAAGAAAGGGGTTTCATGGTTAGTAATTGGAAAAGACCGCAAAGTTTTGAGGATATGGTGCTAAGGGACGAAGGCTGGATCCCTTTATATACGCAATTCACAACATGGGAAACTTATTCTAGAGACAGTCCGTTATACGTTTATTTTAATACGTTTTATGGAGATGTTTACGAAAAAGCGTACAGAATTTGTTTTGTTGAATTCATAATAAACGTACTCAACTTCCCCCTAAAAAAGAACCTTGTTGGAACTTTTACGAGACTTAACGTAAAGGATGGCTATTACTGGAAGACTAGAATACCCATAGACCTGTCTTTTCCAGATGCCTGTGTTAACGAGATAGACGGCAAGTATGATGAATTGACGCTACTCATGTCTAATGAAGGTGTTATAGAAGAGCTCATGAACCTTGACAACTCAAAAGTATGGCGAAAGGTCATCTAACGACCCTTAGCACTAAGACGGTGTTCGTGTTCTTCACACCTTCTATTTTCCTTATCTCTTCGATGCACCTATTTAACCCAGCTACGTTGTTGGCGGAGACTATGGCAGCCACATCGTATTCACCAGTCAACTCGTAAACACCCTCAACACCATCTAAGGTAGCGAGTTTCTCGCTCACAAACGGTGTCGGCACCCCAGGGTCTATCGTGATAAACGTTATTGCCCTTACGGCATGCCCTTTCTCGACTTCTATAGTGAACCTCGTTATCACGTTATTCTTTATCAAGTTTTTTACACGACGTCTGACGGCACCTTCCGAGAGCCCCAATTCTTTGCCTATTTCCACAAAAGGTTTCCTTGCATCTTTTTTCAATATCTCGATTATTTTATTATCAATTTCGTCCATAGCAAGTATTTTCATTAACGGCGTTCGTTAAATACTTTACGGAAACCATTACTAAAAATCTTGAAAACTAATTTAAGAATAATAAAAATTCTAAACAGTCTTTTTATACAAGACGCTTTTTTCCTTTAAAGGATGCGCGATGAGGGTGGCATTAGCATATAGCGGCGGCCTTGATACGACCGTAATAATTAAGTGGCTTCAGGAGAAGTACGGTGCAGAGGTTATAACTGTAACAGTGGACGTTGGTCAAGAGGAAGATTTTGCGGCGATAGCGGAACGTGCAAAGTTGAGCGGTGCAGTGAAACACTATTACGTGGATGCAAAAGAGAGGTTTGCAAAAGAGTTTGTGGCAAGGGCCATCAAGGCTAACGCTCTGTATGAGGGTGAGTACCCACTAACCGCTGCTCTTAGTAGGCCCTTAATAGCTGAGGAAACGGTTAAGGTGGCGTTAAAGGAGAACGCCGATGCCGTAGCCCATGGATGTACTGGAAAGGGTAACGACCAGGTAAGGTTCGAGGTAACATTCGCGGCACTAGCACCTGGAATAAAGATACTCGCACCTGTAAGGGAGTGGAACATGAGCAGGGATGAAGAAATAGAGTACGCCTTGTCCAGAAAGCTACCGATACATCCTAAGAAGAGCAGGTTCAGCATTGACGAGAATTTATGGGGCAGGTCGATAGAAGCAGCAGAGTTAGAAGACCCATGGGTAGAGCCTCCACAAGAGGCCTTTAAGTTTGTTGCACCTTTAGAGAATACTCCGGACGAAGCAGAAGAGATCACAATAGGTTTCGAAAAAGGTGTACCAGTTTCACTAAATGGTGAAGAATTACCTTTGACTGAGATAATAAAGCGTCTAAACCAAATCGGTGGAAAGCATGGTTTTGGCATAGTGGATCACGTGGAAGATAGGGTTGTAGGAATAAAGTCGAGGGAGGTGTACGAAGTTCCGGCTGCACTCATGTTAATCAAGGCCCACGCCGATTTGGAGAAGATGACCTTAGGCGGAAGGCATCTGATGTTTAAACAATTGATCGACAGGCAATGGTGCTATATGGTTTACGCTGGCTTATGGGTTGATCCTTTAATGGATTCGCTCAATGCTTTCATAGATAAATCACAAGAGAACGTAACCGGTGAGGTAAGGATAAAACTGTATAAGGGTTCTGCTAGGATTGTTGGAAGAAGGGCAGAGAGGCCTGTGTACTCAATGGCCATGGCAACGTATTCACGTGAAAGTGCTTTTGATCAAAAAATGGCTGAGGGCTTCGTGAGGATATGGGGGTTGGAGACAGTCCTAGGCCGGGCGGCGCTAAGAAAGAAGGAATAAAAATTCGTATTGGAATGGCACAAATACGTGTCTTCCAATAACATGAATTATGCTAATTTATATGCTAGCAAACATCTTTTATCCAAAGAAAAGCTTTGGGCACATGGTTTAACATCAACATGAAATTTACTTCATTTATAGTAGATAACAATGCCTCGCTATTGAATAATTAAAACTTTTAAAATCTTGTTCTAAATTAAAAATAGCTTTACAAACTTTCCAAACGTTTAATTAAATTCTCTGTAATCCTGCTTAATGTAAATTCTGCGGCCCTTTTTGCCGCGTTCTTTCCCATATCACTCGCAAGCTCCTCGTTATCAATCAATCTCAAGACAGCTTTTGTCGCACCTTCTATGTCTTCCGGACCGTTAACATGGATACCATCGATTTCATTCCTGATCAGCCAACGTTGGCCACCAATCGCTGAAGTTATTACGGGTTTGCCGGCGTACATGAATTCTAGTTGCGTTAGTCCTAAAGCCTCCATCCTGCTCATGATGATGTTAGCATACGACGCTCTTATCAACGAGATCTTCTCATCCTCGCTAATTTCACCAATGTATCTGAAATTTGGAAGAACTCGAGTAGCTTTAATTAAAATATCAGCCTGATCGGATGGTGAACCGGCTACGATGAAGATTACGTCTTTTCTGTTACGTAAGTTGTTAGCAATTTTAACTATGGCGGCTGGATTCTTTCGCTTTTCCACAGTTCCTATAAAAGTTATCATCTTAACGTCATTAGGTATGTTGAATCTTGAATATACATCTACTTTACCTAGATTGTTGAACGCCTCCTCATCAATCCCTCCAGGATAAAGGAGACACTTATTGGCATCTGCGCCTAGTTCGATCATTTGATCAATCTCAACAGGTGTTGTGCAAAGTATCAGGTCTGCCGTCTTGAATATTATAGGAAATACCGTGCTGTTCCATGCCTCTCTATACAGCCTTTCAATTGGTGGGTAATGTATAGGACTCGGAGGTTGGTAGTGTGGCATGAAGCATGCTATCAACCTTCTATCGCTCAACCCCTCCTTGAGCATCATGTCACTCCATAGTTTGAAACGGGTGAGTTCCTCCGGGCCGTTCCATAGCGTGCTATGGACTATAAAGCATTCCACTCCTAAGTCCTCAACAATATATCTGAATGTTGATTGTGCATCCCTAAGCATGATTCTCCTTGGAGGCCAGCTAGATATGTAGCCATCCATCCTTATCACAGGAACACCAAATTCTTCTTTAACCACGTAGCCCCTCACACTCTTTAACACTTGCTCGTACCAAGGAACGCGCTTCCCATCATGGAACAAAGTAGACAAAAGAAAGGCATCTTTTCTCTGCTTACGTAGCCCTTTCACCATTCGAAGTGCAACAAGTTCCTGGCCCTTAGTCAGGCTAGTCTGGTACATCAAGACGGCAATCTTCAATACTCTGCACCCTTAAACTCTGCAAAACGGTAGGCGACTCGGGTCAAAATTCAATTTGAGGTTAACAAGTTCTGAAAGAAGTTTTGGGACATTTTCAAACTTAATAAAATATTGACACTCCAGCTCCGGAGCGCTATGCCCGTGGAGCACGCCCACAGAGATATTAGCAACCTTGAAAGCGGGATTATCCATTTTACTATCTCCTATATACATTATGGGTCCATTTATACCAAGGACGTCTTTTATGAAAGATACAACAACTCCCTTATCTGGTTTAACTGGGAAGATGTCTAGGAATGGTTCGCACTCGTATTCTTCAACATAAAGATTAAGCTTTCTCGCTATTTCTTTTATTTTTTCCACAAGATTCTTGGTAGGAACCCTTCCATAGCGCCAATCAATACACAAACCAGCAACTTTCCTATTCCTTAAGGCCTTTATCTCAAAAACAACGTCAGGATCTACAACTATTCGAAACGAGGCATTCAATAGTTTACTAATTACTTTAAGCTTTTGCGCTATGCCTTTCTTTATCCAAGCTCTATCTCCTATAACGGCCTCTATTCCACCTATGCACCCTATCGCATCTAAATTTGGCAATCTACTTACAAGAAACCAGTAGTCCTTCGTGCTTATCACGATGAACTTTCCATAATTCCTAACTCCATCAATACTGTCCTTAATTCCTTCTAAGGGTTTTGATTCTACACGTGTAATGTTTTTTGGGGCCAGTGTTCCGTCATAGTCTGCGAATATCCCGGACAACCTCATCGCCTCTCGCCTCCCTTTAGCACATTCTCAATAAACTCTTTAACCCTGTCTTTCAGAATCCAACCAACAATTATTCCTAGTATTATTGCTACGGCCCATGCTATAGGTGTAGCGAATATGTAGATTATTGTAATGTCAATACGCATGTTTGCAAGTGCCACTGTGATTACAATGAAATACAAAAATACCCTGATAACATCTGAAGCCAACATTGATAACCCGCTCTTAGACTGACCTTGCTTGATGAGCTCGGCGGTCCAATCAGCAAGTATTAATCCCACAATGAGGATTATTACACCAGCAACAAGACTCGGAAGGTACGCAAGTATTTGTGAAACTCCTGCAGACAGTTCTGGTATATTCAGTGTGTAGAATGAATAAAGTATAGCAATGAAGTAAACTAACCATTTAACGAGAGATGCTGAGAATGTGCCTGCGGTGTAGCCTGAACTAAGTATTGCTCTACCAATTGCTGTCTTACGCATATAGTGCTCCCAGCCCATCCTCCCGACGATCCTAGAGACAATAAAATAAAGTAGCCTACCGATTATCCAACCGATTAGCAATATAACGATGAAAAATAGTAGTCTAGGTGCCCATTCAAAAAAGCCGGCGCTTAACGCTCTAAGAAACTCACCAAGCTCAAATCCATAGGTAGCACTATTCATAACTCTTAGCGACCCATAAAGAAACTGTATGTTATTTAAATGTTTAATTTCTAAAGAATGGTTGCACAAATATTTTAATTAACACATTATGATAGAAATAACAATGAGCGATGCTAGCTTTGTAAACTCACGTGTAGTTGAGTTCTATACAAAAACTGATAACCTCTCAAGTTTGACACTTCTCGGAAAATTCGTCTACGATCTTACGCTCAATATAAATTATCTGAGGTGTTACGGCTGACTACCATCATGAACACGGGTAAAATATGACATAGGTACATTAATTGTGTAGAAGGGTGAACATGAGGATAGGGCTAGTGTAAAAGAAACGTAGCGGTTGTGAGCTGAAAATATCGTCCCGGAGAACGCCAGGTACTAAGAAAGAAGGAATAAAAATCAGATTGAGCTAATACGAATATCTTTCCTCAATAACATGGATGTGCTAATCTATATGCTAGCAAACGTCCTTTCTCCAAGGATGAACTTAAAACCTTTCGGTCTATTTTTTTCATGCTCTATTATCGTAGAGTAATTGCCGATTATACTATCAACTATTCTCCTGTTACATTCTATGAAGACGTTGTTCATTATTATGCTGTTTTCTATCTCTGCACCGACTATCTTCGTTCCGTCACCTATAGATGTGTATGGGCCTATGTATACATTTGGCCCTATTTCACAATTACGGCCTATTATGGCGGGCCCTCTTATGGTGCTGTCCCTATGTATTACAGTCCCTTCTTCGATAACGACGTTACCCGTTATTATCACTCCATCCTCTAAGCTTCCCTTATTATAAGGCTCGAGCTCTTGAAGAACTAACTGATTAGCCTCAAGTAAGTCTTCTGGTTTGCCTGTATCTTTCCACCAACCTTCAACAAAATTGACATCCACTTTTTTGTTCATGTTGATAAGCGTTTGTATGGCATCAGTTATCTCCAACTCACCTCTCCAAGATGGTTTAATCTTCTTACACGCTTCAAATATGGAGTCGTTAAAAACGTAAACTCCAACCAATGCGAGATTACTCTTCGGCTGTTTTGGCTTTTCCACAAGTCTGACAATCTTTCCATTTTCCATTTCCACAACGCCGAATCTCTGCGGCTCCTTTGTAGGTGTCACACCTATCACGGCATCACTCTGCTTTTCTTCGAAAAGTTTTATAAAAGATTCAATCCCGTTCTTGAGCAAGTTATCACCGAGATACACAACAAAAGGCTCACCACGGAGGAACTCTTCAGATATCATAATGGCGTGAGCTATGCCGAGTGGCTCCGGTTGATGTATGTATGTAACTTTTAGACCAAACTTTGCCCCATCACCCACAGCTTCTACGATGCCTTCTTTTATCGGTCCAAGTATTATTCCAACCTCCTCTATACCTGCCCTAGCCAAGTTTTCAAGTCCGTAGAAGAGTATCGGCTTATTGGCAACAGGGAGAAGGTGCTTGTTGCCGGTAAACGTAAGAGGCCTCAGCCTAGTTCCATGCCCCCCTGCTAAGAGTAGACCCCTCATCTAATAGTTCCCCGAAGTTTTTACTCTATAAAGGTTGCGGACAAATTCATTAAGACCAACTTCTAACGTCATGGGTTTTTCCTTTAGAATTTGCAGAGCTTTTGAAACGTCAAGCGAAGAATCCATCGGTCTTTTCGCATCTAGTTTAAGTTCTGAAATGGATGTTGACTCTATCAAAGTTTTATCTAGATCAAGCAACTCGGCCACCTTTACAGCCACATCTAGTCTGGACGCCCTCGTGCTACCCGATAAGTGTAGTATGTCTTGAATACCCCGTTCTGCAACTTCTAGGAGCATCTTGCAGAAATTTGGGATGTATGTGGGTGAAGTGAATTGGTCGTATGCAACTTTAACTCTTTCGCCCTTTGCGAGCTTAGTTATCACATATTCAGGAAACGTCTTTTTCTTATTATGAATACCGTAGGGTGTGCTGAGCCTTACGATGCACCACTCGCCAGCAAATTCCTTTACAGCAACTTCACCTTTTAGCTTAGACAAACCATAGACGTTTATCGGTTCTGGTTCATCCGTCTCCTTATACATCCCTTTTGCTCCGTTAAACACATAGTCTGTTGAGATGTATATGAGAAACGCGTTGTTCCTTTTCGCTTGTAATGCTATTTGCGCCGTCGCATTATAGTTTATTCTAAATGCTAATTCTGCATTCCTTTCACATAAATCCACATCTGTTAACGCTGCAGCATGGATAACAACATCAGGCCTTGACTCCTCATAAGCCGACTCTATGCTTAATGGGTTGAGTAGGTCGAGCTTCACGGGAATGCCAACATCAACGCTTACTTCATGCTCAGCTGCATAAACCTCATACCCTCTCCTAACAGCCTCTAGGCAGAGTTGCCTGCCTATCAGACCTGAACCACCAGTTACAAGTAGCCTCAAACTTACCACTTAATCTTCCAAGGTGTTGGGTGGAGTGTTCTCTCATCCGCTAAAGGTCTCCACCACCATTCATTCTCCATGTACCATTTCACAGTCTTCTTTAGGGCCTCGAAAAGATTGTGCCTCGGTGCCCATCCTAACTCACACCTTATGAGTGAAGAATCGAGTGAATACCTTATGTCGTGTCCAGGTCTATCTTCAACATGCTCGATAAGGCTTATTGGTTTATCCATTATATTTAGAATTTGCTTTACAATCTCTAAATTGCTAACTTCGTTGCCTGCTGAAATGTTGTATATCTTCCCACCTTTTGCTTTCAGAAGAGCCAACTCCACCGCTTCTACATGGTCTTCGACATATATCCAATCCCTGACCTGTTTACCGGTACCATAGATAGGTATCTTTAGACCTAGGGCTGCTCTGATTATCGTCTTCGGTATGAGCTTTTCCGGATGCTGATAAGGGCCAAAGTTGTTAGTAGACCTAGTAATTATCGTATTAAGTCCATAAGTTCTGTTGTATGCCATCACTAGACAGTCGGCCGCCGCCTTCGTTGCTGAGTATGGGCTGCTGGGTCTGAAGGCATCATTCTCGTTGAATGATTTACCATCTACTGCATCGCCATAGATCTCATCGGTTGAAATCTGCATGAAGAGTCTAACATCATTGTGTCTGCACGCCTCAAGCAGGTTAAAAGTGCCCACTATATTCGTTTCCACAAAAGGTCTAGGGTTCGATATGCTCCTGTCAACATGCGTCTCCGCCGCAACATTAACGACAACATCTACATCCTTAATCAATTTAGATACTAATTCAGGATCTCTTATGTCACCATAAACAAAGGTATATTTTTTGTTTGTCTCAACATCCTTAACGTTATTTAAGTTTGAACCGAAGCTCATGTTATCCAAGTTTATCAGATTAGTACACCAATCGCTAGCGACAAACTTCCTCACCAAGTGGCTCCCTATGAATCCCAAACCGCCTGTTAAGAGAACCCTCATGCGCTTCACCTATGCGGTGGTGCATTCCAATCGTAAGGCTTCCCGGTCCTTGGATCTATTATCCTCTGGTCATTCCAAGGTCTCCTTTCTTCATCTGGTTTTGAATAGTCGTAAAGTCTGTTCGTAAAATAAAGTGTAAGCGTAGGCTCTGGTGATATCGCCTTAAAGCCATGCCAGTAACGTCCCGGTATGCGGAGTAGTTGAAACCTTTCATTACTCAAGATTACCTCGCAAAGTTGCCCTTTTGTAGGTGACCCCTCCTCATCGTCATATGCTGCAACTTTCAGCGCTCCACGCAAGACTATGAAGTAATCTACTTGTCCTCTCGAATGTCTGTGCCATGCCCTAATCACACCAGGGTATGTTAGTGAAACATTGGCTTGAACGATTCTGTCACCCTCTAGTAACTCCTGCCAGTCGTCCCTAAACACCTCAGCGAAGAAGCCCCTTTCATCCGGCAGTTTATTGATATCCTTTATCCTAATACCCGGGAGCATCATCGGGTAGACACTCCCTTCCTTAACTTAAACCACTCGATTGTTCTTTTTAGTCCATCTTCTAATTTTATGAGTGGTCTCCAGCCGAGTAACCTTCTTGCCTTCCTTATGTTTGGTACACGCCTCCTAGGATCATCCTGAGGCAACTTCTTAAACACTATCTTCGAGTTGCTGTTGGTCATGCGCTTAACGAGCTTCGCGAGTTGTAGTATAGTTGTTTCACGTGGGTTGCCTATGTTTATAACCTCGCCCTTAGCCCTGTCGCTAAGTAAAGTCAACATTATGCCTGTTATAGTATCAGAAACGTAGCAGAAAGATCTGGTTTGTCTCCCTGTACCATAAACCGTTATAGGCCTTCCGGATAATGCTTGGTCTATGAACCTCGATACGACCCTGCCGTACACACCATCGGCCCTCATACGTGGGCCGAAGCTATTGAATATTCTCACGATCCTTGCATCTAACCCATATTGTCGTATGTAAGCCATGATGAGAGCCTCGCTGAACCTTTTACCTTCGTCGTAGCAGCTCCTAAGTCCTATCGGATTTACATTGCCCCAATAAGTTTCTGGTATTGGCAAAATTTTTGCATCACCATAAACTTCGCTCGTAGATGTAAAGAGTATCTTTGCATCACTTTTTCTTGCGATCTCTAGCATGTTTAATGTACCGACCGAGTTAGCCTTCATGGTATCAACGGGTCTAGACTTGTACTCCTCCGGAACCGCCGGACTGGCCATATGTAGAACATAATTAAACTTCTCATCCGATTCAAAGTTTGACACATCTGCCCTTATAAAAACAAACTTTTCACTTTCAAGTAAGTGGTCTATGTTATCCAATTTACCGCTAGATAAATCATCAACGCACACAACACTCGCTCCTAATCTATTTAGGACATCGCAAACGTAGCTGCCTAAGAATCCGGCACCGCCTGTCACGAGTATCTTACAGGTCTCCAGAACTTCGCCAATTTTTCCAATCCTAACAACTATCGAGTCTACATCTTCAGAGATTATTTTATCTAACATATTTTATTCCTTCTTGAAGTAATTGTAAGAGAGCATTAAAGACTCCCAGCACGTTTGTGGCGTTCCTATATCCAACCTCTGTTCATCTTGTTTGAGCTTTACTGCATAAACTTTAAGGCCCCAGTCGACGAGCTTTTGAATAGCGTCTGTAAGTTGTATTTCTCCACCCTTACCAGGCTTGATTATTTCCAGTGCCTTAAATATTACTGGATCGAAAATGTATACGGGCATTATAGCCAAATTCGTCCTCGGCTTTTCAGGTTTTTCCTCAAGACTCTCAACCAAGATAACCCCTTCAGAAACTTCTTTACCTTCTATAACACCATAAGCCCTTGGATCCTCAATCTCTTGTATAAGGATTGTCGTATCAGCGCCGAATTTCTTATGGACATCAAATAACCTTTTGAGATGTTCATCATTCTTAGAAATTATGTATGTGTCCCCAGCATGAAGAAGGAAAGGATCATTAACCACGGACCTTGCGGCTAGTACGGCATCACCAAAGCCGCGTGGTTCTGGTTGGTTAACAAACACTATGTTGGAAGTTAATATTTTATTGTAAAACGACTCAAGTTCAACGGCCATGCTATGCTTGTTCTTCATCTTGAGTAACTCTATAAACCCTTTGTCAGGCGTGAAGTGGTCCTCTATAGCCCTCTTGCCCCTGCCGACTATTATCACAAACTCCCGAAAGCCAAAGTCATAAAGTTGCTCAAAGATAGCTTGAATCATTGGCTTCAGACAAAGTCCATCGTCTACGCTTCTAACAAAAATTGGCAACATCTCTTTAGGCAATTCTTTAGTTATAGGCAAAAGACGCGTGCCCAACCCGGCGGCAGGTAGCACAGCTTTCAACTCAGACCAGCTGTTTCAATTAAGGTTGACAACTCTATATAACATTTATAGTTACGGGCAAAATCAGTTTGAGAAAAAAACTTTAAACATAACATGAAGTAACCGTTAAAACAGCTATGGGATATAAAATTTGCATAATTGGTTCTGGTTATGTAGGTCTTACGATGGCGGCATGTTTTGCTAGTAGAGGTATAAAAGTTACGTGTGTGGATATTGATAAAGAGCGGATTGAAAAAATTAAAAAAGGCGAACCTCCGATACATGAACCCGGCCTTAAGGAGATTCTAGCCAAGGTAACTTCTGATGGTAGGTTAAAGGTCACAGAGGATTATGCTGAAGGAATGAAAGATACGGAGTTCTCATTCATCTGTGTAGGAACACCGTCAAAACCTGATGGTAGCATTGACCTATCCTATGTAACATCTGCCGCTGAAGCCGTGGGCAAGAACCTTCATCTAGCAAGCAAAAATCATTTAGTCGTGGTAAAGAGCACGGTAGTTCCAGGAACAACATCACGGATTGTTGCCCCAATTTTAGAATCCTCATCAGGTATGAAAATAGGACGGGATTTCGGTCTGGTCTTTAACCCAGAATTTTTAAGAGAAGGCTCTGCTGTTGAGGATACATTCAATCCTGATAGAATAATAATAGGTGAGCATGATGAAGGTTCTGGCAAAAAACTCCTCGCTTTATATAAGGAATTCTATAACAACTTGTTACCGCCTTACATTATAACCAACACCGTAAACGCGGAACTAATCAAGTACGCGAATAACGCCTTCCTGGCTACGAAGATTAGCTTCATAAATGAAATAGCGAACATTTGTCAAAGAATTCCGGGCGCAGACGTAGAGACCATCGCGAAAGGTATAGGCTTAGACAAAAGGATAGGGCCGCTTTTCCTCAAAGCTGGACTAGGCTATGCCGGTCCATGCCTTCCAAAAGACTTGTCCGCCCTAATCTCTCATGCGCAATCTTTAGGATATGATCCGTTATTATTGCGTGCCGTTCAGCATACGAATGAAAACCAGCCATACCAAGCTGTTCTGATTGCGAAGAATTTGCTTAGTACTTTGAAAGGTAAAAGGGTAGCGTTACTAGGTTTGGCTTTCAAACCGAATACAGATGACGTAAGGTGTGCCATTTCATTGAAGTTAATCGATAGGTTATTAAAGGAAGGCGCTCAAGTAGTAGTATTCGATCCAAAGGGTCTAGAAAATGCGAAGAAGCTCTTAGGTGATACGGTTTTGTACGCAGACTCTGCTATAGAATGTATCAAAGATGCTGATTGTTGCATCATCGTTACAGAATGGGATGAGTTTAAAAAACTAAGACCCGAAGACTTCGTGAAGTTTATGCGCAGCCCAATTGTCATTGATGGTAGAAGAGTGTACGATCCAAAAGAGTTTGGCAATAAGCTCACATATGCAGCTATAGGTTACTGTCCTTCCTGAATTTTGGTGATATGTGTTTGAAAGACATTATGCGGATTGTAATGGTGAACGACTGTGCTTGGGTTGGACGTACTATTATAAAATATTCTCCGCCCAATATAATATATTCGCATATCAAAAGAAGCCGTAGCCCAATCTCTAAGACGCTAGGAATATTCGTAAAGATCGTTTTTTCAAAAGGCGATGTCTTCCATGTACACTATGGTCTCCAAGACCACTTGCTAGTAAAATTGCTAAAGGATAGTCCTACGATATGTCATTTTCATGGCTCTGACCTTAGAACGACGCTAAATTCTAAGTGGGGCTGGATCGTAAAGGAAAATCTTAAGTCTGCCGATAAAGTCTTAGTTAGCGTCCCAGATATACTACCAATAGCAAGGCGTTATAGACAGGATGCTGAATATTTGCCGAATCCTGTTGATCTTGAGTTGTTTAAACCCCAAATAATTAGGGAACAATCGGAACTAAACGTATTGTGGGCATCAGACTTATCATATACAAAAGGGGCGGATAAGTTTATCAAAGCCTTCTCAAAGTTCCAGAAAGAGAACCCAAATAGCATTTTGAGGGTTATAAAACATGGAAAGAACTCAATTAGCATGCTGAAATTATTAAAAGACTTGAATGTGAAGCATGAGATAATAGAATATCAGCCACATGAAAAAATGGTCGAGCTATATGGCTGGGCAGATGTGGTTGCTGTTGACCTAACGCTCGGGTACCTACACATGACTAGCCTAGAAGCTATGGCATGCATGAGACCTGTAATACAGTACATCAACAAAGAATATTATAAGGAAATACCAGTGCCGCCTGTAGTATCCGTGCTTACGCCAGACGACGTTATCGAGGCGTTGAACAGACTGAAAGATATAAAAGAGCGTACGCTTGTAGCTGAACTGCAAAGGGATTACGTCTACAAAATACATAACCCAAGGACGATAACTATGAGGATTGTCAATATTTATCGTTCATTAGTAGAGGACTGGCGAGCTGGATAATATGGACATAAAAAATGAATACAGAGCAGCCAATAAAGGGTATTCATACGTCCCTGGACTTGTATCCATAATAATTCCGGTACATGATAGGAATAAACTCGTAAACTGTCTAAAAGCTATAGAAACCCAGACTTACCCAAAAATCGAAGTAATACTTGTAGAATTTAAAGGTCTCCCAGCGGAGAAAAGGAACATCGGCTTTGTCGCAAGCGAGGGCGAATATGTCTACTTTTTGGACGAGGATGAATACATAAGCCCGACGGTTGTGGAGGAATGTGTGAAGAAAGTAAAAGAAGGTTATGACATAATTGCTGTGCCCGTTATTAAGAGTGTACCGAATGAATACTTAGCAAGATGCATAGCAATAATTAGGGAAAGTACGTACAAAACAATGTTCTTCAAACGCGAAGTACTCGAGAACATAGGGTTGTTTGACCCAAGGTATAGGCTTTGCGACGATATAGAGATACGGCTAAGAGCTTTGAATGCAGGCTACAAAGTGTCGGTCATAGATACTGGGAGCTTAATTCATGATGAACGCGTGACCGTAACTGATACGTTAAGGAAAACGTTATTATCAAGAAAAGCCTTTAAGATGCTTAGACAAATCTATGGTCGCGAAACTTACCAAAAGTTGGTAAGAACTCAATTTCACAGAAGAAGGATTCTTAGAGAGTTGCTGACAAGTCCAGCCCACATATTGGGAGTAGTTCTAATAATGGTTTTACGCTTTATAGCTAGGAGGATACCATAGAAAATTCAATTTCAAATTTACTTTAAACAAAAATTTAGTTTATATTATGTTACTTACATTTTATATATGCATCATTTATGCTAAAGATCGATGAAAGCTAAGAACGTTGAACGAGTCCTCATTACTGGAGGCGCAGGTTTTATAGGCTCGCACACGGTAGACCTCCTACTTGAGCGAGGTTATGAGGTAGTAGTTCTTGATAGCTTAGTTGAACAAGTCCATCATGGACGGTTTCCTGACTACTTGCCGGACAGCATTCGATTCGTTAGGGGCGATGTAAGGGATAGGAAACTACTTGTCGAATTATTACGAGAATGTCATGCTGTTATACATTTAGCTGCAGCAGTTGGTGTTGGACAATCTATGTACGAAGTAGAACGTTACGTTGATACGAACACGAAAGGTACGTCAATGCTACTAGATGTATTGGTTAACGAAGAGCATGATGTGAGAAAAGTTGTTGTCGCATCTTCTATGAGTGTGTACGGTGAAGGCAAGTATTTTTGCGAAAAATGTAATGAACCACGCTTTCCTGGGCTTAGATCAGAAAAGCAACTCACAGCTGGTGTTTGGGAGCATAGATGTAGTGTATGCGGTGATTTCCTGAGGCACATGCCTACAGATGAAGGAAAACCATTAATGCCGACATCTATCTATGCCATGACAAAAAGACACCAAGAAGAGATGGTTCTACTTATCGGAAGAACTTACGGTATACCTTCCGTAGCTTTGCGCTACTTTAATGTGTATGGTCCAAGACAATCCCTGTCTAATCCTTACACAGGAGTATGTGCAATATTCATAAGCAGGATACTGAATGGAAAACCACCTTTCATATTTGAGGACGGTCAACAGTTAAGGGATTTTATACACGTCAAGGATGTTGCTAAGGCGAACCTTTTGGCGCTTGAGAATAGTGGTGCCAACTACATGGCCCTAAACGTCGGAACAGGAAAACCGACATCTATATTATCCGTGGCCAATATGCTTACGGAACTGATAAGCGAAAAGATTCGACCGTATGTATCGAGAACCTTTCGAAAAGGTGACGTTAGACACTGTTACGCGGATACTTCAAATGCTGAACGATTTCTTGGTTTTAAGGCAAAGCATGACCTATACGACGGTCTTAAGGAGCTAGTCAACTGGGGAAGAGCTCATGGATGGTCAGCCGTGGATCTTTTTGAGAAATCGCTGGAAGAGCTTCGGACACGTGGCTTGACATCTGCATGAAGTTTAACAATATCCTGATGACATCTAAGGTTAATGTTGATAACCTACTCTTGGCTGGTTCTGCTTGATGAGCTCAGCAATCCAATCAATAAGTATCAAAAACTAAAATGAGTATGCCAGCAATTAGACTCGGAAGGTATGTAAATATTTACGAAACTCCTGCAGATAGTTTTGGGATGTTAAACGCGTAGAGCGAGTAGAATATATTGACGAAACGAACTAACCATTTAACAATAGAAGCTGAAAATGTGCCTATAGTGCAACCTAAACTAAGTATTGTTCTACCGATACCATCTTACGCATATAGTGCTTCAACGATTCTGGAGACAACGGAATAAAGTAGCCTGCCAGAAACTATATTTACATCCTACACACTTGATAAAGATTTATCAAGAACCGTGAAATAGCTTAAGGAAAGCATGGATATACTCAGCTAAAAGTCATGAACCCTTCATGCTCCGTCGTGGTAATTGTAAGAAATGCCGAGAAAACTATATCGGACTGTCTCTCATCTTTACTTCGTCAAAGGTTTAAACCTAAAGAAATTATAGTTGTCGATAACGGTTCTACGGATTCGACAGCGAAAATAGCCACAAAGTTTGGTGTGAAAGTCGTTTACGAACCAATCGTAGGAAGGTCGAGGGCTAGGAACAGGGGTATCATGGAATCTGATGGTGAACTTGTGGCCTTTATAGATGCAGATGCCGTAGCAGATGTAGACTGGCTTGCTTGGCTCATGAAACGTTACGAGCATGGTGGTTTAGCTGGAGTCGCAGGAAGCATAAAGGCCCTTAACCCGGATAAGTTTGCGGCAAAATTGCTCGAACTTGCAACTGCCAACAAACCTCACTATGGTGGTGGTAATATAATGTATGAGAAGGATGCAATAGTAAGAGTGGGCATGTTCAACGAAAACCTCCAAATGGCTGAGGACGTCGAGCTGGCATGGAGAGTGCTAAAAGCCGGAAAGAAGATAGGCTTCGAGCCAAGAGCGATCGTGTATCATGCTCATAGGGAAAGCATGTCAGAGTTATTGAGACAACAGTACAATTTCGGTAAATGGTCGGTTAGAGCAAGGAAGATTCACGGCATGAGTACTTGGAGGCAGCGTGCACTACCCTTCGCAGCCCCGCTTTTACTTATCAAGAACCTGCCGAAGATTAAATTACATCCAATTTTACCTGTGTTCATGACGGTAGTCAGTGTAGCCTATGGCGTAGGGGCATTAATTGCGTAGGAGGGCGAACATGAAGATAGGGCTAGTGTACAGAAACATAGCGGTTACACGGAGCGGCTTGGGTGGAGGCGGCGATGTATTCGTCATATACCTGCTTAGAGCCTTAAAGGAGCTTGGACATGAGGTCGTTTTAGCTACAACTAAACCAACTAATTGGGAACTCATAGAAAGAAGCTTGGGATGGGTTTTTAGACCTGATGAGGAGAGAAGGTTAACGATAATGCCAGACGTGGACGGTTTCAGGCTTTACAGGAATCTACTACCAGCTCCACTCGTCGAAAAGCTAAAGAAGGATTGTGATGTAACGTTTGACGCTTATGGTTTAAACCTTCTGTGGAACTTGGACATAACTTACTTGCATACCCCTCCAACGAAGGATGAGCTAGACGCAAAATACTCAAGAGGCATGCATACCAAACTATATTACAAACTCTATAAATACTTGACAGATAAAAAGTTAAAGAAGCTTAAGACAAAGGTACTCACAAATAGTGAATACTCTAGACGAATAATACAGGAGACGCTTGGCATAGATTCGCAAGTTGTTTATCCCCCTGTTGATACAGAGCTCTACTCAAAGCTTGCAGTTAACGAATATAGAGACAACATAGTCTTGAGCATTGGTAGGTATGCATGGGAAAGAAAACCTGAACTCATACCCGATGTAGCCGTTCTGGTACCAGAAGCAGAGTTCCACATAGTAGGCACTACCGCCATGAAGTATGCACATCAAGTCATAATGTCCATAAAATCCAAGGCCGAAAGGTTAGGTGTGTCAAACAGAGTCCATATTCATGTTGATGTATCACTAAAGGATAAGATAAATTTAATGTCTAGGGCAAAAGTTTATCTTAATACACGTAGAGACGAATACTTCGGGATAGCCGTAGCTGAAGCAATGTCCGCAGGTATGGTTCCAATAGTTCCGAATAGTGGTGGTCAATGCGAAATAGTACCATCCAAAGAATTTACATATGAAAACATCGAAGAAGCAGCCGACTTAATAAGAAAGTGGCTTAATTATTGGAACTCCTCCATCGCTAAAAAGCTCTCGTTAGCAGCGGAGAAATTCAGCTACAGCAGGTTCAAAAACGAAATCGGAGAATTGTTATCTACGTTCGAAGACCCAAAACTTTAGAACACCGCCTAAAAGGCCTAAAAGGTATGCAGACGATATTAACAGACCAACGAATGCGAGATCAAGCCTGTAGGGCTTCGTTAATTTTAGCATGTGCCTAATTATTAGTAGGACAAACGGTAACAGCATTATGTAAACTGAAGATATTATTCCGACGAATGCCAAAGCCCAACATAAAAGTGTCGCGATGGCAACTAAGACCGCTCTTTCAATGCGCTCGTTAAGAATGCTTCTATGAAGCTTTAGGTTTAAGGCCCTAGCATAACCCCTATAAAACATCCTCTTAAGCTCTTCCAGTAACGACGGCTCCCTAACATGCATGGCATGAGGCTCATTCATATCCACGACAGTTTTGTATCCTAACTCGTTGACTTGCAGGTGGAGGTCAACATCCTCACCAGCCCTCTTAAACCTCTCATCAAGCCGAATTTTCGCGGCAACTTCTGGCTTAATCACTATACAGGTTGTCGCTCCACCTATGGCCTCTCGTACACCGGTAGTTTGAGCAGTTTTTACCGTTAGATAGTACTGTGAAACGAAACTTTTCTTTGGATGTCCTAGTACGGCTCTTAACTCTGCGGTTCCAACTTTAGGATCTTCCAAGAGCGGAAGCAATCTCTTGAAAAAGTCATCTGGCAAAATTATGTCCGAATCCACAAAGCAATAGTAGTTAGAATCCTTTGAAGCTTTACTAAGAGCTAAATTCCTACATAGAGCCAAATTCTTTATAGGAGAGTGAACAAGCTTCAATTTCTCCCCAAACTTTTCACGCAACACCTTCACTGTACCATCAGATGAACCACCATCAACCACTATTAACTCATACTCGTAATCTTTCAGAACCTTCTCAACGGCATCCAGTACGCCTACCCTAAAGTATTTCTCACTATTGAGCGTAAGCATCATGACAGCGATCTTCTTTTTTTCCATACAATTCTCGTTATGTTACTTGTGCATGATTATTAACCTTTGTGAATGACTAGTCTAATAGATTAAGTTTTGAGTCAATCTCTTATTAAGAGAAAAGGCGATATTAAAACACAACGCATTTTTGGAATTTATGAAGATTTTCAAATATAAAGGTTTTAAAAGAGAAGAGTATAATAACCCTCGTTAGAGGTTAAACTTAGCCACGGTAGGGTTGGCTTTGAAGAAGCTAGCGGTTATTACGATACTGATCGTACTCGCCTGCACGGTGTTAGCACAATTTACTGTTGTATCTTCTGAAGAAGAAGTCTACGAAGTTGTCAGGACCGTCAATGTGAAGGATGGTGGATTGGTTTACGTCTCGGACAGCATGTACATCGAGCCAGGTAAAACGATAAGAGTCGGGTTTGATATGGCTTTAAAGGATAAACTCGTAGCTTTTTATACTGAACAAGCTACAATCGAGACAAGATACGTGGAGGAAGAACAATTACAATCTCTATTCTTTATAGAGATGAAGAACGTCGGTGAGCAAGCGATCAGGGCAAGTTTAGTAACTGTTTTCAAGAACTTAGTAACCGAAGAGGATTCCAAAACTTTCGTGGTAAATGTGCCAATGTTGCCCGTACTCAGGAAAACTGTGAAATCCTTCTATATGGTAACACGCTTTCCGATTGGGAGTATAGTAGAGCTTCCTGAAAGACCGGGCTTTAACTACACTACTACAAAAGATGGTATCTTCATGGAAGCCAAAGATGTGGACTTACTTTCACCTACGGGTGTTTCTGTGAAGTTTAAGAACGATAAATTCTCAATATTATCTGTTGAAAGAGCTGATGTCACAGTTTCTCTTGGAAACCAAAGATATGTATCCTTCTACCTCAAGATAGTTAACCATGGCAAATCGTCTATAAACGAGATCAAATTACTGTTACCAAAAGATGCAGCCTTACTCAATGTTAAGGATAGTCTTGGTACATTATCATATAACTATATACGGGAAAATAGCACGTTAATAGTTAAAACAAGATGGGAAGTCAAGAGTGGAGAGAAAGTATCGTTCACGGTCGAGTACCTCGGGCCTAGTGTTCAGGAACCAGAAGATACTCGCGTTTTGAGCTATCCGTCGTTATTGGATGTGGCATATGGAGAATACGTCTTAAAAGTTGTTTTACCGCCTGGTTACGAACTTAAGGTATCTTCGCCAGAACCCGAAGAGCTCATTAGGGACCAGAGCGGCACTACAATGCTCACCTACATTAGCAGAAACGTGGCGACCATCCAACCAAAATCTACCATAATTATTGATTACGTTACAGGTATGAGCCTCATACCATACCTTCCGTACTTATGGGTAGCAACGTTCGGTGTACTTTTAATGTCGACCATAACGTACAAACTTTCCCGTAAACCCAAAGCACCAGCGCCCCCAGAAGAACTTAAAGAAGCTCTCAAAACGTTGACCTCTGGCGTACTCGGTATGGTAAGGGATTGTGAGAAGCTAGCCTCTTCGATTCCTTTAGATAAAAAGTCATTAAGTAAGTGGTCAAGAAGCGCTTATGAAAGCGAACTTGCAAGCATAAAAAGGGATGCGGATAAAGTTAGCGCAATAAAGAAGAAGCTTGGAGGTTTTCCAGATATTATGGCGAAACTCAGTCCCCTTGAAGTACAGATTACGGAACTATTGGGCACCATGACAGCATTAAGCAGGACAATAGAAGACTTCAGGCTGGGGAGAATAGGAAAAGCAGCATATGAAAGGATAATAAGAGAATATACAAAGGATGTTTCATCACTCACATCCAGAATAATAGAGATAATAAGGGATATAGAAGCATCCCTAAGATAATTGCATTTTTAACCAATCAACTATGACTTTTGCAGGGTTGACCATCTTTCGCCTCAATCTATCAGCAAGTTTTGTTTGTGCACTCCTAGCCTCATCAGCATGTTTTAGCATCCTTAAGGTTTCCCTCAACGCACCTTGCCAGCTCTTAAAATGCTTTAGAGCACCAATGTTTATAAGATAACGGTGGACAACTGGAAGCTTTCCCGGATAAACTGATATCGTAGGTACGCCCATCAAGACAGCCTCTTGTGTCATTGTTCCACCACCGCCTATGAAAAGCAATGCGTAGTGTAATATACTGTGGTCCGATATTGGTCTGTCAAGTACAATGGCATTTTTGCTCAAACTTTTTAGCTCCGCTGTCTGCTCACCGTACCTTGGCAATACCACTAGCTTAGTACTACTAAGCTCTGATGTTAATTTCTCCGCAAGCCTGGTTACATATTCTGCATCAACTCCTATAAGGTAAGATGCCTGTATCTCAGGCATTCTCAGGAGAATATAATTAAACTCTTCAAGACCAAGTCCATCTAGTATTCGTTTACTTGGTCTGAAACCATCCAACCAGGCTACAGGGTCTAACGCTTTATACTTTAATACCTTATGGCTACTTATCCCGTGCTTCATCCACTTGTCCTTTGGAATTATCCATGGTGTGAAAACATAGTCTGAAAGTGGAACACAGTATCTGTTAACCGGAGATTCTGGTGTGTCTGACAGAAGGATATGCGGAATACCTAAACCGAAGGAGATCCTCGTCATGTCAAGCGAACCGCTTGACATACAAGCATCAGGCGAATAGTTTTCGATGAGATTAACAAGTTCAACCGTCCTCCTAACGCTCGCCTTAAGCTTTCCAAGAAGGGATCCACCACCAAATTCTCCAACGACAATAATGTCCTTACGACCAACATCTTCCAGTATTGGTGTAAGCTGTTCGTATCTTCTGGATGTAAGTAACACTTCCACACCATGTTCTCTCAATTCCTTTTCGATTGATGTAAAAAACCAAAATTGCTTAGGTGTTAATATATCAAACCATACCTTCAAGAATTTTTCATCTCCTAACTGTTCACAAATATGAGAAACGTGGGTAATAACGCTTACCTAAGAATGAAGAAAAATTAATAGGTTAGGGACGAATGAACGATAACATGTCTACCATATTATTGCTGCTTACTTCTTTTATTTTGTCTGCTATCCTGTCTTATGTATTAATGCCTCTTGTAAAGAGTTTGGCCAGGAAGGTTAATCTATTTGGTATTGATGTTCACAAAAGCTGGAGACCATTAGTTCCGAAGATAGGCGGTTTATCTGTTTTTATTGGTGTTACAACATCTGTTATGATCACGTCTTTTTTGTTTAACATGGTGGATAACAGAGTTTTAGCGTTTATCATTTCGACTGGGCTAGCAGCGATTGTGGGTTTATGGGAAGACTTTAGAGAGCTGAACCCGATTTTAAAGCCAGTGTTGTTGGCATTGGCCGGACTTCCGATAGTTTTCATGGGCGCTTACTATCCATATCCGAACCTACCTTTTGTCGGTAAAAGAATGTTGACGATACTTTACCCGATACTCGTGCCCATAGCCTTCACGATAGTGACAAATGCCATTAACAGCATGGACGTACTCAATGGTTCTATGACGTTCACGTCAATCGTAGCTACGTCCACAATTTTTCTGATAAATCTGATGAAATATAACGTTCTTCCAGCCTATTTATGTATTTCACTTCTTGGCTCTTTAGCGGTCTTCGCTTATTATAACAAGTATCCTGCGAAATTTTTTCCTGGAAACGTAGGTAGCTTATATGTCGGTGCCTGCCTAATATCCATAGCAATAATAGGTAGTGTTGAGATAGCATTGCTTATAGCTATACTCCCCCAAATCACAAACGAGTTTCATATAATATACTCCATGAGGGGTTTTAGGTCTGCAAAGAATTTATTGGAAAGACCTGTTTTTGTAGAAAATGGTATGCTATCCGCAAACCCATCAAAAAAAGCTCCCCTAACACTTGTAAGAATGCTTACATCTAGATGTAGCTTATCGGAAAATGAAGCAGTAAAAATGCTTGTTATAATTTCGACAATTTCCGCAGCTCTTGCACTCATCACAGAGTTTTTCTTCATAAAGTGAGATGAACGCGATGTCAAATGTGAATGATAAAATTTTCACGGTATGTATGCTCGTTCTCTTCTTGCTGATCGTGTGGGGTATGTTCCTTTGTGTACTTTATCTGGCGTCGGTTTTTGTAATCCCACTAGGCGCACCGTCACGCGAACCTTTACTACTTTCAATATATAGGATAGGTGCGACTTTCCTGATCCTTACAGTTTGGGTTATCGTATGGCATAGGCTTGCGACGTTCTGGTTATACAGGGTTTTGAGGAGGGATAAAGGACATGGAGGATCCAAGGGGAACGATAGTTCAAGTTGACGTTTCCGTTAACGGCATACCGATAGCTATCAAGATAGCCAGTTCAGGTTATAATGTTGCTTTTGCAACAACTAATGATTACGTCGCATCTCAGCTAAAAGAGTACAGGCCATCATTACACAGAGTGCCTAAATCGATTTTCACGAAGCTCTTCTTGGAAGGAAGGCTTACAGTAACGACAGACTTAGAAAGTGCTTTAGCGCTGTCAAAGACAATACTCGTAACAACTCATGCTCTAGGAAATGAAGAAGAAATAAATATGGTGATAAACCTCTTTAAGCAAATAGCGCCGCATATTACACCAAACTCTTTGCTAATCTACAGCGGGCTTACACCTCCAGGAACAATGGAAGAAATAATAAGTGTGCTTGACAAGTATTCACGGCTCAATATAGGGAAGGACATCAATGTAACCCTAATTACACCTTTGGATGCACAAACAGAAACATGCATTGTATGTTCACCCAACTTTGAAGCGGCTAACATTGTAAAGAAATTCATATCAGCTTTTGTCCCATCAAGCGCAGTAAGGTTACATAACACATTTAGAGAAGCAGAGGTGGCTAACTTATTGCTTATAGCAAGACGGGCAATCATAAAGGCACTGTCATCATATGCTTTGCTGATGTTTAAACAAGTGGATGTTAACCTCAAAGATGCATTGTGCCTTTCTGAATGTAAAGCAGCAACAGCAATAGAAGATGATCCACTATCCGAGATGGTGATAAACTACTTGGTATCTGAAGAGGGTAGACTGCCGCGAAGGTTGACGCTAATGCGTAATATCGTTAGAATGAGGAGGATGTTGTTAGAGACAATTGCCGCAAGACTTAAGCAAGAAATTAAGTCAGCATCCCGTAAGGGTAAGGATTTGAGAGTTGCATGTATATTAGAACGTGAATCTGACAAAGATTTAATGAACATCATATTACCAAAGAAGGGGGTTAGGGTCCATTTTTATAATATAGATGAAGTCGAGTCAAAGGTTAATGCGGGTATAGAAAGAGTTATTCCATTTGGTGTCAATCTAATAATTTTAGCAGCACGATCCCAAAGCATCTCAGAGCAGACGGTGCGTAAGTTGGAAGAGGAAGCAAAGTTCATAAACTTGGGCTACATTTTATCCATTTAAACTATTCCAAAAATGTAGAATGCATCTTCTACTCTTCGAATGAATAATACTTAAAAAGTAAGCATCCAGAAAATAGCTGGGTCAATGGACATGCGAGAGATCTCTGTAGCAATAATCGGTGCAGGTTTTTGGGGCAAGAATCATGCAAGGGTACTTAAAGAGATGCCCGGTGTTAATTTAACCTACGTTTGCGATATAGATATAAACAGGGCAAAGGAGCTGGCTTTGAGGTACGGAATTCCAAAATATACGACAGACTACAAGGAAGCGCTATCTGACGATGTTGATGCGTTTATCATATGTACGCCGTCAACTACTCATGCTGAGATAGCCCTTACGATTATAAGAGAGGAGAGGCACGTTCTAATAGAGAAGCCTATGGCCACTACGATAAAGCAGGCAGAGGACATTGTCACTGAAGCGGGATGCAATAAGAGCGTGGTGATGGTCGGTTTTATAGAAAGGTTCAATCCAGCAATCGAACTAGGGAAAGAATTAATAGAAAATGGCGAGATAGGCAATATCATACTATCTTACAGCAAAAGAATAGGCAGTTGGCCTGAGAGAATAGGTGATATAGGTGTCGTAAAAGATACTGCTATACATGACATAGATTTGGCAATGTACATCTTTAACGCTGAACCAGTCACCGTATATGCTAAGGGAGGCTCTATAAAACATAAACTCGAGGACCACGTCCAAGCTGTTTTGTCGTTTGAAGGTGATAGGAGCGCGCTGATAGAAGCTAATTGGCTCACGCCTAGGAAGAAGCGTGAAATGCATATAACTGGCGAAGAGGGCGTCATTAGCATACAATTTCTTTCAAGAGATATAGTCGTGGAAAAAGCTGAAGGTAGCAGATCTCCTATGGTGAAGCAGGTTGAACCATTAATGGCAGAGGTACAGCATTTTATAAATTGCATTAGAAACGGCAAGAAACCACTGGTAAGTGAAGTTGAAGGGTTAAAGGCTACACTCATTGCGGAGGCTATACTCGAATCCATGAAAATTGGTAAGGTTGTGAACTTAGAAGAGTTTAAAGATAAGGAGCTGACAATAACCATCTAAAGTTTATGCGCGAGCACGGAAGTGGTTTTTATGTCCAAAGAATTACGGACAGTTCTTTGGAAAGATGGTCAAGTTAAGCTCATAGACCAAAGAAGGCTTCCATCCAAGTTAGTCTATATCAGCTGCAAAAATTACAGAGAGGTCGCTAAAGCCATCAAAAACATGACAGTTAGAGGTGCGCCGGCAATAGGTGTAGCTGCGGCGATGGGTATGGCATTGGCGGCTAAGAGTGTAAAAAGTAAGAATGTAGAAAAGTTGATGTCGGAACTGGAGAAGGCAAAAAACGTTTTGGCATCAACAAGACCTACGGCCATAAACCTTTACTGGGCACTCGAAAGAATAATGAAAGTTGCAAGGGAGGCAGCTAAGAGTGGAGATGCCAAGAAAGTTGTTCTGAGTGTGCTGGATGAAGCGAAGAAGATGGCAGACGAGGATGTGGAAACAAATAAAGCGATAGGAAAATATGGCTCGACTCTAATAAATGATGGAGATGCTGTACTGACGCATTGTAATGCGGGTGCCCTTGCAACTGTTGGATATGGAACGGCCCTTGGGGTGATAAGGGCTGCGCTCGAAGAAGGAAAATCTTTTTCAGTCGTAGCTACGGAGACTAGGCCTAAGTTGCAGGGTGCAAGATTAACCGCTTTCGAGCTGAAGATAATGGGTGTCCCATTTAAGCTCATCACGGATGGTATGGTGGGCTATGTTATGCAGCAAGGCCTAGTTAACAAAGTCGTGGTCGGAGCCGATAGAATTCTAGCAAAAAGCGGCCATGTTGTAAATAAAATAGGTACGTTCACGATAGCCGTAGTAGCCAAGCACTTTGGTATACCATTCTATGTTGCTGCACCTACTTCTACAATAGATTTTGAGAGTGATCCGGAAGATGTTGTCATAGAGTTTAGGGATGAGAATGAAGTGCACTATGTTGATGGAACGAGAATAACACCGAAGGGTGTTAAAGCCATAAACCCAGCCTTTGACATGACACCACCCGAACTTATAACAGCAATCATCACGGAGAAGGGAATATATGAGCCAACTCGCCTTATGGAGCTTTATCGTTCAGCTCAACCCTAGCTAAAGCTCAGATTATAGCGACCATGGTTCTATTATGTGGAAACTTCTTGTAGAGACGAGGATCGGTTATATGCGAAAATTTTATAAACCCTCCATTCTTTGGGTTGTTTCTCGAGATTCTTGGCATTCTGCTTTTAATAGCGCTCAACACCTGAAGAGTATCAAGCTTTTTAGTGAGGACCTCAAAATAGAGATAAAAGAAACATACCTAAAAAATTCGTAGGTACCCAAAACGAGTTTAACTAGTAAAAACCTTTATCGGACAAAATACTTTCTTTATATGGTGGCGGCAGGTAGGGCTGGGGAGCTAGCCCTTCCCCCTTAGCTCGAAACGGGCTATATGCGAGGGCCAGATAACCTGGCGGGGTGTGGAGGGTTTGGCAGGAATGCAGGCTAGAAGGGGGCGTGAGGGTGCGCCTACGTGGGGTCCCGGAGGGATGCAGCCTCTCCGTAGGGAGGGGATAGGCATCCCTTGCGCGCCGAACCGTGTCAGGCTCGGGAGAGAGCAGCACTAAGGCGCGACGGCGCCGCTGCGTAGTGCCGTACCTGATCCTGCTTCTAGCGAGTGCGCCTGACGGACCCTCTGCTACCCGCTGGGGGCTGCCGCCACCTATAAGTGTACATCAGATGATTTTGTAACTTTTTCATTCTCTCACTGTTTATGCCGACTAGAGTTTTTAGTTTTAAGAGAGGATGAGCTGAAGGTGATTAGAATCAATATCAGAGCCTCTTGGAGCATGTGCTCTAATGAAAACCTGAATAACTTAGAGATAATGCTCACAAGAAGTAGAAAGATTAAATTTCTAAGGGTCAAATTAATTGAATTCTAAACACATAGAATATATGTTCCAACTGCTTAAAACAAAAACGTTTTAGTAATTCATTGGACATCTATTTTAATGATGAGTGCATTTCGTGACCTGATGAGGATAGGCATCCTTTTGATAGGTATATCGGCTATTATCATAGCATCGCTCGTCATGCATATGTATCTAACACAGTTTGTCAGGCAGCCGCCCCTCACAGCTTACTGCTCCGATATGGCGATAATCATCACGGCTGGGAAGGATTTAGAGAACGTCAAGATATTGGATAACAGGTCATTAACGTTACATATGTTCCCGAGAATACCTGCTGGCTCCCAAGAGTTTTTCGTAGTCCCATCACAGGGTCTCTATGCGGTCCAAGCTGGCGACTACAAAGTCGTAGTACATTGCACAAAGTCACAGATAATACGACCCCAACTATATGACTAAAAATATTACGGCTCAAAATCGTTGATGATTGTGTTCAAATTTTTAGAAATATAAACGAGCCCTTTTAGTACATAAGTTGGTGTTTGGTGTTGAAGCACGTCTGGAAGGTAATGATTCCAGTAGTCATCGTGGCAACAGCAGTCATGTTATATATAGGTGGTGCTTTACCGATTACGGTAACTAAACCACAAATAAAATATAGTGTCAGTTCAGTATGTTGTCCAACCTCATACGAAGATGTTGAAGCTGACCAAGTCTCGCTGGAAGTTAGGGAGAACCACATCTACTTAAAGCACGTTGTACTCTACCCCTGTTGTGCGAAGTTTAATGTCGTTCTTAACGAAGAACTTCTTAGAGAGGGCGTAATTGTAATCAAAGAGAAGAATGTGGGTGAGATGTGCAGATGTATATGCCAATACATCATTGACATTCAGATTGGGCCGTTGTCAGAAGGGAAGTACCTCGTTCAGATATGGGGTGTGGAGTTTTACGATCAAGAACCCACGTTACGATGGGCTGGAGAGGTATTTATTGGAAACGAAAAAGTTTGTAATAATATGTGCGGTGATGGTGTTTGTCAAGAGATCGTCTGTATGGCCGTCGGTTGTCCTTGCCCAGAAACCCCAGAAACTTGTCCCATGGATTGTAAAAACAACGAGAATCCATAAAGACCTTATAAAGTATAAATTTACAAGACATAAAGATTGTTAGAAAGAAAGATGTCCGAGGAAAAGGCATCAAAAGAATTAGAGCTTCTTAGAGAGAAGTTGGAAACCCTTGAGAAGGAAAACGAGAGATTAAGAAACGATTATCTGTACTTAGCGGCGGAGCTGGACAATCTTAGGAAATACATGATAAAGGAGATAGAGAGAACAAGAAGAGCTGCTATTGAGAGTTTACTCATAAAGTTAATAAACGTTTACGAAGCAATAGAGAAAGCTACAGAATATTATGGTGAGCAACAATCACCCTTACTTGAGGGATTGAAGCTCATTGGCAAGGATATTCTGAAAATTCTAGAAGATTCGGGCGTAAAGAGGATGGAAACTATCGGAAAAAAATTTGACCCATTTCTTCACGAAGCGATAGAGCACATCGAGATGGACGACGTAGAGGATGGTGTAATCATAGAAGAAGTCACAAAAGGTTACATGCTTGACGATAAGGTTTTGAAACCTCCCAAGGTAAAGGTAGCTAAGAGTAAGAAGACGTGAAGATTGTATGCCGATATTCGTCGTCCATGAACATCATGCTAAAAGAGCAGGCCTTCACTACGACTTGAGGCTAGAGATGAATGGTGTTTTGAAATCTTGGGCATTTAGGAAAGAACCATCAACGGAAAAAGGTGTGAAGAGACTCGGCATACAACAGGAAGACCATGATCTTGATTATGCATCATTCGAAGGTGAAATAACGGAGGGATATGGTGCTGGGAGGGTACTCATATGGGATAAGGGTGATTATGAAATCTTGGAATACGTTCCAGATGAGAAGATCGTTTGCATATTAAATGGTTCCAAGCTTAAAGGAAAATACGTTTTGTTAAAAACAAAGATAGGATGGTTATTTTTTAAGACTTAGCGAACACTTATTAATTCTTAGGAGATGCATTAAACCGTGCATGACTGGATTAATACATGAACTTATTGCGGCGCTTTCCGACAAGTTCCAGAACGAGCGCTTGGAAGACGTAAGGATCGGAATATTTTATACGGGTGTGAAGCTCAGCACAGGCCATGGTGGTGTGTCTTATACTATGACGAGATCTTCCACAGAGACTGTATGTTGTCCAGAAGTTCCCATGGCTGGTGAGATTGCCGGTATGGGTGTTAAAGATGCCCTTAAGTTGGCAGAAGAAGAGGATGTGATATCGGCAACAATCGGTATAGCTACAATAAATGCAGCGTCTCAATCGTTAATATTCGGCGAAATGAAAGATCGTTACAATATTATCGTTGGTCATGATGCTCTAGACATAATTAGCATAAATCCCTCAGATAGGGTAGTCATGATAGGGGCCTTTCCACCTTATGTTAAAAGGTTAAGGCAAAATGTAAAAAGCTTAACAGTCTTCGATGATAACAAGTCGGTGTTGATGGAGCTGGGCCTGCCAACGGAGCCCGACGTAAGCCTTGAAAATTCCCTGAAAAATGCTTCGGTCGCCATAATTACTGGTTCAGCATTTGTGAATAAGACAATAGAAAGGCTCCTCGAGCTCTCGAGCAATACAAGGGAGGTTTTGGTCGTTGGTCCAACAGCTAGCATGCTACCTGATCTGCTTTTTAAGCGTGGTGTAACTGCCGTCGGTGGTATAAGGATAACGGACGTCGAAAAGATGCTAAGGGTTGTGAGCGAGGCCGGAGGAACCCGGGCGCTTCTTAAAACTTGTGCTGAGAAGTACACGATATTGAAGTGTTGAAGCATGACAGAAGGAAATACTGAATATCAACTTAAAGGAAAGACCGCCCAAGTTTATATGTTGTTGATAAAGCACACAGGGATGCCGATTGGTGTCAGGGAGGTCCAAAGAGTTTTAGGCTTCAGCAGTCCAAGCATAGCCCACTACCATCTGGAGAAGCTTGTCAGTATGGGACTCGTGAAGAGAACCGAAAGAGGTGAATATGAAGTCGTCGAAGTAGTTAAAGTTGGTATGCTAAAGAACTTTGTCAAGATAGGTAGACTCTTAATGCCTAGGTATGCCTTTTATTCTGTTTTATTGACCACGATGCTCCTAGTCTATGTTTTGTTATACCCACAGAATTTCTCGAGCCACAACATCGTAGCCCTCATATTTGGATTAGTCGGCTGCATAATACTCTGGTATGAAACGTTTAGGGTTTGGAAAGAATCTGGATTATAAGCATCAACCGTTCTAAGCGTTAGAATTATATTTAAAAATTAATAGGATGATGCGGAATGAATGCCTTAGTGACAAAGGTTGTAGTGTTAACATTTGTGGCAGTAACTTTTGGCGTCGCGTTGACATTGTTACCGATGTTACTCTCAAAGGAGGATGTTGTTATGAAAACGTTTGGTGAGATGGAGTCTACGAGGAATTCTGCAGAAAGTCTGGAACCACCAGCCATAATTACGATCACATCCATAATCGTTCCGGGGCTAATAGCAGGATTTTTAGCCTTTATTTTAACAAAAAGACTTACTCGCTAGATCTTTGACGTAAGGTTTAATTTTTGCCTCTAACACTTGCTACATTGGTCTCAGTAAATAATGCTTATCATTTGTTTAGGAGGTGGAGTTCATGCCTGAGAAAATAATAGGTATAGACTTAGGAACGAGCAACTCTGCTGCCGCTGTCGTCATAGGTGGAAGACCAGTAATTATACCAAGCTCAGAGGGTGTGACGCTTTACGGCAAAGCATTCCCATCTTATGTGGCCATAACGAAAGATGGGCAACTTCTGGTCGGTGAGCCCGCCAGACGTCAAGCAGTGATGAATCCAGAAGGAACTGTGACCGCCTTCAAGCGAAAGATGGGTACCGATTATAAATACGTATTACATGGTAAGGAATTCACACCACAACAGCTTTCTGCATTCTTACTCCAGAAGATTAAGAGGGATGCTGAGGCCTTCTTAGGAGAACCTGTGAAGAAAGCGGTCATAACGGTTCCGGCATACTTCAACGACAATCAGCGACAGGCTACAAAGGATGCTGGCACGATAGCTGGCCTCGAGGTCGTCAGGATTATAAATGAACCAACTGCCGCCAGCCTTGCATACGGTCTTGACAAACAAGATAAGGAGATGAGAATTATGGTCTTCGACCTTGGTGGTGGAACGCTTGACGTGACGATACTTGAGTTTGGTGGTGGTGTCTTCGAGGTTAAAGCAACTTCTGGCGATACGCAGCTGGGAGGTACAGATATGGATAAAGTCTTAGTGGATTATATCGTCAACAAATTTAGGCAGGATACGGGCATTGACCTCACAAAAGACCCGATGGCGATAAATAGGGTGAGAGAGGCTGCCGAGAAAGCCAAGATAGAGTTATCTACGGTCTACGAGACTGAAATAAATCTTCCATTCATAGCCCAAGACTCATCAGGACCTAAGCACTTAACCATGACACTCACGAGGGCAAAATTGGAAGAGCTTGTAAGACCGATAGTCGAGAGATGTGCAGGCCCGATGCGACAGGCACTCGCTGACGCAAAGCTTAGACCGGAGGACATAGATAAGATCATCTTAGTAGGTGGTCCGACGAGGATGCCAATCGTTAGGGAATTTGTTAAGAATTTCATGGGAAAGGAGCCGGAGCGAGGCATAGACCCGATGGAATGTGTCGCTATGGGTGCAGCAATCCAAGGTGCAATAATAGCGGGTGAAATAAAGGATGTACTCTTGTTAGATGTTACGCCGCTATCGTTAGGTATAGAGACTTTGGGTGGCATATTCACGAAGATCATAGAGAGGAATACAACAATACCTGTCAGGAGAAGTCAGATATTCACAACAGCTGCCGACTTCCAGACGAGCGTCGAGATACACGTCCTCCAAGGTGAGAGACCTATGGCAGCAGATAATATATCGCTCGGTAGGTTTGTGCTTGATGGTATACCGCCTGCACCTAGGGGTGTTCCGAGAATTGAGGTAACTTTTGACATAGATGTGAATGGAATACTTACGGTCACAGCAAAAGACTTAGGTACGGGTAGAGATGTCAGCGTAAAGATAACTGCACCGCATAGGCTTTCCAAGGAAGAAATAGATAGAATGATAAAGGAGGCTGAAATGTATGCTGAACAGGATAGGAAGAGAAAAGAGGAGGCAGAGCTTAGGAATGAGGCAGAATCGCTCATTTACACAATCGAGAAAGGTCTCAAAGAGTTTGGAGATAAAGTACCGAGTAACGTTAAGTCAAGAGTTGAGGAATCATTAAAGAAACTAAAGGACGCTCTAGCAGGCAAAGATGTTCAAGAAATAAAGAGCAGGATGGAGGAGTTGAGGAAAGTAGCGCAGGAGATGGGAACAGTCATATACCAACAATCACAGCAATCTACACAACAAAGCTCCGGTAGCTCAAATTCAAAGACAATCAACGCAGATTACAAGATTGTTAACGATAACAAGGGCTAAAATGACGTCTTAGTTGTAGGTTGATATATTTCGATCGCTTATAGTTTTTAGAGTATGTCAAGCAGGGTGAAGAAAGACTATTACGAGATACTGGGAGTGCCTAGGAACGCGACAAAGGAAGAGATAAAAAGGGCATACAGGAGGCTTGCGCTACAATATCATCCAGATAGGAACAAATCGCCGGATGCTGAGGAGAAGTTCAAGGAGATAAGCGAGGCCTATGCTGTTCTTTCTGATGATGAAAAGCGAAGAATATATGATATGTATGGACATGCTGGCTTAAGCGGAGCTTATACGCAAGAAGACATATTCAAGACAAGCACATTCGACTTTGACGAGATATTCAGAGACCTTGGTTTCGACCTTGACTCAATATTCGAAAGGTTCTTCGGTATTAGGAGAGGTCCACCGAGAGGGAGGGATGTCGTCATGAACTTAGAAATTTCGCTTGAAGAAGCTTTTAATGGTGCGGAGAAGATTGTGAGCGTTCCGGTATCAGAAGTTTGCAATGCATGTGGAGGTTCCGGTGCGGCACCTGGCGGCCTCAAGACATGTAGGGTGTGCGGTGGAACGGGTCAAAAGGTTGACAGTAGACAGACACCGTTTGGTTTCTTTACCTCTGTTACAACGTGTCCAGCATGCGGCGGCTCTGGGAGGTTTATCGAGAAGAAATGCTCAACATGTAAAGGCTCGGGCTACGTTGAGACAATGAAGAACATATCTGTAAAGATACCGAGGGGCGCTGATGATGGGCTAGTGTTAAGGGTTCCTGGAATGGGTGAGAGGTATGCAGGAGGTCAGCCTGGTGATCTTCTGTTAGTCATAAAACTTAAACCTCACGGAACCTTTATACGAAAAGGCGACGACCTTTATATTGACCTTCCTGTATCGATATCCGAGCTTGCTCTCGGTTCAAAGGTTATGGTTCCTACGCTTGATGGTAAGGTAGAGATAAATATACCTAACGGAACACCGCCTGGACACATTATCACTATTAAGGGTAAAGGTATGCCTAGTATGCAAGGCGGCAGAGGGGACTTGAAGGTAAGACTTAAGGTAGTTATACCAAAGAAGTTATCTCATGAACATAGGAGGTTATACGAGCAATTATATAATCTGGAGAGACGTTTTATAGAAGAAGAAAGAAAGTTGCTTAAGGATTAGACGATCTCTGAGATGTACATAAGGGGGTAGTTCCCAAGAGATTTTATAGCCTTCATACACGCTTTAACTCTTGCTTTACCATACTTAACATAGACTTCAACATCCATCATGTCAGGACCCAAGATTCTGTAATCGAATTGATGACGTTTTCGAGCACTTAAGCCACGCATTCTTATCCTTACTTTTGCATCTACCTTGTACGGTTGAAGCTTTATCGCGTCCTCGATCACCCTTTCAAGTCTTCTAAGGTTTCGCAAATTACCTATTATCGGTATACCCGTGAACTGATGAGCAACAGCACCAAGGGCTATGCCTGCTTCGAAAGCGCACCTCTCCCTGGCCGTTACGTTTTTAGAGAAGAATCTTTCAGCAGTTTGTTCCACTTTACTAAGATTGCGCGTTTTCTGCATAGACCCAACTCATCCCTTTCTAAGGTATTTCTCTTTTACGTTATTGATATAAATATAATCTAAAACTGTGCCATAGGAGCGACGTATCTCCATATGTTCTACAAGTTCACGCATTTTGCCACCAGCTAAACCATCAGCTATGAGTGCCGCTCCTTGTGCCGCCTCTTTCACACTTTTCGCGAAGCCCTGTACTTTATCAACGGGTGCTATGGCAGATAATCTCTTCTCGAGTTCATAATATATACCCGGAACCCTACTAAGTCTTCCCGATAACATTATGACTTGCGGTTTTTTTATAATTGCTTTCATGGACCAGACACACTTCTCAATGCCTTCCATGAATGCCTCCCAAGCAAGCGCAGCCCTCCTATCTTTCTTAGCCCTTTCAGGAAAGTCCTCTGGCATAATTGATTCATCACCAACGATCGATCTTACACCTCCTTTGAACAAGTCTAACTTGCTTATCTTGCCGGTCAAGTATGCCACCTCACCGTCCCACGCACCAGATGTCAAAAAACCGGGACCTGCCTTTGTGCCACCTATTCCATCAACAACCTTGCCAGATTCTATTGCGATTATAGCGTTATATCCGAAGCCAATCTCTACTAATATGAACGTACATTCCTCGTACGGAATCTTATATCTTGATGAATAATCATGTACAGCAAGTGCAGCACAACAAAGCTTATCGGCAGTTCCCATGTCAATAGTATTGAACTTCCTGTACTCTGGGACAGTCGGAAGGTGTATGACGCTTGGTAAGAAATATACCTTCAGGTTAGAGCGTTTGAGACGTCTAACAGCCTCAGCAAGTCCTACAAGGACAGGTATCTTTACATCTTCTTTCCTAACGAGGACCATGAGGGAGATGTGCTCTTCCGTTAAATCCTCCAAACTAACGAGTGGTAAACCGTAGCCGGATGGGCCGGCGATAAGATCAAGAGGTTCAACCTCTTTGAATATCTCAAGTAAGACATCCGGTCTCTTAGCTATAGTTTCTGACGGTATCGACTTCTCATAGAAAACGTTAAGGTCTTCTAAGCCACAAATGTCAAAGCTTTTTGTTCCAGGATCAACGCCAATAACTCTTACCAATTCTACCACCTCATTAGTACGTCCCTAAGCTGAAGTAGGTCTTTAAATTTATAATCATACTCGAATTGGCTTTTTCCACTGATACCTTTTCTATCGAGCCATGCAACATACATGCCAAGCGACTTTGCGGGTATTAGATCGTAATCTGGACTGAAGGATACGTGCAGTATCCTATCCTTTTTGAGACCTAATCTCTCTATGGCATATTCGAATATCTTCCTTGAGGGTTTATAGGCACGTGCATCCTCAGCAGTTATTATATAATCAAAATCTATACCCATCAACTTTACCGATTCGGTTATGATGTCGTTATCAATATTCGAGATTATCGCGAGTTTATACTTTTGTTTCAGACTTTTTAATGCAGGTTCAACGTCTGGAAAAGGTTTCCATGATTTGATTGATGAGACGAATTCGTCACCATCAGTCTCAGAGTAATCCATACCAAAACTATCCATCACTTGTTTTAGACTAATCTTTAAAATTTCTTTATAGGGTCTGTATGGTCCTTGGACTTGTCTAAAATCCTCCTCAAGCCACCTAGACAATAATTCATCTACAGGGATGTTCTTTTTCTTTTTCGAAAGAATCCTAATAAAGACTTGTTTCGCACCACTTTCCCAATCTACAAGTGTGCCATAACAATCAAACGTCAACACATCGAACTCATGCATATTATGTTATGATGCTTTCACAGTTAAAAATGCTATCACTTAGAAAACGTTTATTTTAAACCATTAGTTCACGTGGACGTGGATCGGGTGAATAATATGCGGAAACTCTCAAAACCAGTGGTTTATATTAGTATAGTTCTGCTTGCAGGAGTGCTCTCTTCGACTTTCGGTATGTCAGCAGCTCAGACTACGTCATTAGTTGTTTTCTCAGGCATAATCGCAGGTGTATTGTTCTATTGGAGGATGAGGTTAGCTTTTGCTTTAGCAGGATTAAGTATACTTTTAGCTACTGGTGTGATGGATTTACTACACTTCATCGAATTCGCTAGCTTAGACATAATAGTCTTTCTAGTAGGAATGATGATTGTTATAGGATTTCTTGAGGAGAGACGATTCTTTGAAGCATTGCTTGAACGTATCATGACTTTTGCTAAGGGAAGTGCAATAAAGACGATATCTTTGCTTATGCTAATGGCAGCATTGTCTGCAGCTCTTGTTGACGAAGTAACGTCTATTCTATTCATGATGACGACGGCAATTCACCTTGTTGCGCGACTCAATCTCTCAATAGTGCCCTTGATGATGATGCTAGTTTTTGCAACGAATATAGGAAGTAGCGCAACCGTTGTCGGGAATCCCGTTGGAGTCATGATAGCGATGAAGGCAAAACTTACTTTTGCGGACTTTATAAGATGGGCAACACCTATTGCAATAGTAGGTCTAGGTCTTTGTATGTTTTTATCTTTTACTTATTTTAAAGGATACATAAAGGGTATGAATGATGCCATGGTTAACTCAGGACGACAAACAACCGAAGTTCAGAAGAATACTAAGACAAAATTTGACATAATTTCTGTTCTTCTATTTGTAGGGACTTTAGTGGGTTTAGTTATGCATAGTCAGATAGAAAGTTATCTTAGACTGGAGAAAAACACGATGCTTATAGGTGTTGCAGTAATCTCAGCTGCCATTGCGCTTTTATGTATGAGGGATAAAGCGAGGGACCTTGTTGAGAGACGAGTGGATTGGTGGACGTTGATGTTCTTCCTAATCTTCTTTTCATCTGTTGGCACACTTAAGTATACTGGTGTAACAACACAAATCTCTAAAGTCCTATTGGAACTCACAGGTGGTGATCAACTTTCAACGTTGTTTCTGTTCGGTTTGGTCGTTGGACTTCTATCAGCTTTGATGGACAATGTCCTTGCAGTAGCTACTTTTATCCCAATAGTAGCTGACATCGGCAGTGCTGGTCTTAACGTTTTCCCAATTTGGTGGGGTATGCTGTTTGGTGCTACTTGGATGGGGAATTTGACAATGATCGGAAGCACCGCTAACATCGTAGCGGTGGGCATGGTCGAGAGGCAGAAACTCGGTCACGTTAGTTTTCGCGAATGGATAGTACCGGGCGCTATAGTGTCCTTAGCAACGTTCCCTGTTGCTCTTCTACTGTTATATATTCAGCTACCTTTTATGCCCAGCTAATCTGGTTTTGGCTTTGATATAATAATTAACTTTTCACCGTCTATATCAACCCATACTTCGTGCCCTAGTCTAAGCAATAGTTTGAACACATTAGCCCATGGAAACATCATATGATCAAGAACTTCTACCCGGTACCCACCATACTCCTCCATCACTTTCCCATACTCTCCTATGATGTCTTCTATGACAAGACGCGGATCGATGCATCTTTTGCTGTCAGATTTGCTTTCTCTATCGCCCAACTCTTATCTCCACCTAAATTAATATATTTTTATCACTTTTTAATTTAGTCCCCTAAATAAATAAAGTTCGACATGCGCTTAAAAATATTTATTTAAGTCCTGATTTTGCAAAGAGATAAATGTCGTCTGAGAAGGATAGCTTAACATATGCGAAGACAGCATATGAACATATACTTAGCCTTTTAGAAGAGCATCACCGCTTCATCAGAGATTCAATAGTGTTGATAGCTAGCGAGAACGTGCCGAGTCCAGCGGTAAGAGAGGCTTTAGCATCGGACTTTGGTAACAGATATGCGGAAGGGTGGCCTGGTGAGAGGATATACGCTGGTTGCAAGTATATAGATGAGGTCGAGCTTCTAGCGATAGAGCTCGGTAAAAGGTTATTCAAAGCAGAGTTCGTTGACGTTAGGCCGATATCAGGTGTTGTCGCGAATTTGATAACATACACAGCTTTTACAGAACCCGGCGACATCATGATGTCTTTGGCCATACCACACGGTGGTCACATTAGTCATAGCAAGCGAAGTTGGGGAGGAACAGCAGGTGCTGTCAGGGGTTTAGTCGTTGAGCATTATGAATTTGATGAGTATAACTATGAAATTGATTTAGATGCGACCCGTAGAAAGCTTAAGTCTTTAGCATCTGAGGGCAAAAAGCCAAAAATCTTCATGCTAGGAGCAAGTGTCTTTCTCTTTCCACACCCAGTAAGAGAGATAGCAGAGATGGCAAAAGAATTCGATGCACGGGTAGTATACGATGCTGCACACGTTGCAGGTCTAATTGCTGGCGGAATATTTCAAGACCCACTACGGGAAGGTGCTGATGTGATGACAATGAGTACGCATAAGACCCTCGCAGGCCCCCAACATGGAATGCTTTGTTCATGGGCTAAGTACGAAGAGGCTCTAAAGAAAGCCGCTTTTCCGGGCATGTTGAGTAACCATCACCTTCATGCTGTGGCTGGTGTAGCTATTTGTCTCGCGGAAGCTATAGCGTTCTATAAGGATTACAGCAGGCAGATAGTGAGAAACGCTAAGGCCCTCGCTCAAGCCCTTTACGAAAGGGGCGTGGATGTATTATACGAGCATAGGGGCTTTACGGAATCCCATACGATAGTGGCTGATGTAAGTAAGTATATGAACGGTAAGCAAGCTGAAGAAAAGCTAGAGCAGGCTAAAATAATAATCAATAGGAATCTTATTCCGAAGGATTATAGGCTTAAGACCGACTACAGAACACCGAGCGGAATACGGCTTGGAACGCAGGAGGTTACAAGGCTAGGTATGAGAGAGAGCGAAATGGAATGGATAGCTGAACTTATAGCCAAAGTAATAGTAAAGGGCGAGGACCCATCAAAGGTTGCACAAGAAGTTTCCGAACTTAAGAGACCTTTCAACAAGGTTCATTACTGCTTTACTTCGAAGACTGAGGCATACTCATATGTACAAATAAGGTAAGTAGGTCACTTCTTTTTGGGTTTTAAAACCTCTATCCCATCCATATAAGGCTGTAAAACTTTAGGTATGACTACAGAACCATCCTCTTGCTGATAGTTTTCGAGTATAGCGGCGATAGTCCTCTCAGTTGCTATCGCTGTGCTGTTCAGTGTATGCACATATCGCGTCTTCTCATCATGAGGTGCCTCTCTGTACCTGATATTGAGCCTTCTTGCCTGATAATCCGTACAGTTACTACATGACACTATCTCCCTATACCTCCTCTGCGCCGGCATCCATACCTCTATATCGTATTTTTTCGCAGCAACAACCCCTAACTCACCTAAGCATATGTTCACCACCCTGTAAGGGAGACCAAGTTTTTGATAGATTTCCTCGGCATTTGAGAGCAGGAACTCATGTTCTTCCCAAGACTGCTCTGGTTTGCAAAATACAAACTGCTCGACTTTCTCGAACTGATGGACTCTGAATATTCCCTTGGTGTCTTTCCCATGCGCACCAGCCTCCTTCCTAAAGCACGGGCTTACTCCAGCGTATCTAAGGGGTAAACACCTTCCATCAAGTATCTCATTAGCATGAAGGCCTGCAAGTGAATGTTCTGAAGTCGCGATAAGGTAAAGATCCTCCCCTTCAATTTTGTATATCATATCCTCGAAATCTTGCAAACTCGTGACACCTTCGACAACCCACCTTCTAAGCATGTATGGCGTCTGATAGATCTCAAAGCCCTTGCTTGCAAGTAAGTCTAAAGCGAATCTTATTAGGGCTAGATTGAGCTTGACGAGCTCGTTCTTGATATAATAAAATCTTGCCCCAGCGACTTTACTAGCCCTTTCTATCTCTAATAAGCCGAGAGATATTGCGATGTCGTCGTGATCTTTCACATCAAAGTCAAACTCCGGTATCTTGCCCCACCTCCTAACCTCAACATTATCCTCTTCACTGGTACCGAGCGGAACCGATTCATGAGGTATGTTTGGTATTCTCATCATCACATAGTTTATCTTGTTCTCTAACTCAGCAATTTCGTCCTCTAGCCTTGCTATATCGTCCGTAAGGGTCTTCATTTCTTGCATGAGGGTTGACGGGTCCTTACCCTCTTTTTTCATAGTAGCTATCTCCAAAGAGACAACGTTCTTTCTATGCCGTAAATTCTGTACTTCTACCATGAGCCTCCTCCTTTCTTTATCCCATTTCAAGAGCTCGTCAATTGGTAGGTTCAGACCTCTCTTACTCAACATATCCTTGACGAGTTCCGGATTATCCCTGATTATCTTGATGTCTATCATGGCATTTTACAGCAAACCAAAACATCTTACTCTATATACTTTTTGACCCTTATGCCATAATACATGCTGCCTTTATAATATAGAAAAAATAATCAAAACTTTTTAATCACCGGTCGCTTTTTTGAAATACGAAGGGTTACTTGGTGGTGGTAAGGTGTCCATAAAAATTGGACTTATAGGTAAGACGAACACTGGCAAGACGACGTTTTTTAATGCGGCCACACTCCAGTCGGCTGAGGTCTCTACATACCCTTTCACGACAAAGCGGCCAAATTACGGAATAGCGAATGCCATAACCCTCTGTGTTTGTAAGGAGTTTAATGTAAAGGATAATCCTAAAAACTCAAGATGCATTGACGGCTGGAGACACATACCGATTGAGTTGATAGATCTGCCTGGCCTAATAAAGGGTGCATGGGCGGGAAAGGGGCTTGGAAACCAATTTTTGGCGATAGCATCGGAAGCGGATGCTTTACTACATGTTGTTGATGTGTCCGGTAGTGTTGATGAAGAGGGTAGGTTAACAGAACCAGGTCAGGGAAATCCGATAGCTGACGTTTATGATGTTGAAGAAGAGTTGGTTATGTGGTTTCTTAAGCTCCTAGATAAATCTGAGAACAGAATACTTAAAGACATAAGGTCTGGAAAATCGTTGGAAGAAAGTATAGCAGAGATTTTAAGGGGAGCCAAGATAACAGCTGAGCATGTAAGGATGGCGTTAAAGCAAAGCGGTCTAGATAAGAAAGATTTTGAGAACTGGACTGGAATGGATGATAAAAAATTTGTAGAGAAACTAAGAGAAGTTTCGAAACCTACTATAATAGTTGCCAACAAAATAGATATAGAAACGGCATCCAAAAACTTTGAGTTATTAAGAGATCAGTTTTCTGATAAGATAGTCGTTCCATGTAGTGCTGAGGCGGAGTTATTGTTAAGAAGAGCCGAACAAAAGGGTTACATAAGATATTTACCGGGTGAAGAAACTTTCGAGATAATTCAGGAGAGTTCATTAACGGACAAACAACGTTGGGCTTTGGAATTTATCAGAGATAAAGTCCTAAAGGAATATATGAGGACAGGTGTTCAGTTTGCAATAAATGTAGCGGTTTTCAAACTCCTAAAAATGAATACAATTTATCCGGTATATGATGTAACAAAATTGACAGATAGGCATGGGAACGTCTTACCCGATGCATACCTACTTCCAAGTGGTTCCACTGTAGCAGACCTAGCAAAAGAAATACATAGCGAGTTGGCAAAGGGACTCCTATACGCAGTAGATGCTAGAACTGGTCTGAGACTGCCTGCCGACTATCAACTCAAGGATAGAGACGTTCTATCAATAGTGTCAACTACTAAGAGGGGTTAAAGTCAGACAAACTTCATTAATGAAGAAACCTCGCCACTGTTCTTGGTGTGTTTCATGAATGACAAAGGGAAACGAATCCATGCAAAAGCAGTAATTTTTGACTTAGATGGTACGTTAGTCGAGTTCAAGTTGAGGATTAATGATGCGAAGCATGAAATAATTTCAAGGTTAAAAGAGTTAGGACTCGACCCAGGGAACTTATCACCGGAGGACTCGATACAAACAATAATCTCAAAAGTGATGAGCGTAAATGGGGTCATAGATAGAACACTTAATGAACTCATTAGGTCTGAAGTTTTCAAAATTATGGAAAAGTTTGAGCTTGAGGCAGCATCGGCTCCATCACCTAGGAACGATGCGCTAAAAGTCCTTAAGAGTCTAAAATCTATGAACATCATGGTGGTTGTGGCGACAAACAGCTGTAGGAAGGCCTCATTCTTAGTGCTCCAGAAATGCGGTATGCTTGCCTATGTTGATGTGGTGGTAACTAGAGACGATGTTGAAAGAATTAAGCCAGCAAACGATCTACTGAAGAGGGCGCTGAGCTTGCTTGGAACATCTCCAGAGGAGACAGTTTACGTTGGTGATAGTACATATGATATAGAGGCTGCAAAGAGCGTGGGTATCAAATCCATAGCGGTCTTGGGAGGGATTCATTCGGAAGACGTGCTGGTTGAGAAGAAACCGGATTTTATCATAAAGTCCTTATCCGAACTTCTAAACATTCTCCAATAACAACTCTAAATTTTTATATAATCAAGGTTTGATTGCGAAGTATCGCCAACCTTTATACATTTTTTCTCAGAGATTATATGGACAACATCACAACCGGTTTCGAGCAACTTTTCAGCTATGAATCGGCGATGACAGCCCGAAGGGCTCACTTCAAGACACATAATACAAACCCTGCTTTTCTTTGCAAGCTCTACCAAAGACTTTAACCCTTCTTTAAACGCCTCGCTTTCGGTATAACTTCGATAGCCACCCTTCCTATACCCGCCGAGATGATCGCCAAGCCATATGTATTCTATGCCAGCCTTCGGTAACCATTCCTTAAGATAATCGAGCTTAAAGTGCTCTGTTTTTGAGGTCGGCCAGCGTCTGACATCAACCAAAACCTGAATAGCGTGCTTTTTAAGGAGGTTTAGGAAGGCTTCTCTACTCCTGCTACCATGACCTATTGTATATACTGTTAATCTTTCACCCATAGCGGAACGCCCCTCAAATAGTCTTGGTTAACTCAAATATATATTGCCGTTAAGATTTTCCAGACAGAGAGAAGCGTCATGAAAATCGTGCCTGATACTAGCATAGTGATAAACGGCAAACTTACGGAACATCTTCAGTCAGGGGAGCTGAAGGAGTGCGAAGTTATAATTCCCATCGCAGTCGTGGATGAGCTCCAAGCTCAGGCATCAAAGAAACGTGAACCTGGCTTCATCGGTCTGAATGAACTTAAAAGGATTAGAGAGATTTGCGCAGAAAAAAATATACCCATAAGATTTTCCGGTGAAAGACCATCGTTAGAGGATATAAAGCTGGCAAGGAGTGGCAGGATAGATGCGCTAATAAGGGATGTTGCCAAGAATGAGGGTGCAACACTCTTTACGTCGGATTACGTGCAAGCTTTAGTAGCCGAAGCCGAAGGAATACCGGTGCGCTATATACCTACCGAGCCAAAGAAATTTGAACTCTTATTCGAAAAATACTTCACACCCGATACGCTAAGTCTTCATCTCAAGGAAGACGCACCACCTATGGCTAAAGTAGGAAAACCGGGAAACTTAAAGTTGGTTAAGCTTAGGGATGAACCGTGCACTCAGCAAGAAATATCCGAGATAATAAACGGGATAATCGAGGCTGCTAGGTCGAGGGAAGATGGTAGCGTAGAGATAGTTAGAAGTGGTGCCCTCGTCATACAAATGGGTCCTTATAGAATAGCAATCGCAAGACCACCGTTCTCTGACGGTCTAGAAGTGACGATAGTTCGTCCAATCGTGAAGCTTACGCTAGAAGATTATCATCTCTCCCAGAAGCTTATGGAAAGGTTAAAGAACAGGGCTGAGGGTATACTCATAGCAGGCCAGCCTGGTAGTGGAAAGACGACCTTTGCCTCCAGCCTTGCAGAATTCTATGCAAGACAAGGGAAAATAGTGAAGACACTCGAATCGCCAAGGGACTTACAAGTAGGCCCTGAGATTACCCAATATGGGCCGTTAGAGGGTGACTTCGAGAAGACGGCAGAGATATTGTTACTTGTGAGACCAGATTATACAGTATTTGACGAGATTAGAAAGGAAAAGGACTTTCAGATATTTGCTGATATGAGGTTGGCTGGTGTTGGTATGATAGGTGTCGTCCATGCCAGCAACACAGTTGATGCTATACAACGCTTCATAGGAAGAGTTGAGTTAGGAATGATACCGCATATAATTGATACAGTGATATTCTTGAAAGATGGGGAAGTGAAGCAGGTCTATGAGTTGAGTCTCACGGTCAGGGTCCCGACGGGAATGGTTGAAGCAGACTTAGCGAGACCGGTAGTTGAAGTAAGAGACTTCGAGACTGGAAGGCTAGAGTACGAGATATATACGTTTGGCGATGAAAACGTTATAGTCGCGGTATCGGATGTTAAGCGAAAGCTGAGCAATATAAAGGATAGGATATTGGCGGCCGTAAGCCGTTTTGATCCAGACGCCCAAGTAGAAGTCATATCAACAGATAGGGCGATAGTGAGGGTAAGTAGTGAGAATATACCGAGACTTATAGGAAGGCGGGGTGAGACGATCAAGAAGTTAGAAGAAGAGCTTGGAATAAGATTAGATGTGGAATTGCTTACTCCGACAACAGGTGAAGAAGTACAATTCAAAGTCGTCGAATCTGGAAAAACTGTTGATATACTTTTTGACGAGAATATAATAGGTAAGACAGTAAATATTTACGTAGACGGTGAACACATACTAACTGCCATAGTAGGCAAAAGGGGTAAGGTAAAAGTCTCAAAGTATAGCAGTAGCGGTAAAGCTTTGATGAATGCCCTAACAACTGGAAAGAAAATAAAGGTATTCAAAACGTAGATGTGTTTATTGGGTTTTGAGCCTAAATTCTATGCCAGCGCAGTGAACTTCGCCTTTTACCCTCCTTATAAACGAAACGCATACAAAGCAGTCTAGGAAAGGAACATAGCGACCGACGATAGGACAATTGATACATTCTTTCTTCATCTTAGACAGCATCTTCTTGCTAATAGTGCCTTTTAGAAGTTCTAGACTCTCCTTTGATGGTTTTGGAGGTTTTTCTAACTGTTCAACTTTCACTAAGTATTTTGTCTCCAACCATACGCACCATTTGCCGCAGAGGTTTGCTAAGGTTTTAAAATAAAAACTTCTTTAATATATTTTTATATCTGCTTACGATGCACATTAGCGAAGATCATATCTTGGTACTACTAAGCTATCTCTTTCGAGACTAAGAATATTCCAATGAGAGTGGCAATTGCCCCTACGACAAAAACCGGGTGTGGTATCTCCGAGAAGAGTAAAGCTGCAAGGGAGGAGGCCACCACGGGCTCGAGTAGGGCAGTCGTAGCAGCCTGAAAAGGTGTCAGGCCCTTCAAAGAAGAAAAATGTAGTGTGTGACCCAATGCAGTAGGCAGGAGTGCCAGGACCAACAAGACCGCGAATTCGGAAGGGCTAGGGACATAAAGATTGTTACCATATAAACAAATAAGTAGAAACATTATTCCAGCAGCGACAATGTATACGAATGGCATGAGCACAAGCAGCGGAACTTTTTTTCTCAGAGGTCTTCCTAGGTTCAGATAAAGCGCCCAAAGGAAGGCGGCCACTAATGCCTCCAAATCACCTCTGAAATTTCCGGGAACTAAAGAAGCGGTCGATAATGCGATTAGGAATGTTCCAATGAAGCTGATAGGTATGCCTACTAGTGTTACAAAAGTCGGTTTTATACCAAAGAACACTAAACCTATGATCGTAGCGAATATGGGCGTCGTATTCACTAAGATTGTTGCATTCATTACTGTTGTATTTTTAACAGCTGATATAAAGAAAATGAAGTGGAGGCTTAGGAGTATGCCGAGCAGCACGGAATGTTTAAAATATGATACAAGCTCTAAGCCATGAGGTCTAAAGAGTACATAATTAATCATCGTCAAGAAGGCAGCAGCTATCGTTAATCGGTAAAAGCCTATGGTGGGAGCGTCAAGCATTGGGAGGAATCTTATGAATATAGAGGCGGTGCCAAAGAGCATACCAGCAAATAGTGCTTCAACCAACGAGACCCCTCTAACTTCTCTAAACCGAAAACGCCGAGAATCCATGGCTACTCCTTTCGAACATTATATATCGAAAAACTTTAAACATAAAAAGAAAGATGATAGGAAAATTTACACGTTAATTTATGCGAAGTTATTAAGTTGAGATCTTTATGGCCTGTACTGGACAAGCAGTTTCACAAGCCAAGCAGGTTATGCAGTCTGACTCCCTGACAGGGTCTGCCTTTTTGCTACTCGTTGGATGACCTGGTGTATCCAACCACTCATAAACTGAGACAGGACAAACGTCTATACAAGCACCATCTGCTATACATATGTCAAAATCAACAGCAACCTTTGTACCATGTATTCCGAGTTTGGTTGGTGGTTCTACTGGTCCCCAAACATCGTGACCGGCATGTGTACCAACCTTTTGGCGCTTTTTTGCAAAATCAGGATCTATTCCCATGAGTGTTCACTTAAATTAAATTAAAAAATTAAGTAATATTTAAATTGTTTTTCATCCACTGCTTATTTTAAAACAAAAAAAGCATTCCAAAGATTAAGGAATAAAGTCTAAACAGCAAAATCAGTTTATAGACAATAAAGTTTGAGTTAATAGTGCCTATGTCTCGATGATATACGTCACCTGAACACTTACAGCTACGCTTGTCACACCAGGTGCGATCGGAGTCCCAGCTGTTGATGTTGAATATTCTGCTTTATAGATCGGCTCATACCATTCAACTATAGAGGCTGTCTTGACCCCCGCGATGTTAAGACCGAGCGGTTTAAGAAGTGCATCAGCCTTAGCTCTAGCATCTTTCAGTGCACTTTCTACGAGCTCAAGCTTAAGTTGCTTCCCTTTCTGTTCAGAAAGGTAAAAGTTCAAACCATATATTCGGTTAACCCCGGATTTGATAGATTCATCAACAATTTTTTCAACTATGTCCAACTTATTGGTAGTGACTGTCAACATGTTAATTACCCTGAAACCGATCACATCTCTGCCATTTTCGTCGTATACAGGATATATATTATATGTTGATGTTGAGATTTCATTATCTGCCAGACCTATACTTTTCAGTGCAGACATCACTCCATTCATTATTTTAGCATTTTCATTGGCAGCATCCATGGCGGTTTTTGCAAAAGTCTCAACACCAAGTGTGGCTGTGAACATATCTGGTACTGCGTATATCTTAGCAGAACCTGTGATTGTTACGAGCCTCTCCTCCTCTTTTTGTTGCTGAATGTATGTTTCTCCACCGCTCGCTATGACAAGCACGTTCATTATGATGGCAATTATTGCGACTGCGGCCAGCAGACCTAAAACAGTATAGACAATTACATCTCGTGTACCGGCTTTTACATCCATGCCATTCACCTCAGAATTTTACTAATCAAAGAAACATTTATTTCTAGAAATCAGAACACTTGGGCCTTACCGTTCTCTGTCCTTTATTTTCTCACTTGATAAATTTCTTCTTATTACGTCTATGTTCGAAACTATTTTTTTAATCTCCTCGAAAGTTCTAGATATTCCGAGCCTTGGGACCATCTCTGATGCTAAGTTTCTTACAAACTCATTAGTGCTCCAAGGGTAAACTATCCAAGCATTGACGTTTTCAACGTAGAAGTCAGGAACGAAGGAAGTATGAGGTTTGATATGCAACGTTGCAGTTTTAACATTTCTCGGGTTAAACCCCTTAATATGCTGGACTATGTGTTTCATAGTTTCACCAGTATCAACCACATCGTCAACTATGAGAACGTTCTTATCCCATAAAGAGTTTAACGAGAGGGGTTGATATATTACGACCGTCTCCCTTTCTTCGACCCCTGTGTAAGACCTGCAACCTATCGTGTAGACTTCGCGCATATCCAAAACGTCGGAGAGCATGCTAGCAACTATCGCTCCCCCTCTAAGAATTCCTATGAGCATGTTAGGCTCGTATATAGAAGAGATTTGCTCAGCCAACTTGTCAATAAGTACCTCTATATCGGACCAGCTTAGAGTCAGATATCGACGACCGTCCACTACCCTTAAATCCATACCAAAACATCATCAACCTTACATGTAAAGATATCGCTGGATTTTAAGATGTCGTAATAAATTTTAGCTATTTTTTACGACGTTTTAGCTCAGCAATTGTTTACATAATGTAGCCTGTTTGTCTAATCTATTACTTAAATTTAAATCCAAGCAACACTATGATGGAAGCCGTGAATTTTGTTGCAAGTATGGCCGTAGAGGTCTCAGGGGTTACAAAAATCTTTGGTAATATTCGTGCTTTAGATGGATTAAGCTTTGAAGTGAAGCCTGGAGAAGTGTTTGGGCTTATAGGCCCCAATGGGGCAGGAAAGACGACAGCTTTACGGATAATTTCAACACTCATCCTACCCACTTATGGTACAGTAAGGGTTTTTGGGCTAGATGTTGTAAAAAATGCTGACACAGTCCGCAAAATCATTTCCTATCTTCCGGAGGAAGCCGGTGCTTACAGATACCTATCGGGTTGGGAATACTTAGAGTTCATGGCTAAGTTTTACACGAAGAATGAGGAAGAGATACGTAAAATGGTTAAGGAAGCTGCCAAAATCTCCGGACTGGGCGAGAGGTTAAAGGATAAAACGAGCACTTACAGCAAAGGTATGAAGCGCCGTCTTTTGGTGGCAAGGGCACTTATGAGCAAGCCGAAGCTGGCCATACTTGATGAGCCCACCAGTGGTTTAGACGTCATTCATTCTTATCATGTTAGGGAAACAATAAAGAAATATGTTAGAGAATATGGGGTAACGGTCCTTCTTTCGAGTCACAACATGCTTGAGGTCGAGCATATTTGTGATAGAGTCGCTTTGATAAACAAGGGCAAGATAGTAGCCGAGGGAACGCCACGAGAGCTCAAGGAAAAATTTGAAAGTGAAAACTTGGAGGAGGTTTTTGCCAAGGTGGTCAGACTTGCTTAAAGGATTTAGAAACTTTTTATTGAAAGAACTTAAGGAACTTGCCAGAGACCCGAAAATACTCCTAGGAATACTTATCGCACCACTCATACTATTTCCAGTTTTAGGTGGTGTAATGGGTTATGTTATACAGTCCGCGGAGGAGAGTGCAGCAAAAGCTAACTTTGTTGTTATAAACAATGACGGCGGAGAATGGTCTTATGCTTTTATAAAATTCCTTTTAAATTCGGGAGCCAGAATATTTATTGAAGAAAATGTTAAGTTAAGTGATGATAAGCTCTTGGAGCTTTTGTCAAAGTACAATGTAACTCAGGTTTTAGAAATTCCAAGTGGTTTCAGTATGAATGTAACAACACATACCAAAGATCCTAACATAATGGCCTCTGTTAAATTTTATGCACATATTACAACCACAAACATTTTTGATGCTGCCAGATCCCTACCAATAGATGCTGTAGTTGCACAATTTAACAGAGCGCTGGCACCCGACATCCTTAACGTTAAAAAGTCAACAATAATTAAAGGAGAGATTAAACATAACGTTGACCCTGCTGTCGTGTCAGGATTAATGATGTCCCAATCTATCGTCTTACCTATCGCCATAATGATCCTTTTGCTTTATTCTATACAAATAGCTGCAACATCCGTGGCGATAGAGAAGGAAGAAAAAACTTTAGAAACCCTTTTAACGTTACCAATAGACCGTCTTACAATACTTTTCGGTAAGCTCGCAGGTTCCATGATAATTGCAGCTGTTGGTGCGGCAGCATATATAATAGGTTATGCGTATTTTATGCAATCGTTAATCAGCAGAGCTTCTCCGAGTTTTGTTATGGATTTGGCCTCGCTAGGATTAGTCCCTTCCTTCTTGGGTTATGTGCTTTTAGGTACATTACTTTTTGTCACAATACTTTCAGCTTTAGCCTTGGCCGTTATTCTTTCAGCCTTTGCAGGGGATGTTAGAGGTGCACAATCACTTGTTGGAAATATTTATCCCATAATTTTCATTCCAACTTTTATTTTGATGTACATAGACATTAGTGCATTGCCCTATGCAGTTAGGCTGATTTTATATGCAATACCGTTTAGCCATCCAATAATAGCGTCAAAAGCGGTCGTAATGGGCGATTATGTGACACCAGTCATTGGTATACTTTATGTCTTTTTCTTCACAGTAGTTCTCATGTATGCAGCTTCCCGGCTCTTCGCTACGGAGAAAATCTTAACTGCGAAGCTGAAGTTTAAATGGCTTACAAAATATGGTAAAGTTACTGAAGAATCTTGAGAACCACAAACGTGTTAGTGGGGCCGCTGGGATTCGAACCCAGGATTTCCAGCGCCCCAGGCTGGAGTGTTCTACCCCGCAGTGATTTTGCGGAGTCATAGACCATGCTAGACCACGGCCCCTGGTGGCATAGTTCCTTTTAGCTATATTTCAAATTTTTTATGGCTTAAAGAGTCTTAAAAACTGATTTGGGAGGCGGGTCAATCGCCGCTAATATAGCTCCTATGAGGGGTGCATCGTGACCCAACGGTGTAGGAACTATCTCTGGGACACGGTTAAGTGCATATTGTTCCACGAATGGCTTAAGCTTATCTACCACAAGGTCAACATTGTTGAGGGCTACGCTGCCGCCGATTGATATTATAGACGGGTCGAATGCATCCACAACGTTTGCAACACCAGCTCCATTTATCTCAGAAATTGTATCGATAAATATAAGCGCAAATTCATCGCCGCATCTCGCGTAATCGAATATGTCTTTAGCCGAAATGTTGTATGTACCCTCTCGCAACCTACGGGCAAGCGTTGAATTTATGTTATTGTATTTATTCTCTGCAAGAAACTTTGCGAACTTAGGCATAGAGTTTCCACCACAATAAGCCTCCCAATGTCCCTTTTTTCCACAACCGCACACCATACCAATGCTCATGTCCACAACGGTATGTCCTATCTCGGCGGCATTTCCATCCTTTCCTAAAATTAGCTTACCGTCGAGTATTGCGCCGCCACCAATCCCAGAGCTTATAGTGATGTAAACAACATCGTCCACATACTTTCCAGCTCCAGCACGTTTTTCAGCTATCACAGCTGCATTGCAATCGTTCAAAAGAATAAATGTAGCATCAAAGTAATTACAAAGAACGTCCATTATAGGGACAACGTCATATGGCATATTAGCGGGTCGAACTATCGCCCCTTTTGTCATATCCAAAGGACCTATTGCCGCTATGGATACCTTAGATATCGAACGTCTGCCACCGTATTTAGTAGATAAAGCATCACAGAGTTCGAGCACCTTCAAAGGAACTGCTCTAGCGTCAGGACCTTTTGGGACGAGTGTGCTTGCCTTCTCAAGTATATGTCCTTGCAAATCAGCAATGGCTACCCTTATCACCGTACCGCCGATATCCGCGGCCAAGATCAGTTCTACCATATCAAACCCGCCTCTTATCTTTCAAAAGTTGTTGGAGTATGGGTATTTCTTTTACTTTCTCGGCTGGTAAGCACTCCCAATATATGCCGCTGGGCTTTGCCTTACGTGGCTTAACTTCATAGAAACTGCTTCTGGTCGTTATGTAATCAACGGGCACATCATAGCGGTCATGCGGTACACATTCGACAATTTGGAGCTCATGAATAGTTGTTACAACAGGAACGTTATCATCAACCTTCTTAAACTCCCTCAATATAGCGTATTCTATTTCACCATACCCTTCGCCTTTACCAAGTCTCCAACCTTCCCGGGATACAGCTACCGAACCCAAGACAATTAGGTCTACGTTAGGAATCTCCGAGGGTAGTACCGGCTTACCAAACTTAAAGCTGCCCTTTATAGTGGCTGCCTCATCTAAACTGCTGCTAGGTATCCTCCTCGGGTCAAGTAACAGAAAACCTGCACTTAATCTCGGTGTTGGTATCAGAAGCATCTTTCCATCCCTAAGCGTTGCACGTCTGACCTCAAGCTGGGGCGAATCTGGATTCACCTTTATGACTTCGGCTTTTCTATATATGGACGTACGACATAATACATGTGCTGCTTCTTCTGAACCAACGAAGTTTGGAATTCTTCCAAATATGGGCTTTGGAAACCTCGCTACACCCTTCTCTTCAAGCAATTTCCATATGGTTTTTCTTATTTCGTCTTTTGATGCATTTACGCACATATAACACTACCCATACCATACTTTGACGTTAATCAGGACAAAAACATTTACGCTGGAGACTTTGGTACTTCCTCATTAGTTTTGACACTTGATCTTGAACCACTAAAAAACTACAATAATAATTGAACGTAATAACGTAACAAGTTTGAAGGTTTCATGTTTGCATAGGTGTTTTTCTGCGAGTCATTCTGACGTTGAACGATTACAAAGCGTCGTTTTTCATTCCAGCTTTATTGTCCTGATGGTTTCACGCTTGGGTATGACACATATGAATTCAGCATCTTCAGGTCCAGGGTTCGAGTACCAGTGTGGCACGTTCGGTGGTATGAATATAACATCTCCAGGTTTGACTCTGTATGTCGTATCACCTATGCCCACCAAATAGTTCCCCTTTAATACATACTGCTCGTGCTCCATGTCCGGATGTATGTGCTTTGGCATCCGTCCTCCGGCCTTTATCACAAACTTCCTCATCTCGAAGTTTTCAGCACCATCGTGCCTACTTATCAGCCACTTCATCTCAGTTTTAACAGCATCAGAAACGATTTCCCATCCTATACTATCGCTACTTTTAACAGACATCACCAAAATTTTACAACAATGTAGCTAATAAATGTTGTTCATAACCCGAGGCTTATCATCAACTGGTTGAAGTTTTCCTCTGAAATACGCTGCTTATATGTTCTTACAATATCAATGTTCTGCATCCTTATCCCTAAAACTTGCCTAATGGTTTGTGCAACCTTGCCATACATTATATAGCTAAGGAACGACGTAACGTTTGATACCTTTCTGGTGGTGCTAGCATTACTGAAATCTACGATGACGGGTTTCAACCCCTCGCTGATTATCACATGCTTAGATGCATCAGAGAGTTCACCGTGATCTAGACTTATGCTGTCAAGTCTAAAGCAATCCTCGAAGCATGACCTGAGGACCTTCCTTAATTTTTCGGAAGACTCAAAACTTAAAGAAGAAATCCACGATTTTATTTCAGAACCAGGGATATATTCCATAATTATGAAACCTTTTGTGTAAAAGAATAGGCGAGGTCCTACGTTAACGCTGTTGGCGATCTCAAGCATTTTCGCCTCATGTTCCATGGACTTAACAGGCGAATCACTCCTCAGCACCTTTATGGCAACAAGCTTGTTATCCAACGTACCAACGAGGACCACACTCCTGAAGCCCTTTCCAATAAGTAGCAAACCGTTTTCCGTCGTCATTAATGAATCGATGCCTAAGGACTCCAATTCTCTAACCCTTCTCATACTTTCTTCTAAATTACACGATGGATAATGCAAGATAGATGCAAAATGTATGTGCTCTTTAAGTAATTGTTTTAGACTTATTGGACGTGCTTGGCTAAGAATGGTGGCCTCGCCTCCAAGAATTCAAAGAGAAACTGACGAAAGCTGGTGTTCTTTGAGGCAAACTTGGCCAGTTCTTCACCAGATTTGTATATTTTCGCACCCTTAACAGCCTCCATAAGTCCGGCCGACACACTTATATCACCTCTTGCTAGCCTCATTCTAATTATGTCCTTAACTGAAGTCTTATCTCTTGATTTAAGTACATAAAGTCTTGAACCACTGACCCATGGACCAGCAACCGTATCTTGTGCATCGGAGTGCTTTTTGACGAACTCTAACGCATTGTCAAGGTGTGTCGGTGGACCGATGTGGATATAACAGGTAGGTAAATTTAATTCCTGAAGTTCAAAGAGCATAACGCATATATTGCCTTCGTACCATGCATCATATCTAAATACCTTAAAATCTTCGTGCTCTAAAGCTCTACATATTCCCTTCAAAGTATGTTTTATCTCACCCCAAAGAACGTCCGGTGGTTTTTGTTGGACTTTTAACCTTAGCCCTAGTATGCATCTGCCCCTTAGTATTCTTCTAACTTCTGTCATAGTTATGCGTTTATTAACGCATCCGGGGATGTAGAAGAACTTCTCAGTTGGTGAATCAAAAAACAACTTCGATGCAAGAATAAATTCTGATAACTTCGTATCGGTTACGGCAGCAGCTACATTTCTTTTTTTATCAACAGGATCGATAACTAGGATGGATGGTCTACCAAAAGCCTCCAAAGCCTCTCTTTTATCAGCATAGTGCCCTTCAATGTCTATATATACAGGAGGTCTCCAGTTTGAAGCGGCTTTAATGGTGTTAGAGAAGCTGCCGTAGTTTATCGTGAGAATTTCCGCAAGGTAACCACTAAAACCACCTACCCTCAACTCAGCCCCATATACGCCACAACCAAGCATGAACGACTTCATCAATCTAACATCATCCACGAGCGTTCCAGTAAGTTTTGATTTAATGTACTCAGTATGGTAAGGTGTTCTATCAACGGCGCTTAACCACATGCCGGGCTCAACTTTGTAACATGCGACGATGTTGACTCTCACACTGTTAAGTATACCTTCTACGTACGGATGTTCAGCGTATCTGACCTCCGTTTTTCCACCAAACTTCTTAATAACAGTGTTGCCAACTTCTAGGATTGTCTTCTCCAGCTTAGCTTTATCTACATCTTTCGAGAACTGAACGAATATATCAACTTCTTCTCTACCCCTTATCCATGTACCTTTAGCCACTGACCCCTCGAGCCTGGCATCAATTATTCCCTCATAATTACTCGATATTTTCTTCACTGCCTCCAGCAGTTCATTAGCTAGTTGCATAAGCTTCTCCGATTCTACAAGCGACGGTCTTATCTTCAGTAAAACCTCTGCCGTAACCTCTTCTACATTTTTCAAACCTCATTCACCCTCGACTGCTAAGAGGTTACTGTAAATAGGGCCTTTTTGCGTTAATACGCTTCTTTTAAGGAATAACCTATCCACGGGTTGTACACCAAAATCCAAATGCGCTACATCCTTGATTAATGATAGGAGTCTTGTCTTATCTTTTACAGATTTAACCCTGCCTATCGTAAGATGCGGTGTAAACTCCCTTTCTTCTGCTCTGAAGCCTATTGGCTCTAATAACTTCACAAGCTGTAAGTATATTGACCTTAATGTATCACTAGGATCCTCCACACCTACCCATATTACATTAACTCTTCCGCCTCCCGGAAAGTATCCTAAGCCCTTCAGGTTTATGTTAAACTTACTAAATTTTACTTTCTTTACTGCTTCCATAACTTGTCGAAGCTTTTGTTCCGTTATCTCCCCTAAGAACCAAAGTGTTAAGTGAAGGTTATGTGGTTCAACGAACTTAATGTCAGCACCAACCGTCTCCAGTTTAGATTGAATGTCTAGTATTTTTTCAACGATTGTAGGAACGCATACATCGACTGCTATGAAGCACCTGATTAAACCTTGTGAATTCATACGCATACCTCACAACATACTTCTACGCAGTTCTACCAATTTATCTGCTAATATTATGGCGTTCTCCTTAAGTTTATTTTCTACGTTATTAACCCAAATGGCCTTTATGATTTCCCTTTCCATCAATAGTTTATAGATTTCCCTCACCTCCTCTTGCAAACGTGAATCAAGCTCATAGGATAGGTCAGCCGAATGTGTCTTACTGTGTTTTGATATGGCGCGTCTTAACCTCACTTCTTCTTCTACGTCAACAAGTACGTATACATCAGGTCTAACAAATATGTCCTGACCTAACCTTTCAAACAACTTAAGAAGGGTTTCAACATCTTCAACACCCACTGTCTTTTTATGCTTGGTTTTTAATATTGCAACCCCATACACTATCGAACATAAGTAATATCTGTCTATAAACTCGAAATGCGGTCTCAAGTTATCTATTTGCGCTCGTATAAGCTTAGAATCGTCGGCGGTGTTAGCGGCGAATAGAAGCATTCTAGTAAATCCATCAATCCCTTGCATGTTTCCATATTCTAAAGCAAACCTGCCCGTTCTTGTATCTCCCGGTGTCTTATAAGTCCCTACGCGGTAGCCTTTTTTTAAGAGCAAATCTTTCACAGCCCATATCAAACTCGTCTTCCCAGAACCATCGGTACCTTCCCAAACCACGATTAAGGTTTCTTTGGACAAACCACGGCTCACCATTTAAACGAAACCTTTTCTCGCAATCCCCTACAGCCTATATAAGTTTACATGCCCGAAAGATTTTATGTTTCAGAAACATTTATCGAGAACCTGTCCTCTAAGACTTCGCGGGCAATGGAGTATGTCTGAGCAACGTATATTGTACGAATGTGTCTGGTGTAGAAGGGTATTCGAAAAGGACAAATTATCAAAAGTTTCTGAGACAAGATGCCCATATTGTGGCTTCAATGTCATCAAAAAGTCAAAGACCGGAAGGACGAAGCTTATAGAAACATCAAAGATAGATACGGAGAGCAAAGGTTTCATCAGCTAGCTGATAAGGGGGTAAACTTCTTCGAATATACATTGCACGAAATCTTCTTCTGGCATCTTAGTAAATGAGGTAACCACACAGTTTCGTGTCAGGCCCATTACTGCACCATTCCTTCTACTTGTAAAAACTATATACCATATCTTTCCATGCGCTAGATACTCTTCGTATAGGGGTGAGTTCTTAAGCGCATCACCATAAAGCGCAAGCTTGTTCACGGAGGGTATGTCTATGTTATCAAAGTATATGACTTTTGTCCCCTCAGGATTTCTTTCGTGGAACTCCTGAAGCGTTTCAGGTTTAATGTTTGCCTCTACGATTGCCTTATAGGATAAGAATAGTAGTTGACTAAGCATGGATGCTATTGCGTTCGCAAAATGCTTTTCTTGAACTACAGTAAGTAGTAACTTATCCTTAAGTTTGCTGAAAATTATTCTAGCGTCTACGGTCTTCAGTACAGGTTTAAGCTTGCCGCGTTGGTTTACAAAGATCAGCTTATCCTTGCTTATTATGCCCGATAAATGTTCACCCTCGATTTTGAGATCTCCCACCTCTATGAGTAGTTCGAACTCTTCTTCACCTTCTTTCTGAATTTCAACGGACCTATAATCCCTTAATTTATCTGCTAACTCCTCTAACGATGTATCGACCTTAACTCTGAAGATCTTAGCAGCTAGTGGCATCCCGAGCAACCAAAACTTTAAGAACTTATAGCCTATTTTACCTTTAATTACCTGATTAACGTACGTTTATAATAACAGCTGACCCAATCGACTACCTACGTCATTGGTTTTGCGGATACGTAAAAGAGGACACTCTAAGAATTAATAGATAAACCTAAGGAGCGGTATATTCTACCAACTTAGCCTCCTTAAGCTTACCGATTAATTCTGAGAGCGCCTCCTTTACTTCTCCCGTATCCCTATTCATGGCTTCTGCAATCTCTTTGGTAAGTTCGTCTAACGTTTTACCATCGCATACATTCCAAATGTATACAACAATTTCGTTAGCAATGTAGGCTTCGTTGTCTTCGTTAACTAGTAGCAGTTTTCCCTCTTCATCCCTTAATGCCGTACCCTTCCGGGCTATCCTGATACTTTCCATGACTTTTTTACAAAGTTATACTATTTAAAGCATTCCTTATGTTTAGTGGGTAAAAATAGGCTGGCACTCGCCCTCTTTTGGCACGTTTTTCACAAACCAGCACGATAACAACCATAGTGGTGTGGACTCGAAATACACGTATGTGGAAAAACGACACATTTAGGCTTAGTGTATTGTAGTAACCCAAAATAGTAGTAGTAATTATTCAATTTTACAAACTACAAAAGGGTTTTTGTATGCTTTTGGAAAAGTTGGCGACCGCCGCATGCCCTACGCTAGGGGTAGTGTGGGATGCATGGTATTTATACGTCTAATTGACGAAAAAACATGGTTTATAATTTAAAAAAACGGCAAAATGATATGTATTTTGTATAAATGCTTAATAATAAGCCATTTTATTGACATAATAACAAGGGGTAATATGATGGAGAAGCTAACCTCGGTTGAACTAGAGATGTTGCAAAAGTCTTACCTCATCGTGAGGACTCAAAAAATGAAGACTGTGCTGAAGGTACAGGCTGAGATATTCAAAGGAATAAGGGATTATCTAGATTCTGAAGGTTTCACAGAACTTCTACCACCAATAATAGGTCCAGTTACAGATCCTGGTATAAGGGGTGCCAAGCAGGCTACGATAGACTTTTACGGTAGAGAGTACAAAGTGATGAGTAGCGCAATACTTTACAAACAGATGATGGCAACCGCTCTGGGGAAGATATACTTCTTCTCACCCAATGTTAGACTCGAACCACTCGAGACGGCTTACACCGGTAGACACCTCGTTGAGTTTGTTCAGGTAGACATTGAAGAAGCATATGTTGATTATCATGGTGCGATGAGGACGGCAGAGAGACTATTGGCACATACGCTCGGTTATGTTAAAGATGCTTGTTCCAGACAACTCGAGGAGCTGGGCAGGGATTTAAAGGTATACAAACCGCCCTATCCTAGGCTGACTTACGCTGAAGTTTTAGAAATACTCGCTAAGAAGGGGCATACAATCAAATATGGCGTCGAAATACCTTGGGAAGAGGAGGAACTGTTATCAAAGTTAATGCCTACGCCATTCTTTGTAATGGATTACCCAAAGGGTTCAAGAGGTTTCTATGATATGGAGGATCCTGCGAGACCTGGGATACTTAGGGATTTTGACCTACTTTACCCTGAGGGTTACGGCGAGGCGGTCTCTGGGGCTGAACGTGAATACATTTACGAAAAGGTAGTGGCAAGGATGCATGAGAACGGTGAGGATCCTGCTAAGTATGGATGGTATCTTGAAATGCTTCGAGAAGGCATCTCACCTACATCCGGCTTTGGAATAGGTGTGGAGAGACTCACTAGGTTTGTGTGTGGCTTGAGAACTGTTTGGGAAGCGAGGCCTTACCCAAAGGTGGCAGGAATCTACTCACCATAATTATTTAAAAATAATGTTTTTAATAGTACGTATAATACAATAATCGGCGAGCATGATGTCTGCTGTTGAAGTGTTAAAGATTAATGTAAACGAGACCAAAGCAATAATACTTGAATTTCTAAGGAAACTAATCGAGGAGTCCGGAGCAGATGGTTATGTCTTGGGTCTGAGCGGAGGTGTTGACTCGTCGGTCGTGGTAAAACTTTGTGTTGAAGCGGTTGGACGGAAAAAAGTCTTGGGCCTTTTAATGCCATCTGATACAACGCCCCAAGAAGACGTATTAGATGCCGAACGTATTGCATCTATTCTAGGTATAGAATATGAAATCATGGATATTACGAGGATTTCAGATTCTTTGGCCAATATATGCAAACACGGATCTCAGGCATCAGTCTTGGCTAAGGGCAACATAAAGCCCAGAGTTAGGATGACCATATTATATTACCATGCAAACATATTAAATAGATTGGTAGCTGGGACGGGGAATAGGAGTGAGCTCCTAATTGGATATTACACAAAATACGGAGATGGTGGTGTTGACTGTCTGCCGATTGGCAATCTGTACAAAACACAGGTAAGGCAACTAGCAGAACACCTAGGAATACCGTCAAGTATAGTTTGGAAGACACCAACGGCTGGGCTTTGGAAAGGTCAGACAGATGAAGATGAGATAGGCTTAAAGTACGAGCAACTCGATTTACTTCTATATTACCTGTGTGATTTGGGCATAGACGTTGAAACCGCATCAAAATTAGTTAACATACAAACAGAACTAGCGAAGAAGATTCTTATGATGATAAAAAGAAGTGAGCATAAAAGATTACCTATACCGATACCACCTATCCCCGTTACACTTGCGCGGAAATGATGTGCTCGAAATCCTCTTGAGTTATGGCCCTTATGCTCCCTCTAAAACACCTTATATAGTTAGATTTATCCTTAAGGAAACTTAATGCGGAGGCGAGCTTTTCTATTGGTTTTAGCTTTGGCCAGAACTCGGCTATCTTGAAGTCCACGGCAAAATCGAATAACATTGAAGGTTTACCAAAAGCATAAAACCTTTGATCCGGTGTAAGCGGATGAGGCTCTGTGGACAGCTCTCCCCAACCACAGAAACCTTTCCCTTCAAAACTCGCAGCATAGAAGACAGCTTTATCTCCTGGTTTAAGTCTCTTAATTCCGGGTGTGTTTTTATTAAGTATCCAAAACTTATGTTCAACCCTGTTTTTAATGATAGTTATTGCCGAAACAATAGACCCATCATAATTATGATCCTTGGCTATAAGGATCCAATAATTTACCACAAAGTTCCAAATATATAGTTAAGGATATTTAAAATTTTTGGCAGTCATAAGACTGTAACAGATTTTGCGAGGTTCCTAGGTTTATCTGGATCTAAACCTCTTTCAATTGCTAAATAATACGCTAAGAGCTGGAACGGCAACGTGTAAATTATTGGACTTAGCAATTCATGAACGTCTGGCAACCCAACGTAATCATCCGATATTTCCATCAACTCCTCATCATCCTTGTTACCTATGGTTATTATCTTTGCGCCCCTAGCTTTCATCTCCTCTATATTTCCAATGATGGCCTTCCTGGTTTCATCCTTTGGACATATAAAAAATACGGGTACGCCTTTTTCTATAATGCTTATAGGTCCGTGCTTACTCTCACCCGCAGGATATGCTATACACGGTATGTAAGAAAGTTCCATGACCTTTAGCCTACCTTCGAATGCTGTCGCAGTACTTATACCCCTTCCAAGAAATAGGAAAAACCTCTCTTTAGCGTATTTCTTTGCTAACTCTTGCATGGGTTCTCTAACCATTTCAAGAACTTGCGAGACCACATCAGGCATTTCGTATAACTTATCCCTAAACTCGTCCATCTCATATTGCGCCATCTTCCCCCTTTTCTTTGCTAACCTTAGAGCAAGTTGTGCAAGCACAATAAGTTGCGACGTAAACGTTTTGGTCGCCGCAACGCCAATTTCTGGTCCAGCATTCTGTAGCAAGTAAGCCCTAGAGATTCTTGTCAAAGTCGATCCAACGACGTTTGTTATTCCAAGTATAGTTGCCGCCCTCAGTCTAGCGAACTCGAGCGCATTTAAAACATCAGCAGTCTCGCCGGACTGGCTCACCGCTAATATAACTGTCCCTATATCTATAGAATGACCATAATTTTCTATAAATTCTGATGCCACAACCGGATACGTCGTGAGTCTGGCCAGCTTTGAGAACATGTAAGAGGCAGCAAGGCAAGCATGGTAGGAAGTCCCGGCTGCTAGCAGGAAAATTTTCTCACCTCTATCCAAGAACTCAGTTAGGAGGTCAACATAAGCATCTTGCAATCTGAGGGCGCTCTTTATAGTTAGGGGTTGTTCGAATATCTCTTTTAAAGTATAGTGCGGGAAGCCTTGCTTTTCAGCCATCTCTAAAGTCCAGTTGAGAATTATCGGGTTCCTTGCAACCTTTGCACCATCCCTAACACGGTAAATTTCGTAAGATTTTGCAGTAACAACAGCGACCTCTCCATTCTGAAGGATAACTGCCTTGTTAGTCTCGTCTATGAAGGCAGCGGCATCGGAAGCAACAAACATACATTCATCACCTACGCCTATTAGGAGTGGCATGTCCTGCCTAGCAACCAAAATCTTATCAGGCTCTCCAACGTATATAGTAGCAATAGCATAAGACCCACTTAACCTCCTAATTGTGTTAATAAAAGCCGAGAAAAAATTCTCTCCCTTCTTCAAATTTTCTTCTAAAAGATGAGCAACAACTTCCGTATCGGTCTTTGATGCAAACTTATGATTGAGGTCAAGTAGCTCTTTCTTAAGTTCAAGAAAATTCTCTATCACACCATTATGCACCACTGCCAGCTTATTGTCGCAGTCTGTATGCGGATGAGCATTAATTTTTGATGGAGCACCATGCGTTGCCCATCTTGTATGGGCTATGCCTATGTTACCGGGCATGTTGTTGAAATTCAGCCGCTCATTCACTTCGTCTATTTTCCCTTGATCTTTTTTTACGTAAAGGGTTCTGTTAAATATCGTGGCCATACCAGCCGAGTCGTAACCCCTATACTCTAAGCGTTTAAGCGACTTGTAAAGTATGCCTGCTACAACCTTGTCCTCAGTCACGCAACCCGTTATACCACACATGTTTCGTATATCAAATTTTCCAGAAGTTGATAAGCTTACTTATATTTAACCTACTAGAATAAATTTTAAAAAAATTCTAGCACCTTTCATGCATCATTCGATAAACTAGAAACTATCTCTCAGGCGCCTAAATGGTAGATTCACAAGATTATTGGGGTATAACGTGCAAACTATGCAACGGTAGGATTGGTAAAAAGGTATTAGTCTCTGCTGAATCCTTTCTTTCTGGGTCGTAGGATTGGTAAGGTTTTCCTTAAGGCGTATTCAAGAGAAACTCGTCCCAAAATCCGAAAGCCAAGGCAATATAGTTACTCAAAACTATGATACTCTGGTACAGAAGATTGAGGACTCTTTAACGAACTTATCCGTCCAAGTTGACAAGTTGCGGATAAGATATCAGAACATGTTATCTAGAAGCAAAGAATACTTCGAAAGATGCATAGATGCTTTAATTGCTAAGGATAATGAAAGGGCCAAAATGTATGCAGTTGAAATAGCTGAGATAAAAAGGTTAGCAGACATAGTTATGAGGTGCTGTCTAGTCCTTGAACAGATAAAGGTTAGGCTTGAAACGATACTAGAGCTAGGTGAAGTAATGGGCCTAATAGTTCCCTTAACATCAATCATAGATGCGGTTGAGAAGGAAGTATCGCTTGTCGTTCCTGAAGCATCAAATAGTCTCAGAGAACTAGCAGAAACGATAGAAGACTTCACATCTTCATCTTCAGCATATGTTGATACAACATCAACTGGTAATATCGAGATCAATAAAGACGCGGAAGGAATCCTAGAAGAAGCAAGAAGGATAGCGGCAGAGCAGGTGAGGAAAAACTTCCCAGAGGTACCAGTTCTGACAGAAGAGGAGCGTATGGTTTACTCCTATATTATGAAGTGTGGTGATGAGTTGGACATAGCAAAATGCGCGTCAGAACTTGGACTTAATATATCACAAGTAAAAGTTGTTATAAGTAGCCTTCAAGAAAAAGGGTTAATAGAGGTACAAAGTGCCGAGATGACATAAAAACTTCTAAGTTGCGTACTTGGCTGCCCACTCCTCTAACTTCTTGAGATTTTCTAAAATTATTGATGATTTTCTCTTACTAATAATCTCTAAGAAGTCTTGCATTTCTATCACTCTGGGCTCCGTCTTTTCGGCGTTCCCTTCTTCAAAAAATTCTCTGGCGACCTTCAGCTGAACTTCCATACAAATATCATGGATATCGGCCGCTGAATATCCTTCTGTCATAACGGCAAGTTGCCATGTATCAACAGATTGACCAAGCTTAAGGTCTTTGGTATAATAAGAAAACAAGGCTGCTCTCGCATTAAGATTTGGTAAAGGAACGTATATTCGCTTCTGAAAGCGTCTTATGAAAGGTTCATCGAGCATCCAAGGCTTGTTTGTTGCTCCTATCACATATAGGTACTCCCTCTTGCCCTTTTCGGTTAAACTATCCATTTCTTTTAGTAGTTGATTCCTCGCCCTAGCTTCACCACCCACTTCAATATATCTAACCGATGTCAACGAATCTATTTCATCGATAAATATTATGGCCGCACCCTGTTTTTTACATGCGGTCCTAGCCGTTGCGAAAAGCTGTGCTATATTTTTCTCAGACTCTCCTAACCATTTTGACATGACGGTTGCAGCATCCACGTAGAAGAACGCGGCGTCTATTTCGTTAGCAACGGCAGCGCCTATGAGCGTCTTACCGCAGCCAGGGGGTCCGAACAACAGTATACCGGTAGGCCAGCCTAAGGGGAATAATTCTGGCCTCATCTTTGGGTATACTATACTTTCTCTTATTGCCCTCTTAGCCTCATCAATCCCTATTATATCCTCCCAGTTAACCCTGGGCCTGTCTTTAACTACCCATTCAGTCCCTTCTTCAATACCAGTAGTTTTAGCATCCCCTTCGGAAATCACGACCCTTTTTGTATCCATAAGCTGAATCCTTCTCTGATATTCACGAATCTTTTCAAGATATACTGAGCGTATCGTATCGTCTTCTGTCATGAAGTAAAGTTTTGTTAGAATGTCAATAGCCTCCTTGTACTTTACGTAGGCTTTTTCCCTTGCGCCTATCTTATCTAAGTAAACTGCCTCCTTAGCCTTCTCAGCCGCCATTCTTTCAAGTTCGTTAAACATCATTATGTTGAAAAACAAGGCGGCTAATATAAACTACTGTAAGGGTTTTTGGAACAAATTCTGAGAATAACTCTGACGTATTACTGCAGTAATAACGCTCAAACCGTGGTATTAAATGATGACAAAAACGATTTAAGGGCATTCGTCAATTAATCAAAAATAGGGTGACAAGTTGGAAAAATATGAGGTTTTGAGTCCTGAAGTGGAAACATTATCCGAGGGGCCCATAAACCCTGTGATGACAAGAAAAAACTATTGGAAAGAGGGGTTAAACTCGTTATATAAGCTGTCAGCAATTGCTATCTTAATGTTCTTAAACAAAAACGAATCCACGAAGTTTAAAAGATCTGTAAAGATGTTACGTAAAATAATAGTAACATACGAAAGAATGCTTAGAGGATTATCAGGGAGACCTTATTGCCTAGGTTATCAAGAAATTATAAACCACGGGTTCATGAAGAAAAAGCATTGGATGTATGCGGCCTACATGTCATTAATTAGTTCATTACCCCTGCTCTATAAACTATGCGAAGAAGACTACATATTACAGGCTGCTATTGCAAAAACATCTTTCGGAGCCGGTGTAAAGTTACTTGACAATTTAAATGATTACTGTCACAGCGTAGAGGATGCAATCTACTCCTTAAGAAACTTGCTATCTGCATATATCTCAGGACTTTACGAGCCAAAAATTAATGAGAGTAACAAGATAATTAGCATGGCAGAAAACTCGGCCTTTGATATGAGTGCGTGGATATATGACATACTGAATGCATTGAGGTTAAAAAATAAAATTAATATAATGTTTGATTGGTACATAAACGATGCTAAGAAGTTGATAATGGGACAAATAGAGTCTTTAATGCATAAAAAAAGAAATGATGAAGCCCCGACCATGAAGAGCTATGTAGAAAGAATAATAGAAAAAAGCATCGGTGACGTTTGGGTAGACATCGATCTATGTTTTATGGAGTCTGCCATGAGAGATTATATGACAGATAAGTTAGTAAATTCTCTAATGTTGTTAAAATCTGGAATTTCTATGGTATTTAAGGCCACGATACTTTACGATGATATAGTTGATATTTACGAAGATATAAAGTTCAACTCCATCAATAGTATGCTTTTACTTGGCATGGAAAGAGGTTTAATAAGGCAAGATGTTATAAAGGATGTCAATACAAAAGAACTCGTTAATTTCTTAATTTCGAGCGGGATATTAAGGGACATCGTTAAACTTGGAGATATCATGCATATTACAGGAATTGAACTCATCCAGAAAAGTATTGAGGAGGGTTTAGATGACGTCGTTGATGAGAATGCAATAATCGATTTCTGCAACATAATGAGGCTCTTTGTTGTCAGGAAATTTTTAATAAGGGAAAAGGACGTGCCGCTAGCTTGGCATTTTATTAGATGCCCAAAAAATAATATAAAACTCTCTAAAGACTTAGAAGATGTTTGGAAAAGTTATCAAAATATCCTCGTATCTACGCCTCCCAAAACTGACTTTTATTTCTATAAACATATAAAAGCATGTAAATCAAGTATTTACTGGTAGACATGAAAAAATTCTTTACTGGACACGAGGTATTTGATGAAATATCTGACATACAGGTCGGAAACTCGATATTGGTGCTGGATGGTGGTTACGGTGAAGCATTATACTTTTTAGAAAAGTTATTAAAATCAAAGGACTACATTATAATAAGACACAAAATTGAACAACAGGTTATAGGCAAACAAATTACGATTCAATTTTCAACACTTAACGAGTTGAGTATAATAGTAAACAATATAAGAAGAGAAAATAAAGAAAAGATAATTATACATGACTATCTATCAGAATTGTTGATAAATTTTGATCCAGATTCAGTACTTAAGTTATTACTTATATGGAAAACAGAGGTCCAAAAGAATGAGACTGTTGAATTTTATATATTAACAAAAGATGCTTTTGCAATTATTGAGAAAAAACTTTTATCACTGATGGACGGTGGAATTGAAGTAGAAGTAAAGCCCCAAAAAGAAATAAAACAATTGAGTTTTACTCTGATAAAGTGTTGTAAACTCGAGTACAACCTAAAGCCGATAAAATTCATCATAAGAGATGGTGAACTTTTAATTGAATGGATGGGCGAATTCACGAATAAAATACCAAAAATTACAGCTGAAACACTTAAAGAAAAAATCAAATTTTATGAAGATAATGTAGAAAATTTAAGAATAATAAAAGGAGAAAAGGAGTATGTTAATATATTGTCCGAAGATCTTTGGCTCCTATCTCAAATAGATGGTATGCCTCTTTTAATGGTAAAGATGGTCTATCCTGACATCTTTAATTCTTTACTGAGAAAGATAGCTGTTTGGGAAACTCTGGGTTATGTTAAATTGGTTATAGATAAGGATGGCGACCCATGGTTAAACAATGTCAAAAAATTAATGAATAAAAAGGGAATAAATCTTAAGACCAAGGTTGCATTAAATCTTCCATCAAAATTCTTCCATACTGTGCAAGGCATATCAAGTTTACCAAAAGTTCCCGCTAAAGTTTACATGATGGAAAAAAGAAGCATGTTCGAATTTATTAAACATATAACAGCAGGTAGCAAAGAAGAACACGATGTGATGTTTGAAAATCTTTTGAATTTAGAAGAGAAGTTCCACGAATTCATCAGCAGAAAAAAGGCCCTGGAAGATATAGTTGTTCAGAAAGAAAATCCGTTAAATTCTCTTGAACCAAAATACATCCCGAAGATTATAATGCTAACGATTTATTACGGTTATGGATTAAAATCTGATGTTAAGTTTCTGAATAATGAAAAGATTAAGGTGACTATTCCAGACTGCTATATATGTGAAAATATGTCGTCAAGTTTGCCAATATGTACAGCAATTACAGGTGCGATAAAGGGTGCCCTGTCTGTAGTATTTAAGAGACCAGTTAGTGGAAAGGAGATAAAATGCAAAGCTATTGGAAACGATGTGTGCGAGTTTGAATTTAGTTTTTTAAATCCCTAGTACACTTAAAATATCCAGTAAATTTCTTGAATTAATTATGACATCGGCGTACTTCTTGATGTGTCTTTTATGGAGATCTATCTTAATCTTTAACCGAAGTTTATCAATAAAATTCATATTTAGTTTATTTAACTCACGTTCAAGACATTCAGAATTAAAAAGTATGCTGTACCCCACGGTTTTAAAGAGCGAGATATTCGAATCATCGTCTCCAACGGCAGCACATTGGAATAAAGGTATTCTATAATTGGAGGCGATTTCAGATAATATCTTGCCTTTATTTTCCATATCAACTATTGGGAATTCTATGCCAGCAAACCTTCCATCTTTTATTAATATGCCCGTTCCAACACAAAAGTCTAACTTAAGCAACTCCTTTAATATATCTAGGAAATATTGCGATGCACCGATACTTATTACGCCCACAATTATTCCAGAATCCTTCAATAGCTTGATCGTCTCCCTCGCCCCTTTCATTATAGGAATTTGTAGCATGAGCTCTCTCGCTATGGGTTCCTCAAGTCCAAGGAAGATCTTTAATAACTCAGCCATGGCCTCATCAAAATTCTTTTTACCGTCTATCACTTCTGCGTAAATCTTCCTAACCTTTGACCCGAATCCAAGCTTATCGGCAATAAATATTGATACATAACCGTCAACTAGAACACCATCACAGTCAAACACGACAAGTTTAGGCACGTTTTTTCTTGACATGGGTATCCACACCTACACATATAGGCGACATTCGTCGTTATTTTTAATATAATTAGGACTAATTAACCATTAGAACTAACAGCAAAGCTTCACAAAATACCTAATAAAGCATTATGAACATAAACGAACCAACTGCTTCTTTACTAAACCATTCCCCTAATCACCAGTTTACTTTTCCGAGATTTTTATGTCTCTTTAGTATAAATGGGGCCGCTGGGATTCGAACCCAGGACCTCCTGGGCCCAAGCCAGGTGTCATAACCATGCTAGACTACGGCCCCAAGGTCTTATTCGTAAAGGCTTTATTAATCCTTTTACACGATAGCCCTTTGAAATATGTGCTTTTATGCCCAAATATTTGTAACGAATTTAACGTTATTTTACACCAAAATAATGAACGCTATTTTGGGAAAATATTATACTAAAGGTTAAATACCGTCTTTGCTAAAAATTTTATGTGACTCTTACAAGCATTACGAAAATTCAAAGGAAGCCAGCCTATGATAAAAGGACCGGGAAAAAGTACGAATATCATGTGATAGCAATACCTAGAGCTATTTCGGAGGATAGTCAGTACCCTTTCAAGGTTGGTGAAAAGGTAAAGATCAGCATAGAACCCAAGGAGAAAAAAATCATAATAGTCAAATTTAAAGAACTAACTACCAAGAAGAAAAAAGGTTAATACTTGTTAACTAGGGATGATGGGACCGGTGGGATTCGAACCCACGACCTTTCGGTTATCAGCTTCGTTGCCGTTTTACGGCTCGAACGCTCTAACCATGCTGAGCTACGGTCCCCTAGTATTGTTTCACTCAATTGCTAATTTTTAAGTTTTCAGACTCGTCAGCTAAACTATGTTTCCATAAGGCTTATAAATCGTGTAAGCAAAACGCTGATTACATGGCTATAATGTGTTTAAAGCTACAAAAATTTCGTCGTTGTAATGAACTAAATTAGGTGCGTAGTATATGCGGTTGCTAAAAGTTAGTAGAGAAGCGATAAGACTTGCCTCTGTAATAATCAAAGATGGCGGTCTTGTGGTATACCCTACCGATACGGTATATGGTTTAGGATGTAACCCGTTTGATGATGCAGCAGTTTCTAGGATTTTCTCCTTAAAAGGACGTAAAGACATCCCAGTTCCGATATTAGGCGATTCTATAGAAAGTCTTGAGAAGGTAGCGGAGTTTGATGACGTCGCTTATGAATTTTGTTCTGCATTTTGGCCAGGAGCATTGTCAGTAGTCCTACCGAAGAAGTTGTCGCTCGAAAAGGTAACCTGTGGAAGTCCAACGGTTGCTGTAAGGGTTCCGGCAAGCCAAGTAGCGATAGAGCTTGCAAGACTTTCAGGAGGTCTAATTGTTGGAACTAGCGCAAATATTAGCGGAATGTCACCAGCTTGTGATACCTCAGAACTGGATAAACATATAGCAGAAGGTGTCGAGATAGTGTTGGACGGAGGAAAGTGTCTACATTGTATAGCTTCAACGGTTGTAAAAATAGAGGGAGGTATAGTAAAAGTGCTAAGGGAGGGTGCCATATCTTTAAATGCAATAAAGGATAGAATTGTAATGGCAAGACTCAACGTAAAACTTATGTGATCATCTGGATATGAGTGAGATTGCAATTTTCTCTATTAAAAAAAGCTCAAGGGCCTTGAATTCACTATCGGCCTGAATGAGCTTCAAGGCCTGCTCAGGTACATCATAAATTTTTGATAATTCATTAAGTATATAAGTGCTCCGGTTATCAACAAATGGTATCAATTTACAACCCAATAATGCCTCAAGCCGTGATTTTGCCATCTCGAGACTTTCCACGCTCTTTGATACGATGCAGACACCAATCCTTTCAGTCTCATAAGATATGCCTACAAGCTCTATCGCCCTGCTTATTTGATCTTGGGCTGATAACCTAACAAGAAATTCTACCTCAAGTCGTTTGGCAATGTTCATTTTAGATTCCCATGCTATTATCGCTGCAGTAACTGCAGCGGTTACATAAAGAGCAGATATTACTCTATCAGCGTTGAAAAACTGACAAATAGATGGTCTTAACAATTCGTAAACCTCATTTAATTTTTCTAGAAGTGTTCTCAAGTTCTGCCTTTCTATCTTGGTTTCGTAGACTCCGACAAGTAAATCAGATGTAGCCATAAAGTGGCTCAAACTAGCCACCATGTATTATAGGTATTATGGTTAGCACATCCCCATCTAGGACTATCGTCTTTACATCCTTATTGAGCGAGCGAATGTCCGAACCATTAAGGAGTAGGAGGAAGCCCGGCCTAAGCTTTCCATCTTCCAGCAAAATATCTTTTAATTCTTTGGGAAGTATTTTTAGTACCTCCAAGAGCGGCACATTACCCTCTATCTTAAGCTCGAGCACATCTTTACCAACAACAGACTTCAGATGTCCTATCAACTCCACCTTCATCGGAACTACACCGCTATAAGTGTTGGATTTCAGTGAGGCGTATGCTCTTCATAGAGCTTGCGCTCTCGGTGCAGGTCAGCCTCATCACACACTAAAAACTATACAGGTCTTATTTTGGTTTTTCGGAAGCAGTATCAGTTTGAGCTGTTGCGCTCTCTGCCTTCAATTCAGCCTCCTTTTTTGCCTGTAGTTTGATAAACGACGTAATGTACCCAGCAATACGGTTCGCCAACCTCTTAGAAACTCCGCTCACGAATATCTCCCGCACGAGTTGTTTGTTCTTTTCAAAATCCATGCTTACCCTATCCCGGTAAAGCTCTAAAACCTCTCTGGCGAGCCTCTTGACCTTCCTAGTCCTTACCTTGCCCATCTTAGACAATCCCAGATATGGCTAACTAAAAAATATAACGGAAGCCCTACTGCCAGCCCTTTGGAAGCTCGAGCTTGCCTTTTACATGCGCCATAGGTATTAACTCCACTTTCTTTGGACTAGAAATACCTAACACCGCCTTCTTAACTAACTGCCTTCTAAGAAGCTGTATTGCCTTAGCAGGGTCAACGCCCTTAGGACACACGGTGCTGCAAGAAGCTGCGAAATGACACCTCCAACAACCGTGCTCAGAATCTATGGCCTCGATCCTTTGTTCAAAACCGAGATCCCTAGGGTCGGAGATAAACCGGTATGCCCTATTTAAAATCATTGGCCCAAGATAAAGTGGGTCTGTTGCAGAGACCGGACACGCAGAGTTACACATTCCGCACTCTATACAGTCGGCAAACTGAATATATCCTAAAAGCTCCTCCTCTGTCTGCTTGTATGTACCGGTCGGGTTCAAAAGCTCCTCGAAATCATGCCTGATTATATAGGGCTTCACTTGTCTTTCTTTTTGGAAAAGTTCACTAAAGTCTGTTACAAGATCCTTGACAATACGGTAGTTCTTGAGTGGTGCAACTTTTATAATGTTACTATTAAGCTCAAGGACTCTCGTGAAACAAGCAAGCATTTGTTTGTCGTTAATCATCATGCCACATGAACCGCAGACAGCTTGCCTACAAGAATATCTAATGGTCAGAGTTGGATCCTGTTCTTCCTTTATCTTAAGCAAAGCATCAAGAACCGTCGTACTCTTATCCACTTTTACATTATATTCTTGCCATCTTGGTGCAAAGTCCGTCTTGGGATTGAACCTGAAAATTCTGAACTTTACTTCAATTTCTTTATCAGTTGACATTTACATTCACTCCACTGGCCAGAATAAGTTCAGGAAAACTTGAAGACCATAAATATATAGGGTTATGCCCACCAAGAACATTATCCACGTTATGGCCTTTGCAGCACATTTGCCAGGTATTACTTCTATGAGTATGGCCCTGACACCGTTTAACATGTGGTACAAAAGTGCTGACAATAGGATGATAAGGTTCACAGGATAAAAGATGCTTTCATGTACAATTGTGCCAATACTTGGAAGGTTATTCGCTATTAGATGAATGAATCCCGTTATTAGTATTATGAGACCGGAGATATAATGTATGAACATTCTTTTGGACTCCTTCAACTGATCACCCCGCCGGTATCACTAAAGCTACATAAGACCATATAAGGACGAATATCACGAATAGGGCAAGGATCGCCATCGTGAGGTACCTTTGCGAACCATAGAGCGTGCCTTTTCGGTACGGATATACGGCCCTAGTCGGTTTTCCTATCAAGAAGCCATGTTCAGTCAGCACGAGCCTGAGTCCGTTTAGCGTATGGTACGTCACGAGAACTCCTAGAATAACGTCTCCCCACCCACCAGGATGCCAACTCGTATACAACAGATGAATGAACGCAAAAATCACGATACCTATCCCACTCAACCTTTGTATGACGTAGAGAGCCCTTTCAACAGAGTAGCGCGTTATCCTGAACCATCCGCTCACGCCCTCTCTATTCTCTTCATAAATTGCCATACATCTTCACCTCCTTAATACTTCCTCTCTGCTGGAGGCCACTTCGTAATCCTGACTGGTATGTAATCAAGCTTAGGCCCGTCTACAGTCCTATATGCTAACGTATGCTTAAGCCAATTCACATCATCTCTTCTCGGATAGTCAAGCCTATAATGCGCTCCCCTACTTTCGGTCCTAGCTATGGCTGATACGAGCACGACTTCCGCAACTTCAAGCATCATATCGACCTCAAGGACATTTATCAGGTTCTGATTGAACCTGCGGCTTTTATCTACTACATGTCCTGTACCGAACCTTTGTTTGAGTTCTCTGACTTTTTTCAACGCCTCGCTCAGCCCTTCGCCATCTCTAAAGACGTAGGCGTGCTTTGACATAGTGTTTTGCAACTCTCTCTTGATCATATATGGATCTTCGCCACTACCGCCTCTCAGTATACCATCGAATATCCTCTTCTCTTCCGCCAGTATGAGTTCCAGTGATGGATTACTTTCACCTTTCTCTTTCACGTATTCAGCCGCTTGTCTACCAGTCAGATACCCATACACAAGACATTCCATTGTAGAGTTGCATCCGAGCCTGTTCGCACCATGTACGCTGACACATGCTGCTTCGCCAGCCGCGAACAGTCCTCGAATTGGCGTCCTACCATACGTGTCCGTATGAATACCCCCCATCGTGTAATGGGCTACGGGTCTAACAGGTATCGGTTCTTTAATAGGGTCTAGGCCACCAAACTTAATGGCTATCATCTTTATCTCAGTAAGTTTCTCATCTATCACTTCTTCACCAAGGTGTGTAAGATCGAGGTGGACATAGTCTAAACCGTTTGGGCCTGGAAAACCTCTGCCTTCTAATATCTCCTTCATCATGGCCCTAGACACTATATCTCTTGGTGCTAGCTCCATCTTCTGAGGCGCGTAATTCTTCATGAACCTTTCGCCTTTGTTGTTTCTAAGATATCCTCCCTCGCCCCTCGCCGCCTCAGATATTAGTATGCCTTGTGGAACAAGGCCAGTCGGATGGAACTGAATGAATTCCATGTCTTTCAGTGGGATCCCAACTCTGTACGCCATAGCTAGACCATCAGCAGTCGCTGAATGTCCATATGTTGTGAAGGAGTAAAGTCTGCCAGCACCGCCTGTCGCGATTATCCCAGCCTTAGCTTTAAAGGCATGCAGTTCGCCGTTCTTCATATCTATGGCCGTCACACCTTTGAACTCTCCATCTTCTACTAGTAAAGATGTAACATACCATTCATGGAATATCTCTATATTATCGTACTTATGCGTTGTATTGTACAAAGTCTGCATGGCATAAAGGCCTGTTTTATCTGCAGCGAAACATGCTCTATCGAAGCTATGCCCTCCGAAGGGTCTCTGAGCGATTCTACCATCAAGCCTTCTGCTCCAAGGCATCCCCCAATGTTCAAGCCTGAGTATCTCCTGCGGTGCGATTCTTACCATTAACTCAATCGCATCTTGGTCTCCGAGGTAATCGGAACCTTTTACCGTGTCAAATGCATGTAGATCAAAGCTATCCCCCTCTTCGGGATATAGGACCGCGGCCGTGCCGCCAGCATATGCTACGGAGTGCGAGCGCATTGCATGGACCTTTGTAAGCACGGCCACCTGGATATCATTATCGGTACTCGCAGCTTCTATAGCAGCTCTAAGGCCGGCGAGACCAGAACCTATAATCAGAACGTCGGCCTCCAGCTTATCGAGCATGATAGTCGCCCTACATCTTTGAAGATATAGACCACCCTGATTTAACATTTTTTATTATAGCGTTTTTTAAAAAACATTTATGTTTTACTTAATAAAAAAGTAGGCACGTGAACATCATAAGGTACCTCTTAACAAATTTACTTGCCGCAGTCTCTTTAACGAATTTAAAGAGTTTAGGCATTTTGTTATTTCTGGTACTTGTTGTTGGTATCAGTACGATAATCTACTATTTTTACATCAAGTCCTTAAAACCGAAACATAATAATCCTGATAACAACGAACGTGTAAATAATAGGAGAAATTTCTTAGTCAAGATTTTTGCGCTAACCTTGGCTGGTATCGTAGTTCAACTTTTACTACCGTTGCTTGAACTTCTCAGGAAGGGCACAATAGTTACTGGCGAGATTTCCTCAGGTCAAGAAACTCCACCCAAGATTGCAAACATTACAGAGATACCTCCAGATTCTCAGATTTCTTTTGTGTTACGACGAAATCCGGACGGCTCACCAGGCCAGCATCCAGCAGTCCTAATACACCTTCCTGAGGATAAGGCTGCGTTAGTAGGCAAGGAATTTGTGGCATACAGCGCCGTGTGCACGCATCTTGGCTGTATAGTCAGTTACAAAAGCGAAGAAGATGCGCTATTCTGTCCATGTCATGCGGGATATTTCGACCCTACAAACGGAAAAGCCATAAGTGGACCTCCAAAAAAACCTCTACCTGAAGTAAAATTACGCATTGACGAGAATGGTGATATATATGCAGAGGGCTGGGTCTGAGGAAAGTTGCATCAAAAAGTTTGTCAGATGGTTAATAGAAAGAACCGGTGCCAGTGAGTTCACGAAAACAATCATACCACGGCACGCACTCCATCCAATGTACAGCTTTGGTGGCCTTGCATCACTTATGTTCTTCCTGCTAGCATTTACGGGAATAATCCAGCTGATGTTCTATGTTCCAGCCTTCGGTGAGGAGAACATTGCATACGAAAGTGTCAGACATTTCACAGAGTCTGTTCCTTACGGTTTTGTGGTGAGGGGAATTCATAGTTATGCTGCAACACTCATGATATTGCTATCTATGCTGCACTTCCTCAGGGTTTACTTTACTGGTGCTTATGCGAAACCGAGGGAGCTTACTTATGTCATTGGGATAGTGGCTGGTTTACTCTCGATAGCCTCAGCGTTCCTTGGTTATTCACTCCGCATGGACCATATATCCGTGGAGGCTATTAGAATAGGTCAGTTCCTTGTACTCCAGCTACCTGGCGGAAATTGGCTATACTCTCTCATATTCGGTTCAGGTTCATTCGATGAAGTAATTCCTCGATTTCTTGCTCTCCACATAGGGGTAGCAGGTCTTCTCGCTATAGCCCTTTTGCTCCACTTTTATATGATACATGCCCATCACATCTCGCCACCATATGACGGTAGCGAGCCAGAGCCTGTGATACCTTTCTACCCTAACTTTCTACTCACGGAATTAGCGGCCGCTGTGGTGACTATAGGAACATTAATGACTTTCTCAGCGGTGTTTCCACCAGAACTCGGTTTCAAGTTTGTCTTTGGTGAGGAACTTCCGGTCGGACAGCCCGAATGGTACTTAATGGCCATGTATGCCTTGATAAAGACAGGAATAGACCCTGTGTTGGCGGGCCTTGTCATACCTAGCATAGGGTTATTAATACTCGTCATTATGCCTTGGGTTGATCCACTCTACTCTAGGCATCCGATGAATAGGAGGATAGCGACAACGTATGGTCTGATATTCGTGGGCGAGTATATTGTACTTTTCTTATACGGTCAGCTTACACCGGGTGAGCAGATTCCTTTACTCAATGCTTTGCTTCTCACCATAGCGGTCGCACTCGTTCTGGGTTACGTTGGAGTTAGGCTTACATCAAAGCCCATTCCACCAAAGAAAATACAAAAACAACAGTCAGGCAACAGCCCATCATATGCAGTAAGAGTTATATTAAAAAATGTTTGGTGGATAGCGTGCCTTCTGCTAGTCTTCGCCCTTGTGTTGGGTGGATTTGGTATAATGAGTCATTTATCGGAGAATTATTATGACGCTACTCTGCTGTTCGGCATTTCCATAATACTAATGGGATGGTCACTATTCACGGCTAAAGTAGGCCTCGTAGATGCCAAATATCTAGTTTAATTCTACCAGAATACTGGAACAAAGCGTTTTTCTTTTGATGCAGGATTCAGATTTCCAACGATCGCTATGGTATAGCCGCAGTTCAGACATCTGTTCTTCTCATCCATGTTCCAACTCACTATATCAAATCCGTACCTCTCAACAACTATGCTCCCACATTCAGGACAGTAAGTGTGCTCAAGCGGATGTCCAGGAACGTTTCCGATGTAGACGTACCTCAACCCCTCCTCTTTTGCAATCTGGCAGTGCTTTTCAAGCGTCTCGATCGATGTCCAAGGTAAGTGCATCAGCTTGTAATCCGGGTGGAAGCGAAGGAAGTGTATGGGCGTATCAGGTCCTAGGTTCTCATATATCCATTTACAAAGCTTTCTTGCAGCATTGAGATCTTCACCCACTTCAGGTACGATCAAATCAGTTATCTCTATATGTGTCTTAGTCTTTCTTTTGATTTCTAACAATGTTTGAAAAATCGGATCCGGCTCAGGTATCCCAACGTATCGTCTAAGAAAATCTCTCTCACCGTTTCCTTTGAAATCTACGGTTATGCAGTCGAGGAAATCTTGCATCATAGCAACACTTTCAGGTGTACCATAGCCGTTTGACACGAAGACGTTAAAAAGACCACGTTCTCTTGCCAGTACACCGATATCATGTGCAAATTCAATGAATATTATTGGTTCATTGTACGTATACGCTATGCCATGGCTCTTGTACTTAAGAGCTAACTCCACGACCTTCTCAGGCGTCACTTCGGTGCCCTCTACCTTACGCCTTTGGCTTATGTCAAAGTTTTGGCAGTAGGCACACATCCAAGAACAGCCGGTAGTGGCTATCGAGAAGACTCTGCTTCCGGGCATGAAATGCATAACTGGCTTCTTCTCTATCGGATCAACGTGTGCAGTAATTATTCTCCCATAAACAAAAAGGTATAACTTCCCGTCAACTACGCCCCTTATACCACAGAACCCTATCTTCCCTTCACCTATTTGACAATACCTCGCACAGGCTTTACACTTTATTCTGCCAGAAGGTAACTTCTCAAACAGTTGAGCCTCTTTTCCTGTAGCCTTAATAGCCATGACCTAATTCTTAAAGGGCACCTCTTACTTATATAGCTTATGAGTGATCATTTTGACATATCTACAATTTCTGCGACAGTAAAGCGTTTAATCTCTTTGATAAAGTCTGAAAAGTCGTTATTAAACACCGTAGGCTTTCCTAAGGATGTCAATGGTTAAGCCTATCTTCTTTCCAGAACCTGCCTCTATCTGAAGTCTGCAGAGTTCACCCGTCGTATATACCGGCCTATGACTTTGCTTAACAGCCTCAAACAATCTAGAGCCAATCTTAAGTGACTTCTCAAAGTTTCCTTTGACAAAGCTGAAAGCGCCCCCAGAACCGCAGCATCCTTCTTCAAGCTCTGAGATAGATAGGCCAGGTACGAGTTCTAATACTCCCAGAACCTTGTCCTTTATACACTGGACGAGCGTATGACAATGAAGGTGAACATGAGCATCTTCTTGTACTCTACGAAAGTTTCTGTTAAGCATACCATCCTCATAAAGTTTATACAAGAATTCATGAATATCATATGTGTTCTCTGAAACTACGTGAGCATCGTCTGTATCAAGTAGGTCAAGATATTCATGCTTCAATGCAAGACTTGCCGCGGGTGAGAAACATACTATCGGAATGCCGTTTCTAGCATACGGTGCAAGATTCATAACGTTAAATTCAGCAATTTTCCTGCCTATAGAGGGAGCGCCTTCGTTAATTGCTGGTAGACCGCTGGAAAGTTGCGGGGGTACGATTACCTGAAAACCGTTAAGTTCAAGGATTTTAACTATAGCGATTCCAAGTTCCGGATCATTATAGTTGATGTATGTATCATAGAAGAAAACGACGCGTTTATTGCCATTTGTATTATGCGTCTTGCTGTACTCTTCAAACATTTTCTTGAAAGTTTTTCTATGAAACGGTGGGAGATTTCTGTTTCTATCCAGCCCAATGAAGTATTCCGCTAAAATCCTAAAGAATTTGCTCTTCATCATCCAATTTGAGATAGGAGCGAACATTGAGCCAATCCTTGCGTATTTATCTATTTCTATAAAATACCTGTACCCCTTAGGTATACCCTTGACGCTTGAATACCATGCCCGCATCTCAGCCATAATCTTACCTACATCAACGTTGGCGGTACATTCAAGGAGACACATCCGACATTGTATGCAATGCTCGTAGACAACCTCTTTATATACCTCTGAAGAAATAAACTTCTCAGGCGAGTTCTCGGTTCTAAGAAGCCACCTCAACAAGTTTATCCTACCTCTACAACTATCAACCTCATCGCCTAGTGCTGCAAAGATGGGACACATACGGCTTGTACCAACAAGTGCGCCACCTTTGCATAAACCGCATCCTACACATAACTCCACCTCCTCTACTAAGGAAGGTTTTTTGTCGTAGCCGCTTAGTAACTTCCTGATACTACTTGTCTTTCCGTCCCAAAGCAATTGTGTCTTAAACTCCCTCAAACGTATGTCTGGTCTTGTCCTTAACCCCTCAAGTTTTATATCATTTAAGCCAAGCTTCTTCCCAGGATTCATTATATTAGCAGGGTCTAAGAGGCGCTTTATGTCCAAAAATACTTTCAGAAGCTCTTCGCCATACTGGAGCCTTAAGTATTTCGCCCTAATCATTCCGTCACCGTGCTCACCGCTTATGCTTCCGCCAAGGCTCTTTGTAAGTTCAAACACCTCAGACGCAACAATCGGTATAAGGTCAAAGTCTTTCTTATCGTTAAGGTTCAATAGAGGTCTTAAGTGAACGTTCCCATCCCCTGCGTGACCTGATATAAGGAAGTTAAGGTTATGCTTCTTCAATATTTTACTGACGGAGTCCACAAGTTCTGCCAATCTATCCGGCGGAACTACTAAGTCTTCTATGAACGTAAAGTTTGCACTCTTCCCGTCTTGCTTGAATTTGTAAGCGAAACCAAGACTCTTCTTCCTTACAGACCAAAGCTTCTTCATACCGGCCAGGTCAAATGCTCTAAAACTACTGACCACTAAGTTTTTATTCTTAAGAAACTCCTCTAGTTCGGATATGCTCTTTTCAATCTCTCCTAAATCGTCACCCTCAAATTCAATGTATAATGACGCTGTTGTGTTTTTCGGTATAAATTCGTTTATTTCTGGATATAGGTTTCTTGAAGAATCTATGAGGCTCCTATCCACCATTTCGATGGCCGAAGGCTTAAGCTTAAGCACCTCTTGGACTGCTGCACCAGCCTTGTGAAGATCATCAAAGTTCAGGAGTACCAGCGCTGTATGTTTAGGCTTATTAACAATTCTCAGTTTAGCGGAAACTATTATACCAAGCGTACCTTCAGAGGCAGCAAAGAGTTTCCCTAAATCTATGAAGCCATCGTTGAATACTTTGTCAAGTCTGTAACCGGATGAATTCTTGCTCAACTTTGGGAACCTTTCTCGTATTAACTCATCATGTTCTTCCAATAACTTCCTTAGACCTTCATATATTCTAGCTTCGTGCATATTTTCTGAAATGAGTTTTTTCCATTCTTCAGAATCTGTTTTAAGTCTTCTACATCTTATTACCTCACCTGAGCTCAAAACAACCTCAAGGGATATTATATAATCAATTGTGGTGCCGTACTTTACTGTGTGAGCGCCTGCAGCATTTGTTGATATCATGCCACCAATTGTGCAGAAGTCAGAACTTGAGGGGTCTGGTGGAAACATCTTACCATACTTCGCAAGGATCTTATCAAGTACAGATTTGTAGATGCCCGGCTCTACAATCACATAGTTTTCATCAGGGTTTATTTCTAGAACCCTGTTCATATATTTGGAAAAGTCAATAATTATGCCCTCACCAACTGATTGGCCCAGAAGGCTACTACCACCGCCTCTCGCAGTCAAGGGTATTCCATTTTCAGAAGCATACTTTACGACCTCTATAACGTCATCTTTCGACTTTGGGAGCACAACACAAAGGGGCATTATGAAATATGAACTAGCGTCTGATGCGTAAAGTGCTCTTTGCCAAGCTTCTGATAATACATCACCAGATATTCGCTTTCGCAAGTCTGAAGCAACTTTTTCAGGTGATAGCGCCAACATATTATTCGCATTTTTTATGTTACAATTCACTATTTAAACTGAAATTCTTAAATTAAGATCAGAAGACAGATATTCCATACAATTGTACTACACTAAAACTCGTGAATCCAAACATGTGAATGCGTATTTACCTTTTTGTTTTTTTGGCGACCTTTGAGGCTATGCCCTCAGCCATCTCTGTAGTAGTAGTCTGCCCCCCCATATCATATGTCCTTAACTTCCCTTCTAGTATCACTTCCGCTACAGCCTCTTCTATGGCCCGCGCCACCTCAACCTCGCCGAGCCACTCAACCATCATCTTACCAGCCATTATTGCAGCTATTGGGTTTGCCTTGTTTTTGCCAGCGTGCTTTGGTGCCGAACCATGAACTGGCTCGAAGATTGCGTAATTGTCACCTATGTTGCCGCTGTAAGCGAATCCAAGACCTCCAACGAGTTGTGCCGCCAAATCTGAAAGTATATCGCCGAACATATTCTCGGCTACTATTATGTCATGCTCGAGCGGGTTCTTTAACATCCACATACACATTGCATCTACGTTCGCCTCCCTATATTCTATATCCGGATACTCAGCCGCTATCTTTCTGGCAACGCTCAGCATCAATCCACCCGTCTCCCTTAACACGTTTGGTTTATCAACGACCGTGACCGACCTTCTTTTGTGTTTTCTCGCATACTCGAAAGCGGCCCTAACGATCCTTTCACAGGCCTGTTTCGTCATAACCCGAAGAGAAACCGCCACGTTTTCAAGGCCAAACTTTTCAAACTCCTTCATCCTAACGTTCTCACATAATGCGTCGAACACCTTTCTACTTAGCGGGTAGAACTCAACACCTGCGTAAAGCCCCTCAGTGTTTTCCCTGAATATCACGATATCTATACCATCTCTGTAGTTTAGGGGATTCCCTGAAAAGGCTTTGCACGGTCGAACGCATGCATAAAGGTCCAGCTCCTGCCTTAGGCGAACTATCGGGCTATAGTAAGTAAAACCTTTCCCTCGGAGCTCTGGTGCGAGCTCCTTTTCAGCATCTTCCTTTGGTTTAGAGGTTATGGCACCAAAAAGTGCACAATCCGTCTCTTTTATGATCTTAAGCGTCCTGTCTGGTAGCGGGTTCCCCTCCTTACACCAAAATTCCCAGCCTATATCGCCATGAATATACTCAGCATCAAAGTTTGCCGCCTCCAAAACCATAAGTGCAGCCTTTATCACCTCAACACCTATCCCATCGCCCGGTAGCACAGCAATCTTGTATTTTGCCATGGAACTATAGCATAAACTTCGGGTTTTAAAACATTTTCTATTCAAGGCTCTCTAGTTAACCTTAAAGTAAAAATTGCAATTTTAGCGATGCTTGTTCACGTTGGTATACCAGTTAAGAGCCGCCGAGCAGTAACTTCTGTTGTTTCTTGAATTCTTCTAAGACTATTTCTTTGATGAGGTTGCAGATCTCAACGACTTTTGGGCTCGCTATCCTATAGTAGACGTTTGGCCCCTCCCGTCTTGCTTCTACTATGCCTGCATCACGGAGGATTGCAAGGTGCTGGGAGAGATTTGCCTGAGTAACTCCAACTTCTTTAATTAGCTCATTTACCGTCTTTTCACCTGATTTCAGCAGGTCAAGTATGTGAAGCCTCGTCGGATGGGCCATGGCTTTACAAAATTTTACATGAATCTCATAAAATGTTTTACTGGTTCTATTCTCCGCGTCCTGTTTTTGTCTCATTTAAGCCCATCCTTTTAAGACTAAACTCCAATATAGCTTTCCAACTAACATCTTCGCATAATACCACTTTCTACTCAGCCTCGTCGGCTTTGGCGGATGTTCGTAGTCGAAGACCATCGTTATGCCCTTTTTAAACCCTGCATCGCAGAAGCATCGGACCTTACCATCATAACGCTTTATCATACCGCTTCCCTTAATCTCTGCCGCGATGTTCTCTGCCACAATCTTTGCTTCATAGTGGGCCGTGGCACCCGCTTTCGATATCGGTATATCAGTAGCATCTCCAATTGCGTAAATATCATCATAACCCTTTACTCTGAGCGTGTATTTATCCGTAGGTATCCAGCCCCCTTTATCCCCTAGACCTGAGTCTTCTATAACTTTGGCGCCCTTATGAGGTGGGACAACTATCAGTAAGTCGTACTTTAACGACTCGCCCTCTAACGAGTGAACAAGCCCCTTCTCCGGCTCTATACGTTCGACGTTGAAAAGTTGTATGTATTGAATGTTTTTGCTTTCCATAATTTCTTGGACCAAGGGCGCTACAGATTCTAAAGGGAAAACCCTAGGTAGAGGTGAGAGATAGTGAATCTCTGCTTTGTGTCTAGAACCACGCCTCGTGAAGTAGTAATCGAGCTGACAGGCGGCCTCTGCTGGTGCGGTGGACATTTGTAGGGTATACCACCTATGCCAATCACGACCCTGCCGCCTGGAAAGTTATCAAGTGCCCTCCTCAACCTTATTGAGGCATCAAGATCATAAAAGTGATGTGCGGCCTTAAAACCTGGTAATTCTTCAGGACATAACCTAGCGCCGGTAGCCACAACCAAATAATCATATTCTAGGATTCTACCAGATTTTAAACGGACCCTCCTTTCGTTAGACTCTATCAAAATAGCTTCATCAATGATTAAATTAATGTGTTTATCAAGTAAACTTCTTTCATTTCTGACCAAGTTCTCTGGCTTCGCATCACTAAAAGCGACATAAATAAAACCAGGTTGGTAAGTATGTTTTCCTGTCGCATCAACGAGCGTTATATTCGCTTCGCTCGGAGAGACTTTTCTTGCTAGGACATTCGCAACTATCGTGCCACCTACTCCGCCACCTAGTATCAGAACTTTCTTCATGGTTAACGCTTCTTCCGAACAATGAACTCTGCATAACCGTTACGGTCGAAAACCCCGATCAGCTCATGACCAGCCTTCTCGACCCAAAGAGGTATGTCACGCTTTGATCCGCTGTCAGAAGAGTAAACGCTGATAACCTCACCGACTTTAGCCTCCCTAATTGCCTTAATCAGCTCCATCAGAGGTCCTGGACAGAAACTGCCTCTAGCATCTATTACCCTGTCAACCTTAACGTCTTGACCCATGCCGTTCCATCACCTGCTTTTTATATAAACAGCGTTATCTTAGCATCCTTTGCTATATTGATGAATTCACCAACAGCTACGACATCGTCAACGAAGTCCGCAAGGTCCTCTTTTTTCATCCCCATAAGGTCAAAAGTCATAGCACATGCATGTACTCTCACGTTCCCTAACTCCTTTGCTTTCTTAAGTATTTCATACCATGGTTGAACGTTCTTCTGCTCCATCAGTTGCATCATAGCCTGACTCATGTCCTCAAAGTCTTTCGAGATTTTCGTGTTGGTAGTCAGCATATCTTTCCTTAACGCGTTTAAACCCCAAAAAGTCGCGAAGATGTCAACTTCCATGCCCATTGCGACAGCACCAGAGGCGATTATGCTGACCGGGTAGAGCTTATCGACAGTTCCAGAGAAGAGCACTATAGCAAGTTTCTCAACCACACAATTCACCTCTTTAATATATTCAGTGAGCCAAAATATAACTCTGTTTATTGGAATACATATCCGCAGAATGGGCAGATAGTTGAATCCTGCTCAACTAGATGGTGGCAACTCGGACAGTGAAACGAAATAACTCTGTGGGGTTTTTCTACGGGCTTCTTCACCTCCGGGAGTGGATATGGCATGGCTATTAACGTCTCTGTATGCACAACATTTGGATGCTTTTCGACAACTTCGTATATGATTTTCGACAATTCATAAAAATCTTTCGCAGTTAACACTAGGACGGCATCGTACCTGCCGAACACGCTATGGGCCATCTTAACACCCTTAATCTTTCTAGACGCTATGAGCTCATGCGACGTACCAGGAACTGTTCTGACCAACACGAATGCGATGACGGGCATCATTCCTCACTTTTAAGAGGAGCAAGCACTATAGCTGTCTCAGTGTGTATAACATTAGGAATTTTTTCTATTACTTTATAGATGACTTCACTCAGTTTTTCTAAACTTGGGACCTCAACCACGACTATCGCATCAAACCTTCCAAAGACCGGGTCAGCTTGGACTACGCCCTCAATACTGCCAACTTCTTTTATATACTTCAGAACTTCCATGGAAGTGCCAGGCTTTGTCGTGAGCATCACATAAGCTCTCAAGACCTTTCACAACCAATTCTAGGCACAGAGTCATATTTATGCCTCTCTAACCCTTGGTAAAAATTATAAATCTCCCGACTACCACTGAGTTGACTTGAGATGGTACTCGTCGGTAAGGAGGAGTTTGAGAACATCATCTCTTTGTTATTAAATGTGGATAAGGAATTGGATGAATTGAAGACATATGCTGAAAAAGCTCGAAGGGAAATCTTAGAGTTAGCCAAGAGCGAGGCAATTATTGCTAAAGAAGTTGCACTAAAAAATGTGAGGGTGGTCGCAGATGAGATGGTAAAACAGGCCCAATCCGAGGCCAGAGCCGAAGCGGAAAGAGTACTCGAGAAGAATAAGGAGTTGTTAACAAAGCTGAAGGCAAGGATAGAAGGTAAGTTAAACGACGCAATACAGTTCACGATAGATGTGTTATTAGGGAAGAAGGAAATAATATGACGCTTCGAGACTTAGAGTATGTTATAGGAAAGAGTTACGGTCTAAAGGGCAAACTGCTCTCATATGCTATGCTGGAAGAGTTAGCTAGTTCCAAAAACCTCGATGAGTTGGTTGAAAAGCTAAGACCGACAGATTATGGTCCCTACGTATCTAATCTTCCAAGACCGTTAAAGCCCATCAGTATAGAATTGGCATTAAGAAGACGCTTAATTGAAGTTCATTTTGACATGGCCATGAAGTCAAAGAATGCTGCCATAATCCAGGCCTATTATATGAAATACTTAACATCGAATCTCAAGACAATTCTAAAAGGTAAGGCCTTGGGCAAGAGCTACGAAGAACTTCTAGAACTTGTTGACTTCAGGGCAGAAGAATTGGTAAAAAGGAGAGACATCGTTGTAAAGGCTATGGCGGCAAAAGACCTGGCAGAGGCCGTGAAGTCCTTGTCCGGAACGAAGTTTAGTGATGTGGCATATTTGGCTTTCGAGGTTTATGAGAAAGAGAAGGACCTCGCTGTTTTTGACACAGCCATGGATAAGGCATACTTCTCAGAAGTTCTGGAAGGATTTAGTAAGTTACGTTTCGCCGAGCGTAAAAGGGTCAGACAGATAGTAGCAGTTGATGTAGATGGTTATATGGTATTAGCAATCATGAGGTCTAAATTATGGGGACTCACCGTCGCTGAGATTAGACGTTTCTTGTTAGACAAGGCGGTAAATATTTCGAGAGACGTCATAAATATGATGGTCGAGGCCGAGAGCATACCTGATATCCTGCATATTTTAGAGGAGAAGACTCCCTACACATCCATGCTGCCCGAACTACCAACATCAGGTGTTGCAATAATAAGGGCGCTTGAGGAGGCCTTTGAGAAACTGTCCTTAGAGAGAGCATCAGAAGCATTTTTGAGGGACATATTCAGTGTCAGCGTACCTCTTGCACTCCTAAGGCTTAAAGAACTTGAAGTAAGGAACATATCCATCATAGCAGCTGGTATTGCTGAAGGGCTGAGTGCTTCCAGAATACTTCAGAGAGTCATAAAAACTCAATAAATTATCCTAAAATCCTTGAACTCGCCCCTGTATTCCTCCCATATAACATCTACATTCTCTACGACAGCATCCGGAGGCCCTTTATGGCACCACTCTATTATGGAAGTGACCGCTTCCTTCTCTCCCTCGAAGATCGCCTCGACCCTACCATCAGGAAGGTTCCTGACCCAACCTTTCACGCCTAACTTATCAGCCATCCTTTTCGTATTGGACCTAAAGAACACGCCCTGTACGATACCGCTTATGTATACGTGAGCTCTGGCCTTCATACTGCTCACCTTTAAACGTTCTATTCAACTATACATCTGTAAGCTGCTGGAACTCTTCTAGATAATCTATCGAGTCTAAATTCTACTATACTGAGTAGGTCTACGTCACAGGTTATTGTTGCTGATCCGGACTCTGCTTGTGTTAAGACGACGGGGTGGATGAACCTCTTGGCACCTTCCGATGGTACGCAAACAAAAGAACCTCCTGAATGAGCATGGTCGTATATATTTACGGCTACGATGGGTACTCTATTCTCAAGACATCTTGCTTTCACGTATAAGCGCCAAGGTTCCATGGCTTCTTTTACAATCCTCGATGGATTAAATATAATTTCCGCACCCTTGAGTGTCAGACATCGGGCAGATTCTGGGAATGCCACATCATAACACACCATGATGCCAAGCTTGACGTCATTAACCTCAAAGACCTCGAAATTTGTGCCAGGTTTAAAGAACGCCCCCTCATCTCTAAACAAGTGAACTTTATCCTGCCTTCCAACTATTTTACCATCTGGAGCTATCACATATGCTGACACAAATACTTCATTCCCGCTTTCTTCGTATACTGCTCCAGGGATTAATACCACATTCAGTTCTTTAGCAAGTTGTGAGAATCTGGAGATAATGGACTTGGCAGAATCGATAACCTCGTCTATATGTGGAATGGGCTCTTTGTGTAGCCACATCTCCGGCAGACAAATGAACTCCGCTCCAGCCTTTACTGCAGCCCTTATTAATGACTCTGCCTTTGCTGTATTTTCTTGTATGTTTTCGCCAGGCTCTATTTGAATGGCAGCAACCCTTATACTCCACCTCAAATTCAAACTAATGATTATAAACACTCTTTTATGTAGGTTTTGTGGATAGAGGTAGGTCGTGTTATGGACAAGAAAGTTTTGATAACAGAACCCACTCCGTTTATTGAAGAAGAGTGGAAAATCCTTGAAAAATATGCAGCTGTCAGGTTAGCAAAAGGTATAACAGAAGACGATTTACTTGCTGAAGTAAAAGATGTAGATGTAATGTTAGTTGTTTATGCAAAAATCACTAAGAGAATAATTGAATCAGCACCACGTTTGAAAGGAATCGTGAGATATGGTATAGGTTTGGACAATGTGGATATACGAGCAGCGACGGAAATGGGAGTATACGTTGCTAATGTGCCGGACTATTGTATAGGAACTGTAGCAGAACATACGTTCGCATTACTGCTTGCATTGGCCAGAAAGATTATATTAGCTGACCGTATAATTAAAAGTGCCAGTTGGAAGGTTTGGACACAACAGCCGATAGAACTAATGGGTACTGATTTAGAAGGTAAAGTGTTAGGTCTGATAGGTATAGGTAACATAGGAAGTGCTGTTGCTATTAGAGCCAAAGCTTTTGGTATGAAGGTCATAGCATACGATCCTTACATCGAAAAAGATAGAGCAAGTTCGTTGGGTGTGGAACTCGTTGATTTGGATACTTTGTTAAAAAATTCCGATTTCGTGTCCATTCATGCACCATTAACGCCCGAGACGCGAGGAATGATAGGTGAGCAAGAGTTAAAGAAGATGAAGAAAACAGCATATCTAATTAACACTTCTAGGGGCCCAATAGTGAAAGAGGACGCGCTTTACAAAGCGCTAAGGGATGGATGGATAGCTGGCGCAGCGCTTGATGTATACGAGAATGAACCTCCGAATACGAATAATCCACTCTTCAAACTTGACAACGTCGTCTTGACACCTCATATAGCATGGTATACAGAGGAGGCATTAAAGCGACTTAAGAGGTCAGTAGCAGAGGATGCGATAAGAATACTCAACGGTATGCCACCCAAGAACCTTGTGAATAAAGATGTTCTTTTAGGTAAGAAAATGGTACAATGATAACGTCTTAAGACCACAACGGCGATATATGATGCAAAATAGCGATTATGATGTTGTTGTAGTGGGTGCGGGACCTGCTGGACTTCTTACAGCTAAGGAAGTCGCTAGTATGGGTTGCAGTGTGCTTGTACTTGAAGAACATGATGAAGTAGGAAAGCCCGAAAGGTGTGCTGGTCTCTTCAGCATATCCGGCCTTAAGATGCTTGGTATACCGCTAGATCATTCATATATTCAGAACATTGTTAGGGGTGCAGTATTCTTCTCACCTTCTGGAAGGTCGTTCATTCTGGATACAAAGAGACCGATAGCAATCGTTTCGAATCGTGAATTATTCGACAAATTCCTAGCACGTAGGGCAGCGCTTAATGGTGCAGATATAGTTACCGGTAAAGCTGTTGTCAGGATAGTTCCAAGTGACGATGTATCTTTTGTTAAGACATCAGATGCTTTGCTACGTGCTAAGATGGTCGTTGATGCGGAAGGTCGTTCCGGATTCTTGGCAAGACACATATGGAAAAACTGGAGACCTAAAGGTTGGATTCCAATAATCCAAGTGGTTGTGGAAAATCATCGAATGGATAAGAACTTCGTTTACCTATACTTTAAGAAATACCTTAAGGATTTTTTCGCGTACTTAGTTCCGATCGATGATGATCTGGGAAAGCTGGGCGTTGCTGCAAAGAAGGATACGAAAAGCCTGCTCTTTCGTTTCTTGCAAGAAGAGTTTAAACATACTAAGATTCTTTCAACAACCTCAGCATCGATATACGCTGGTCCACCGCTTGAACCTCACCAGAACTGTAGAGTTTTACCCGTCGGGGACGTAGCTGGTCATGTGAAGGCTACGACTGGTGGTGGTGTAGTTTACGGCGGCCTTTGCGCCATCGAGACGGGAAGATATGTTGCAAACTTTCTACTGAACGGAACAGGTACTCATGAATATCAAGAAAGAATGAATAAAATATATAGTCAGCTGAAATCCATGTATAGGTTACGCCTTCTCATTTCTCACATTCCGTTAAAACTCTACGATCCCATGTTCAAGGCAGCCAGCGATATTGGTCTAGATGCATGGTTAAGCTCTAAAGGAGATATGGATAGGCATGGAGATACAGTAAAGGCCATGCTTAAGTCAGGCACCGCCTTTAAACTTTTTATTAGAACAATTTTCCAAGTGTTAAAAGACGCTCTAGGAATCCCATAAGTTAGAAATTCATACTTTTATAGTAGCGAAGAACTCAGCATACGTTGAAATGAAGCAGGTAACACTTCCAATGTGCTCATGGTGTCACAGGTCAATACTGCCAGGCGAGAGGGCAGTAAGTTTTCCATGTCCAAACTGCGGAAGGGTGACGATATGGAGGTGCAGAGTTTGCAGAGAATTGGCGAGACCTTACGTCTGCCCATCATGTGGATTCGAAGGACCGTAGGAGGTTTAGTTTTTGGGTAAGGTAGCTATGCTCATCAGGATAATGCCGGCTGATGAGAATGTCGATTTGGATGGGTTGATCGATAAAATATCTAAGGGCCTTCCTAAGGGTATAGAGCTACGCGAGAGTAGGAAGGAGCCCCTCGCCTTTGGAGCAGAATGTCTTCTAGTGGCATTTATCTTGCCAGACGAAGAGGGTTACGTCCATACCCTTGAGGACTACTTAAGGAGTTTTCCTGAAATACAGGAATTCATGACAGAATTCGTAACTAGGGTTTAGGTATTTTAAACTCACAACCCCCTCCCTCCAAACTATACTTAAATAATGCACACTGGTTGTTTTTGGTGAAATGAGTAGCAAGGAGCTTAGACTTAGGGTCGTCGAAGCGAAGCAGCGTGATGTTGGTTATGGTATAGCAAGAATTGACAAGGACGTCGGAGCCTCTGCCGGCCTCACGACCGGAGACATAATAGAGATAAGGGGTAAGAAAGTCACGGCTGCTACGCTGTGGTTGGGCTACACAGAAGATGAGAAGGACACGATAAGGATAGATGGTTATATAAGAAGTAATGCTGGTGTATCCCTAAACGATTATGTAACAGTCAGGAAGGCGCAAGTAAGGGAAGCCCAGTTAGTTATACTTGCACCTGTAAATAATTCGATCAAACCTGACGAGAATTTTATAAAACTTGTGAAGAGTAGGCTGATAGAGTATCCAACAGTTCAGAAGAACATAGTACCTGTCCTCTTCTTCGGCAACTTGTTTACGTTTGCCGTCATACAGACAAGACCTATGGGAATCGTTAAGATAACTCCTAGGACAAAACTTATCATTCAGGCCAGGTCCGTCCAAGAGAGGGTATTCAGAACTAGCGTGACTTACGAAGATATAGGAGGTCTTCAGGAGCAGATACAAAGGATAAGGGAGTTGATAGAGCTTCCATTGAGGTATCCTGAGCTTTTCCAGAAACTTGGTATAGACCCGCCAAAAGGCATACTACTTTACGGTCCACCTGGCTGCGGTAAGACTCTCCTGGCCAAGGCTGTCGCGACAGAGGCTGACGCTAATTTCATACTCATAAACGGACCTGAGATCATGAACAAATATTATGGAGAGACCGAAGCCCGACTTAGGGAGATATTCAGGAAGGCTGAGGAAGAGGCTCCAAGCATAATCTTCATCGACGAGATAGATGCGATAGCTCCTAAGAGGAGTGAGGTAACGGGCGAAGTTGAGAAGAGAGTTGTAGCCCAGCTCCTTGCACTCATGGATGGTTTAGAGTCAAGAGGTTCTGTGATTGTTATAGGTGCGACGAATAGGCCAAATGCACTAGATCCTGCTCTGAGGAGACCTGGTAGGTTTGATAGGGAAATAGAGATTGGAATACCGGACAAGAAGGCCAGGAAGGAGATACTCGATATACATACAAGAGGTATGCCACTCGATGAGAGCGTTGACTTAGATAAGCTAGCCGATATCACAAGAGGTTACACTGGAGCTGACATAGCTGCACTCTGCAGGGAAGCTGCTATGAGGGCTATACGAAGGATATTGCCGAGCATAGACTTCTCGGAGGATAAGATATCACCAGAATTGTTGAACAGTCTCACAGTGACCATGAAGGACTTCCTAGATGCCTACAAAGACATAACGCCCACTGCCCTTAGGGAAGTCGAGATAGAGACACCAACAGTGAGATGGGATCAGGTGGGCGGACTTGAGGAGGTGAAGCAAAGGTTAAGGGAGGCGATCGAGTGGCCGCTCAAGTACCCTGAAAAGTTCGAGAGACTTGGCATAAAGCCTCCGAAGGGCATACTACTTTACGGTCCACCTGGCTGCGGTAAGACTCTCCTGGCCAAGGCGATAGCTACGGAGAGCGAGGCCAACTTCATATCCATAAAGGGGCCTGAGATATTCAGTAAATGGGTTGGAGAATCGGAGAAGGCCATTAGGGAGATATTCAGGAAGGCTAGGCAGGCAGCGCCATGTATAGTGTTCCTGGATGAGATCGAGTCTATAATTCCTAGAAAAGACTTCTTAGAGGATAGCTCTGGTGTATCGCATAGAGTAGCAAGTCAGCTCTTAGCTGAAATGGATGGAATAGAAGATCTGAATGGAGTAGTCGTCGTGGGTGCGACCAACAGGCCAGACCTGCTGGATCCGGCCATACTCAGACCGGGCAGGTTTGACAGGCTGATATATGTACCGCCACCTGACGAAAAAGCAAGGCTTCAGATACTGAAGATATACACAGCTAAGATGCCGCTCGCGGATGATGTATCCCTCGAAGAAATTGCGAGCATGACCGAAGGTTATTCTGGCGCTGACCTAGAATCATTGTGTAGAGAAGCTGCCCTATCCACTATCAGAAGAGGAGGGGAACCAGAGATTGTGACAAGACAGGACTTCCAAGAGGCCCTCAGGATTGTGAAGCCAAGTCTATCACCGCACATGATTAAGGAATATGAAAAGATGGGCGAAATCCTCAAGTCCTCAGAAAAGCCCCTAACCATGATAGGATGAAAACCTATGAATATAAGAGCAGAGGTTTATTCTACACTCTTGGAAACTTTGCGAAGGATGGGCGGAAAGGCACTAGAACAGAATCTGTTGGACGAACTCAGAGCAAGGGGCTTAGAGTTAATGCCAGAAATACTCAGACAAGTTCTGCTAAAACTGGAAATGCACGAGAAGGTTAGGGTCATAAGCTTGGATGCTGAACGAAAGTTGATAGAGCTCATCGAGGCTTAACCTAACCAGGCATCCAAACTCGTCTCTCCTTTACCTTTCTCTAAAGCCACCTTCAGCTCGGCTAACGCTTTGTCTACTCTATCGGATGAAAAGTCATGTTCGTCACAAAGTATCGACTTTACGGTCGCATAATCTATTCCTTTCCACTTAAGCGTGTAGTTGTCAGTTACATTTGGTTTGAGAAAGATTTGTCTTATTACTCCTAGAGGGACTTCTAGAGTCACGTTCAGCGCTTCTAGGACCTTTTCGGCACTTCCATATTCCTTTACAAGTTTAAGGGCCTTCTTTGGGCCTATCCCTTTCACACCTTCACAGTAGTCCGTTCCCACGAGTATTCCGATATCTATCAAAAGTTCTCGTGTTATTCCTAAGGACGAGAGCAAGGCATCAAGGCTTATCAACTCAGGCTCGACCTCAACGTATGCTTTCTTGCCTGGAAGCTTTCGCTTTCCGACTATAGACAAGTTTCTCACAAGCCTTGGTGAACCGAAGAGGAGCGAGTCCATATCTTGAGAAGCGGACGCATAAACATCGCCCTTTGCGGCCATGTATGCGGCTTGTGCTTCGCCTTCTGATGGTGCTTGAACTGTTGGTATTCCCATAGCATCAAGAAGCTTCTTCGAGCTCTCTAACATATATTCCTCGAGCGTCGCAGCCCTTTGTGCATACTTCCTAGCAGCCTCTATATCGCCTGCTAACAGGGCCTTCTCGTAAAGCTCCCCAGCCTCTTTCCTCAACTCCATTCTCTTCTCGACCGTTGCCCGCTTCAGCTCTGGAGGCCTTCCATCGAAGACGTAGACCGGTTTTATTCCCTTTTCTAGTAGGTTGACAGTCCTGAAGAATAGGCCGCTGAGGTGGCTGGTAATCCTTCCCCTGCTATCCATAAGGGGTCTTCCGTCAGGCCCTCTGATCGTTGCTAAGAATTGGTAGAGCATATTAAAAGCATCCAGCGCTATGACTCTTCCCTTAAGCGCCTCCAGAGCTATGGTCTGGACGGCTTCGGGCGTAATTATGTCGCCCAGCTTCACACCCATGGACCTTTCTACACCATGTAAAGGTACGTGCTTGAAGTATAAGGGCATATCTATAGGGCTTCATTTATAAAAAAAGTGTGAGTCTTTATATAAAGCACGGGGTGGTAAAATAAGCGATGCGAGTAGTAGCCGTAGGTAGCAGGAGCTTTATAATGGGTTTTAGGCTTGCCGGCGCCGGAGGAATAGAAGTCACTGACGCAAAGGAGGTGCTTTCGACCGTTAACAAGTTAATGAGCGACCCGGAGGTAGGATTGATAATATTGTCCGAAGAACTGACGTATGAGATAAGAAATGAAATAAACGAAATAAGGTCCAAAAAATCTATGCCGCTTATATATGTGCTACCCTCTCCTTCAACAAGCACGAAGGGCATGGACTACAGGACTTTGCTTAGGCAAGTTTTGGGAATATAGAAGGACCTAGATTTGCTAAGTAAAATGAAAGGTGTTGTACTTTTGCTAGTTTAAGGATTTTGCTCCCTTTAATCACAGCTGGAGTAGCAATTTATATACCTGAAATAGGACCACTATCGTCCGAAAGGTTATGTCGGATGCCTTGGATAGGGTCATCAAAAAAGTTGCTGAGGAAACCATGAAAGAGTGCCTTTCCCTACTAGACGCGGCTGAGAAGGAGGCCATGGAGCTTTTAGAGAATGAAATGCGTGAAACCGATGCTGAGGCTACGGAAATAATAGAATCGGCCAAGAGACAGGCCGGGCTGGAGAGGTCTAGGATATTGGGCATAGCGGAGGTCGAGGCCAAGAATGAGACGCTCGCGCTTATCGAAGAATATGTTAACATGGTCATAGAGCGTAGCATGGAAAAGTTGAGACGTGCTCCAACCGTGCCGGAATACAAGGATGTTATGAGGAAGTTACTTCTTGAGGGTCTAAACGCCATAGGAAGCGATGTAAAGGTATGGACAAATGCAGAGAGCATGGACATACTGAAGGAATTAGCTGATGAAGTTTCTACGAGTACAGGTTTCAGAGTATACGTTGGTGACGAACCAATAGACTGTACAGCTGGCCTAAAGGTTAGTAGCCTGGATGGAAAAAGAGTCTTCGATAACACGGTTGAGGGAAGGCTGAGGCGTCTAAGACCGCTTCTTCGAAAGGAAGTCGCCAGAATATTGACTACCGAATAAGGTATTAATATAAATCGATATTGTTAGGTGGTGGACATTTTATGAAAGTCAAAGGCAGAATAATATGGATTGCAGGACCTGCAGTAAAGGCAGATGGTATGCTTGGTGCAAAGATGTATGAGATGGTTTACGTCGGTGAGGAGAAGCTCATAGGCGAGATAATAAGGCTGACAGGTGATACGGCCTTTATACAAGTTTATGAGAACACGAGCGGGTTATCACCAGGGGAGCCTGTTTATGGTACTGGAGAGCCGCTTTCAGTTATGCTGGGTCCTGGAATAATAGGAAGCATCTATGATGGGGTTCAAAGACCCTTAGACAGAATTGCGTCTACCGTCGGACCATTTATAAAGAGGGGAATCCAAGTTCCTCCGCTACCGTTCAAGAAAAAGTGGAGATTCAGACCGCTTGCAAAGAAAGGTGATATACTCAACCCAGGGGATTTTGTGGGTGTTGTCCAAGAGACACCTTTGATCGAGTGCAAGATAATGGTGCAACCCAACAGCAAGGGTGGAGAGGTCATTAACATAGCAGAAGAGGGCGATTACACGCTTGAGGATACTATTGCAGTGCTATCTAAGGGTGGTGTGAGTGAGGAGATAAAGCTGTACCATCGCTGGCCTGTCAGGACACCAAGACCTTTCAGGAAGAGACTCAATCCAGAGATACCGCTCATCACAGGCCAAAGGGTCATAGATACTTTCTTTCCAATAGCAAAGGGAGGAACCGGGTGCATACCCGGCGCATTCGGGACGGGCAAGACCGTTATGTTACACAACCTAGCCAAGTGGAGTGATGCTAAGGTGATATTCCACGTTGGTTGTGGCGAAAGAGGGAACGAAGAGGCAGAAGTTTTAACGAAGTTCCCGGAACTCACCGACCCATATAGCGGAAGACCTCTCATGGAAAGGACGACTCTGATAGCGAATACGAGCAACATGCCCGTGGCCGCGAGGGAAGCTAGTATATACACGGGCGTCACTATGGCAGAGTTCTATAGAGATATGGGGTATGACGTACTTCTGGTTGCGGACTCAACAAGTAGGTGGGCTGAGGCACTTAGGGAGATAAGTGGTAGGCTTGAGGAGATGCCGGCTGAGGAAGGTTATCCGAGCTACCTTGCCAGCAGGCTTGCTGAATTCTACGAGAGGGCCGGAAGGGTTGAGACCATTGGAAGACCTGAAAGGGTTGGGAGCGTCACGCTAATAGGTGCAGTCAGTCCACCTGGTGGTGACTTCACGGAACCGGTAACTACTCACACAATGCGCTTTATAAGGACCTTCTGGAGCCTTGACCCAAACTTAGCGTATAGCAGACATTATCCGGCAATTAACTGGATAACAAGCTACTCAGGCTACATAGATACAGTCAAGATATACTGGGAGTCGCATGTGAGCAAGGATTGGTCGGAGCTCAGGTCTTATGTCTACTCCATACTACGAAGAGAGGACGAACTCTTAGAAATAGTGAGACTCCTCGGACCAGAAGCCCTGCCTGAGGAGGAGAAGTTGTTGTTAGACGTGGCTAGGATGGTAAGGGAAGGGTTCTTGCAACAAAGCGCCTATGACGAAGTTGATGCCTATTGCGACGTGAGAAAGCAAGTCAAGTTGCTAAGACTCTTTGCAGAGTTTCACAAGCTAGCGGTGGAAGCTCTTAGGCGGGGCGTGCCGTTGAAGAGCATAAGGAGTATGCCAATAATATCTAAGCTTATCAGAGCTAAGTCAGAAGTTAGGAACGATGAGGTTGAGAAACTTGACGTGTTGCTTGAGACGATGAAATCCGAGTTTGAGAAACTCATGGCAAAGGAGGTCGTGACAACGATATGAGTCTGAGCAAGGAAAGAAGGTCGGTACCAGCTGGCTTAACGTACGGAACTATTAGCGAAATAAAAGGTCCGTTGATGGTAATAGAGGGCGTGACGAAAGCATCCTACGATGAACTCGTGGAGATAGAGACAAGAGAAGGTGAGAGACGTTTAGCAAAAGTTCTTGAAGTTGGAATGGGCAAAGCAGTCGTCCAAGTATTCGAAGGGACACAAGGTCTTTCGATAGAAGGGACTGTTGCAAGATTCCTAGGCAGAGTTATGGAGCTTGGTGTATCAGAGGATATGCTCGGTAGGGTCTTTGACGGTCTTGGAAGACCACTTGACGGGCTACCAGAGCCGATACCGAGGGAATTCAGAGATGTAAACGGTGAGCCTATTAACCCCGAAAGGCGTGAGTACCCAAGCGATTTCATACAGACGGGTATCTCGGCAATAGACGGGATGAACTCACTCGTCAGAGGGCAGAAGTTACCGATATTCTCTGGTGCAGGGTTGCCGCATAACATGCTAGCAGCACAAATAGCAAGACAGGCTACGGTCCCCGGCAAGGAAGAGGAGTTCGCAGTCGTGTTCGCTGCCATAGGTGTTCAGAATGACGAAGCTAGATTCTTTAAAGAGAGCCTCGAGAAGAGTGGAGCGATATCTAGAAGTGCCCTCTTCCTAAACTTGGCGGACGACCCAGCAATAGAGAGACTCATAACACCAAGGATAGCGCTGACGCTAGCCGAGTACCTTGCTTTTTGGCATGACTATCATGTGCTCGTAATCCTAACAGACATTACCAATTACTGCGAAAGCCTACGAGAAATAAGCGCCGCAAGAGAAGAAGTTCCAGGAAGAAAGGGTTATCCAGGATACATGTACACGGACTTGGCATCAATCTACGAGAGGGCTGGAAGGATAAAAGGAAAAAAGGGTAGCGTGACACAGATGCCAATCTTGAGTATGCCGAGCGACGATATCACACATCCCATACCAGACCTAACGGGTTACATCACCGAAGGTCAAATAGTTCTGAGCAGAGAACTTTACAGAAAAGGGATATACCCGCCGATAAACGTACTAATGTCTCTGAGTAGATTGATGGGGCCCGGAATAATAGCTGAGAAGAGGACGAGAGCAGACCACGGTGACGTATGCAACCAGCTCTACGCGGCATACTCGAAGGCGGTTCAGCTAAGAGCTCTGGCCGAGATAGTCGGAAGATCTGGTCTGTCTACAACTGACATAAAGTACTTGGAATTCGGTGATCTATTCGAACAGAGGTTCTTAAAGCAGGGTTATGACGAAAACAGGTCTTTAGATGACACGCTGGAAATAGCTTGGGAGATACTATCGAGCTTGCCTGAACAGGAATTAACGAAGATAAAGGAGGAGCACATTCGCAAGTATTACAAAGCAAAGGGCGGATAATAACCTGGTTTAAAACTGAGCCAACGTTATCATATGTTGACGAATCATACGTAAGTTACGTAGTTTAATTCGGCTAGCCTTTTTACAGTCCAGATTTAAGTAATTTAGGGTAATTATGTCTAATGCGAAGGAAACTCATAAGAACATAAGCAAGACGGTCGCGCTTATCGCAATTTGCGCTGCGCTTTACGCAGCCGCCGCGGCAGCCACTTCGCCTATACCTACTCCTTGGGGTGTGGGTCACTTCAGGCCTGGCGTAATAGTGCCCGTCTTGTTTGCGCTAATCTCCACACCCTTCATAGCAGGAACAGGTGCTGCTATAGGCACATTCATGGCTAGCTTTATCCTCGCTACGTTCGGTCTAAGTAACCCTGTACTGAGTTTGGTATCGGGTGTTCCGGGGAATTTCGTTGGTTTTTACTTGTTGAGTTGGTTGCTATCAAAAGGTAGGACATGGCGTTCCTTCATCTCAAGTAGCGTTATATCGTTATTCGTTGGAAACTTCATAGCAGCGACTGGTACAACGGCCTACTTTTCCTTTGCTGTACCGAAGTGGGCAGCATGGACTATTGGCGAGAAACTTCTTACGATACTCGGTCTCACGTTGTTCTGGATGGTTACGATGATACCATTCGTCATTGCTTTAGTACCTCCTCTTTACAGAGGGGTAGCGCCGATCGTATCTGAAAGGTTTGCCACGGTCGTAAGGTCTGAGGTTTTCGGTAACGACAAACCTAGAGACCTATTCTACAACTCACTCATGATATTCTTGTTGTTCGTGGCCATTTACATAGGTGTGGTTATGACGCCCTTTGGCGATGCTATATTCAGCAAGGTCATTAAGCCCGAATACATCTTTTGGGTCAAGAATCTGTTCATAATAGCGGGCGGCACCGTACTGGCGTTCGGGCTGACGGCATCATTCTTCATGGGCAAGAAGATCTCCCCGGAAAGCATCGGACGAAGGGTCTAAAGTATCGCCGCCTTTAAGAGTTATTTAGAGGAAAATCGAAAACGGTTAGCGAGGATTGGGGCCGTGGTCTAGCGGTATGACGCGTTTCGCATAAGGCCGCCCTCACGGCGCCATGATATTGCTGGGAAACGGCGGAGGTCGTGGGTTCGAACCCCACCGGCCCCATTTACATGAACAATCATAGATATTTAGGAAGACGATAAGCCGCAAGGGGGCTTAAGTAGAGTCTTAAAGGAAACGGCCTCAAGAAGCCAGGCCGACCCTTTACAAGCTTGTAAACGATTTTATGCAAGGATGCACGTATTTCAGATAATGAGAGATATGAGGTTAATAGATGAGAGGGTGATCACACTCTTCTCTCCAGATACGATATTGGATGACGTGAAGAGAGTCCTGAGCAACTTGGGTATAACTTTCGAAGTCAAAAAGGAGGGCGAAGGTAATTATAAGGTCTTTGGTAAAAAGGATGAGTCCGAGATACTCATCAGCATTTCCACCGTCTGGAAACCTTTTAGTAGCCTGCCAGGCTTTAGCACAGGAAAGAGCCTCGCCATAGCAGACCCTGCTCCGATAGTAAGCATTAAGACTTATAGCTCTGGTAACGATACCTTCAACAAGACGCTAAAACTGAGGGTAGAGCTAGGCCTGCTAAGGGCGGGCGGGTGAAGATAACTCTTAGATTATACAAAGCCTTTTGCATTGTCGAGAAGTTAGCGATGAATATCAGGTAAGGGTAGGATTATTCCTAACCTTAATTTTCAACAACTAAATCCGAAAAACTAAAAATCATTCAATCACAACCTTTGCAGCATGAGCTCTGTTGGTTTCATAGGTCTCGGATTAATGGGAAAACCCATGGCAACCAGGTTGCTGAAGGCTGGATATAGGTTAGTAGTATATAATCGAAGCTCTAAACCTGTCGAAGAATTGACGGCGTTAGGTGCAATTCCTGCATCATCGCCCCGTGAGGTGGCTGAGCGTTCAGAATTTGTTATCACGATGTTGCCCGACAATCCAGATGTACGTTTTGTAATCGCTGGAAGCAATGGCGTAATTGAGGGGGTTAGAAGGGGTATGGTTGTTATCGACATGTCCACGGTCTCACCATACCTCGCTCAAGAACTTCACAAAATGTTAGCTGATAAAGGTGTGGATTTTCTCGACGCACCAGTTTCTGGTAGCACAATGGCTGCAGAGACAGGTACGCTTACTATAATGGTTGGTGGAAAATATGAAACCTATGAGAGAGCTCTGCCAATCTTCAGGTCTATGGGTGACAAAATATTTTATATGGGCGGTCCGGGAATGGGCGCTTTCACCAAGCTTTGTAATCAGATAGCAGTCAGCCTCAACTTACTCGCAACCTGTGAAGCCCTCCTTCTAGCAAAGAAGGTCGGTCTTGATCAACAGAAAGTTATCGAAGTTATTAGTACTGGTGCAGGAAGCTCTTGGCAACTTACCGTGCTCGGGCCAAGGATGATAAAGCGAGACTTCACACCTGGTTTTAAAGTTCAACACTTGCGAAAAGACTTACGCATTATTCGGGAGATAGCTGAACAGCTTGGGTTATCTTTACTGGGCACCAACCTAGTGGCTGAGCTTATTAAGGCATTAGATCAGAAAGGACACGGACTCGATGGAACCCAATCGCTAATAACGTTGTTAGAAGAGTTAGCCGGATTAAAGTAGTTGCTTTCAAAAATAATTTGCCGAGAAAAAACTTAGCAAGTATGGGTTTAGATTTTCTCGACGCACCAGTTTATGGAACATTATGGCCAAAGAGTATGTGTGCTTACCATAATTTTTTTATAACGAAATACTACATAACATTTAATAAAGCAAAGATTGTGGGAGGTGAGGACAACTCTCTCCTCACCAGAAAGACAATACGTCCTCGAATATTTAAGAGAAAACCCTGGGAGATTGACAGATGTAGCTAAAGTATGGTAATATGTCACTCGTTGAAGCTAAAAGAAATTTACAAATTCTACTTAAGAGCGGATTAATATATTGAGAGCTTCAAAAGATTTCACTAAAATCCTGCTATCTAATATGGAAGAATCCCCGTTTTCCAGAATATCCTGAACCTATGACACAGCAATTCTCATAGCAGATGTTAGAGCTAGTCTAGCGCTTTATCTCTCGCCTCTTCCATCTGAGATTCCTGCTTCTACACTTTCTACACTTTTCCGCGGAAGCAGCATTCCTTGCACCACAATTCCTACATATTTTCACGTATAGCCTGCGTCTTTGAGCCAATTGCAGTAACTCGGTATCCCTTATCGGCATGTCAACAGCTACCCTAAAGCCGCTAAATAAGGCCTTTCTTAAACTTTATCCTATTAGAAGACCTCCACCCTCGGAGAAAGTATTTATTTAGGGTCCAGGAGCTATCCACAGTAGCCCCCGCTAGCAGAAAAAGGCTGGTGAGCAGGAATGTCAAAGGAACAGCCGGTGTCCACGATACTCATAGGTAAGAAACCCTTGATGAATTACGTACTCGCCTGCCTGACAAGCCTTCAGGGCGGCTCCAACAACATAGTCGTAAAGGCTAGGGGACGGGCAATAAGCAAGGCGGTTGACCTCGTCCAGATACTTCAGAATAGGTTCTACAAGGACCTAAAGATAACAGACATAAAAATAGGTACTGATCAGGTGACGGGTCAGGATAACCGAACAATAAACGTGAGCACAATAGAGATCAGCATCAGCAGGTAACTGGTTTTCCAAAGCCCGTCAACCATACGACTGCCAGTCGTGCGATGGTGGGCTACTGGATGGTGTACGAGATGGAAATACCGGTCTGCACGTTCGACTTAAAGACAGGTATCTTTTGTGAAAGATGCGAAGATAAGATCAGGCGTGGCGAGGTATCAGAGCTAGACATAAAAGTGATGAGGGCTCTTCTTGAACTGGAGAAGAACTTTCACCAGCTTCAATCTACATGTTATGTAAAGAGTGTGGACACTAAAGATGCAATAGTTGTTGTGTTAAGGAACGGAAACCTGATCACAATGCCTCAACATTTGTTGATATCGTTAAGGAGGAAACTTTCAGACATTTTAGGAAAAAATGTTAGGCTTATAGAAGACTCTCCTGACATAGGTAGATTCTTAGAACCGCTTGTCGCACCAGCTAGAATCGTTGCCATCAACAAGATATGGTTACCAGACAACTCTATGGAGATAAGGATGATTCTTGATGATGAGAAGAATCTGAAGATTAGTGTTGAATCTCTCCAAGAAATTTCTAGGATAACAAAAAACATAAACCTTAAGGTGGACTTTGCAAAAAGGTCACGGAGAGTGACACGTCCAATAAAGCAGAAATTGACCAAAGAAGTGGGCACCCCCGAAGATAGGGATAAAAGACAGAACGTTACATAACAATCATCCAAAGCGGGATGATTGTTCTTGGTAAAGAAAACTTGGATTAGAACCCATGTTGCGCGCCAGATAAAGCCGGAATTGAACGGTCAAGAAGTTCACTTGGTCGGATGGGTTCATGAGATTAGAGACTTGGGCGGTATAAAATTTATCTTACTTCGTGATGCTTCTGGAATATGCCAAATCACTGCCAAGAAGTCCGAGTTATCGAAGGATGAACTTTCAGCGTTGGAAGAGCTTGGTAATGAGGACGTCGTGTATGTTAGCGGTATTGTTAGTGAAGAACCAAAGGCAAGACTCGGCGTAGAGGTGAGGCTAAAGAAGTTAGGAATTCTTAGTAAAGCACGACAACCGATACCCTACGACGTGACAGGAAAAGTTCCAGCTGGTATTGACACGAGGCTTAACTATAGAATACTTGACCTTCGAAAACCAGAGAACAGAGCGATATTCAGGGTAGCTACAACAGCGCTCGAAGCGATAAGGGAATTCTTTTTGAAGGAGGGCTTTGTAGAAATCAGAACACCAAAAATAATAGCAACTGCTACAGAAGGTGGCGCTGCGCTTTTTCCTGTTCAATACTTTGATAGGACAGCATACCTCGCCCAGAGCCCGCAGCTTTACAAAGAGCAACTAACAACGGTTTTCGAAAAGGTCTTCGAGATAGGCCCATTCTTCAGGGCTGAAGAATCGCACACTAGGAGACACGTTAGCGAGTTTACATCGGTAGACATCGAAATGGCGTTTGCCGATATTTACGACGTCATGAACGTATTAGAGAGGCTGATTGCACACGTAATTGACGCAGTTATCAAGAATAATGCAGAAGAGTTGAGTTTGCTGAACGCCACACTTAAGCCAATTCAGCTACCGTTAAAGAGATTTACTTACAAGGAAATGCTTGAGGAGCTAAGGAAAGAGGGTAGAGAGTTAAAATGGGGCGACGACTTCGGAACTGAGGAGAACCGAATACTCGGGAAGAAACATCCCTACTACTACTTCATAACGCACTTCCCGACGAAGACGAAGCCATTCTATATCCAACCTTGTGAAGAGGACCCAGAGGTCTCAGAGTCGTTCGACTTGATGTACCAATGGCTCGAGCTTGCTTCAGGAGGGACAAGGATATCTGATAGGAGCTTGCTGGAGAAGAGGCTAAAAGAGCAGGGCTTAAATCCTGAGAATTTCAAAAGTCATCTTTCAGTCTTTGATTATGGAATGCCCGTGCACGCTGGATGGGGTCTTGGGTTTGATAGGTTGATGATGGTACTCACTAGGAGGACTAATATTCGAGAGGTCATACTTTTCCCAAGGGATAAATTCAGACTTGAGCCTTGAGCTAGGGGTGTTAAATTAGGCCTATCTGGATTAGAACCGCAACGATCAGAATGTTTAGTAGTGCCAGCGGTATAAGGACTCTCCATCCAATATCAAGTAGTTTATCCAATGTAATCCTCGGAAAAACGCCCCTAAGCAGCAACACCAAGAAGACAACTATTAAGCTCTTGAGTATTAACCAAAAAGGTCCTAGAATGCTTTCAGGTATGCCTGGTATGGATGGTCCGTGCCATCCTCCAAGGAATAGTAGGGCGGTGAGGATTGCCATAGCGTCGAGCTTTATGTAAGCAGCAAGGTAAAACAGCGCGAAGTATGCGCCCGTGTACTCTGTCTGCCATCCGCTGACCAGCTCCTGCTCAGCTGTTGGCAAATCGAACGGGACCCTCTCAACTTCTGCGATGGCGGTTATTAAAAATACGATGAATCCGAGTAGTGCCGGTATTATGAACGGTAGTTCCGCTTGCGCCTCCACGATCTTCTCTAGGTTGAAGGACCTCGCGGCCAAGGTTATGCTGGCAATCGCCAAGAAGAATGGTACTTCATAAGAGAATACTTGAAATGCTAACCTAACCATTCCGATAAAGCTGTACTTGCTTCTCGATGCCCATCCAGCCACGAGTATCGTGATTGGTGTGACTGCTAGTATGACGAAGACCAATAGGAGGCTGATATCAGACGGATATATGACCCAGCCAGGGCCGAGTGGTAAAAAGGCAAATATCAGCATTGAGAGTGCGCCACATAAGATTGGCATAGAAACGTAAAGTGGCTTTATGGCCTTCTCGGGAACTATCAGCTCTTTTGATAAGAGTTTCACGGCGTCAGCCACGAGCTGGAGGAGGCCCGCATACTTACCTACGTGGAGTGGTCCTAACCTTACCATCACCCTGGCAAGAAGCTTCCTTTCGAACCATATTGTAAACATGACAAATGTGAGTATGAAAAGCAGCCCAGGGAATATTATCGCCTTTATGAAGGTATCGCTATGTAGGAATAGTATGAAATCCTTTAACGGGTGTGGCAATTCGTTGAGGAAGTTGGCGGCAGCCCTTGCGTACTCTTGAAGGATTAACGATGACAACTGCTCACCTCATACCCTCTGAACCAATCTCTTTAAGTTTATGCTGACGAATATTGATGAGAATGCAAGGATTGCTAGGAAGACAGTCACCCTCATTAAAGCATCTGGAACTTCGAAGACATAGAATAAGGAGACTAGGACTAATATGGATATGACTGCGTAAACTACGTAGATTAAGAGATAAGGGAAGTATTGTACAGGAAATTGCAGCATGCGCCACTCGAAGGGCTTTTGGCCACACTCGAAGGTGAGAACCTTTGTCCTTTTTACTCTTTTATGACTCAGAAGCATTCCTAACAGAACAAATAGCAAAGACACCAAGAAAGCCGCCACCACGAATGTTAATAATGCCTCCACACTCATAGCGGCAACACCAACTTTAGAAACCACGCATCCTCTTAACTTTAAACTCTAGACCTGTTAACAATATATTGGCTCTCACTATCGCGTATACAGCTTGGCTGACCAAGTGGGCATGGGTCTCCGTATCGAGTTTACCGCCCGTTTGCCTATACGCTAGGTATATTGTTTCTACGTTATTCTTTAAATCTTCAAAACCTGAGAGCTCCTTTCCGTCTAAGCTCTCACACAATTGTCGTGCTTTCTCAACGAAAGAGTAGTCTTCGACCTCGACGAATGCTCTTAGGTTCTTGAGAACGTCCCTTATTATATCCCTTAACTCAAGAAACTCTTCCCTTAACTTAATCGGTGAAGCTTTTTCTGTCATTACCAAACCAACCTCCTGAAGACCATCCTCGCCCTTTCTATAACGTTAAGCTCTGGAGGAACACCAGTAATGTTAAACTCTTCTGGCCTCTTAGCTAGCATGCTCGGAGTGTATATTAGTTCCCTCCTGCTGAGAGCTGATAGCTCAAATTCATTTGTCATCTCCAAGGCTTGAAACGGGCATGCGTCAACACAGAACCCACACATCACACACCTGCCGTAGTCAACCGATGGGAAAAATGATCTTCTGTTCTGCTTATATCCCATGTCTATTTTACGCACGAGGACGCTTACCGTAAGGTCTTGCTTTGAAAGCTCAACCGACGCAGACTCCGTCGCCGCCTCGAGCTTTCCCAGTTCCCAGCCTGTAACCTTAAGTTTCTTGACACCAGGATAAACCTTCTGGTAAAGAACCTCAACAGCCCTCACGTCGAAGATTGGTTCCAGATTCAACTTAATTTCGTATCTCCCATCCACCTTTATAATTTGTTTAACATCTGTTGGTGTCCAGAAAAAGGAGCTAAGAGAATTGTACTGTATACAGCTAGGTTCTGCCGAGAAGGAACTTAATATTGCATCCAAGGCCTCTACAATTTCTGGCCTGAATTCTTTAAAGTACTCATAACACTTCTCATCCAAGACGGTGACAACATCAAAACCATAGGTCATCGTTATTGCCTCCGCTATGTTCTGACATGTCAGGTCGCAAGAACCGCATCCGGTGCACTTTTCCATATAGAGCAGATGCCTTCCCTTGCTGCCAGGATACCCTATACCCGCCTTAGGGTCAAACCTATATCCCTCGTCTGGTAAGTTCGGGATATTTTCATACGGCCACTTTATCGTGTAAGGCTTCAGAAACACGTGTTTCAGTCCAGCATATATTGGCATTAACGTTCTCTTAGCATCCCGTAGTATGCTCATACTTGCTCACCTATCGCACTCTACCGGCCAATAATTTAGCGACCAGTATATTATTGGTATGTCGGCAATCCTAACATCCCTGATAAGGTAGGGCATCGCTATAAGGTTCCTAAATGATGGTGAACAGATCTTCACCCTATAGGGTTTATCTGTACCGTCGCTTCTAATGTAAAAGGAGCACTGCCCCCTAGCGGCCTCGGCGCTCGCAAAGACCTCACCAGCAGGAACCTTTATCGTGACGGGATGTTGCTTGAGCTTAACAGGCCCCTCAGGCATCTGCTCGACAGCCTGCCTAATTATCTTAACACTCTCCTTCATCTCATAGTAGCCCACCATCATTCTTGAGTAACTATCACAACCATCCATGGTCGGAACGTTGAACTTGATATACGGATACGCATCATACGGTTCATCTATTCTCGTATCGGATTTCACACCCGAACCTCTCAGGACAGGGCCGACCACGCCCAAAGATATGGCATCTTCCCTTTTAAGGATGCCGATCCCTTTTGTCCTGTAGATGAATATCGGGCTGTCAAGAAGCATCGGGTAGTATTCGTCGAGTCTTGCATCAAAGAAGTCGCATACAGCAAGAACATACTTTCGAAAGTCTTCGGGCATCTCACCGCCAGGATAATCCTTTCCTAAGATCATACGGTAGTACCTACTGAAGTCCTTCACAAGTTCTCTTGGAACTTTAGGTGGTGCATCGTTCCTGACACCACCGGGAACGAAATATGAATGCGTTATCCTCTGACCGCCTATTAACTGTGTCAAATCCACAAGATACTCCCGGTCACCGAAACACCACATGTACATTGTCGCATGACCTGCGAAAACGCCCATCAAGCCCAGCCAATATAGATGGCTGCATATTCTTTGAAGCTCGGCCATTATGACCCTCAGATATTTAGCCCTCTCTGGAGGTTCAATGTCCATGAGCTTCTCCACAGCTAGAACATATGGATAAGTCATGCCGGCGGAATCAAGTATCGCCGGCCTCTCGAGATGGGGTATGTTCGTTATCCACGTCTTGTACTCGCACATTTTCTCTTCGCCTCTATGAACGAATCCAGGGTCAGGGTCACATCTAACAACCATGTCACCGACAACCGTGATTACCATTCTAAAGTGGCCAGTCCCAGGATGTTGCGGCCCCATGCTGAATGTGAGTGTTGGTCCGGTCTCGTAAACCTCTAACGACTTAAATTCTTCTTTAGCCATTTTAGCGCTCCCTTCCTGGAGCAACATAATCTTTCCTCAGCGGAGGCTTGTCCGACCAAAATTCAGGTAGTAGTAGCCTCCTTAGGTCTGGGTGTCCTTTGAAGTTAACACCTAGCATCTCGTACACTTCACGCTCATGCATCTCTGCACCCTTCCAAACGCTGGTCAAGGATGGCATGACCGGATCTGAGATGCTGATCTTTGTTGATAAGGAGAGCGTCACAGCTTTAAGCGCCTCCGATGATAGGCTACCTACATGATAAATAACCTCCAACACTTCCTGTGCCATGTTAGGCAACCTCGACAAATCTATGCCCGTTACGCCCTTTATGTAATCTAATGCCCATTCTGACTTCAAGTATTCAGCAACCTCTTTGATGCATTCTGGTGCGACGAGAACTTTCGTTATCTTTTTAGGTTCTACATTTACTTCGAGAATCTTATCACCAAACTTTTTCTTCAAATCCTCGATTAACCTAGCTAAGATTTCTCCTACGTCTGACAAGCTCACTTGATCACCTCGTTCATTATCTTGTCTCTGAGTAGTAGTATGCCTTGAAAAAGTGTTTCAGGCCTCGGTGGGCATCCTGGTATATAGACGTCAACAGGTATTATATCATCTATACCCTGAATCACGTTGTAAGAGTCTTTTGCGTAAAGCCCACCGCTTATGGCACAAGCTCCCATAGCTATGACCCACTTAGGCTCCGGCATCTGGTCGTAGATCAGCCTGACTCTTTGGGCCATCTTCGCCGTAACGGTCCCCTCGATTAGAAGGATGTCCGACTGCCTCAAAGAGCCGACTGCAGTGAGCCAGCCGAACCTTTCAGGATCGTACCTTGGCCCACTCAGAGCTGCAAACTCGACGGAGCAGCACGCCGTCGTAAGATGAACTGGCCACATCGAGCAGAGCCTTCCCCAGTTTATTATATACTTGATAAGCGATAAATTCTTCAGCTTATATATGACGTACTTCAGCCCCCCTCCTCCCTCTTTGTAAACATGTCCGTGTTTGTACTTCCTCAACACCTCTTCAACGTCACTACTCGGTACGACTTCTTCTTCGACGGATTCTATCACTGTCTTGGAGTTGCCTAGGCTGTAACAGAAAGTACCGGCCTTGCGATGAGAAAATTTAAGCGGATAATTATTATAAAGCAAGAAACTGGCACCCCTGCAACGTCGAGCATACAACCCCATATTTAAATCCTCGTCAAAGCTTTGCTATAATATGCGCTTTAATTTTGCGTAGATTTTGACGAGATATAGTAGAATGGTTACCACAATAGGTACTATCAAGAGTATAGACCATCTGGGCATATAGGAAGGTAGTGTTGCAAAAGGTGCGGCGAGTGCTGCGGCGATTAGTGAAAGGACGAACATGAATGCTATGAACCTCACACCCGATCTTGAATCCGCGAGCAACTCTAGAAATGACTCCCCCAAACTGCTTTTGAGTTTCCTGTCATGGTTGGAACCTAACCCATAAACTTCCCTACCTAATTCCTCAAATAGGGTCGGTTCGTCAGCGCCGAAGAAGTCTTCCCTTAACCACGCAACTACTTCCTTACCCCTCTTTAAGAAAATTCCTCCTCCTATAACCTCAACATCGAGGTTTCTGAACTTCGCGAACTTTCTTACAAGCGCTATGAAGTTTTTATCAAACTTGACGTTCATATTTCTTGCCATACCGATTATCGGCTTACCGATGAAGTATGCTCTGTTAACGACAAAACTATCTGCTTCGAACTCAGGCATCCTTTCCTGAATCGTTACTCTTGGAACACCCTTCCGCAATTGCTCTCTAATGTATTCTTGAGCCTTAATGAAAGCCTTTGACAACGTCACCACTGGTTTATTCAGAAGCCTCTGAATATTAAAAATTATTTATGGTTCCAAAAAATAGTTATATTTTTGCATGCTGAAGTGTATGGGAGCACGATGTCGCTAAGAATCTCAATACCCTCGGCCGGTTTTAGGGAGATTTTCGCGATAGTGGTCCTGTTCTTGATATTCTTATTAACATTAATGGTTGTCGTGACACTTGCTGCTTTCCTTAAGGAACTTGGGGCGGAAATAAGTAAGTATGTACTGGACGTGGTTCTAGGGGTTATGAGTAGCTAAAAACTATAATAGTAATACTTCCTAAGCCCAGCCCTATAGATCAACGTGAGGATCAGGCCTGTGATGAAGCCACCTACATGTGCGACGTAGGCAATCGAGCCAAGAGGCATTGCTATTGCATAAAGTAATTGTATCAGTGCCAGCCCGAATATCACAACAATTGCAGGCGCTGCGACGGGAATTAAACCAAAGAACACAAAGAGTCTTCTGAATGGAAATAAGACGGCATAGCTTGCCATCACGCCAAATATCGCACCAGAAGCACCTATTGCGGGTCTATACGCCTCCTCAGGAAATAGTGTGTATATGTAAGCGGAGTGGAGTATGCCTGCGAGTATACCGGATAGAAAGTACAGAAGTGTGAACTTTCTGGAACCATAGGCGACCTCACAGTCCTTACCAAGGAGAAAGAGCGCATACATGTTGAAGAAGATATGAAAAAAATCTGCATGTAAAAACATGGATGTCACGAGACTATGAAGAGATGTGCCGTTCATGATTAATGCTGGGACTACGCCGAAGATGTATGCGAGCTTCACAACGTCTCTATTTGATAGCGTAAGCGTGTAAACAAAAACGGCTAGGTTAATCAGTATAAGGACATAAACAATTCTAGGTCTTTCTTGGGCGTAGTACATTCTGCATGTCGTTAGAGTTCGGACTTATATATTTTAAACAACAATAAAATAACGAAAATTAAATAAGGGCTGTTGCCGTAATGTGCTAATGGTGGCGATGAAGAACCAGAGTTACGCGGATTAGTGACGAGGAGGCATTTGTCGGAGCCACCGTTTGACGCCCCGTCAAAAATTGGTTTTGGTAGGTTCTACGCACCGAGTATGAAGAACGCAATGACTATGCCGTAGATAGCCAAAGCCTCGGCGAACGCCGCTACTATTATAGCGGTGGTCCTTATCTCAGGCCTCTCGGCGGCAGCCGCCAACCCAGCCGAGCCGGCCCTCGCAATACCGAAACCAGCCGATATGACAGCAACGCTAAATGCTATGGCAGCAGAAAGTGTCTTTGGGAAGAGCTCTGGTACTTCTTCTGGAGCAGCGGACACGGGTGTCATAAACGATACCAACAAAGAAAGTGCAAGCAAGGACACAAACGCTAGCTGACCGATAACACTTGACTTTAACACTCCGAAAGCACCTCTTTCGCGTGAGGCTTTCATGCTCAGCATCTTATAAGGCTTACCGAAAAACGAGTCCTTTATGCCTCTCAATAAATACTACCACGAACACTGTCCAGCACAACGCGAATATGCCCCAACCTAGAATCGAGAATACATTGAGCAAATCAAATACCCTTAGGATTACTAGCAAAATTATTGGAGGTCCTGTAAACATTACGGCTAGGAGTGTTGACCTTAGCAGCAGTTCCTTAAACTTCATCAAGACACCCAAGAGAGCCTTCTTAAGACTCTTAGTATATAAGACGGCTTACACTTTTTAAACCTCTCCATATTTTGCAAAAACATTCTCTTAACCCCATCCCTCTCATATGATAGAACGTCATGATGGATTCTCCTTCGCGCGTTGAGCTCTTCTTTTAATCCTTCCTTTAACGTTTCAAGAAATTTCTTTTTGTTTTTATCTAGGGCCTTCACGTAACTTCCTTACCTAATTATTATTTATTTTTATTTGCTCAAAACTTCATAGGTCTTTCTCAAGAGCTCCTCAATCTTAGATTCTACGCTCTTCATATATGCCTCTTTTTTGTCCTTCACAGCCTTTTTGGCTCTATCGAAAGCCTCTTCAACCTCCTTAACCCGCATGCAAGCCCGCCTCCCTTAACTCAAGCCTCCTCTTAATGTGCTTCAGCTTAACGAAATCGTCTCTTTCTCTTTCCTCAAGCGTCATAGATATGAACTTTATCGCGTCCTTATATCTAGGTATAACAACATGTTCGAGGGCATTGAGGAGGCGCTGGGTCTTCTTCAATTCCTCGGCAAGTCTGAATATGGCATTTTCAAGCTCTGCTGCCTTACAGACAGTATCAACTAGTTCTCTGAACATGCTGGCCGCCTCGTCAAGTGAGACGGATGTGTCGGCGAAGCCGTAGGTAAGCCCTATTTTTCCACTATCCGCCTCCACTATGGGTATGTTTATTCCCATAATTGTCCTAGATTTCGCTTTAACGGAAACGGCCTCGGGAATATTGGTAGCAATACTCTGTAATCTTAAAGGTCCCATATTAAGCAAGCTTTCATATAGCGCGTCGTACGCTTTCATAAGTGGCTCCATGAGTTTCCGCCTCGCCTCTTCAGCCTCCTCTATGAGCTCGTTCAGTCTCCTTACAAGTATGTCTCTTTTGTCTTCCAGTATTCTGTAAACGTTCTGGGCAACTTGTAAGGAGCGGCGTATCCTTATCAGCTCTAACTTCGTCGGTAGGTACTTCCCACCGAAGCTTACGGACAATGCACGTCACCTTAGCCGAGAATTTACATATTAATATACGTTTGATGAAGTATCACGGTAAAGAAGGTTTTTCCTTCTTTACATGAAAGGTGCACCTATCATTTCCAGCATTTATGCACTCAACTTCGTTCACGGTCCATTCTCCGCCGAACAATGTTAACATGTAGCCTGTCAAAATGCCCCTGCGTAGGTTGCCAGCTGGTCCATTTGCAACACCTGACAGAAAAGTACACTCGACACTCTTCCATATTTTGACATAAAACTCATCTTTCGAGATAATGTCAAGCTCATACTTTGAAAACCAACCAAATACCTTTCCTGTTTGTAGTGCAAGCTCTAGTAAAGTTTTTGGCGATGCTCCATTATCTAACAACGGTTTGTAGGTATTTGCCAGAAATTCTCCTACGGTTAAGCCTAAATGATACAGGAAAACTGCCGCACCATCCTTAAACTTTTCATAGAGACCATTAAATAACCCCTTCAGGTGAGCATGCGTGAAAATTACAGCACTTTTATCATATATGCAGAGTTCTTCGTAATATTGCGAGAAAGCTGCAGAACCTATGGAGTCTACATCGAATTCATTATAATCAACGTAATGAACTTCCTCCATACTTTTAAACTCATTTATTAAATTTTTAAATTCAGAAACCGGAACATCTGTGACATCCAAGTAAACTGCACAGAATGTGCCCCTGCCTTCTTCTGACGTGGCGCTTGTTATGCAACCAATAACGTTGATATTTCTAGCATATATAGCGTTAAAAATTTTGGCAAGTGTACCCGGTACGTCCCTTAAGATGAAGTTGAGCGTCGTTGTTCTTCTACCGTGCCTAAATACGAGCAATGGTAAGCACAAACGCTTACTCAAGTACGTTCACGTAAAGATACTTTTTGTTTGTTTTTATATAAAAATTTTTAACTAATATACCAAACGTTTACCGTTTAGAAGCGAACACGCTTGCAGCTTCTTCCCATCTGAGTATGAGCATAAGCGGCCTAGCTCCAATGGATTTTGCAAACTCAGATAATAGTGCCTTTACACTAGACGGCTCAACGCCTAGCTTAACTAAAAAAGCATAGCTAAGGGGCGTGAGCGTTTTCATCTCAACTACGTTATCGCTAACTTCCTTTGAATCCATGAACTCATCAGCTTCGATCGGCGTAAGGTCCAGAGCTAGGACGATATCTAACCCACCTCTAATAAAATCAATGAAAAAATTAACGGAAAGGTCTGAAATGGTCCCCCTCATGGGAAGGATGCTTATAGGTAGTCTTTCAACTATACCAAACGTCCTGATGAACTCGCCCCGTCCTATCTTTCTTACCCTCAATCGCGCCATAAGTTCCTTAACAGGTATCGTAACGGTTGAAGTTCTACCGTCTTCGTCTGGGTATATTACGTGGATTGTTTTGGATGAATCAAGGCCAGAAACCTTTGAGGTTTTTTCCTCTCCCTGCCCGACGGATACGGGATAATAACAAATATTATTCAACAAACTAAGCGTAAATTTCGTACCTTCACCTTTAACGACAAACCACCCGTCATCATTAAACTCAACTGAAGCCTGTGTATCGGCCTTCTCCAATAGTATACGTAACCAAGAGTTCATATCTGCCAGAACCTTCGAACAGTCCTTTCTCCAAGTCCTCTCGGCTATAGGTATGGCGACCATTCTAAACGAACCAATCGGGAGAGCTTGCCGAAAAACTTTAGCAAGTTTTAAATAAATAATGCCAACAACAATATTAACGAAATCATTTGTGCGAGAAAGGTGCACAGAAGGTATTGGATGTTTTACTAAACGATAAGTTTACAGATGGAATTATAGGACCAAGCGTAAAGATGCTGGGACCAGTCAAAAATGGCGGTCTAATAATCTACATAACGACACCAGGGTGTTGGGGTCCGATGATCACGCCGACTATACGAGGAGGCCATGAAGTTAACATTCCTGTGGCAATCGAGGGCGCAAACGTCGGCGATGCCGTGGCTATAAACATTGAATCCATAAGGGTTAGGTCTAAAGCAACATCCTCTGGAACGGACAAGCCAGTTAACGGTGCTTATGTCGGAGATCCTTTTGTGGCAAAGAAGTGTCCAAATTGTGGTGAACCTTGGCCGAAATCAAGACTTGAAGGCATAGGTTTGGAGGCAATAAGATGCGAAAAGTGTGGTTCACCCTCCTCTCCATTTAGGATGGTTAATGGTTACACAATCATCTTTGATGAGCGTAGATGTTTCGGTGTAACTATTGGGGAGGATATGGCAAGACGGCTTGCGGCTGATGGTTATGCTTGGATGGACATACCAAGGAACTCGAAGCAGTTCCCAATAGTAATTGCAGCGAAAGCTGACTTAGTAGGTCTCCCTACGAGGCTAAGACCATTCCTCGGCCAGCTTGGAACGACACCAAGCATTGACATACCTGATTCTCATAATGCTGGAGACTTTGGCACATTCCTTATAGGTGCACCTCATAAATACGCGATAACCGAGCAGCAGTACAAGGAGTGTATAACGGACGGACACCTCGACATAGACTCTGTGAGGGAAGGCGCAGTACTCATCGCACCAGTGAAACTGGACGGTGCTGGCGTCTATGCTGGTGATGTACATGCCCAGCAAGGAGATGGTGAAGTAGCCGGGCATACAACGGATATCTCAGCCGAGGTTAAGGTGAGGGTGGATGTAATAAAAGGTCTGAACTTAAAAGGACCTCTTCTATTCCCGCCGCCTGAAGACCTACCACCGCTATCTAGGCCGTTGTGTGCTGAAGAGTGGATGCTTGTTAAGAGGTTAGCGAACGAGTACGGTTTAGAACCAGAGCCATGGTTACCAGTTCAGGTTATAGGAACAGGTCCGAACATAAATAAAGCTGCTGAGACGAGTTTTTCGAGAGCCTCTGAGTTATTCGGAATGTCTGTGGACGAGGTGAGGAACAGAGTGACCATGGCTGGTGCCGTAGAAATAGGTAGGCTACCGGGTGTAGTTCAAGTAACGTTACCTGTACCCGTGAAGAAGATGAAGGAATTGCAGCTTTACGAGATTGCCAAAAAGCTGTACGCGTCACCTTTTGATTAAAAGTTAATAAAAAGTCGTACCCTAAAGCAGTAAATGTTCCCGTCATTTGTTGGTTAGTGTAAAATATCAAGGCTATACAAACATCCTTTTTTACGTGTTATTCATGCTTCCAACGATTGCTTTATATTTTTGTACATATTATACGTATTTGGAGGGTGCCGGACTTCTTACTAATAGTTGATGAAGATGTTGTTCTTGAAGTCATGAGACTGGTCGGCGGCGAGGATGCGGTCAACATAGTGAAATTTCTAATGAAGAACCCATCTAAGAGTGATGAGGAGATAGCGTCTGCTTTAGGAATGAATGTTAAGGACGTAAGAAGGATCCTCCACAAGCTCATTGACTACTCGCTTCTCACGTACGATGTAGCAAAGGATAAGGACACGGGACATAGGGTGTTTAGGTGGAAGGTTCAGCAGGACCAGGTCCTAGGTTACATAAAAACCCAGATTAGGAGAATGATCGAGAGGCTTAAGGCTAAGCTGGAGTACGAGCAAACTCATCAGTTCTACTATTGCGGTACAAAGGGTTGCAGAAAGTATGCTTTCGAGGAAGCTGTTGACAAGCTCTTCAAGTGTCCAGTATGCGGTAATATGCTGAACTACTATGATAATAGCAAGTTGATAGATGCGATTAAACAAAAGCTCCAAATTCTAGAAAAATCGATTTAGTTCACCTTTTACATCAAAATTATATGAAGCTGGTTATTCTGAGGCTGGGTCATAGGATACACAGAGACGAAAGGGTTACAACACACGTTTGCCTAACCGCTAGGGCATTCGGCTGTGATGGTGTTATTATCTCGGGACAACCTGATGAAGGCGTGAAACGATCAGTGGAGGATGTGGTGCAGAGGTTCGGTGGTAAGTTCTTCGTTGAGATGAAACGAGACTGGACTAAGGTTATAAAAGAATGGCTCGAATCTGGAGGGGAAGTAGTACACCTAACCATGTACGGGCTTCCGTTACCCGAGGTCATCGAGGAGATAAGGTCATCCAACAGGGATAAACTAATAATCGTTGGTTCTGAGAAGGTGCCGAGGAAGGTCTACGAGATGGCAACGTGGAATGTGTCTGTGACGAACCAGCCAATATCCGAGGTTGCTGCTCTGGCCGTTTTCCTTGACTGGCTCCAACAGCATCGTGAATTCTACATAGAGTTCGAGAATGCAAAGATTAAGGTGATTCCATCAGCGAGAGAAAAGAAAGTTATGCGTCTTGCTTAATGGATATACATACCAACACATACGTGCTGCCAACCCTAACATGTACGCTATGCTGGTATTGGAACGAGCGTTAAGAAGTAAGGACGTCCATCCTTTTTGTTAGATGGTTATTCCGAAAACACTTAAGATGAACTTTAAGGAAACGTATAGGAAAACAACACCGAAGACCAGCTTTATATATGAAGCTGGAACCTTTGGTACGAGTCTTGAACCTATTTGCGCTCCTATTGCCGTTCCAGCTCCAAGTGATAACGCGGCAACAACATCTACCAATCCCTGATATATCTTGAACACTCCTGAAATGACTGCCATGCTTATGAATGAAGCTAAAGATGTTCCGACAGCTATCTTAACAGGTGATTCGAGAAGATATATCATTGAAGGAACTAAAGCGTACCCGCCTCCTAAACCAACGATACCTGTCAACACCCCTATGACAAGCCCTATCAATGATTTGACTAAAGCGCTTCCAGGAACGATATTTCCAGTTTTTGCCTCAACCCTTCTTCTGATGCTACCTTCATATATCATCCTTAGAGAGACGTATAGGAATGCCGCTCCTAGGATGAACTTCAGTATTGACAGCTGTTCTACTAGATATTGGAAAACAATTGAACCGAGCAATGCACCTACCGCACCTGACGTGGCTATAATTATTGCGGTTTTATAATCTACGTTTCTTATCTTTATGTGGGCCATTGAGCCTGATGTTGCCGTTATTATGACTGCAGTAATTGTCGTACCAATGGCTACAGGTAAGTTGTAATTAAAGAGAAAGTATAGGGCCGGAAGCATTACAACACATCCGCCAGTTCCCAAGAATCCTCCAAGAATTCCTGCGAGCAAACCAAAGATCATCAAAATGATTATAAAAAACGCTTCCATAAACGCTCGAAAAATACGGTTTATAGCAATATTTAAATATTGCTATAAAAGTTTTGTACGTTTGAAAGATGAGAGATCTAGAAAAATTTAAGGCTAGAATCTTCAGAGCTCTCTCAGATCCTATAAGGCTTAAAATTCTTGAATGCCTGCGTAGCGGAGAAAAGTGTGTCTGTGAGATCGTTTCGTATGTCGGAATAACTCAGCCAGTAGTTTCTAGGCATTTAGCAATCCTGAAGAGATGTGGGCTTGTTGTAGACAGGAAAGAAAGGAACAAAAGATTTTATTCCGTAAACAACCCGGCCATATTCAACATAATTGACATGATTGACAAGGATTTCATGGATGCACTTGTAAAGCACGTCGTCGATCAGCTCATATAAGAGGTTTGGTACAGGTCTTGAACCTATCTCGTATTCATTTGTGTGTGGTAGGCATAAACTCTTGTGTTTTCATAGTTTCCAACATTATCGATTGCTAATACGTAAAATTCGACCTTTTCAGAATTTTCGGGTATTTTGATCATCTTTAATATAAGGACGTATTATCGCATCCTACACGTGCTTGTTGAGTGAAAAATGACCGCTCAACGTACGCTGTTGCAGATTTGTATGAGTTTGCGTCTTTAAGAACTCGCTTAAAATTTAGGTGGGCCGGGTGGGACTCGAACCCACGACCTCTGCCTCGTAAGGGCAGCGTCATAGCCGCTAGACCACCGGCCCGTCCAAAGTTTGACAAGCTTTAAACATATACGGGTACTCTTAAAATTTAGCGCTAAAAGACCAGTTGCCGTATTTGGTGATATAAGAGGTCTTCCTTTAATACCGTTTAATTATCCGGCATCGTGTAAGAGACAGATTTAATTCATGCACTTACGATGCTTTTAGTCGAGTAAGGTAGGAATATGAGGCCACAAAGAGTAGCGATAATAGACTTTGGCGGGCAGTACACGCACCTAATAGCCAGGAGGTGCAGGGAGCTCGGCGTATATTCTGAGATAATACCATCCACTATGCCTCTCAGAGAGGTATTTTCTGGAGCTCACGAGACCCTTGGTATAATACTGTCTGGAGGTCCTCGAAGCTTTGACGAGCCTGACGCTCCTAGACTCTCGGCCGAGGATTTATTGAATGTCCAGGTACCCGTACTCGGCATATGCTATGGTCATCAGCTCATCGCAGCGGCTTTTAATGGAGAGCTCGAACGCGGCACAATCATGGAGTATGGCAAGACCTACGTCAGAGTTGTTGAGCGGGATGTGTTGTTCATGGACGTTCCTGAGCAGTTCGTTGTATGGATGAGCCACATGGATTCTGTGGTGAAGCAACCGCCCGGCTTTAAGGTCTTGGCACTTACGGAGAGGGGTGCCGTGGCCGCAATGAGACATGCCGAAAGGCCAATCTATGGTGTCCAGTTCCATCCTGAGGTCAAGCACACGCAGATGGGCAAAAGTATACTCAAGAGGTTCTTGGCGGATGTCTGTCGCTTCAGGTGCGACTGGAGACCCATGGATAGGGTCGAGGAGCTGAGCAAGGAAATAGCCGCGACCATTCCTCCAGATGAGTGCGTGATCTGCGCGGTCAGCGGAGGCGTTGACTCTGTCACGACCGCAGTCCTACTCAACAGGATACTCGGCAAGAAGTTATACTGCATATTCGTGGACCATGGCTTAATGAGGAAGGATGAGCCCGAACAAGTCGTCTCAACTTTAAGACGTATGGGTATAACTAACCTCATCTTCGTAAGGGCAGCAGAAAGGTTCTTGTCAAGGCTCAGGGGTGTGAAGGACCCGGAGGAGAAAAGGAAGATAATCGGTGAGGAATTCGCAAAGATTTTTGAAGAAGAGGCCTCAAAGATACCAAAAATCAGTTGGCTGGCTCAAGGAACGATCTATCCAGACAGGATAGAGAGTGGCTCCGCAGGTACTGGTTCCGCTCTCATCAAGACGCACCACAATGTTGCTGGCCTACCTGCGGATCTGAAGTTAAAGCTCGTGGAACCTCTTAGGGACCTTTACAAGGATGAGGTTAGGGAGGTTGCCAGAAGGCTTGGCATACCTGAAGAGATCGTCTCGCGTCATCCATTCCCAGGGCCTGGGCTGGCCGTCAGAATAATCGGCGAGGTCACTGAAGAAAAGCTCAGGATATGCAGGGAGTCTAACGCAATAGTCGAGGAAGAGTTCAAGAAAGCCGGAGTTTACGATAAGGTTTGGCAGGCGTTCGCTGTAGTAACAGACAGTTCATGGACGGGTGTGATGGGTGACACTAGGGCTGAGGGCTATGTTGTCATAGTGAGGGCTGTCGAGAGCGAGGACGGGATGACGGCAGACTGGTACAGACCAGATATGGATTTGCTTGACAGAATCTCAAAAAGGATAGTGAACGAAGTAGGTAACGTAACGATGGTAGCCTACGCCACGACTTCGAAGCCACCGAGCACGATAGAGGCTTGCTAAAATTACGTGAAAGTTGCGGATTGCAAAATTTAAAATATTTTAAATAATGTTGATATTCAAAAATTTATACAAGCCTCTCCTAAAGTAAAAAGGTAAGTATATGTGTAGATTGCATAAACTCTTAACTAAAGGAAGTCTAATTTTTTGGACGACAAGCATACTTTATTTGGTGCTAGGAACGTACTTAAGATTGTCAGGTTGGTTTCTTTATGATGATGCTGTAGGTTTTGTTGAAACTTCTAGAAAAATTTTGGATGGATCGTTGAAGATATATTCAATTAAATGGGGGGGCCACCAGATTACCTGCCTGCTTATTTGTACCCACCTTTGTTTGCATTGATCATTTCACCGGTTGTTGTTATAACAGACCTCTTAAAAATACCGGAGCTCGCACCTCCGCTTATCGGTATGCCTATTTTATTATTTGATATACTTGCAGCTTACGTTGTTAAAAGGATTTGTAATAATCTTGTTGCTAATCAACAAGAAAGGTCCTACTATGTAGCAACTATTGAGTTGTTAATTATTGGAATTTTTAAAAAAGTCGGGTTTTTAAGTCAGCAAGAAGGCATTATGTTATTCTTCTTGCTTCTAGGATTTAGCACGATCGTTAAGCACCCATTCCTAGGCGGATTTTTATTAGGCTTATCTTTCTTAACAAAGCAAACATCAATCTTTGCCCTAATCCCTTTTGCATGCATGTTGTTAATTTCAAAGAAAGACTTTAACATCCATAGCTTTATGAAAGCATTAGTTATCTTCATAGTGACCGTGGTCACCATTTTTACCCCGTTTATATTAGCGAATATTGAATGTCAACAAGAATACCCAAACTGTAACTTTTACGACACATTCATAGGTGCAGAACAAAGAAGGAGGATTTTAAACGAGAATGTTTGGAAGTTGTTAGATTGGTTAGGCAAAGCGCTGCTTATTTCGGATGGGTATGATACGTACTATAATATGTTAAGGTCAATCGCTAACCCTGTAATGTTATCGTTGATTTTAATACTTACCCCTTTTTTAATTATAAAGAGGAGGCCAGGTATTAATTCATCCCAAATGTATAAGTTAATAGCAGGGCTTTTGTTCCTACAATTGTTCTTTAGTAAATGGGTTGGAAGACATTACTATATTGTACCTTTTAGTATGTTATTGCTGGCAGATTATATCAGTAGCGCTCATATACGTACTAGGACTGTTATCCTTCTTACCAGTTTTATACTTCTTCATAATATGCCTTGGAATCCAATAACTGGCTTGATATTAATTGTGATGTTGTTCATATCAGGAACTTACCTGATTTCTCATACTTAAATAAAATTTTGATAATTGTTTTAGAATTTTCTATCGAAGTATGGGCTTTTTCCAGTCGCCGAGAGCGGTATTCCAAGTGCAACGTCGCCTTCTATCAAGCCAAGCTTAAGCGCTGCTGTGCCGACAGTGTACATTATCCTATTGTCGGCGTTAAGGATACTTGCTGTCTTTGCGGCAGATCCTGCAGCTATGCCGAGGTCTAGGATATACATTGCGCACGTAGGTCCTCTATATGCTCTGCCCATACTCTTTGGTGCTTTCTCGAAATCACTACACATCTTATACCCGCATGCGCTACAATCAAGCCGCTTCGGCTCTGTGGCCTTCACGGCAATCAAAAGAACGACCGACGATTGTCTCACGTTCTGCGCATCCCGCTTGAAGAATGCCTGTCCGAGTTCGTCCGCTAACTCTTCCATGGCCTTCGCCAGCCTCTCTTTGTCATCACCATAAACGATCTTTGTGTTCAGTGAATCTAAACCCCTTGCCTTTGGTGCAGTCCTCGCGCTTAAGGCCATCAGCTCCGCAACTCTTACAAGTGCTTCATCTTCTACCCTCATGGAAGAACACCGAGCTAAGTATAACAGTTGTCGAAGGCTTTGAATTAAATTTTTACCAACAAACCTAAAGCCTATAACGTCAACGAGTTATTTATATTCTGGTCAATATATTATATTTAAGAACTATGTCTGACCACAAGACAAAGGGACCCTTCAGACCTTTTGACTTCGAGGTCATAATATCCGGCTTCTTCGGGGACGAGATGTTCCACATAAGAATCTCACCAGAAGGTGTAGAGCGCTTTAGGATACCAGCCGAGCGGTCTGGGATAAGGGAACCGTTGTTGAACGTGTTGGAGCAAGATGAGGAGATCGTGGTCTTGGCGGAAGTGCCGGGTGCTGAAAAGGAAAAGATAGAGATTGAGGCAAGAGAAGATTCTTTGACGATATCTGCATCGAACCATAACAGAAAATACTATAAGGAGCTTATACTTCCAGCGAAGGTAGACCCTAAAAGTGGAAGAGCAATTTACAAGAACGGTTTATTGGAGATAAGATTCAAGAAGTTGGAGAAGCGGAAGGGTGAGAGGATAAGCGTAGAGTGAGGGGGCAGAAGATGACTGATGCCAAAGCTTCAAGTAAAAGGATTGCTGTGGCCGCCCTTTTCAGCGTTATCGTTTTCGTGTCTAAAGTCGCACTACCTTCGCCGCTCGATAAGATTCTCGTAATAGTCCAAGCGTTGCTCCTCTCACTATCGTCCCTAATGCTTGGCAGACTGGGTGCAACATACGTTGCCACGATAGGTGGGCTGTTGACGCAGATATGGAGACCGGCCTTCTTCCCGTTCTCTTTAGCATTTGCAGTAGCGTATGGTCTGATGATAGATGGTCTTTTTTACATGTTTAAAGTAAAAACGCCAAGCGGAGACATAAAGCTCGGCAGGCTAGTAATATCGTTAATATTGGCCACATGCACCATAGGCGTCCTGAGCATGTATGCAACTGTCATGCTGGGCTTCATGCCATGGTCGCCTTGGCTTTATGCCGCTGTACTTGCAGGCGGCACAGTTAGTGGAGCTCTGGCCGGCTATCTTACGCCCTTATTGTGGAGGAAGTATTTCTCTAAATTATAAAACTTATTTGATGCCCCGGGTGGGATTTCCATCCCCCTTAAGGAGATCTTGAACCCACGACACCCCGGTCTTCAGCCGGGCGCGCTCCCGATCTGCGCTACCGGGGCATCAAGAATTTGACACCCTTTTGATTATTTATATTGTTTTCGTGTAACGTCTTTTTATTATCCCCAGAAGTTAACAACAGCATGTGTTCGCAATACTCGTCTCCTCTTATCATGCTCTTTGTCTTTTTCCATGTAAAATTCTTACAGTTCATGTACAGACCGTCATAAAAGCCGTTTTCAAACCCCTCACAGATCAGACCGGCATAGTTTCGCGCCACCTCCTCGAACGGGCAGTTGTAGAACTTTATGAGTATCTCCCTGTCGCTGTTCTTAACAGCTTCAGCAATTATCCCAATTTTTTTAAAGCATGTATCGACTAGGTGTTGGACAAACTTTTCCGTAGTCTGCTCATTATCCTCCATGAAGGTTCTTTCTACCCTCATCCTAAAGCTCTGGCCTAACCTCTTACCAAACCCGTACAGAACGGCCTTTGCCTGTAACTCCCCTAAAGATTCTTTGAGAGCAGCCAAGAGGATGTACGACAAAAGCATGTACTGCCTAGGCGGGAATGATACCATCATCAAAGACTTAGAGAGTTCATAGAAAGCACCTGGCCTTCCAGCCCCTCCAGTCCTACATGCATTACTTTTTCTCACTAAGCCAGCCTCGATGAGCGTCTTAAGATGAAACCTAACGGTCATCTGACTTAGGCCAGTTTCCTTCGCGATCTGTAGTATCGTTTTCTTTCCTTTCGATAACGCCGTCAGTATGTCGTACCTTGACTTGTTGGACAATGCCTTGCCTTCGTCTATTAAAACTCTATCCAACATCAACAGGAAATCGTCCACGTCATAAAACCTCCCGAAAGGCGGTTGTACAAAAAGCACGTGAATATCCGCGCGATCATTGTAGTATGCACATTTTAAGATTTTTGCACCATAATATAAAGTATTACATTAAACGTTCAAAAAACCACGCGAATAACGACACCATTGCGCTAGTTCCTTTTATTTCTTATAAAAAACTTACAAAAACCTAGGTTATATTTATCAATCAGCTTCTATTGGTATATGTGAAGTCGTATGACCCGCTACGTGACTGTGAAGATTCCAGAGGAGATAGGTCTTCAAATAGACAGAATATTGTACAAGGCAGGCTACAGTAGCAGAGCGGAGTTCGTTAAAGATGCCATAAGAAGGTTGTTGGAGAAGTTTAACGAGCAAGAAGCTCAGGCGTACGGGTTGCAACAAACGAACGAGAGTCGCATGTAATCACGCACACCGCTCGTAGAACACAAGAGCCGTCGACCACCCGAGGGTTGTCTGTTTAAGGAAAAAGATATAGATATATATCAACAGCCCGAAGTTTTAGTAATCTTGGGGGCCGGTGGTCTAGCCTGGTATGACGCCACCCTGACTTAGACTACGGCTACAGGAAGCGGTGGAAATCCCCGGTTCGAGTCCGGGCCGGCCCACCTTTAAATGGAATGTGCGATGTTGCACCTATCATGATCTACTTCATTAAGAAGGCTTATGACTTCTTAGGAGACTCGAGGTTGGATCTACCGAGCTGCGTCTTTAAAATCCCTTCATCGTCTGCTCTATTATGCTGTCGATCATCTTCTCTATGTGTTTTGGCAACCCCATAGAAGATATGTCCAAGAATCCGCGAACCAAAAGCGACCCGGCCTCGTCCAACCTGAAGCCCCTGGACCTGAGATAGAACAGTTGTTCCTCTGCGATCTTTCCTATCGCGGCCTCATGCGTAAGCTCAGAGTCAGCATTCTTGGACGTGAGCGATGGTACCGCAGATATCTCCGCTTTATCGCTTAGCATCAGACCCCTGCAGCTTATGTGACCTTTTGTACCCGGAGCCTCGGATACTATGGATCCCCTGCTTACCAGCTTTGCCCTATCAGTAACGACAGAATTTGTCAAGAGCTCCGCTTTCGAACCGGGACCCTTTATCGTCACACCACCTCCGAGGTCCACGTTCGATTCTCCTGATAAGTAAATGACGTTATTCGTCGAGATTCTTGAGTTGCTGCCGGCAAGCATCGTCATCGGGTAAGATTGTATGCTCTTGACCTCACCCAGCAGGACGTAGTTGTAGAGCATCGTTCCGCCCTCTTCAACGAGCATTCCGGTCCTTGGCCTTACGTCCATGCCAGGGCCCCACTTATGTACCATGGTAAAGCTGAGCTTTGCGTTTCGCCTTACATAGATCTCCGTCATGCCTAGGTGCAGGCCCTTCACGGACTTTATGTGGTGGGTGCATCCGGTTATTATGTGAGCCTCAGAATTTTCCTCTGCGATTATTAAGTTGTGGATGCACTGTGTAATGCTCGGCGAGTATAGAAGGAGGCATGCTTGCACGGGTATGTATACGCGCCTTCCCTCCAAGATTCTTATGAAGTATCCGCCCCTTCTATTCTTTGCCGCAAAGGCTGTATACTTGTCCTTATAGGGCGATATGAGGTTCCACATGAGCCCCTCGACCCAATCGTACTTCTCAATGGCCTCTTCTATCGTCATCAGCTCCACGTCTTTCTCGAACTTCTTCTGTATCGCCTTCAAAAGGACGCTGTGGTCTACCTGAAAGAAGCTGCCGACAGAGTCCTTCCTGGATAAATCTACGCCGACCTCGTATGCCCTCCTCACGATAGATTCCTCGAGCTTTACCTCTTCTTTTGGTTCCGTGATATAGCTCGAGAGGTCTAGGTCGAGGCCGTAGTCCGCAGGCTTATCTAAAGCTCTGCTCAGCTCTTCTTCATCGAGATGCACTTCTCACACCATCCGTAACCGTTCTTAGATATCTGGTTCAGCATCTCCTCAGGATTTCCGTCGCAAGCTATCTGTCCCTTGAACATTATATGTGCCCTCACCGGCTTTATGTACCTGAGTATATGGCCATGATGCGTGATTATCAAGGCAGACTTTCCGACCAATAGCTCGGACATCGCCCTGCCTATCAACTCTAGGTTTTCGATATCCACACCAGAATCAGGCTCGTCGAATAATAAGAGGTCGGGGTTTAATGCGAAAGCCTGCGCTAACTCGCACTTCTTTATCTCCCCTCCAGAGAACCCAACGTTCACGTGCCTGTTAAGTAGGTCCTCGTTTATCCTAAGCTTATCTATAAGCCTCAAGAGACCGTCGTCCCTAAGCCTTCCGTCGGATATTCTGTTGAGTAGTTCCTTCAGCCTTATGCCATGGAGCTTAGGAGGGTGCTGTAAAGTTGCCGCCATGCCCAGCCTTATGCGCTCCTCAGTCGGCATTTCCGTTATGTCGATGCCCTTGAAGATTATCCTTCCGCTTATGACCTTGTAGGAGGGATGGCCAAGTATGGCCATGACCAGCGAGGACTTTCCGGAGCCGTTAGGGCCGAAGAGCACATGAACCTCACCCTCAGCTATCTCAAGGTTCACGTCGCTAAGGACGAGCCTTTCTCCGACAGTAACGTAAAGCCTCTCTATTTTTAGCATCCGTATTATACTGTTTTCTGTGCTACCTAATTAGGATGGTGTCCAACGCTCGATAAGCCAGTATTACTCCGTCACAGTCAAGCCCACTCTGCCGTTATTGTGAGCACGACGCATGCCTGATTCTGTACCCATGAACAGAGCTCTTACGTTACTTCAAGCTCCGAACGGTTATGCGAGCCTTTGACCAAAAAGGATAGCTCATCGCATGTAAGAGGTAACCGATTTACAGTAGCTCGAAAGCATCCCCGCCACAGTTTGGCCGTCCTGCTGTTCTATGTGAGATTCCACATGTAATACCGTGAAATTCTTGAGGGCGCCTTGAGGTTTTCCTCAAAATTTTCGGCTTCTACGTTCTGATTCCTTGGAATTTTGTGGATTCTAATCAGTAGAATGTCTCTAGAAACGAGCGGGTTAAATAAAGCGGATTCAAGCATTCGGGCGCAAGTTTGCGAGTGTGATGAGAAAATGGATAATAGAAGTAAAGCTGCAAAAATAACCGCGCTAGCGCTCTTGCTAGCTCTAGTTGCTGCAGTAGTTCTACCAAGCGCCATCTACGTAGCCCAAGCTCAGGCAGAATACGAAGCATGGCTAAAGGTAGTTACACCAGCATGGAAAGGAACAGGTTACCCGCCTGTATTCCCCGACTATCCATCTACATGGGTTGAGAGATACAACTTAACAAAGATCGATTCTAAGGGTGAGCCGACACTCGAGCCGAACGTCGAGGTGATGGTCTACTACCAGACCGTGTCCAACCCGAACCCGACGCCCTACAGGGTGTTCACGCCCAACGGTACTGGCTTCGTCAAAGTTGCATGGCCTAAGACTTGGGAGAACGTCACGATAGTCGTCAAGGCGAAGAGCTGGTACGGAGAGAACATAAGGACTTTCTCTAACAAGCTGTACGAGGGAATCATACTTGCGATGATCAAGGTAAACCCGACGGAGTACGAGTACAAGCGTATAGGTATACCGACTACTTATGTAGGCAAAAACGTTACCATAAAGATGGACGGTACAATTGGGACCCCTGATAGTCCCTTCGACTTTACTAAAAATGGCCCCGTTGTGCTGTGGAAATCTACCGGCGTAGGAGACTTTGCTACTATATACAACAAGCCTGAGAAGGCATTCGTGACACAGTGCGCAGTAATATGGATGAAGTTCCACACGCACACATGGTACAGCCTAAACGATAACATCGCCTATGCCCAGGTAAGGGTATACGACCTGAACTACACGAACCATGGCGTATCTGCAACGAGTGAGGCAACGCTCGTGGGCGCTGCAGTAACGCTGGGTAAGGAGGGAATGAGCGCATGGGTTCCGATACCGCTGCAGACGCACCACCTGAATGCTAGGGTACCGTTCAAGGCTGGACTTACTGGAGTAAACAATGCTCCACACTTGAACGCAACTGCAAGGGTCTGGTGGGAGACCGTACTCGTAGGACAGCAGATGGTTGTTTATTATAGTACTACTCTCGTATCTTATGAAGAGGATATAGAAGACGGCATGTTTACTTATTATACGTCTATTTCTGGGCCGCTAAACTATGAATACTTTGACGAAAGCATCGTACACCTGCCCTGCTCCGTCTTCTACGCAAAGTTCGGCGCATTTGACCTAGACCCAAGAGTACAGCACGCGTTGCTTGGTGATGCTCTTGTAGATGCGCAGGTCCTGATAGTATTGACGAGACAGAAGCCTGGCGAAACGAGGCCTTCAGCATACTTCGACAAGGAAGAGATAGGTGTCACAGGTATAGAAGAAACAATTGCTGGTTTCACTGTAAGAGTAGAAGGCCCATCGATGCTCGGTGCATTGCCCGAGTTCAAGGAAGCGGGCTACATGAGGTTCCCGAACTCTACGAAGTTCCACTATCAAGTAGGTGGTACTGTTTATAGAATTGGTGAGGAGCAGGTAGGAGGCACACATCCGTGGGTGCTTTATGACTATCCAGTTGTCTACGACCCGACCAAGGCAAGGAACCTAGATGAGGCATTAGCAAGGCCTTGCGAAAGGATAGTGAACATCAAGGAGCTCAACACGATAACGCTCGAGGACGACAAGAGTAGCTTCGGCGAGTTCACTGGAATTCTGGTGCAGGTTAAGTGGAAGGGAGGTCCTGCCAACATGTACGGAGGAGCATTCGTAACAGTAAACTCGACGTACATAGCCAACCCGTACTACATAGCCTTGAAGCCTGCAGACGAAGAGTGGGACATCCTTGCTGAATTAGGCATCAACGGTGGTGTAGTTCTCGAGGGTGAACCGACGGCAAACGATGCAAGATTAGGGGTCAAGAATGCGTACGAATATGGGTTTGACGTTGAAGTGGAAGTGCTTCCAAATATGTCTGAAACTTATAACATTGACGGTATCCTAACATTAGAGTGTGCCGTTTACGACCTGATGATACAGATAGTCGACCAGTTTGGCGCTCCGCTCGATCCCTCTAACACGAAGGTTATCCTGACGAGACCGAACGGTCCACCAGTGGTGTTCGAGGGACTTCCGACCTATTACTACTACTATACACCGGAAGGAATCCCAATCCCAATCCCATCCCATAGATGGATATCCGCCAACGGAACGCTATTCATATTCCAGCTACCTGGAGAGCTTGGACCTTACGGAGTAAAGGTCTACTTCCAAGGTGTCCTGGTATACGAGAACTTAACGCTCATACCAAAGCTGATAAAGACCGAGAACCTAACCTTGAAGACATCTGTCTACAAAGTGTTGATAAAGATAACGGATGCCCACGATGAAGGATTAACATTCACACCAGTAAAGTATGTACATCCAAGTGTAGGAGAAGTCTTGATCAGCACCGCGCAGGACGGCAAGATAGACATCGGACAAGCTCCTGTACCCATTGGAGCAGAAGCCTCAGCGCTAGTCTTCAAGGCAGTATACTGGAAGGGTGTCTGGGTAACGTTCTTAGAAAAGGATGCCGTGAAGTACCCAGACGGAACGACAGATGACGCTCAGCCAGACGGTAGCGTTGCCATAGACGTAACAAAGGGCGGCTCTCTACCGATAATCGTCAGGGCTAAGATAACGGACATCATATTCTACACTTACGACTTCCAGAAGGTCGAGAAGATACCGAATGTCAACATAACGATGAGCTGGTGGGGACTGAACATAACGACAGGTAAGATGGTCAAGTTCGTAGAGACGATGGACGGCAACGTAGGAGTGCCTCCACTTGACGAGATGACATTCGACCAGCAGCCGTACAACACTTCGAAGATAGTCGCCCAGTTCTTCAGGTACAAGATTACATACTTCAAGGATGAAGCCAAGGTCATATTCCACCAGATGCCGGCTTTAGACGAGGAGGTTAACAAGCCTTGCATAAACGTAACGACGACGACGAGAGGATGGAAGTGGGATGGAACAACGTATGTTGAAGACCTCTTCGACCATGCTACACTTGCAACACCAGGCTCGCTACTATGGGACAATCCGGCCACTGCTTCTCATGATGAGGCTCACAACAGGACAGTACTAAGGGTACTGCCTAAGGCACTCAACCCAGACGTCTACTATCCGGACATAATCGCTGCATTGAACTTCAAGGAGTTGACGTTCTGCCAGAGGATATCGATAGACCTGCCGCTCTGGGCTATGGGCTTCAATGTGGTTGCGATAAACGGTGAAGAGCGGCTTGACGGTGCGGAGTTCGCGATCTACAACGACGTGGACGTCATGATGGACATAGTCAAGACGAATGCAACGGCTCCGATACAGCTGAGGTCAAAGGTCGATGAGGACAACCTGCCGCTCTCCAAGATATGGTGGAACAGCTCCACACCATGGGTAAGGGAAGGTGTAGGAAGCGGATACTACTGCGCCGACCTGACGTTCGAGACGGACATGGGCGTTACCGTTGACATGTTCACTTGGTACAGGCCTGGCGGCGTATGGCCTGAAAACATAGCGCCAAGGCCAGACTTTGTGGCTGCTAACTACACGTTCTACCTGACGCCGAACGCAGCACTGAAGGGTACTTGGGAGACGAGGACCTCTATGGTGGAGGTTTACACAGATATAAACTCAGAAGAGCCTGTTGAGACAACATACTACATACCGTACATATACGACAAGGAGCTTCTGAAGGCTCCGCTACCTGTCGGTATCGTATCGCTAGAGCTTAAGGACCAGGGCGGCGTAAGGCCGCTGAAGTACGCATTCGTCAACATAACGGCGCACTATGTACCGTACAGATACGAAGAAGGTGAAAATAACGGAAACGGAGAATGGGTACCAACAACATCCACGACTGTCGGGCCATTCCCAGTCTACGCAGAGTGGGCAGGAAAGGTTGATGCCGAGGGCAAGGCCAAGGTAATAGCTCCTACAGCAGGCTACTTGAACTACACTCTGAAGAAAGATGGAGAAGGTCTGTTCAAGACGTTCAACATAACGGTCTACTGGTACTTGAACAGCAGCGTCGTCTACGAAGCATACTTCAACCTGACGAAGATGGGATGGAAGGTTGACAGGGTAGCGGTATCTGATGTAGTGCTGTACCACACGATATGCACGGACTTCGACAGGGTAGTCAAGGGATTATACGCAGACCTTGCATGGATAAACGTCACGAAGCCTGATGCATACGTCCATCCAGGCATACTGGTGGCCAACGACACCGCGAAGACATGGACGCTTGTACCCGTTGATGAAGCCATGGGCAAGAAGCCATGGGCTGACGGAAAGCTGGAGCTCAACTTGGTACCGACTGCCATGAAGTTCAAAGTCTTTGACTACTTCCTGAACAAGTACGTCGAGTGGAACGTAAGCCACCTCTGGAGGGTTGCAGCATGGTACACAGGTCTAGAGAAGGGTCCAGTAAAGATTAACGACAAGAGCTACAAGCAGCTGATGTTCGGAAGCGGTACTGACGAGTCGCCGGTCAACTCTGCGGTCTGGGTGATAATAGGCGCTGCTCCGTTCGACCACACGACGTACAGGTGGACAAGGGAGAGCGGCGACGTAATAAGCGGCTACGCTGTGGATACTAACTTTGGAAAGGTCGGCAGGTACACACCAGATGTTGACGATGAGATACCGCTAATCAAATACCTAGAGCCTGCTAAGACAAGAGAAGTAATAGAGGCAACAAGGACTGTGAAGCACGTCGCCCTGAAGCTGAACGCTACCGACATCGCAGTAAGGGTAGTATGGCAGCAAGGAGAGAACGCAACGGCCACCTACACGACAGGCCCGCTGGTAGGCTGGAACGTTAAGCTGACGTTCGTGCCACCATCAGACTACTTGACTGATGCGGAGAGGGAGGCTCTGTGGGCTAAGTGGAAGGTAACGTTCGAGGGCAAGACCGACGAGACCGGAACAGCATGGATAAAGAGTGGTACGACACCGGAGACAGTCATATGGGGCGGTAGCAGGATAAAGGCTGGAATGACGAAGGAGGCATCTTGGCTAGTCGTAAGCCCGCCAGCTTACATGCTGAACGAGAAGGACCCATACTGGCTGAACAACGTCGTGAAGCCTGGAGCTGAGGCACACGGCCTATCCGTATTCGAGGGAACGCAGGACCCGGCTGCGATGGTCGGCATAGACTTGACGCCAGAGGGATACTTCGCATGGTTGCCAGAGCCATCGCTATGGGTTACCGATCCATACTCAGGTGCTAAGAGCAGGATATACGACCTCTACGGCCTCCCAGTAGACATGGAGGTCACGAATGAGTGGGGTGCAGGTCTATGGTTGCCTTCGTACTTCGGCAAATGGGAAAGGATAGGCGGTGCATGGTACGCAAGTATAAGCGTATGGCCTAACGACCCGAAAACCTCGCAGCACGTACCGTTCTCGCCAGTATTCCAGTACATGCCAGTAACGGCTAAGATAACGGACTTCAACGGCAGACCATTGCCTGGCGCGTTCTTCTGGATGGTAGACTCGGTAACTGGCAAGACAGCAGGCTGGTCTTACGCAGGAAAGGACGGCGTTACCGAGACCGTTTACTTGAGGAAGCCTGAGTGGACTCTGTTGCTAAGGGTCCACTATCTCGGCAGGGATGCTGAAGGCCACCCAGCATGGCCGTTCAACGCATTCGGAAAGTGGCCGGTAAGCTACTACAGCGACGCTGACGAGAGCCAGCCAGGACCTGGAATATTCGGAGAGCTGGCTAAGAGGGTCAAGGTAACGACACTGGCTCATGAGTACCACGGCGTGTGGAGGATAAGGCCAGGTGCCCACTGGGACATAATGGCTAAGATCTTCGACATCAGAGTAAGGCACTACTATGGAGAGGCTAAGCCGATAGAGGTAGACGCAACATTCTACAGGGAGTTCCCAGATAAGGCTGGCGGAACTGTCGAGTTCAAGGCTAAGGAGGTCATAGAGGTCAAGAGGCTGAACAGGGGTACATACGATGAGGTAGCAAAGTGGTTAGGCGTCATCGTCGGAAGGAAGAGCTTCGACCTTAGCGCTGCTAATGTCGGTACGGTTGCTGGAGAGCTCCAGGTCGCAGTAGGCGACATAAGCGTGGCTGTCAAGGACATAACCGGAAGGGTGCTGAGCGATGCAATCGCAAAGTTCGAGGGCGTAGAGCAAAAGCTAACGATACCAGAGGCGATACTCGATAAGTACAAGCTTGCGAGCGAGGAAGATGCTAAGACTTTGAAGGCAGTTGGCGCAATCTTCGTGACGAAGCTACCTATACCGACGAACATAAGGTACAGCCTAGACCTATCATGGACCTCGCCTGACTTCGGAACTGAGGCAAAGGTCTCGATCGTTGACACGGTTGACGGAATCAACGCAAAGAGGGAGATAACGCTACCAGTAGGTGTTGTTACGGTCAACGTCGTTGACGCTCAGGGAAGACCTGTATCAGGAGCTGAGGTATCGTTAGGAGCTGTAAAGGCAAAGACAGATGCAGCAGGAAAGGCTGTCTTCGAGAGCGTACCGCTCGAGAGCGAAGGCAAGGGCATAGCCTACCAGGTAGTAGTCACACGCGAGGGCGAGGAGGTCTACAAGGCTACCGAAAAATTCTCAACAGCTAAGACCTCGATAACGGTCATAGGACAACTGTTCGACCTCAGCGTGTTGGTGAAGGGTGCCGCAGGCCAAGGCCTGCCATTCGCAACGGTAACGTTGAAGAGGGCAGGCGTGGTGGTGGGACACTTCACAACTGACGAGGGAGGTGCAGTGACGATACCGAAGCTGGTAGCCGCAGACTATGAGGTCGAGGCAACTTACAAGGGATACACTGGTACGGTAACAGTATCTAAGGCGGACCTGATGGCTGGTAAGAGGGCTGAGATAACGCTACCACCGTACATAGAGATAGCTGGCATGCCTCTGACGTTCGCCACGTTCCTAGCGCTGATAATCGGCATAATCCTGCTGGTCATAGTAATCGTCGTCATAGCATTCGAGTACGTGCGCTGGCGTGGTAGAAGGGTGGGAATATTCCCACCTCCGCCACCAAAGAAGTAGGAGCCTGCGGTGCTCCTACAAACTCCTCTTTTTTCTTTATGCAAATCTTATCAAAGTATGGTATCTAACTGTTTATATCACAAAGATTTAGGGAAACGTATTTCTATGGCTAATTTTACAGAGTTGTGATGAATGAGATGAGGAAAGTGCGCGCCCTATTACCTTTAGTGGTTCTGCTCCTGATAATGCCGATATTGACGGTTAGCTCACAGCCTACGCCGGGTGGGTCCTTCGAGAGCGCAGGCGAGGTACACCTGGACGTCGGAAAGACTGTGCTATTCAACAGTACCCTATCGCAGTTAGAGGACCATTACTATAAGTTATCTGGTGTGGGTGCTGGATACGAGCTTGTCCTAAACATAACCATGCACTCCAAAGAGGGAGGGATGACGATGGTATCGCTCTTTACCGAGAAGAAGGCAAAAGTATTTGATGATAAGTTCGTCTTAAGGAGCGGAGAGTTAAGGACCATATCGTTAAGATGGTTGACAGAGAAGGGAGGCGACTTCTACCTCAAGATAAGCGCAGTCGGAGGAATCTATGAGTACAACGTTTCGGCAACGCTCTTGGACAGGAGGGATGCAGGGAAGAAGGAGGCGGGCTCGAGCATAGAGGAAGCAACCTACGTAGGCCTGGTCTCCTATGGTGCTGAGCTTTCGTTCTCTGGCTACCTCGCACAATCGGGTGCTGGTGATGACTTCGTGGATTTCTACGTCTTTGACACGATGTTAAGGAATATGGAGGCTGTCAGGATTAACGTTCTGCCATCCGCTGACATGTCCTTGGAGGCATCCCTTCACCTTCCTGACGGCTTCACGGTCGCACGGAATAGCTCCACATCTCCTGGCAAGGGCTTCACGTTAACGCTCAAAGGAGATATTGCAGGCAACAAGAGCTTCTACCTAAAGGTTTCGAACTTCGACGGTCATGGTGGTGGCGGAAGATATTCTATAAACATCAACGTCTTCAACTTAACAGCGACGACGGAAGAACCAAAGGTGCCGATAAACCTAGTGGATAGGGAGCTGGCAAGGCAGCTGATAATAATCTCGGTGGGTGTCATAGCGGGTATGACGGTCGTGGCCTTAGTCCTAAGAAGGAGGACTACCTCGGCCGAAGGTTGGTACGGAGAATACGGGTACTAATCGGCGTACCAGAGTCGTAGTAGACGAGCGGCCTATACTACCAACAAATTAGTTCAGCATCTGTGGAAAAATTTTTCCATGGTGCTGAACTTTTACCGGGAGAGGCTTGGTACCGGGTTGTGGGGTTTTAACGCTTTTTAAGCGGTCTAATCACGACGATAATAACCATCAAAAATTTTAGGCGACTGATGCTTGGGCAGGGCCATAAGGCTGCGCTACACAGGTCTTGTAGCCTTCTTAGCACGCATCGGTAGTATATTTACTGGACTCGCATTTACGGTCCTGGTTACTAGGAACCTTTCCGTCTCAGAATTTGGGCTCTGGCAGTACATATCGATTCTGTGTAGCTATCTTCTGTTTCCCAACGCTCTGATAAACTACTGGTCGACGCGCTTTACGGCGAGGGGCTACAATGTTGGAAAGACGCATGTATGCTTATCGGCGTCCTTCTCCTTTGCCGCACTCGTTGCATTCTTGGCGATATCTGTCTGGGGCTCAAGGGACCTAACGGCCGACGTCAGCGTATTCTTCTTGGCAAGTCTAACCATACCTTTCCTTTACCTATCCCAAGCCCTAGAAGCTTTGGCTTATGGTCACCGTCCCGAGCTGCCGCAGTACGGCTTCGTAGTGTTTGAGGTATCGAAGATAGCGCTCGGAACCGTCTTCGTGTTGCTACTGAGGATGGGTTTTTACGGTGTTTTAACCTCCGTGATACTGGCCTATGCCGTCCAAGCGGCGTTCCTGGCGATCACGCAGTTAAGTTTTCTAAGGGGCAGTCTTGATTGGAACGTTGCGGCCCAATGGATAAAGTCGAGCTGGCTCCCGGCTTACGGTCTTCTGCCGGGAACGTTGCTGAGCTTTGATACACTATTGGTCACTGTGCTGAGTAACTCCACGGAGCCGATAGCCTACTGGAGGGCTGCCCAGGTCATATTCGGCATGGTGAGTTACTCAGCGTTCCTAGCATCGGCCCTCTACCCTAAACTACTCTCTGGCGGCGGAAGTAGGGACGTAGAGACCGTACTGAAGCTGGTCTTGATGTTCGCAGTTCCTATGGTAGTCGGCGCATTCGTCCTAGCGAAACCGTTGCTGGCAATCCTAAAGGCCGAGTATGTCGTAGCATCCGATATAGTAAGGGTTGGAGTGTTTGTCGCATTAATTTCGGCGACCGCGAACGTCTTCAGCGGTGCGATAGCGGGTCTTGAAAGCGTAGACAAAGAGGGTCAGCTTTCGTTCCGCAAACTTATGAAAAGCAAACTCTTTCTCATACCTTCTATAAACATGGTTGCTTCCGCAGCATACTTAGCATCACTATTCATCATAACGCGGCTTATTTTATCTTATGACGCAGAGAACGCTTACATCATGATACCTTTTTATGCGAACATAAGTCTGCTCATCGTTAACGCGCTTACGCTCCTATATCTCTATGCCATTCTGAAAAAGATCCTTAAGTTCTCATTCCCAGCGCTAAGCCTTCTAAAGTACACTGTCGCAGCCATGCCTATGATAGTCGTATTCTTTCTATACCCACCCGTCGGCTCACTTAAAACGATTGCCGAAGCTCTGGTGGGTGGTTGTATCTACTTTTCTCTGCTGTTATTGATAGACAAGGAAGCGAGGGAATTGCTTGCGGCCGGTATCAGATATGTTGGGAACAGGTTCTCTTAAAAAAATGGCACTCGCTAATCTTTTCGAATCAAGACCTGTCTGCCCTCTACTATGGCCCTTACGAGTTTCTCTCTGCCGCTCTGAACTAGCCTCCAGATAGTATTCCTGGATACGCGCATCCTTTCACCGGCTTCATCCATAGTTAATTTGTCTAGGTCTACGAGCTTTAGTGCCTCAACCTCTGCGATATCTAAGTATATCGGTTCATTGCTACCTTTTGGTGAAGGTTCTATCCTTTCGACAAGAGGTATAGTCGAGATGACGACTGGTTTTGGACATCTGCCGACTCCGCCGTACCTTTGCCTTCTGCACCAACGGTATCCGTGCACGCTTTATGTGATATTTCACAAAATTTAAATATTTTCTGTGAAATATCACAATATGGAGGTGATTGGGGATGTATGGGGGTTGGCATTACAGGTATTGGCCTAAAGGTTGGTGGTGTCCAAGACATCCATGGCCGCCTGCTTGGGCTAGAGCATACGCTCCATGGTGGTACGGGTATCCGGCAGACCCAAGTGAGGAATTAAAGTTCCTAGAGGATACGAAGAGAGAACTGGAGAGACAAATATCGGAGATCAACAGGAAGATAGAGGAACTGAAGAAATCTCTCGAAGAAAAGAAGTGAAAGAGATGAGGGTTGCAGTAGCCACCGTCAGAGATAAAGGTCTAGAAGATGTTGTTTCCCCTCACTTTGGACACACGAAGTCGTTTACGATAATTGAGATAGAAGACGGTAAGGTCAAAACGTTTGAGGTCATAAGTAACCCAGCAGAAGCTCTAACGCATAAAAGAGGACTAACGATCGCAAAAACATTAGCGAACAAAAACGTGGATGCAGTAATATTGAGCGAGATGGGTCCAGGAGCATCAGCCGCGTTACAGCAATTTGGAATAAAAACATTGATAGTTAGGCCGGGCCAGAAGGTCAAGGACGCACTAAGAGAGCTGGGCCTAATAACCTGAATAAGCTACGTGCTAATGATGAAAGACAAAACCGCCGAAAAAAGACCTATATCGTCCCCATGACCTCTAACGACGTCCATGTGAGAATGAGAAAGCGAAGCCCAATTCACAAGGTCTTGCTGGTGTCGACCTTTGGAAACGCTGCTATTTGCGGGTTAAAGATCGCCGGTGGCGTGCTGTCTGGGAGCACGGCCCTACTCGCTGACGGTAGCGACTCGCTACTCAACGTCGCCAGCGGGGCTATAGCATACACGTTTAAGTCTAAGGCAGAGAAGCCCCCAGACTCTAGGCATCAGTATGGACACTCGCTTCTCGAAGTCTACGGCTCCTTACTGATACTTATGTTGATGATTTTCACATTTTCATTTATCGCATTCATTGCTATTGACAAACTTAGACATGGCTTCATAGAACCTATCGACCCAATAGGTGTGCCTTTTGCTATCGCTTCTTTAGTGCTTAACGTGAGTATGAGCACACTTCTCAGACTCTTTGGACGGGAGAGCACCATAGCTAGCGTTGAGGCGCGGCATATAAGCCTGGACGTGGTAGAGGGTTTGTTGACGCTTTCTGGCGTCTCGTTAGGGGTTTATGTATCAGCGTTATATGATGTCGTGGCAACATTCGTATTAATCGTATTGATTGCCTTCTTCGTCGTCCAAACGTTCCGCGAGTTGAGGGCGTCCATAATCGCTGAAACCCCTCCAGAGGAAGTGATGAAAGCCCTCGAAAATACGCTCGTGGGTGTGGATGGTGTGAGAGGAATTCACAGCCTCCGCATTAGGCAGGCTGGAAAGAAAATCTTCGCAGATGTGCACCTAGAGGTTGATAGAAATCTAACGGTTGAGGAAGCCCATAGGATTTGCGACGAGGCAGAAAGCAAGCTAAAGCAGAGACTTAGCAACGTTGATATCGTGATACACATCGAGCCTGAAAGCGAGGAACAATCGTAGCCTCTAGATGAGGTTCTATTCTATATAATGGCGCCGGGGGTGGGATTCGAACCCACGAGGCCCGAAAGGGCCACAGGCTCTCCAGGCCTGCGCCTTACCAGCTAGGCTACCCCGGCATCAATCCCAACGATTTTGGGTTACATGCTTCATTTATTTAGCTTCACCTTATCAGGAAAGGTAAAAAGACAATAGAAATGACAAGCATCACAAGCATCGCCGAGATTGCTCCCGTTATGCCTCTGATGACAGATTCTGTCAGCCTGCCTCCGGCGAAGGTCCTTAAACTATTCATGAGCACTTGGCCTCCGTCGAGCGGGTAGATTGGAAGTGAGTTGAATATCCCGACGTTCACGTTTATGAACCAGAGCCAGAAAAGTAGGTTGGCAAGATAGTAATAGCCCGGACCGATTGGGTGCTGGTAAAAGACGTGGAGCGCATCTGAGAATGGGACGAAATTCTGTGCGCTGCCCATCGTTGGCGGGATGAAGTACAGGATTGGTGACGAATAGGCCAGCCTCCTGTAGTTCTCGAGGATGCTCGTGGTCCTTAGTTCCACGACGTACACGCCAATCCTCAGACCTTCTTTTGTCTCAACGGGTACCAACTCTACCGTCATGCTATCCTTCCATCCATCTCCTTTCCTGATCTCTAAGACCAACTTGCCATCGGGAGGCGGATTGTCCAGGGCCTGCTTCAAGGCGTCTACCGTGAGCACCTGCTTGCCGTTCACGGATACTATGACATCGCCCTCAGATATCCCTGCTTGCTGGGCCGGCATCCCCTCCTCGACACTTGAAACGTAGAGGCCATCCAAAGAAGGTGATAGGCCGGAGACGAGCACGAGTAATGCGAGAAGGCATGCAACGGCGAAGGCTACGTTCATGCTAGGTCCTGCTGCGAGTACCCTTGCAGACTTTCTCAAGCTCGCACCCTTCAGCTGTTGCTCGTCAACTTCGACAAAGGCGCCTACGGGAATGCCAAGGAACAACAGCATGCCGCTGGACTTCACCCTAAAGCCTAGCTGGCTTGCCATTATCCCGTGCGAGAATTCATGGATGATTATCGCCACGACAATTCCTATCCAGCCGTAAACTATCGGCAGGTAAGGGTTTATGCCTGGTATCAAGAGGTAGGCTTGAGCACCCATCTGCCTTCCAGCCTCCCTTACTTCCGGCGAGACCAGAATGGCCGATACCGAATTCACTATCAGGAATATTCCTATGGCTGAAGATACTGGAAGGAGTGCTACCATGACCCAGCCCAGCGGGCTAAGGAATTTTCTCCTAGCTGCCCAAGTGAAGAGCCCAGTAACCCTTCTCGACCTTAGGATTATAAAGGGAATCTTGAACTCGAAAACCTTACGCCTCTCTTCCGACAAACGCCTTCAGAGGTTAGGCTATGGGTGGTTGGATATAAACTGATGCTGGCGTCCGAAAAGAAGCTCTAGCGCGGAGATGGTCGCGAGCGTCGCACAGACTGCCTCCTCGGTCCTTATTGTCCGTACGCCTTGCTCCGGGACTACGTTAATCACGAAATCGAAGACCTCGTCCAAGTTGAAGTTCTGAAGCTTAGCTATGTCGTATAGGCCTCTCTTAGCCGAGCCGAAAGCTATGCAAACGTTCTTAGCCGTCGAAAGCTTCGAGGACAGTGGTTGAGCCAGCTCGTGGAATGGCTTGCCCAGCCTGGACGTTGCAATCTTAACGTCGTAATGTGCTACCAACTCGTCCAACCTTTCGGGCACTATGGCCGTCTTGAAGCCAGCATACACTGGCGACTTCTTCCTGGAGATTAGCTTGAACTCGCCGGATTTTGAGTCCGCAACAACTACGACCTTTGTACCCTTCTTTAACGGCTTTTTCACTTTGATAAGCTTCCCTAAGCCTGCATCTACTCTACCGGGCGAGACGACAAGACCCTCCCGATAGTGGAAGATGCCCCCAGAATCTGCCTCGGGATGCGTCGGTATGTTCAAGGGCGGAAGCAAACCCGCGTATCTAAGAGAAGGCTTGATCGGAAACAACCTCTTCCTAAGGTACGGTGCGGTGTTAAGGTAATCCATGACGTCCTTTATGAGCTCCGCGTTCTTGTCGGGCTCAAGGTCCTCGTAATAGATTATCAGGTTGTCAACTCTAAACGTCGCAAGGAACCTCGCGACAAGACCAATCCTAAAGGTCTTCTCCCTCAGGTGCGGTGTCTCAGCCGTCAAGCTCGACGGAAGTAGGACGTCGAGCCTACACCTCCTTCTCGGTACCTCTTCAAACCTCGTGGGCATACTGCTTCTCCTTCGCTATATGTCCAAGACGAACCTAACCTTCTTCACGTCATCCTCCACGATCTCCATCAGGGCATACGTGACGGACTTTATGCCTATACCGTGTTTGTGCCTTGACGGGTCAAACTTCTCGCCCTTCGCAGTTGCCCTAATCCTGAATACGTCGTCGGACCTCTCTATAGCATGTACCTCGATGTTGGATACCAATAAGCCTTCCAGCTCGAACAGAAGTAGCAGCTGCTCTAACCAGTTGTAAAGAAGCGAATACATGTCAAAACCCTCCGCGTAGACATCCCTCTCCACCTCGGGCTTAACGTCCTTCGTGTCCGATATGACGTCAAACAATGCCAGCCCAGCCTCTTTGAAGGCTTCTTCCATAGTCTGTCCGTACGCCTCCACGTAAACATCGGACATGTGGTCCAAGAACCTTCTGCCGCTCCCGCCCAATCCTGACCACCAACGCCACGAGTTTATATCGGCAGAGCGGATTTAAGGTTGCACCAGGATTCCTTGCCATCGAATTAGGGTTTTTATATCCCTTGACGCATACCTTAATCACGTAATCGCATGAGCGGAGGAATATACGACACAATAATCGTAGGTGGAAGCGTTGCGGGACTGAGTGCTGCGCTCTATGCAGCAAGGCAGGGCCTGAAGGTCTTGGTCGTGACAAAGGACATAGGAGGGCAGCTGGCCCTTGCCCCGCAAATCGAGAACTATCCCGGGATAAAGGCTGTAGCCGGTCTGGAGTTGGCCCAATCAATAAAAGAGCAGGTGGAGGAGTTTGGAGCGGAGTTCGTTTATGACGAGGCCGTCGGTATATCCCAACTAAACAATACTTTTCGTATCTCAACGAAGGTTAGCGGAGATTATGAGGCCCTCACGATCATATTGGCATTCGGGAAGACACCAAGGTCGCTCGACGTTCCAGGGGAGGATAGGCTCGTTGGTAGGGGTGTGTCTTACTGCGCGATATGTGACGCTCCTTTGTTCAGAGGCAAAAAGGTTGCGGTCGTCGGCTGGGGCGACCATGCTTTCAAAGCCGTGAAGCTTTTACGAGCTTACGGTAACAAGGTTTACATAATCCATAGGGGCGAGGCAAAGCTCACAGACGAGGAGTTGATAAAGGATTCTAGCGAGATGAACGTGATCTACATGCCGAATAGTGTAGTTTTGGAGATAAAGGGTGACACAAAGGTTAGGTCGATAAGGCTGAAAAACATTAAGACAAATGAAGAGAGCGAGCTAGAGGTTGATGGCGTATTTGTTGAGATGGGCTACACGGCAAAAACGGATTGGGTGAAGGGATTCGTCCAGCTGAACGAGAACGGTGAGATAATCACGGACAAGCTTGGGATGACGAGCAGGCCAGGAGTCTTTGCGGCGGGTGACGTTACCGATATGCTCTATAAACAGGCGGTGATATCGGCCGCCCAGGGTGCCATCGCAGCTCTTTCAGCTTACAACTACATACAACAGCTAAGGGGACGTCCTCTGAGAAAGTCAGACTGGGGCAAGTTAATAGAGAAGTAACATGAAGCATGTCCCTGTCTTGCCTCTCAAAAGATGTAATGATTATTGAAAAAGCCTCGGCTGTAAAAAATATTAAACTCAATGCTAGCGATAACCTGACTTTTGCACGTCTGGTATTGTTGGAATGTTAGGCGAAGCAGGCGGAGAGCCTCTGGAGCCTCTCCCATCTTTCGTTTACGTAAGCCTTTAGCCTCTCAAGTACTTCAGCATTCTCCGGCAATAGTAGATGGCTAAGCCTCCTTTGCACCTTTAAGAATTCCTCCAAAGGCTTAGGATTCGGAACTGAATGGGTTATTCTGTACCTTCCATTCTCCACTTCGTAGAGCGGCCAGTATCTCGTCTCGACTGCCAGCCTTGCTACCTTTATCGCCTCGCTTGTATCGAAGTACCACCCTCTCGTGCATGGTGCTATGAGATGTATGAAGGACGGTCCATCGTAGCTCTGCGCCTTCCTCACTTTGTTTACAAGATCTTTCCAGTGTGAAGGTGAGGCTGTAGCAGCATATGGTATCCTATGAGCCACGACGATCTCCAATAAGTCCTTCTTTTGCTGAGTCTTTCCTACAATTTTTGTACCTACTGGCGATGTAGTTGTGGCAGCTCCTAATGGTGTTGCGCCAGACCTCTGTATGCCTGTGTTCATGTATGCTTCGTTGTCATAACACACGTAGAGGAATCTATGGCCCCTCTCGAGTGCTCCAGAGAGTGCCTGTATGCCTATGTCAAATGTACCACCATCGCCACCAAAGGCTATGATGTAGTGCTCTTGGCGGCCGTATTTTCTAGAAAGGACCTTTAGTGCGGCCTCTATACCGGACGCTGCGGTAGCCGCGTTCTCGAACAATAGATGGACCCATGGAACCTTCCACATCGTCTGCGGGTATGGTGTACTGGTTACTTCTAGACAACTCGTGGCATTCACCACTATGAGAGGCCTCTTAGAAGCCATCAAGATCTGCCTTACACCTACTAGAGCGCCACAGCCAGCACAAGCTCTATGACCTGGAGCTATTAGGTCTAAGCCATAAAGTTCCTTTATTGATTTAACTTCGCCCACCAACATTAGATTCTCAACCCCCAATATCTTACGCCTCTCTCTATAGGCCTTCCCGCCTTCAAGTCTTCAATAATCTTCGTGATTATGTTCTCAAACTCTGCGACCGAGATGTCCCTGCCCCCAAGCCCGTAAACATAATTTGCGACTGGTATGTTAAGACCAGCATCATATAGTACGGTTTTTATGTCTTGGCCTATTGGTGCAGATGGTGCACCTGGGCTCATTGCCCTATCCATCACAACTAAAGCCTTCACGTCCTTAATATGTGGAAGTATGCTCTCGGCAGGGAAGGGTCTGAAGAGTCTAATGCTTAGAAGTCCTGCCTTAATACCCTTCTCCCTCAAGCTTGTTACGGCAAACTTTGCTGTGGCAGCCGCTGAACCTGCACATATTAAGCAAACTTCAGCGTCATCTGTCTTATAGGCGCCAACATGACCGTATCTTCTACCAGTCATTTTATAATAGATCTCTTCTATCTCTGCCAGCTTCTTCGGAACTTTCTCCATTGCCTCTACTACTTGATGTTTTATCTCAAAGTACCAATCCGGTAGTGCGAAAGCACCAAACGTCATGGGCATCGAGGAATCAATATAATACTTTGCTTTTCTTGGTGGAAGGAACATCGCTGCCTCGCTGTCCGATATAGTCGCGATACCCTCTACCGCATGCGATAGGAAGAAACCGTCAAGGTTCACTCCGACTGGAAGAAGTATGTCCTCATCTTCTGCTAGCTTAAAGGCTTGGAAGATTCTATCGTATGCCTGCTGACCGTTCTCTACAAATATTTGTATCCATCCAGCATCCCTCGAGCCCATCATATCGGAGTGGTCGCAGTGGATGTTTATGGGCGCGGATAATGCTCTATTCGCAATAGCCATGACTATCGGACACCTTAAACTAGAAGCGATATAGAGAACCTCATGCATGAGTGCAAGCCCTTGGCTGGCGGTTGAGGTGAAAACCCTAGCGCCGGTGAGGCTTGCTGCTACGCACGCAGACATGGCTGAGTGTTCTGATTCGACGGCAATGTACTCAGCGTCAAGCTCACCATTGTTAACGTACTCGCTGAGTCGCTCGACTATTATCGTCTGTGGTGTGATCGGGTAGGCGGCTATGACGTCAACGTTTGCCTGTTTAACAGCATACGCAATCGCCTCTGAAGTTGACATCGGCTTAAGAGTCTTGGGTTGAAGAAGCGACATCCCCTCTCACTCCTCCACCATTTTTATGGCTTTAGAGGGACATTCAACGGAACATATGCCGCAACCCTTGCAGTAATCGTAATCAAATTCAATCTTACCGTCATTTCTTTTTTGAATGGCCGGCTCAGGGCAGTATATCCAGCATAAAAGGCAGCCCGTGCACCTGTCTAAGTCCACTACTGGCTTCTTAACCCTCCAGGTTCCTGTTTTATAATCGCTTGTGGAACCCGGCCTGCTTATAATGCCGCCGGGAAGTATGCTACTTTCAACCTTTGCCATTAGGCCTGTCCCACCTTATCATATCCTAAGCGCATCGCTTTAAGGTTATTCTCAAGAACGGCCCCCTTGAACCTTGTTCTTAGTACGGATTCCAGTGAACTTAATGATACGATCCCTGTAGCTTTAGCGAAAGCTCCCAAGATCGCCGAGTTTTCGAATCTTGCGTCACCTAAGGATAGCGCTATGCCTCTCGCGTCCACGTAGAATAACTTCGCCCGTGGTTTAGAGGATATGGCTTTTAAGAGGGCCTCCTCAACGTTCTTCGAGTTTATTATAACGACCCCCTCATCATCCAGCCCAGCGAGTATTTCAACAGAAGAGGATAATTTCGGGTCTATTGACACAACTATCTCCGGGTCATAGACTAAAGACCTAACTTCTATGGGTTCGTCGGATATTCTGACGTAGGCCCTTACGGGAGCGCCAGAACGTTCAGGACCAAACTCAGGGAACGAGAGCGAGTATTTGTTTTCTAAAAGACAAGCCTCAGCCAAAAGCCTTGCGGCCGTTACAACACCTTGGCCGCCTCTCCCGTGGAATCTTACCTCCACTAACTTTTTCAATTCAATCGCCTGCAAACGTATACTCCACTATATCTTCAATAGGTAATGTTGAGGTTTCAATAAATACTTTATGTCCTTTGTGCATTTTTAAATCTTCATAATAAACTGTTGTTTGACAATCTTTGCACCAGTAGAACTCCGTCCCGCTGAAGCATCTTTCTACAAAACATTCGCAAGGAACATCATCTTGAAAGGCAACTTTACCGAAGTTCCTGCTTTTTATGTTGCGGCATTCTCCAATCATCGGTAAAACGTCAAGAGGTAACCAATAGTTACAATCTTTACAACACTCACTCAAAGCACTCATCAATATCTAGTTGCGTAGTGTTTCCTTAAAAATATTTGGTGCATATTTATCTCATGTTGAAACTATATGTTAAGTATTTTAAAGTCTAGAGTTGCACCCATTTTATGAAGAACAGTCGCGACACCTTTTTCCTTTGACATCTCCGAGAACTGTAGCGCAAGCACTAGAGCCTTATTAACAGACCTCAACGTTTTTTCGCTGAAAGGCAGCTTACTGATTTCTTGATGGAGCGCTTCAACCTCATGCATCTTCATTGGTCTGCCTATCAACCTTTCCACCAATCTCTCAAGTTGGTAGAAACCTGCCTTGAAGCAATTGACAGAGGATGAGTAACCAAAGAAGCAGTTCCTACAATCAGAGGACATCAGCTCACGCATTGGTCCCCTTGGCTTCACCCTTACATGCCTCATTACCTTAATACAACCCCCGGACTTTAGCTTTCTCAATATCTTATACGTCATGCTCGGACTTAGGCCATAGTACGATAGATGGGAATGAACGTCCCCTGCGGAAACGTTTACGTTAGAACATATGAAATCCATAACGTTCTCTTCGATCCAGCTTGGTAGCATACGTACTAATTCTCCGATGAGTGATAGGATTTTTTCTCTCGATACGATGATAGAATTTTCGTTTTCTACATTAATATCGAATAATCTGAGAGTCTTGATACATGTTTCCCGGTCGAGCCCGCTCCGCTCGCATACTTGTTCAACGTTTAAGCGAAATTCTGATGCATCTTTCAATAAATTTAGTATGGACCAAGTTACGGCATACTCTGCTTTGTGCCAGCTACGCCTTACAAACCAGTCAAACATTGTGAGGGTTTTTTGGGCAGATGACACAAGTAAAAAGTAAGAGTTGCCTCGACTAAGCTTCACGCCAGCGTTGTTTAGCGCGTACTCTACGGTCGGGTCGCAAAGCGGATCTACGCCAAGGATTATTGAGTTGTTTGCCTTGAATAACGTGAAGGGCGGATTATGGGTGTATATGTTCTCGCTCCATTCAAGGGGGGAAAAGCTCTCAAGAAGGACAACGAGCCCTTTAAGTGCGTTGGTTTTCTTCAATACAGGTCTACATCTATGTTGTATATTGTATAATATAAGCTTAAAATTGTATATTTGACAAATAAAATTATATTTTACTTCTGAGATACCCGATTGTTGGGTAGGGTATTTTGGGTGAACCCCAGCAACGTCCGGTTTTAGAGCATGAGGTCTTAAGTAAGGCCTCCAAGAGGCCGAAGGGCATTGTCCATATCATACCGGATAGATGTAAGGAATGTATGTATTGTATAGAATTCTGTCCACACTCCGTTTTAGAAAAATCGGATAAAATAAACTACAAGGGGTTTCATTATCCGAGGGTCAAACCCGGTAAAGAAGATTCATGCGTAGCTTGCGGAATATGCGAGCTGATTTGTCCAGATTTTGCGATATTCGTAAAGGAGGTTGACGAATGACGGAAGGTCTAATCCCCCCAGGGAAGTATTTCATGCAGGGAAATGTTGCTTGTGTTGAAGCGGCCTTAATAGCGGGTTGTAGATTCTTTGCTGGATATCCGATAACACCCTCCAGCGAGATTTTACAGTGGATGAGCTATAGGCTTCCACAAGTGGGCGGCCACTTTATACAGATGGAAGACGAAATAGCCAGCATTATGGCGGTCCTAGGGGCTTCGAACGCTGGCGTAAAATCTATGACAGCCACATCTGGCCCCGGTTTTTCACTAATGCAAGAGGGCATAGGATTTGGTATGATGACAGAAACGCCGTGCGTCATCGTGAACGTTCAGAGAGGAGGTCCGAGCACTGGTATACCGACACTGGTTGGACAGGGAGATGTTATGCAGGCCAGATGGGGCTCGCACGGGGACTACGAAGCCATAGTATACGCTCCAAACAACGTCCAAGAAATGTTTGACCTCACGATAAAGGCCTTTAACGCGTCGGAAGAATACAGGCAACCGGTTGTCCTATTGGCCGACCAAGTTATAAGCCATATGTACGGCTCTTTGACCGTACCTCCACATGATGAGATAAAGATAGTGAACAGGAAGCTACCCTGCGTTCCGCCAAACATTCCAGACTTCAAGCCGTTTGACGCGAAGTATGAAGTGCCGCCTATGGCGCTGGCCGGTATGGGATATAGGGTGCATGTAACTGGTTTGACCCATGACGAGAGAGGTTACCCATACTACACGCATGAAGTCTCGACATGGTGCGTAAAGCATCTAGTATCGAAAGTCAGGAACAACGCAAAGAAGATATGGGAAGTGGAGCATTTCATGTTAGAGGATGCAGACATCGTGTTGATATCGTATGGTATAACATCAAGGTCATCGTATCAAGCAGTGAAGATTGCAAGGTCTGAAGGCATTAAAGCTGGTATGCTGAGACTAATAACGCTATGGCCGTTTCCGGATGAAATCGTCAAGAAGGTAAGCGAGCAGGCTAAGGTAATCGTAGTTCCAGAGATAAACATGGGTCAGATAATTCATCCAGTAAGGGAGGTTGCTGAGTGCCTCGTCGTGGGTTTAAGTTGGGCTCCTGGCGCGGTGCCGACACCAGACGTCATACTCGATACGATCAGGTATGTGTCGAGGTGATGGTATGCCTAAGGAAGTTTTAGCTACAAAGCATCCCGATGATGAGCTGATAAGAACGGATAGGATGCCGCATATATGGTGTCCTGGTTGCGGAATAGGTATTGTGATGAAGTGCTACATCAAAGCGATAAAAAAGAGCGGCATACCGCCCGAAAGACATGTGGTCGTGTCTGGTATAGGTTGCTCCTCCAGACTTTCGGGTTACGTAAACATAGACTCTTACCATACTACGCATGGCAGGGCGATACCTTTCGCGATAGGCATGAACCTTGTGAAGCCCGAGCTTGAGATAACCGTGATAGCTGGTGATGGTGACTTGGTTACCATAGGCGGAAACCATTTCATGCATGCTATTAGGAGGAACCATGACATCAACGTCATACTGATCAACAACTTCATTTATGGTATGACCGGTGGGCAGTATGGAGCCACGACACCCCTCGGCTCAAAGGCATCGTCCGCTCCTTATGGTACGATAGATAATCCGCTTAACATACCGCTCTTGGTCGCCTCACTTGGTGCTCCTTTTGTCGCGAGGTGGACGACGTTTCATGTACACCAGCTAACCGATGCGATACTCAAGGCCATGAAGATAAATGGCTTCGCATTCATAGAGGTTTTATCACCGTGCCCGACGCAGTACGGCGAAGATAACAACTTCCCAACGGGTCTCGACATGATGAAGTACTTTAAGAAGACATGCGTCGTAAACCATGAGGCAGACCTTAGGACTGTTGATATAGACTTGAAGTCCGGTAAGCCGATAGTCGTAGGAAACTTCGTCCATAAAGAAAAACCATCCTACAACGATATGGAGAGAAAATTGATAGAGGATGCTATGAGGGAGAGGAAGTTGCATGGTTAGGTGGGACATAAGTCTGTTCGGTTCTGGTGGTCAGGGCATAATTAGGGGCGGACAGATACTCAGCGAGGCCGCGGTCTTAGAGGAAGGAAAGGATGCCACGTTGACTATAGCCTACGGGCCGGAACAAGTCGGTGGTTGGTCGAGGGCGGATGTTGTGATATCTGATGAACCAATAGATTTTCCGCTGGTTACAAAGCCCGACGTGCTGGTCGCCATGTCGCAGGAAGGGTTGGACAGAAGTTGGAAGGAAGGCAGAGTACCAAAAAAGTTACTCATATACGACAGCGAGCTTGTGAACGTGTCTAAGATTGGAGGAATAAAGATGGTGGGCCTTCCTGCAACCAAGATAGCTGAGCAACTCGGAAGGAGAGTAATCGCCAATATAGTGATGCTCGGAGCGCTCTCAGAAGTTACTGACATCGTGAGGCGCGAGTCTTTGCTTAACGTGATAAGGAGGAAGTTCCCGAAAGCTCTAGAGCTTAACGAGAGGGCTTTCATGGAAGGTGTTAAACACGCTAAAGAAGGTGCGACAACTGTTTGACAGTGTAGGTCAATGCTCCTTTTCAGATCGAATTTTTGATAATCATCATGCGATAGTGTAATGAAAAGCTTTATTTTCGTGAATGTCTGAGTTCAGACAGATGTGTTAAAAATGATTCTGTCCTGGTGCCCATGACGAAATGTCAGGTTATCAATTCGATAAAGAAATAACTTTTAGCGAGGAGGACAAGGAGAAGGTTAGAAAACCTCTGGGCAAGCTTTTCGAGGGTAAGCCGCCCGGAACGACGGAAAGGCTCATCAAACATATACGGAAAAGGAAGCCCGCGATGCTGATAGTTGTCGGCGACTTCTCCGCGAGGGAGCTAAGTAAGTCTGGAGTCCATGCGGATGTTTACGTAGTTGACGGAAAGGTCGAGAGAAAGACCTCGGAGAGGTTTGCCGATGATATTGCTTTGCAGATTTTTACGAAGAATCCTGCAGGGACGATATCCATAGAGGCGGTGAACGCTTTGAAGGAAGCGATACGTTCTGGGAAGAGGACCATAGTCTATGTTGACGGCGAAGAAGACCTGCTAACACTTCCTGCAATCATGTTGGCTCCACTGGGCTCCATGGTCGTATACGGTCAACCAGGCATCGGTGTGGTTTCTGTAGATGTTACAGAAGATAAGAAGCGGGAAATATGTGCAATGCTGAAGGATATCAGTGCTAAAGAATAGTTTATGCCTTCTTCTTAAACTCTGTGTAATGACAGTTTCCACAAGTGTATCTGTCAGCATGCTCAGCCATTATGTAACCTTTTCCGCACTTTGGGCAGAAAAGGACGCTCTTCATCAGATTATTCCCCTCAAGCTTGTACTTTGCCCAGAGTTTAGCCTGTCTTCCCAGAAACCTCCACCTCCTGCCTTTTCAAAACGTACTTCCTCTCATACTTTTTCATATCTTCCGCGGTGTCGTAAACATGGCAGTGTACCGAGAGCCTATGTTGTCCAAAAAGGTTCTCCATTTTGACGATCGCTATTCTATCCTCCGATACTTTCAGGTACTCCGCTATAAGCTTCAAAACCTCATCTCTCTTGGGCGTTGCACCATCATAGTCTATCAATATCTGAATATCCTTTCGATTGAGCAACTTGTTATAAAATTCGGATGCTATCAACAATTTGGCCATAAACATCACCCGCTCGCAGGTATTAGGACCGCGTTTATTTGCGCGATCGCCTCGCTTATCATGTTTCCCCTCACTGTAACCCTTTTTCTAAGACCTTCTTTTTTTCTTCTGTTCCTCTTCTTCTTTCTCTTGGAAGGTGGTTTCTCTCTTGGATGGAAGCCGACGCCACCAGAAAGGAGCACTCTCACTTTTCTTGGACCGCTCACGTCTGGTCTCATAGGGAAGCCGTCTACGTCAGTACCACCTGTTATCCTGATTTTGAAGCCAGACTTGCCGAGTATTGAACCATCTAGCTCATCGCCTATCTTCTTCCCTATGAACAGCGAAAACTGTTGTGGCGTCAGTTGAATCGTTTGCGCTTTACCCGTGGAGGGTTCAGACAGGACTAGCCTGGGACCAGGCTTCTTCTCGGACAACGGGGCACCTCCGTTTTATACCCGTCAACTAATAGGTTCTTAATAAGTCTCAATTACCTAGCCCAGAGGGGGTTATTCTTCCTGATTATCTGGGCTATCTCATCGAGTACCGCCTTTTCATCCTCCGTTAACCTATTGGTGAAAGACTTAAAGAGCAACCGTGCCTCGTTTTCCGGTATTACTGTATAAAGTATTTCACCTTCCTTCACATGCCTTCCGATAGTCGGTTCCTTCATAGATATCGCGACACTCATACCGGCTGTGGCCTCTGGTATGCTCTGACCCTTGTCCTGTATCTGCGATATCGTGCCAACATGTTTGCCCTCAGAATTCATCAACGTATACTTCGGCTTAATCCTTCCACCTAAGACTTCCACGCCCACTATGGCCGGGTTACTCCTCCTGAACACATAACCTGGAAGTATCTTTATCTTGCCAGGCTTTGTGAGGGACTCGAACTGAATAGTCTCCCTTCTCTCCTTCTCCTTTTTCACCCAATCTGTGTATTCTTCCACTAACCTGAATAGTACGTTCGATTTGAATATTCTGATACCCCTGTTGTTGGCCTCACGTTCAAGGTCCGGATCAACTCTGATGTTGAATGCTAAGATGACGCCGCTCAACTCATCCTTCATCCTAACTACTTCTGCTTCAACTATGTCCCTCTTTGATAGCTCACCTATGTCGGCAACCCTTATCTGCACTCCTCTCTCACGGAGAAAGTTGACGGCTGCCTCGAGTGAGCCGAGAGTGTCCGCCTTGAGTACGACACCCACTTTATCTGTAAAGAGCCTAAACTCACCAACTTCTTTCGTAATTCTCTCCAATACCTCTTCTTCCTTCTGACCAATCACGTATATAGGTGAACCAGGATACGTTTTATCCAACCCTTCAGCAACTAGTTTCAAACCCGCAGCAGCCAAAACGCGCTCTACCGACTTGAACTTATCCCTCGGGTCCCGCATCTCATCGAGGGGCTTTGGCATGAGTATGGCCTTGACCTTTGTCGTGAACGCTCCATCTGGGCCAAGTAGAGCTACCTTGTCGCCGACCTTCAATACACCATCGTATATTATTGCATTGACTGTCGTACCAAGCCCCTCCTCTTCTGTTATCTCTAACACGACACCCTCTGCTGGTGCATCTTCGTTGAGCGTAAGCTGCTCTTTCATGAACGCCTGGGCAAGACCTAAAAGTACGAGGAGTAGGTCCGGTATGCCTTCGCCGCTCTTGGCACTCACCGGAACTATGGCGACTGTAGTGGTGAATGAGGTAATCCTAGTGTAGATGTCTGCTCTGAAGCCAAGGTTTGACAGCTCGCCGACTATCATGTAGACCCTCTGCTCGAGCTCATCCTTTACGGCTTGGCTCTGTCTTTGGAATGCTTTAGGGAAGGGCTCATATTCAACGGACTTCCAGCCTGGTATCAAGTCTATCTTATTCATGGCCACGACAAACGGTGTCTTTCTCGTCTTGAGCAACTCCAAGCTTTCAAGCGTCTGTTCCTGTATGCCTTTCGTCACGTCAATGACGAGTATTGCCAAGTCTGCTATCGAGCCTCCTCTTTTCCTCAAGTTGGCGAAGGCCGCATGGCCCGGCGTGTCAACGAAGAGTAAGCCCGGAATCTTCAGCTGCACCTTAATCTCTCCAAGTAGTGCCTTACACGTCGAGATGACTGCATCAAGCGGAAAGAGGCTTGCGCCTATGTGTTGTGTTATCCCGCCAGCCTCCCTTGCTGCTACCAGCGTGCCCCTCATCTTATCGAGTAGGCTCGTCTTGCCGTGGTCGACGTGCCCCAACACGACCACGATTGGCTGCCTCAGCCGCATGTCAAGTCCACAATCATTAGCCTTGACCGCCATCTAATGGGTCTTTTGCTTTTTTAGCCGGCGAGCAGTCACAAGAATGATAAGCACCTTAATCATAATCTTCTTTGAGAGAAGGTTGAGGGAAGGCACAAAAATAGTCCTTGGCATAGAGTCAACAGCCCACACCTTCGGCGTGGGTATAGTGTCGTCAGACGGCCGGATACTGGCCAATGAGAATAAAGTCTACAGACCTTCTAAAGGGGGTATACATCCAAGGGAGGCAGCGCAGCACCATTCGCGTGTAGCTCCTGAGATCCTTAGAACTAGTATATCTAAAGCAGGTGTCTCCCTCAGCGAGTTGGACGGCATAGCGTTCTCTGTTGGGCCTGGTCTTGGGCCCTGCTTAAGGACTGGTGCAACTATAGCCAGGACACTCGCCCTCAGCCTCAATAAACCCCTCATAGCCGTGAACCACGGTGTTGCCCATATTGAGATCGGAAGGTTGGTCACGGGTTGCAGAGACCCAGTAGTCCTTTATGTGGCTGGTGGTAACACACTGGTAGCAGCATTCAACGCAGGAAGGTACAGAATATTCGGTGAAACGTTGGACATAGCGGCTGGCAACTGCCTCGATACCTTCGGCATAAAAGCAGGCATAGGTCCTATGCCTATGCCGGAGGTTGTGGCGGAGAAAGCAAAATCATTCGTCCAACTCCCTTACGCGGTTAAGGGTATGGATGTGTCCTTCTCTGGTCTGCTGACTGCTGCACTTTTGAAGCTTAAACAAGGAGTAGCGCTGGAGGACGTCTGCTACGGCTTGACGGAGACAGTCTACAGCATGCTGACCGAGGTGACTGAGAGGGCTGTTGCTTACACCGCAAAAAACGAGATACTCGTGGTCGGCGGTCTTGCGAGGAGCAAGAGGTTAAAGGGTATGCTCGACATTATGGCAAGAGAACGCGGAGCCAAAGTTTATACAATACCTGACGAGTACGCCGGAGATAACGGCGCGATGATAGCTTGGAACGGCATCTTACACCTCATGTTCGGCATGGTTGTTGATGTTGAGGATAGTAGGATTAAGCCGAGGATGAGGATAGACGAGACAGAAGTCAGATGGTTCAGGTGAAGATGGATTGCTGAGATTGGGAGAACCGACAGCGATCATAAGGCTTGGTGCTGAGGCAACGATCTATGCGCTAAACTGGAATGGTATGGAGCTCATAGCGAAGAGGAGGGTGCCCAAGTCTTACAGGCATCCTTTGCTGGACAAGGAGATAAGGATGCAAAGGACGGTCTCCGAAGCAAGAATAATCTCCGAGGCTAAGAAGTATGGTGTGGCATGCCCAGTGATAATCCTCGTAGATTTAGAAGATGCAACGATATACATGCAAAGGATACGCGGAATAGAGGCAAGGGACATCATAGGGAACTTAAACCAAGAAGATCTATCAAAACTCGCGAGACGTGTTGGTGTCCTTACGGGTATGTTGCACAACGGCGGTATAGCGCATGGTGACTTGACGCTCTCCAACGTTATCGTTGATGAGCAAATGAATCCTTACCTCGTTGACTTCGGCTTGGCAACTTTTACCAAGGATATCGAGGAGTTCGCAGTTGACATCCACCTACTTGACAGGTCTCTCCAGAGCACGCATTACAACGTAAAGGACGGATTTATGCAGTGTTTCTTAGAAGGTTACAGGACAGTCATGGGCGATATGCTAAACGATGTCTTGAAAAAAGTTAAGGATATAGAGTCGAGGGGGAGATACGTGGAGAGGGAGATGAGAAAGCGTTGAGGCTAACTTTCGTGACGACGAATACGGGAAAGGCGAATGAGGTTAAGAGTTTGTTGAAACCCCTCGGTATAGAGATAGACGTACGCGCAATAAAGCTCACCGAGATACAATCCGACTCTCTCGAGGAGATAGCGATGAGGAGTTGCGAAGAAGCTCATGAGATTTTGAAGGAACCCGTGTTCGTCGAAGATGCTGGCCTTTTCATCGAGCGCCTAAACGGTTTTCCAGGACCCTATTCATCCTACGTCTATAGAACGATAGGTGTCGCCGGTATACTGAAGTTGATGGAATATGAAGAAAACAGGGCGGCACACTTCAAATCCTGCATAGCCTGCAAGTTATCCAGAGAACCTCCCGTGTTGTTCAGCGGTGTATGTGTCGGAAGAATTTCCCATGAGCCTAGGGGGTTAAGCGGATTTGGCTTTGACCCGATATTCATACCAGAAGAAGGTGATGGAAGGACTTTCGCCGAGATGAGTGTTGAGGAGAAGAATGCAGTATCGCATAGGGGGAAATCTGTTAGACTGCTTGCTGAATGGTTAAGGCTTATGCGCTAATTCCTCAATTATCGAGACAGTAACGTTTACTGGATCAAGCTTCTCCATCAACCTCTTGAAAGAGAGAACATTTCTCGAATACGCATCATCGGTAAGAATTCTATCTAATGCATGTCCGAGGACTTCCTCGTTTAACTCATCTTCATTGATTACTATTCCGGCGCTGTGCTTTGCAACGGACTCTGCGTTTGACTTCTGCTCACCATGAGCCCTTATGGGTATCAGGACCATGGGCTTTCCGAATGCTAGCGCCCTAACGATACTTCCATGTCCTGATCTTGATATGACGACATCGGATGCATCGTAAAGCTCGTCCGGATTTTCGACCCAATTCATGAGTAGCATATTCTCCTCCCTCTTTATGTTAGGAGCTTTTGGTTCTGCGAGAGTTATAACGAAGAAGTATCTATCCAGTTTTCTAACGATTCTAACAAGCTTCTCGGCAAGTACAGTCTTCTCGAATATAGGCCCACTAATATGCGCAAAAATTAATGGCTTCCCCGATGGTATTCCGTACTTTTTACGTACTTCGTCTTTTGTTGACAGTTTTTGCCTCGGCACCTCAAACAACGGACCGACGAATGTGCTCTTCGACTTTGCGACATCGCTCAGCGCAAGGTTCATCCGCGAAATCGTGTAAGGTGGCGGAAAGTCCGATATCACGATTTTATCTGCCATCTCCCAAAACTTAGTGACGAGTTGTGCACCGTTCTCGACGAGCTCTACTAGCGTCTTGTACTTATGGTATTCTACTAATACATTAAATTGGTTGAGTATCAGCACAACAGGATGGTCCAATAACTTTGCAGCTATGACCGTCGATACCCTAGTATCAGAGATGACAACGGATGGGCCAAAACAAGATATGCTAGAAACTTCCCTCGCAGTCTGGAGAGATACCTTAAGCGGAAGATGAAGGTTTTTAAATATCGTTAGCTTTATGCTAACCTTGCCGTCCGGAAGGACACCATAAGATACTGGATCAACCTTGTTGACCGGGATGCCGATAGCCTCGAGATATTCTGCACCATCACTGTAGCTTGAAACTGCAACCTCCCATCCATTCTTCACTAGCGCCTTAATGAGAAGCGAACTCCTGGCGGCATGGCCCATGCCGATTCCACAGATGCCGAAGTACGCCCTCAAACTTCACAACCCTTCAGCTCTTTCTTGACAACTTTCCCTCTCGGGCTCTCTTCAGCGAATATCTCAGCCGTGAATCTGTAAATATCAAATTTCCCAGTCAACCAGTAAGTAGCAGGCAGGCCCGCCTTAATGCAAAGATGGCATAGAAACTCCTCAGCATCCCATCCATACTCTACTGGCACTTGAGGAAGGAGTAGCCCAGAACCTCGACTACTCTTTATCATCAGACCGTCCCTCCCTATGAGAATTTTGGAAGGTAACTCCCTTGGATTCATGAACTCTATTTTCTCTGGAACGCTCAGCACACTCGCCTCTATCACGATCTTATCCATCTCTGCGAGTTCTACAGGTGGGAATCTGGGGTCTTCAGTTGCAGCAGCAATCGCGGCCTTCACCACAGCTTCTGGAAGACTCATCACGGGTAGAGGAAAGCCTATACAACCCCTGAGCTCACCTTCAGGATATGTGTAAAGTGAGACGAACACTCCTGTTTCCTTTTTTGGAATTCCCCACTCTTCGGTTACTGTATATATCTTGTTAGATTTTAGATACTCTTCTATTGCTGTCCTTGCAAGCCTTACAATCTTTATACCATCGTCCAAGCTTAGCATACCCATCGGGCAGAATGTTGAAGAGCTTATTATTATCTGTTTTAATGTATCGTTGTCTTAAACTTTGCGTTCCAAGTATATCCTTCTTGCCTCCGAGAGCTTCCTGCTTATATCGACCCAATGACTCCCTATCCAGTATTCCTTACCGCATCCTTCGCAGAACCAACGGGAGCCGTAACTCTTTAAGGGTGTATTGCATATAGGACAACGTGTCCTTTTTCCGTCAAATTCTAAGCTTATCTCAAAAGTTTCGGCAACGGTCGCAAGAGCTTCCGGTATATCCGAATCCGTTAAACCGAGCACAGGTATGCCGTTCTTCTCAGCAGATTTCACAACACCCTTGTCCTTTGTTAAAATTATTCTGCCCTCCTTCTTCGCCACCTCAATCATTTCCTTATCTTCGCCCTTCCAGTATTCTGTATCATAGCCTAGAATTCTAAGCCAAGTTACAAGACTTCCCAACATGGAGTTGACCAAGAACCTCTTCTCTTGAATCAACTCTCTGTCTCTTCTCCGCCCCTCCTTTCTAGCTCCATTCTGCAATCTTCGCATAAGTATTGGTCGTCAACTCTAAGCAACATATCCGACCATTCACCACAAGCATCACAAAATCCTTCTATGTAGGTCTCACCGCTAACTCTCACGTTACCCATTCTCATCTTTTCTCTAACAATCTCCAGTATCTCAGGCGTTACCTGCAAGATATCGGTCGTGCTGATTATGCCTACAAGCTTATCCTTATGAACGACCGCGAGATGGTCGATCTTCAGCTTATTCATCTCCTTTAAAGCGTTGTCTATTAGGTCATCTGGGCTTGCAACATGTATGGGACTGCTCATTATGTCCTTGGCCTTAACTTCGTTCGGTTTCAGGTTCTTCGCAACGACCTTATATACCAAGTCCCTTTTAGTTATTATACCGACCGGAAAGCCCTTCTCAGTCACCACCACGCTACCTATGTCATAGCGCACCATCTTGTTTGCAACATCCTCTGCAGTTTCCTCAACATCGGCATCAATCACAGGGCTGCTCATTATGTCCTTAACCCTTAATTCTTCCGCAAGCGATGCTGGTTTAACCATTCGACCTCTGTATGGTTAGTGATTGGTGTTGAATATTAAATTTGTTGTTACCTCTGTAGAGTACCCTTCCCGTAGGGTATCAATTGGGCTATCAGTGCGGCTAAAGGACGCTTCTCCTCATCGCTGAGCCCATATCCTGCCTGACTGCATAACAAATCAACTATCTTTAGCGATAAGCTACCCGCCCCCTCATTACCAGGTACTACCTCAACAAAGGCTTTAGACTTGGCCGCTACCGCAGATGTGGGTCCATGGATTACTTCGCAAGCTCCATCACTTTTACGAAGACCAAATGCCACTGCCAACCTTGTCTTAATGTAATTCTTCTTACCTGTAACAATGAATGAGCCCTTCGGGAGATATTCTCCAGATGGTGCTGAGAAAGACACTTGTTCAGGTCTAACGTAATAAACGTTAATCGATGATAGCCCTTCACGCCATGCCCTACTATAGGATGCAGCAAACTGAGCTACCTCTTCTATCGAGCGCTCACTAGCCATGCTGCCTCCCTTTAAGATGACGACAGGAGCGCCTGTTATTTCAGCATGAAAAACTAGGTCCTCGGGTTGCAGATGCTTTCTAAGTAGGGCGATGTTGGAAGTCGCATCCTTACCAGCAACTGCCAGGAACCCCTCGGACGTCTCGAACCATCTGAATTTTTCGAACCACTTCTTCTTTTCACGCACTTTATGTTTAACATGCTCGAAACTCGACGTCTTCTTCGATTCGAGCTCGCTCGTTATCTTTGAAATCTCAGATTCTAGCTCGTTTAGCTCGCTCAATATCCTCTCCTTTGCTAACCTTAACCTCTTCACTTCATCAAACATCTTATCAACCTGTCGAGGAATCGACTCGTTCAACGAAAGCTCAAATTCGAAACCGTTGAGAGAGACTATGGCCAAGCCCCTCGCTCTATCTATGCTGATGAGTTTTAGCACGTCTGTAGATTTGGTACTCCCTTCCTTAATCGATTGCCTAAAGCTTTCTGCTTCATGTAACACTAGAAAAAGCCTTTCTGCAATAGTCTTGGTGCGTTCAATCTTTGCCTCCAATTCTTTAATCGCAGCCTTCTTCGCCTCTATGCTTTCCTGAATTTCCTTTAACTTCTGCTTGAGGTCGCTCAAGACCTTCTCTTCATATTCCTTTACTAAGTACCTCTCGTATTCTGCCGCAACAGCCTCATTGAACGAATTAACCGACTCGAAAGAGTAGCCGTTCTGCTCTAGACTCTTCAGGATAAATGGGGCGGCTTTGACATCTGAGTCGCGCCTTGCTATATGGGGTTTTGGTTCTCTGAATGCGATAAGCACGCGCTCAATAGCTTCAGCGACCCTGCGTCTTTCACCCTCGTCAAGCATATGGACCGGTACGTGCTTGTCAACGTTTGCTAACACGACTACTTCCTCAGCATACTTACCACCCAGCCCTAACTCCGAGGCCAACCAAGACACCAGTTTCTTTTTGGAGTCGGCACTAATCATGATCTTTTTTACATCAACACCATCTGTCAACGAGAACCTAGGTGGGGGTGGTGCGTAATGCTTTCCTACCGCTATTTCTCTATCTTTCATCTTAATGTGGAAGAGAGCAACGAGGATTTTGTTCGTTTCATCTATGAGCACTATGTTTCCTTTAGGCATGAGTTCTACAATTAGTTTCAAATTACTGTCCCGTTCAAAACATAGGATGGCAATCCTTTCGTTACTCATCTGTTCCAAACACTTGAGTCTACTCCCGTTCAGGAACCTCCTGAGTTTCATGGCGAGGCTTGTTGGTGTCTTCGGTTTTGGATAGGTGTGAGGTGTGAAGTACAAACACTTGCCAGCAGAGGCCCTGAGCTCATAATCACTTTCTTTACCCTTGAGCTTAAGGATTATACTGCCATCCTCAAGCTGATACACGTTATCCACTATGCACCCACGTAGGACATCCGACATCTCCTTTAACAAAACGGAAAGTTCAAGAACTGATATTTCCATAAAACCCACCGAGGTTTGGGGCGATGAAACCTGAAGATAAACTGTATTGGTCTAAGGTCTTTTTGGGAATCTTTATAGGCTTCCTATCAGCTTTCTTAAGGTTGCACGAACCTACGTCTATAATTGCCATAATGGTTGCCATAGTCGTTTACGTGGTTTACAGTATATTATCACCATTCGTAATACTCAGGGCGCAAAGGAGTTATTTGAAGACTAGGAAACCATACATAACAGGTCTGGCGACGTACTTCCTCGTTTGGTTAGTGAGCTGGATACTCTTCTACAACATCCTCTTGTGATGGCTCTCTTTGCGAGATCTTATGAGGAATTGGCAACTCGTGAAGCATGTTAAGAAAATCTGACCACGCCCTGTAAAAACCTGGGTTTATCGTAAACGGTAGCTTTGCCTTTTTCTCGAATTCTTCTGCCAATTTCTTCCTCTGCTTCTTTAGGCTCTCATCCGTCCAAATCTTGTACACGAACGATTCGAAATCGTCGTTTACGTATGCATAGTATATGCCGTAAAGTGCATCGTAGTAACCCGCATCACTTTCATTGTTCAAGTTTTTCTTAATTTTCTCCAGAATCTTCTCAGCCTCCGAAATTTTGCCACTGAACAGTGTGACGTAGAACGTTTTTACCATCTTGTTAAGCTGCGGCATACGTCTCACCTAGACTTAAGTTCATCCTCCTCCACATCTTCTAAACCATTTTCAGTTATCTTAAACACGGCTTCACCTTCAGGTAAATATGGGCTTGATACAAGCCTCGCTATTCTTATATTCCTGCCGACAGATTTGCGAAGGAAGATCCTAGTATGGCTCGTATGGCCGACTATGTGTCCGCCAACTGGTGAGACGGCAGCCGGTGAGAAAAACTCATCCGGTCTTGCCATTACTTGGTTGGTAACCACGGCGGCTGCATTGAAGGCCCTTGCAAGCCTTATCAGCTTGTGGAGGTGCTTGTTAAGTTTTTGCTGCCTCTCAGCTAATGTCTGCCTGCCGATGTATTCACTTCTGAAGTGGGACGTCAACGAATCGATTATTATCAATTTCACGTTGTTTTCCTTTATCACCTTGTCAGATTTCTCAAGTAGCAACATTTGATGGTCGCTAGTATAAGCCTCAGCGTAGATTATTCTCTTAGACACCTCGTCAAAGTCAAGCCCAAAGCGTTTTGCGATGCTTTCAATCCTCTCAGTCCTGAACGTGTTCTCCGTATCTATGTAAAGCGCCGCACCATTCAAACCACCCATTTCAGTAGGTAGCTGTACGCATACTGCCAACTGGTGACACAGTTGCGACTTTCCACTACCAAACTCGCCGTAGAACTCGGTTATGCTCTGCGTTTCTACACCGCCGCCTATCAGAGCATCTAGTTGCTTGACACCTGTCGTTATCCTGCCGACGTTCATCCTGAGCGAGGCTAGGTCCTTTGCCGTCACCCATGAGATCTCTATTGCCTGTCTAGCTGCAGCTATTATCTCCGCCGCCTTTTTCTCCCCGATGCCAGCAGCGATCAGCTCCGATACCGTTGCGGTCGCCAACGCCTCTATTGTGTTGTATCCTATCTCCCTAAGCTTTTCTGCTGTAGCCTGACCAACCGATGGCAAATCCTCTAAATCGATAAATGTCTTTTTCTCTTTCACCTTTTCCTTTTGACTCATTCCCTTATTAACAGACTTCAACGAGGTATTTAAACACTAGCAAAAATATGTACTCTTTCGAATGACTCCGAGTAAAAACCCATTAGGCAAAGCTTAAGCATCGGTGTAATGTGTAGCTTTACATGGCATCCAAAGCTATCATCTTAGTATGCGACGGTATGGCAGATAGACGGTGCTCAGCGCTTGAAGGACTCACACCGCTCCAAGCAGCAAGGCCAAAGTCCTTCGACTGGATAGCGTCAAGGGGCGAGTGCGGTTTGATGGACCCGATATCGCCTGGTGTGCCGCCTGGTAGTGATACAGCCCACCTAGCGATACTTGGTTACGACCCCTACAAGCATTACACGGGTAGGGGTGCCTTCGAGGCTTTGGGCGCTGGCATAGAGCTCGAACCAAACGATGTGGCCTTCAGGTGCAACTTCGCCACGGTAAACAATGATGGCATAGTAGTTGACAGAAGGGCAGGAAGGATATCTGATGAAGATGCTAAGGTCTTGTCGGAGAGCTTGAACGGTATAAAGCTCGTAAGAAACTCGGATGTCGAGATCATGTTTAAGCACACGGTAGAGCACAGGGGTGTACTGGTCTTAAGGGGTGAGGGTTTATCAAGGTTCGTTTCCGACATCGATCCCCACAAGACGGGCGTGAAGTTCTTACACTCCAGACCATTAACAGATTCTCCCACTGCAAAAAAGACGGCAGATACTCTGAATGAGTTTGTTGAAATTTCAAGTAAAATCCTCGCAGAACATGACATTAACAAGCGTAGGGAAAAACGTGGTCAACCACTGGCTAACATAATATTGCCAAGGGGTGCGGGAACCTTACCGATGGTAGAAAAGCTTCCGACAAAATTTGGCATTAAGGCTGCAGCCATAGCGGGTGGTGCCGTTTACAAAGGCGTATGCAAGGCGGTGGGTTTTGACGTTCTCGAGGTGAAGGGTGCAACCGGCACAGTGGACACGAACCTGGATGCTAAGATGAGAGCAGCAATAAACGCAATCAAGGTTTACGATCTTGTTTTCGTACACGTTAAAGCAACGGATGTTGTAAGCCATGACAGGAACCCAACAAAGAAAGCCGAAATAATATCAAGAATAAGCGCGGCATTCTCCACGATCGTATCGGAGGTAGACTTGGAAGGGACATGCATAGCCATAACGAGTGACCACACGACACCATCGGAGGTTGGAGAACATAGTGGTGACCCAGTTCCCGTGGCTTTATACGCACCGGGTGCAAGGTACGGTAATGTTGAGAAGTTTGACGAAATATCCTGCGCATCAGGAACGCTCGGTAGGATAAGGGGAGTTGACCTTATGCCAATAATCATGAACTATCTCGGCAAGGTTTCAATGTATGGTGAGTAAGTGGTATGTCTGTTCCGGTAAGGGTTCCAGTGAAGGTTTGGGTTGAGGGCGTGGGCGAGTACAAGGCTGAGCTGATAAAATTTTTGGCACCAGCAACAGTGACAGAACTCGTAAGGCTCTTGCCAATAGAAGGTATGGCTGGGCTTTGGGACTATGCGGTCTATATAGAGACTCGTATGGTGAGGGGTGCTGAGAAGCCGGTAGAAGAAGTGGATTGTGGTGATATGATCTTCTGGCCTCCAGCCGGTGCTCTAGGTTTCGTCTTTAAGAAAGCTAAACCCTATGCTCAGACAGTGAAGGTCGGAAAGCTATCTGGTGAGTTAGCTGCACTCACAAAAACAAGACCCGGAGCAAGGGTAAGGGTCCTCAAAAGTTAGGATAGTCTACTTCTTCCTTTTTGACTTGGGCTTTGCCTCCGCAGATTCGGATGGTTTTGTCACCTCTGAAGCTTTTACAGATTCTACTGTTGCTTGAGCTGGTGCAAATATCCTTAACCTGTTGTCGCCGACTACCGGTACAATCAGTCCTTTTGATGCCAAGCTATTCAGTAAGCTCTTCGCAACAGACAACCTGATTCCGTACTTTTCAGAAATGAGGTATGGTGTAGCATACTTCATGCTCCTAATGTAGTTTATGACGTCCCTTTCCTCTGGTAAGGTTATGCTGCCCGTGTACTTCTGCGGCGCCGATTCTTTCTTCTCAGAAGGTTTTTGTTGAGTTTTCGTCTGCTTCTTCTCAGCCTGGGACAGTGTAGGTTTCTTAGGACCTCCCAAGGCGGCTTACCCTTTTGGTAAAGGGTTTAGAGGTGTTATTAAGTGTTGTTTTGCGATAATGCAAGTTTGCGCTCAAAATTCGTACTAATATTGAACCACTAAGCTTGACTTTAGCATGGGGTCGTTGTCTGGATACTCATCCCTGTAATCATATTTTGATTTTGAGCAGAAGATAGGACTAAATCTAGCCTTGAAGTCATGAATCTCCAAGAACAAGTCACCTCTACTGAGGTGAGAAGATGAGCTTACCTATTCCGGTTGTTAGGAGAAAGCTCAAGGATGGTAGGATCATCGAGAGGAAGGGTAGGGGCTTTAGTATAAATGAACTTAGAGAAGCCGGCATAACGATTCAATATGCGAAGAAGCTTGGAATATATGTCGATAAGAGACGGAAGAGTTGTAGGAAGGATAACGTTGAGACCCTAAAGATGTTACTAAAAGCTGCGAGTGGAGTCGAAGAGGTGAACTCAGAAAATGTTTGACGAAATGCAACGTTAGAGCTCTTCTTTCGATTCAAGCACCTTGAAGAGATCTGCCTTAGTCACGATCCCAGTAATTTTACCATCCTTTTGAAGAAGCACCGCTGGATATTCCTGAAGAAGTTGCCTGACGATGTTGAGAGACGCCTCCTCTGGTATCATCGGAAACGCCTCATCCATTATCTCGCCCACTGGAACGTTCATGGACTTTATCCCCTCAAGCTTCCTCACGATAGAAGACTCCGAGATGCTTCCAACGGGACTGCCGTTCCTCAGAACCGGAAGCTGCGATATCCCGTGCCTTCTCATCAAGTTTACTGCCTTGCCCAATGTATCTGACACGTCTACACAGATAACGTCTCTCGTGCAAATGTCTTTGGCCAGCAGCTTGGCATCCCTCTCAGCCCTAACCATCTCGAGGGCTTGAAGAATTCGCCTAACAGCCTCATATGAGGGGCTGATCCGACCACACTCGATTTTCGATATCAATGATTGGCTAACGCCAGAAATTTTCGCCAGTTCCCTTTGGGTCAGCCCTAGCCTCCTTCTGAGCTTCGCGAGGGACTCGAGGTCCCAGAGCTTCTCCAAGAACACCCCGCCTATATCAATGATTCTTATTGGAATCTATTATTATAAATGTTTATGAATATCTCATTACTATCAGAAACCGCGAAAATGGCTCGAAGGTCGTCTACTGAGGCGATTCATGGGCACGGATATCTGGATCGTGAAAGGGGGGTATTTAAGGTTCCGATATACCAGACCGCCGTATTCGAGTACCCGGATTCCGTAACAGGAGGGCCTAGGCTCAGCGATCGTGGCCTGGACCTCAAGTACAGTAGAGAGGAGAATCATACCGTTAGGGCTCTTGAAAAGATTCTGGCAAAGCTCGAGAGAGGCGTTGATTGTCTCGCTTTTGGGAGCGGGATGGCCGCGATCGTGGCAACGTATCTTTCAAAGCTCAAGGCCGGATCGAAAGTTCTAGTCCCGCTAGAGTGTTATGGGACCACGCAGGAGTTTGCTCAAAACCTCTCGAAGTTTGGTGTTGAATGCATTCTCGCTAGGTCCGACACGGACGAGTTTCTTGAGAGGCTTGGGGATGGTATTTCGCTCACACTTGTCGAGACCCTCACGAACCCTATGGTGAGGGTTATTGACGTCAAAGAGATCGCCAAGAGATGCGCCGAGCTCGGAGTACCGTTGATCGTTGATAACACTTTCTCTACACCGCTACTCTACAACCCGCTCGATGATGGTGCTTGGGTCACGGTTCACAGCTTGACGAAGTACATCGCAGGTCATAATGATGTTGTTGGCGGTGCGGTAATCATGGGAAGTGAGGAGGATGCGGAGGTTCTTTGGAACTGGAGGAGAAAACTCGGATCGATCATGAGCCCATTCGATGCGTTTCTCACGATACGTGGAGTGGCAACCCTTGAGGCGAGGTTTGAAAAGCAGGCGAGGAGCGCCCTCGAGATAGCAGAGTTCCTTGAAGATCATCCAAAGATCGAGAAGGTATATTATCCAGGGCTCTCGAGCAGCCCGTACAAGAGCATCGCAGACAGAATCTTCAAGCGACGGCTTTATGGAGGGGTTTTAAGCTTCAAGGTGAGGGGAGGCCAAAGGGAGGCGCTCGAGGTTCTCAGGGGCACGGAGCTGATCAAGCCCTCGCCGAGCTTGGGCGGCGTCGAGTCCCTCTTAACCTACCCAATCTGGACCGCGGCCAAGAACATGAGCAGGGAGCAGATGAAGATGCTTGAGATAAGTGAGAACCTTCTCAGATTATCGGTTGGTCTTGAAGATGTTGAGGACTTGAAGGAGGACTTAGGTAAAGCTCTCTCGAGGGTTTAGCTTTCTGTAGACAGTACGACAATAATGTCTGAGTATGATTCTTACCTATCTCTCCACTTTAGGTTAAAGGTTACTTGAGGGATGTCTTGAATGGGTGAAGATGGAGACAATTTTAAGGCACTATTTGAGGGAGGATGTTACAAGAGAAATTTCAAGATTCTGCTCCGGTAGATGGGCCGCGTTAGAATGCCGGTCAGGCGGCGATAGTCGAACTTTCTACAGATATTGGCCTAACGGGAGACCACTCACAATCAAAGAGCCCGCCGATATTAAGAGGTTGATCAACAAGTTCGGAAATAGGGTGATGAGGACAATTTATGGATCGGCGAATATCTATAAGAAGCTGGAGCAGAGGGAAGACGTATCCGCCGAGGATAATATTCTCATGAGCACACCAAGCTGGGATGTTGATGGTTCTCTAGAGGAGGTAGAGTTGATCAAAGAGGCGGCTAAGATACTCATCGAGACTCTCAGAAGCGAGGGCGTCGAAAAGTCCATCTACTTGGTCTGGTCGGGGCGGGGAATCCACGTTCACCTGAATGAAAAGGCAGTGAGTGGCGAGATATGGAGGAGGGGACCGCTGAGGGTCTCTTTTGCGATAGCTGAGTATGTTCTCATGCGCGCAAGAGACGGGCTTGAAAAAGTATGCGAGAGATCTAGATCGCCTGATAGAAGGCTTAAGATTGAGAACCTAATGGATATCCAGAGGGTTTTCACGGCACCCCTAAGCCTTCACCGCGAGCTCGATCTTGTCGCCATAACGATCAAGCCTAACGACCTAGAGAACTTCAAGCTTGACTGGGCCAAGATCGAGAACTTCAGATATTGGAGTGGATGGAATGGATTTGAGGATGGTGAAGGTGATGAGCTGGCGCTAAGAGCTCTTGCCGAGATCAAGAGCGACTCGAGGACGATGGTTGGTGAAGAAGAGGCCGCCCCGCTCGCTCGAGTTGGTCATGTTGGCAGGTTCCAAGTCATGGGCCTTCTCCAGGCAGCAAGATACTATGTGCTGAAGGGCGATCTAGAGCTCGCCAAATCGTTCGGCCTGAATAGAGCGATATTTTATGCTTGGGCGAAGAAGCATGGTGTAACCGCGAGGAGGTTTGGAGGTAGTATGAGGGTTGGTCAGCTTGCCGAGAAGGAGGAAGTTGAAGAAAAAGTAGGAGATGAGGTCGCTTATCGATCTCGGAGTGGATACTTCACGATAGGTGGACAGATTCAGAGGCCCACGGATTTTCATAGAATGATAGCGGCAAGGTTCGGACCGAGCTTCGAGAAGTTCTGGAATGCCGCCATCAAGTACGTTAAAAGTTTCCCGGAGAATGTTCTCAAGAGTCAGCGTGACTTCTACGAGAAGATCTACTTACCCGTTAGAGATTGTCCGGAGAAGATCCTTGAGCAGATAGAGCGTGACCAAAAGAGCTCAAGCCTCAATAAATCTCAAGATCCAACATAACCTCACGACTATCTGATGAGTTCAGTCTTAATAGATGGAGGTCGTATGTCAGGGTATCTCAAAAAGCAATGCGGCGGCTTTTACAACTTATATGAGCATCCATTCTTAAAATTAGCTTTAATTGGCACAATAATGATTTTGTTTTTAGATGCTGAGGTTTGCTAAGAGGATACCGGATAGATGCTCAGGATGCAATACGTGCGAGGAGATAGTGGCATGCCCTGCTGGAAAGCTATTCTCAGAAGATCTGTGCTTCGGTTGCGGCGCATGCCAGTTAGCATGTCCAGGGAATGCTGTTAGGATGCTCAAGAGGACAAAAACAAAGGATGTCGAGATCAAAGTAAATGCTGAAAGATTCTGGGTGCCGGAAAGGATTACCATAAAGGCAGCTTTGGAGTTTATCGGGTATAAGTTCTCAAGCTTTCCAGAGAAGGATAGCATATTTGCTCCATGTTCTGTCGGAGGTTGCTATTCTTGTGCAGTGCTGGTTAATGGCGAACTCATGCCGAGCTGCGTCACGGGTATTAAGGAGGGTATGGAAATATCAACGGAGCTTCCGGAAGACTATGTTCCAAAAAGGATAGTGCACAGTTGGATGGGCCATCCCGTTGGCGGCGTAGGAACGCCTTGGTGGTTAAAAGGTGATAGATACATAGAGGTTGCATGCTTTGCATGCGGATGCAACCTAAGGTGTCCGCAATGCCAAAACTGGACGACGACTTACTGCGGTAAGGATAGAGCTCTATCACCTTTCGAGGCGGCGAGAATAACAACTTACATGAGAAAGGTATACCGAGTGAACAGGATGGCAATATCGGGAGGCGAAAGCACGCTCAATAGAAGATGGCTCCTAAATTACGTTAAAGCATTAAAGGAGTTAAACCAAGATAGCGATGCAAGGATACACATAGACACGAACGCAACGATACTTACTAGGGATTACATAGACGAGCTAGTCGATGCAGGAATGACTGACATAGGACCTGACCTTAAGGGGCTGAAGGTCGAAACTTTCATGAGGATAACGGGCATAGAGAACCGCGAACTCGCCGAGAGGTACCTAAGAACATCTTGGGATGCATTTAGGTACCTAGTAGACAACTACAAAGAAAGATTGTTCATAGGCATCGGCATACCTTACAACAGAGTGCTCATTAGCATGGAGGAGATAATAAGGATCGGCGAGGAGGTTGCGAAGATAGACGATAGCGTACAAGTCTGTGTCCTCGACTACAGGCCAGAGTTTAGGAACGTCAAGATCCCAAGACCTAGCTATACGGAGATGCTGGATGTTTGGAAGGCATTGAAGGGGGTTGGACTCAAGACGGTGATATGCCAAACGTCCCATGGCCACATAGGTCCTTAAAATTTCTAAACCTTTATCTTAAGTATTCTCATGGTGTTCTCCATCGTAATCTCTTCCACCTTCTCCAATGAAATCCCTTTTATCCTGCTCACCACCTCTGCGGATATCCTTACGTTGGATGGAGTGTTCACGGTACCAGGAACAGGAGACAGAGCAGGAGCGTCAGATTCCAGCAAGATGTTCTCTAAAGGCACTTTGTTCACGAGTTTTTGTTTCTGAGTACTCCTAACAACGGAGGGCGGTATGCTGAAGAAATAGCCCTTTTCGAATCCAATCAACGAATGTGACGCCGAACCATCAAATGCGTGCATTATCACATTCTTCGCACCACACTCTACTAACATTTCTAACGCATACTTTCCAGCACTCCTGGAGTGTACTATTAACGGAAGGTCTAGATTCAAGGACAGCTCTATGAATTCTTTAAAGACCTTTCTTTGCAACTCTTTATCAGGTCTGACGTTTACATGAAAGTCAAGACCGACCTCTCCTATGGCGACGATCTTCTTAGCACTCTTCTCTATCAAAGAGATTACATCCTCATAACCATCAAGCTTGTACGGCATTATTCCTAATGACGGAAAGATCGTTTTGTAATCGGACACCTCTAATGCTTTTAAACAATCCTCATACCCAAGCCCAGATGTTACAATTATAGCTACTCCAGACCTCTTAGCGTCCTCTACCACTTTTGCTAGGTTTGCCTTTATGGCCTCATCTGTCAGGTGGCAGTGCACATCGACGAGCATCGCTCTTAACCTAGGTTTACGCTTAAATACGCATCATCATCTTAAAAATTTTGGGCCCGTGGCCTAGAATGGATAGGGCGGCGGCCTCCTAAGCCGTAAGTCGTGGGTTCGAATCCCACCGGGCCCGCTATCATATCACACAAAATCTCCACTTCTATGGAGGCCTGGTGCATCTCGAAGGAAATGTAAAACCAAGAACTTTCATAACTTCATTATATGCCAGTCTTAAATAAAAAGAAGGAGTTTAGCGTGGAGTAAGCGATTTTTCCACATGAGTAACTGTTCTTAGTGCGGCTATCTTCTGCATGTAATGTGATGCTACGAGTATCGCTCCCCACACTGTTAAAGTCACGACGGACATTGTTATGCCTACCGTGAGCATTTCATGGAGCATTACTGGTATCTCAACCGGGTTTACCATAGCCGTCAGGAACGGCGGCCAAGGAACGACCTCACCATGCCAGACGTGTTCGACAGCCAGCAATATCACTCCGCCCCAAAGCAATGCGTTGAGGATCCAGAGTTTAATTTTTCCAGCCAAGTTTCGTGCAGTCTTTTGGACGAGTGATGTTATGATCGCCAGCACCATCGGAACTAGAAAGCACGCCATCTTTACACCCTCTGTAATACTAAATTTAAGAATAGTAACACCTATATAAACGTAACATTAAGCTTAAGCTTATGTGGCTCGTAGTGTTGGCGATGGCGGCTGCCCTCTCGACAGCGATCTGGTACTCCAAAGCTGAAAATGACGTCTATATGTTAAAGCTGTTGAGCCTAATATTCTGGGGCGCGACTATAATGGTCTTCATTGACCACGTCATGGGCTACCTCATGGAGGGTGGAGCATTCCTCGAGATGTCCGTTGAAGCTACTGTTCTCGGCTTCATCCTTCTAATATTTGCGTTGATAGTCTGGGAAATAGTGTTGATAATCAAAGACCCTAAGGGTGTGCTGCGCAAAAGCGGATAATCGACCGCAATATTTTCTTAACATTTTTTATACAAAAGACGACTGGTGAAAGGCTTAAGGAGAAGCTTTTTTAATAAATAAGCGACCGCGGTTGGCCGCGGTGAGGTAGCGGTTAGCCTTCCGGCCTGTGGAGCCGGCTGCCTGGGTTCGAATCCCAGCCGCGGCCCTT
>Ga0105163_1000005_pt1 | contig 188977 bp, 175 predicted proteins | sample JNZ110809AmetaG_FD_81531 | JGI IMG/M metagenome (GOLD analysis project Ga0105163, IMG submission 81531) | Hot spring microbial communities from Jinze hot spring, China to study Microbial Dark Matter (Phase II) - JNZ 110809A | ecosystem: Environmental > Aquatic > Thermal springs > Hot (42-90C)... | reverse complement strand
GTGATAAATGCTGATGTAAATGGAGCATTAAACATACTCAAAAAGGTATCTCCGAATTTCCATAAGGGAATAGGAGTAGGGGCATTGACCAGCCCAGTGCGGTTAAGGTTAGTAAGCTAACATACCGCACAAAGAATCCTCGCATTTTAATGCGGGGAGGAGGTCAAATTCTCGAGGCCAGCAAAACAAACAGGACTCGGGGCTATGCTTTATCCACTTGACAGATACGGACTTGTTCTATCTGGCTTTCTGACGATACCACTTGTGTTCTTAGATCACGATATGTTTGTCTATTCTTTCGGTGTTTCCGCTTTTGTTGGTATCTTGGTGTCGGTCGTATCAAAGTTGAAGATTGGTGGAGTCACTGGGGATGTCTTAGGTGGGAGCTGTCTGATGGGGCAGTTGAGTGTTCTGTTGATTGGATACTTTAAATCCCGATAAGGTGGGAACAAGGCGTTGAATTTCGAAGCAAGATTATCTATTTTTGTCATCGCTGTCGGTTTTGATTTATTCCTGGGTGAATATCCATCACCACTTCACCCAGTCGCGTATATGGGATGGCTGGGAAAACTTTTCGATCAAGTAAGAGAAAATATCGACGGTAAGTTTATGAACTTCCTGTTGGGACTCTCAGCACTCGTAGGCGAAGCTACATTGTGGCTAATTCCTGCTTTGCTTGTGCAATCCGTCGGGAATCGAGCCTTGATGATTGTTCTCTCGGCGCTATTCTTCAAATCAACATTCTCTATCCGCGGATTGTACGAACACGTTGCCAGATGTCTTACAGAAGATATCGAGCAACTTAGGAAAAACGTGTCGGTAATCGTATCTCGCGATACATCAAAACTCGACCTCCAACATCTCTATTCTGCAGCAGTTGAGAGTTTATCGGAGAACATCCACGATAGTTTCGTCGGACCGTTCTTTTACTACTTGCTTTTCGGTCTCCCTGGAGCAGTTGTTTATCGACTTGTGAACACGTACGATGCTCTGTTTGGTTACCGAAATGAGAAGTACGAGTGGTTTGGGAAATTTCCAGCTAGGCTTGATGATATCCTTAACTTTGTACCGTCTCGAATATCCACAATTTTTATCGCGCTCTTCAACCCCGCACGTGCCTTCTGTTATGTCAAAAAGTACGGCCATCTGAAAATTAACGCAACATACCCGATGAGTGCATTTGCCGGTGTGCTTGAAATAGGACTTGAAAAAATTGGATACTATAAATTTGATGGGCCGCTGCCAACTGTTCAGGATTTGAGAAGGGCATTGGCTCTGTTTTGCAAAGTAACAACTCTTATCTTGATATTCTTTATTTTTTTATTTTCACTTATTTCTTGATGGGAGTTAACTTGATAGTCAGTGTAGTCAGTGCGGTCGCGAGGTGGGAGCGTTGCACGGTGGCATTCGTGACGAAACGTTGATTGATTTCTCAATATCCGTGAATCCAATGGTCCCAGATTTTTTAAAGGAGCTGGACAAGAAAGTTCGACGTTACGTTAGAAGGTACAACTATGCAGAGTGGCTTGAACAGGACTTTAGGAAGTTTTTTGGTGATGATGCGGTAATTGTGGCTGGCGCTACCGAGGCATTACACATCCTTGGATGGAGCGTGTTCAAAAACGCAACTACTATCATTCCACAACCGGCATATTCGGAGTACGAAAGGGTTGCAAAATTCGCATCATCCCGGGTTCTGACGCCTTGGATCATCGAAAACGGTTGGATAAATCTTGACACCCTTCGCGCTACTATTTACAAGGAAGCCTTACACGGTGAAAAAATTTTCGTATTACTTGGTAATCCGAACAATCCAACCGGACTCTATAATCCGATTTCACGATTCGTGCAACATATTTCCGAAGAATTTGATAACCAGGTGGAATTCATAATTGATGAGGCGTTCATTGATTTCGTTCCACAGGCTGAGAGGGAAGAACTATCCAAATTCGACATTCCAAACCTTACTTTAATTAGAACGTTCACCAAGATTCTCGGTTTACCCGGAATAAGGGTAGGATACGTTACCGGAAAATTTAGTCAACTAGTCGAACGTTACAGGATGCCCTGGGCAATAGGGGCCGACGGATTCGCGCTGGTGGAGCAAATTATGGAAAACTACGAACAGTTCAAAACTTTTCTAGAGGAGAGTGCCTTATTTTTCGAAATGCAAAGAAAGCTATTCTCCGGTTTTGCTCGTTTTAATTCAAAAACGAATTATTTTCTTCTATTCGTTGGCGATGTCTGTAAGTTTCTTACTTTGGCGCAGACGAAAGGGATGTACTTCAGGCGCACAGACGATTTTGGTTTTCCAGGTTGTGTGCGTGTGGGGTTAAAGGACGAAGCAACGAACTTAAAATTGAAAGAGTTCCTTGAATGGTACTTTTCAAGCTAAAGTCTCTAGATAACAAGTTGAGTTGGGAGGGCTAATATGTAATGGGTTATGTACATGTTTACACCGGAAACGGGAAAGGCAAGACGACAGCCGCGTTGGGACTGGCATTGAGAGCAATCTGCGCTGGGAAAAAAATTTACATCGGACAGTTTATAAAAGGAATGCATTACAGTGAACTCGATGCTGTTAAATACCTTCCAAACTTGGTCATCGAACAGTATGGCCGAGGTTGTTTCATTCGTGGGAAGCCAACTGAGGAGGATATAAAACTTGCACGTAATGGTTTAAAGCGTGCTCGCGAGGTTCTAAACAATCAAACGTTCGATATCGTTATCCTTGACGAAATAAACGTGGCCATTTTTTACAAATTGCTTGATGTTGTCGAGGTATTAGAACTAATTACAAACCGTCCACGCAATGTCGAATTGATTTTAACCGGTCGTTACGCGCCAAAACAAATCGTTGAGATGGCGGACCTAGTGACGGAAATGGTTGAGGTGAAGCATTATTACCGACAAGGTGTACCCGCGAGGAAGGGAATTGAATTTTGATTGTGTGATTAGGCTTGGACTTCGTATTCTAAATCTCCCGTTGGTACGGGAAACTTGAAAATCGGACCATCGTACACGAATGTATGATATTCCCCATGTTCACCACAGATATCGATTTTGAGTTTCTTGACAGCCATGATGAAGTCTTCGTCAACCTCTCGTCCTAAAAGTTCTTCGTATCCTCTTTTTACTCGTATAACTTTGGCTTTGAAACCAAGTTCTATGAACTTGTGTAGAACTTCTTCCCTGTCCATACCCCAAAGTGGTTCAAATACACCAACGTTGTTCAATTCACATACGCGAACCACCCAATCCAAGTGTTCTTGAATATCGATGTCTCCGAAAACTCCTAAGCCATTAGTGAATCTCGAAGAGATTACAGCAGAAAAAACATCCTCGTATTTTTCCCAGCTCGCGCAACCAAAAACCAATCCAACTCCCAGGCTCTCGGCTTGCATTTGAATATGTTCAGGTTTTAGACCGTGCCCGCGCGTTCTATCGCAATTTTCCGAAAACATTGTGAAGATACAATCGACTTTTCCAAACATCTGCACTGCGAAATAATACGCAAGAGCACTATCCTTCCCTCCACTCCAAGATGAGAATATCACAGCCGGATGTTCACGGGTAGTTCTCAAATACACGGCACACCAACCCTCTTATGAATCGAATAAAATATTCTCAATCTTACTAACGTCTAAGTGGCCTTCCAAAACCTGTGCAATCTTATCGAAAATTCCATCTTCAACGTCGTCAATTTGATCCGGATTTCCCGAGAGACTATCCTCTGGTGGTAGCTTTGTCTCAAAATACGGCACCACACCAAGAACGGGTAAACCAGATTGTTCTTCCAAAATGCGTACCCCTTCGCTGAACAACGAAACATCCCCCTTAAATTTGTTCACAACTAACCCCTTAACTAATCGCTTCTCATCTTTGCTCATCAACCAATAGGTTCCCAACAACTGCGCGAATATGCCCCCACGTTCTATGTCACCAACGATGAACGTCGGAGCACGAGTGTACTTCGCGACCTGCATATTGACTATGTCACCGTCTTTCAAATTCAGCTCTACCGGACTTCCCGCCCCCTCAAGGATTACGATTTCGTAATTCTCTAGGAGCTGGTCTAAGGCCCTCTTCACAACTTCCCACAGCTCTTGTTTCATAGATTTGTATGAAATAAGCGAGGCAACACAACGCGGTTTTCCAAGAACATAAACCTCAGAGCGCATATTGCCCAAGGGCTTTAATATGATCGGATTCATCATCGGAGACGGTCTTTGGCGAGCTGCCAAAGCTTGTAAGTATTGGGCAGTACTTATGAACGTACCGGATTCACATGAGACCAGAAAAGTAGACATATTTTGTGCTTTGAAAGGAGCTACTTTGTAGCCACGATTTGAAAAGATTCTACACAAACCGGCTACCAGGGTGCTTTTTCCAACTGAAGACATCGAACCAACAATCATCAATGCCTTCGCCACGATTTCACTTCCAGGAAACAGCTTAACTTGTTTTTGAAGTGTCAGACTTGTCGTGGTCACGTTGGTCAAAGAATTGACGCTGGTCAAACGAAACTGAATCCCAAAGCATTTTAATTTCACCACTGTGCTTTACGAAGATGGACAAGATGCGAGGATTGAAGTGTGTAAAACTTGTTCGTTCGTCCTTTCCAAGTAAAACTACCATGGCCTCCTCGTGCGAGAGTTCTTTCTTGTACGACCTGCGCGAACGGAGCGCATCGTACACATCAACTACAGCCACAATCTGAGCTTCGATGGGAATCTCGTCACCCTTTAATCCAAATGGATACCCGCTACCGTCAAACTTTTCGTGGTGGTAGAGTGCTATGTTCTTTGCTACTTCAAAAGACGGGTCATCACCTATGATTTGCGCACCGTAAAGAGTGTGTTTCTTGACCTCTTCAAATTCCTCCGGAGTTAATCTCCCGGGTTTGTTTAAAATGTGTTTCGGAACCAGAAGTTTACCTATATCATGGAGCGGTGCGAAAGTCTTAATCAACTCGACCATTCTATCGTCCAAACCCAGTTTGTGAGCAATGAACGCGGAAAGTACACCAACTCTCTCTATGTGATTACCAGTTTGTTCATCGTACGCCTCCGCTATCACTGAGAGCCTCTTTGCAAAATTTATGTAAGCTTCATGGAATCTTTTGTAAGCAAAGTGAACTTCGCTATAAACAGCTTGCAACTGCTGTTTTGTTGCAATGTTCTCCTGGAGTGCTTCAACATAACTTCGAACGAAATAACGAAGATCTTCGCTGAAGCGCACTATTTCCCAAACCTTACACTCCACATCCATATCAGTCTCGTGAAAATCCGACCTGATCACCTTTCTAAAAACCTCAGTTAGTTTTTGAAAAGGACCTATTAGATCTCTTAAGAGAACCGAATTTCGGGAAAACAAGTAGAACTTAACGAGAGCACTTTCAAAAAAGATCAAAGGTACTCCTAAACAAACAAAATACCAGTGACCAAGCTTTGAAACGTGAAATCCAAAGGAAATGTTCAAAACAAGCAGGATTAAAACCAGCAAGGTGGTCCTGCGAGCCAGGCTTTTTAGTATCTCTTCTATCGTTGACACCTTTACGAGCCTATTCAACAACTTGTCTCTTTCCATTTCACGAAGAACCTCCATTATCATAACGAACTCTTCCAAAACGGATTATATCACCTCCCCCAACTCTTAGTTTACGAAGCTATTATGGATAACTTAAGGTTTCTAAATCAGCTCTTTAAATCCCTCTCCGTAGACATTCCTTGCTTCGTTAACAATGAAGAATGCATGTGGGTCAATCCGCTTGATGTTCGAAATAAGTTCGTGTAATTCCCTTCTTTTTAGTGCCACAAGGAGCATACGACGTTTCTGACCCGTGTAACCTCCAATCACGTCCAGAATTGTAACACCCCTTTCAAGCTCATTTAAAACGAAGTCTTTTATCTCCTCGTACTTGTTAGAGATTATCCATACGTTGACGGACAGTTCCAAACCTTTCAGAACAAAGTCGATCATCGTTCCGTTTAGAACGATGGAGAGCACCGAGTACATCCCGGTGTTCAAATCGTAAGCCAGACCAGCCATCACACCAATGGAGATGTCTAAGAAGAGTATCGACATTCCCATCGGTGCCCCAAAAAACTTGTTAAATATCTTTGCAAGAATATCCGTACCACCCGTGGAAGCGTTCTGCGAAAAAGCGATTGCCATTCCAACTGCTGTCAGAAGGTTTCCAAAGAAGACAGCCACGATCGTGTCGCCAGTGTACTTGAAGATGGGAAAGATTCTATCGAATAAGTCGATCAAGAAGTTCAAGAGAAACGTGCAATATATCGTTTTGAAACTGAAATCGAATCCAACTAGTACGAACGCGATGAGAAAAAGCGTGATGTTGATAACGTACATCCATACACCGACCGACAGACTAACAAATCGGTTCAAAACAATAGCAAGACCGGACGCACCTCCCGCTGCGATATTGTTTGGTATCAGGAAAATAACAAGACCAAGAGCTGTTAAAAATACTCCAAAGGACGCGAGAAGGTATTCTTGGACTATCAGATTACCATCCTTTCTAACTCCCACGGTAATCTCACCACCTTGACTCCCATTTGTATCATTGCGCGTTCTTTGTACCAAACCTTTCCCTTTTCACCCTCGACAATAGCACCAGCGTGTCCCATTCTCTTTCCTTCCGGCGCGTGTCTTCCAGCGAAGAAGGCGTATATGTTTTCTGGTCGAAAACCGATCTTCAACGCATGTTCTACGCCACGAACTTCGTCCTCACCACCAATCTCTCCGATAATCAACACTTTTTCGAATCCGTGCTCTTTAACTATTTCAAACGCCTCAGCAACGTTAGTTCCAACGATGGGATCTCCTCCAAGTCCAAGGCATAACCCCAACCCTGGTCCTTCACTAAGTATCTTGGCCATTTCGTACATAAGCGTACCGCTCCTGGAAATTATGGCAAATTCCCCGGGTTTGAAATACTTCTCCGGCATGATACCAATTTTCAGCCGCTCTTGTGGATAGATCACCCCCGGACAGTTTGGACCAATCAAAACCTTTCGTTCGCGTCTTACAGCTCTAACCATCTCGAGCGTATCATGGATTGGAACATGTTCGGTGATTATTACGAATTTTTCAACACCAGCAAGTAGCGCATCTTCAAACGCTTCAAAAATGTGTTGTGAAGGTACGAAGAAGATTGCCGTGCTGACCTCTCCATGCTGCTCAACGAAGTTCCTCAGCGAATTGTAAACCGGCACACCATGAACTTCCCTTACGCTAACGTTCTTACTCACACCACAGACAATATTGGTTCCGTATTCGAGCATGCGCTTTGTATGAAAACTACCGTACCGACCAGTAATACCGTAAACGCATACTTTATCTTGTCTGGAGAACACGGTTCTCACCGACCTTTCCACTTCTCCAGTTCAGAAGTTCTTCCACGAGGTGTTTCATATCCGATGTACAGCTGATACCATTTTCAAGAAGGTATTCTCTGGCTTCGTCTTCGTGCGTACCCGACAGTCTCACAAAAAGTCGAATCTGTGGATTGGATTTTGAAAATTCAACAATACCCTTGGCAACTTCCAACGTATCGGTTATTCCACCGAAAATGTTTAAAACAACAACATTTGAAAAACTACACACGGTATTCAGTGCTTTCAGTAGTTCCTCCCTACTGGCACCGCCACCAATATCATAGAAATTCGCTGGCTCAAAGCCGAGTTCTTTTAAGACATCTATCGTTGCCATAACAATTCCAGCACCACACCCGATAACACCAACATCGCCGTCAAGTCTAACGAAGTGTTCTTCGCTGCTTTTTTTAACCCAGCTTTGTCGGAACAAAGCGTTATCGTCAACATGGAAAACCGCATCGAGTACGTAAAGAACTCCGTTTGAGACTCCTATGGGATTGATTTCAAGTAAGGTTAAGTCGTATTCCAAGAACACTTCGAGGAGGGTTTTGGCAATTGGCTGGACAATTTTTGGAAGATCGGTAATTTCCGTTGTTTTGATGACCTTCTCCGGTTCCCTGGTGGAAACTTCTTCAATATCCACCCCTCCGGATTTCGAAAAGATGAACAAGATATCACGTAGGGTTCTATCTACCGATAATGAAATGTACCACTCTTCATCGTGTTCAATCAGTTCCTCAACAAGCACACCTTCGGGAATCTCACCTTTTATGGACTTTGCGAGTAAGTGCTCAACTCCCTCTCTGGCTTCCTCGAGTGTGTGGGCAAAAAGCACGCCGCCTGCCTTCATTCTTCCTCCAACCAGTACCTGTGATTTGAGTACCAGCGGAAAACCGAGCCTGAGTAATCCTTCTTCTGTTTCTTCGCTGTAGCTCGTTACAAAAATAGACTTTGGAACCCTCAAACCATGTTTGCTCAAGATCCTTTTTGCTACGTACTCTTGTACCTTCATGCTGTCTCCCCCTTCAAAAACAAAATTTCCCCAAAAATCGATGGTTTTTGGGAAAACCATCCCGCAAAGGCAGGTCTCCCGACTCGTGGATCATCCTACTCCCCGCGCCTTCCCAGCCTCTTGGCCAGTGGCTTCCTGCGGGTTTCGTCCCCACTCACGGTGGCCCGACCGTCCCGGATTTTCACCGGAGTTCCCTTTTAAGCTCGTCGCACCTTTGCGGTTGGGGATATTCACTTTTTCCAATTTCTAATTTGCGCTCTCACCTTTCACATTTTAGCATTCGCTCAAAACTTTTCAAAGAAACTTTCCCAGGAAAACTGGGAACGCGCCGGTTCTGTTCCAGGTTAGCTTCGTAAAACTGTTAGTTTCGTCAGTATGCACAGGTATGCTCAAGTGTCAAACTTCGAAACTTCGAGTGAAAAGTCGACGTACGAAATCTCACTCGTAAGTCTGCCCACGGAGATTATGTCAAAATACTCGCAAGCGTACTTTTCTATGTTACTTGGATCAACACCTCCGGAATATTCAACAACGATATTCGAAAAGCTGCCCTTGAGTTTGGCCGCCAGTTCACAAGCACGTTCCACCGGCATGTTATCGAGCATCAATATATCAACTCCCGCATTCGCGGCTTCCAAGGCTGTTTGCTCATCCTCAACCTCAACTTCTATCTTTTTACTGAAACTAACCGCTTCCCTCACTTTGCACACAGCTTCGGATACAGACCCGTAGAGCGCGATGTGGTTATCCTTGATCATGACCATGTCCGAAAGGTTCAAACGGTGAGTATCCCCTCCGCCATGGATGACAGCTATTTTTTGTAATGCAGCGGTAAAAGGTATCGTCTTCCTGGTTGCAGCGATTTTAGTGTGAACTCCCTTTGCCCTAATCCTTTCAACGAGTGTTTTTGTCTTCGTCGCTATTGAACTCATGTAAGACAGAACGTTCAGAATAGTTCGCTCGCAAACGAGTACGCTGTACGCATCACCTTTTAGTGTTGCAATAACTCCTTTTTCCACGCGTTCACCATCGCGATGGAAAAATTCGATTTTTATATTAAACCTCTCCAATACCTTCGAGACAATTTCAACCCCGGATAAAACGGCCCACTCCGACTTCAGAAGTATATTCCCACAAGCAACCGTTCCCCTCAACGGATAGGAGGCAAAATCGATGAAGTGTTCATCGTCTCTTATCAGTTCCACGATTTTTTCAACAATTCTTTCGAACAATTTAAGCCACCTCTACAGCGTCGAAATGTCATTTTTTGCTTTCCTGCGTTGAAACCGTGAGTTTGAGCATATCTTCGACGAGTTTTCTAATCTTTTCCGCAAGTCTTTCGTCAAGCTTGACCTCCGGCGCATCGTTTAACACTGCACGGTAGGTGTTTCTGAGGTTGTTCTTTTTCATATTGTAACACACCATAGAATCAATGGTCACAAAAGTTCTGTCCGGATAAAGTCTTCGCAGTTTCTCCACCATACCAACTTCCGTTACTACTATGAAAATCTTCGAACTCGAAGCCATCGGATACTTTTCCATTTGTGCTGTGCTTCCAACAAAGTGCGCAAGTCGTCGGACTTGCTCTGGGACCTCGGGATGTACCATAACCTCGGCGTCGTGGTACTTTTCAAGTTTCCTGAGAACTTGTTCCGCAGTAACGAAGTTATGCACGTGACAATAACCGAACTCTCCCGGAATTGGAATCACGCACTTTCCGGTTTTCTCCGCAACGTAACTTGCAAGGTTTTTGTCCGGTCCAAATAAAATCGTGTCGCTTGGCACATTTCGTACTACGTCAACCGCGTTTGCTGATGTGCATAGGTAATCAGCCAAGAACTTCGTTTTTGCCGTACTGTTGACGTAAACGACAAAGGGTGCATCGTATTTTTCCTTTGCCTTTGCAATCTCATCCTCAGTTAGACTGTTGGCCATGGGACAGGTAGCGCACAGAACCGGAACAACGACCTTCTTCTCCGGATTAAGCGCTTTCACCATCTCAGCCATAAAGTCAACCCCAAGGAACAGGATTTTTTCTGCATCCGTTTCTGCAGCCTGTCGTGCTAGTTGGAGGGAGTCACCAACAAAGTCTGCTATCCGCTGCAATTCGGGAATCTGGTAGTTGTGCGCCATAATTAAGTATCCTTTCTCTTTCGCTAACTGTCGTAACATTTCCGGTTCTACGATGTACGGTACCCTTTTAGCTTTCACGGTCTATCCCTCCCAGTATCGTTCATCCGACGATGAATTTTTCGATCCTCTTCTTCAACGCTGCCACCAGTGAAAGTGGGGCTAAGTAACTGGTCTTAGGATTCGGTGAAGGTTTATTTTGAAGCACGAGTTTGTAATTCCCAACCGGTGAACTTATCTCCAACTCATGGATGTTCTGAGATATCGATGGATCAACCAGTACTTCAACTCTTACCTTGTTGAAATCTTTTGCAGCAAGCGCAAGGGTAACGGCAACGTTGATATTTTGCGGAAAGTTACGTATCGCCTCGTAGACACTTCCAGAAAACAGAACGCATGGTTCTGAAATCGAATTTGAATCCATACCGAACGCTGTGGGCGGCTTTCTCGTTCTCAACTTTACACTCTCCAAATAACCTTCCAACGCACAGATAATGTCAATGCCACCAACTGCACCGGACGGTACAAAAACTCTGGATGGGGAATGTTTCAATGCTTCAGCGAACTTGCGTGTGAACTCTTCATCAGCAAATGCTCCAGAACTTATAACGTAAAAATCCTTCCCGCTTTTTAGCACATCAATACCATAAGTTTTCACCGCCTCAACACTCGCTGCTTCAACAACAACATCCGCTTCCACAGGCACGTGAAAGCTATTGCCGATGAATTGACATGGTATTTGCTTCTCTTCCAAATCGTAATACCAACAACGCTCGATACGATTACCGAGTTTTTCAAGAACAATCCTCGTGATGTTTCCTCCACCAATGAAGAAAACCTTCATAACACTATCCACCTTCTTAGGCATTGTGAAAAATCTCTCAATAACTCACCGATTCTATTTTACATCTATAGTCTTCATCTGTCAATTTTTGTAAATTGAATCCAACGATGATTTTCATTTTCTTTATTACATCCTCGGGATCTGTACCAAAGACCCTTATCATGGCCTCCTTACCAAACCATCCCTCATCGTAGATTACATCAGGAATTTCACCAAATATCTCGTAAGCGGTTCTTATCATCCATTGCATAGATTGTCCATCAACTTTTGAAACTTCCGGAGGTTCTTTCGACCGTTCGTATTTGAAGACTTTTAAACCGGCACGAATGGCATTCTCCACGTAACTTTTCTCGTATCTCACGTTCGAAACGCACCGGATGTGTGGAGAAAATTCCTTTGCTGTGATTGCCATCCGTGCGGTGTGAGATTTATCTTTGAACGAGGGACCAGATACGAAAACAGGCTTTCCCTCTTTTAGTCTGATTCTTCCAGGAAATTTTGCGACTTCTTCCTCACTTTTGGACCAGGGAAGCGCAAAAGAAACGTTTTGTCCAACCTCGGGAACCGTGTGTACTCCTATTCTCTCAAGTTCCGGCATGATTTCTTCGAGCTTTCTGATGGCTTCTATCGCAAACCATTCACGTGCAAGTTTCTCCGTCTGGACTTGAGCGATCTCCGAAAGTTCAAGGATTTTCTTTATGACCTCCATCGCCGCCTTGAGAGCTTCCTCTGGTTTGTAACCTATTGAAAGGAACCCGGTAAATAAACTTGAGAACGCACATCCGGTACCGTGGAACTTCGTACCGTGCGCCCCGAAAACCCTAGGAATGGAGAATTCCAAATCCTTGTACAGCACCTTGATATTCTTGCCCTCTCTGTGTCCGCACGTGACAACACACTTTTCATTCGGACGCAGACCGAGTTTTTCAGCTTCCTCGTTGTTAAGTACGACGAAATCCGCGTATTTAACGTTTTTGAGCACCTCAGCTTCCGATTCAAAAAAGTGACCCGAGCTTGAACTCAGTATTACGTTCCACACAATCACCGCGTCAGGATATTTTTCTCTAACTAACCGAACAAACTCCGGTGTGATAAGTCCTATTTTTATGAACTTTGGACGCTCTAAAACACTCAACTCCCTGTCAATCTCCTCCCAACGCCTGAACGTTACAGAAAAGACGCGCTGGGTATTCTGAACCGTGTAGGTGGTGACTACTCCACTTGCCGTTATTCCCAACAACGCCAAAGATTTTATATCTTGCAAAATTCCAGCACCGGCCGAAGGATCAAACCCAGCCAACACCATCACCATGCCACTCACCTCCCCTGTAGGGCTTGATTCACAAACTTTCAAAGAACTCAAACAAGTGTTCCAAACCTTCTGAACAATCTGGTCCCGCTTCCAACGTGATGTCACAGTTTAATTCTTTGACAACGTCCAGAACTTGGAAAAAAACTTTCGAATCTCCCCATGGTGCATGATGACAACGTTTGTAGGTTTCGGTGTCAGCGTAGTACAAATGTACCTCCGAAATGTACTGCTCACATTTGAGAATGAAATCGACAGGTCGTACTCCGTAGATTTCATGGTCAAGCAGCAGGTGTCCAACATCGATACAAAGTGTTGTACCAGTTTCTCTCGCGATCCAAATGTAATCTTCCGGTTTGTGAAAATCGTCATTTCCATATACGTTCTCAAGTCTGACTTCAATCATCTCGTTTAACGTACCGATATGATCCAAGACTTCTGATAGAACTTCTCCGTAATCCTTCCAACACTCTTTCTGGTGCGCGTTCGGAAAGTGGATTACCATATACTCTGCCCCGATTTTCTTCGAGAGATTCGCGCAGAGTTCATTCTTTTCAAAAGTATCTTTCCTAAAGTCCTTGTTCAACGATGTGGGATGCGGGTGCACTGCTGCGTACCTGTAGATGAACGGGCAGTGAACACCGAAACTTGCGTTTCTAGATTTTAGAAAAGTTAGAACTTTCTCAAGATGTTCCGGCTTGAAAAACGTCAGCTCGTAGAACTCAGAACTCGGTAGTGTTTGTAAGCGCTCCACATCTGCTCTTATCAAACTAGTGGACACTATCTTTCTTCGCTTTTTCTTTGCTTCCAAACTCATTTTGACACCTCTTGAGCGATTCTAATTGCACAGAACGGTCCACACATGGAGCAACCTTTCTCTTCGTACGGCCGCTCGTTAAACTTTTTCCGCGCTCTCTCCGGTGAGATGGCGAGTTGGAACATTCGTTCCCAATCAAACTTTGCACGTGCAACGGCCATTTCGCGCTCCAATTTGAGTGCTTTTGGGTTGCCACGGGCAACGTCTGCAATTGTTGCAGCAATTTTTGCTGCAATAACACCTTCGCGAACATCCTCAACTGTTGGGAGCGATACGTGCTCAGCTGGAGTGACGTAGCACAGAAAGTCGCAACCAAAGTACCCTGCCAACGCACCACCAACAGCGGAGACGATGTGGTCGTACCCAACACCCCTGTCGGTTGGAAGCGGACCGAGTAGGAATATCGGTGCACCGTTACCAATCTTCTTCATTAACCTCACGTTCATCTCAATCTCGTTAAGTGGAACATGTCCGGGACCTTCGAGCATCACTTGAACACCCTTCTTGTGGGCACGTTCAACAAGCTCTCTCATTTCAAAAAGCTCATCAAGTTGCTGAGGATCGGTCGCATCAACGAGTGCTCCCGGTCGCATCCCGTCCCCAAGACTTAAAGTGACATCGTATTCTCTCGCTATCTCGAGAATTTCATCGAAGTGTTCATAAAATGGGTTTTCCTTATCATTCTTGATCATCCAACCGGTAATTATCGCACCACCACGGCTGACAATTTTCAGCACGCGCTTTGAGTTTTTAATCTTTTCAAGTACACGTTTAGTTATCCCAACATGGATTGTCATAAAGTCGATTCCATCTTCCGCGTGTTCTTTGAACATCTCGATAAAGTCTTTTTCCGAGAAGTCAACCACGTTTTTCTTTTCCGTGTACGCTTTTACAGCAGAATCGTAGATGGGAACTGAGCCAACCGGAACCGGGCTATTTTGAACAATTAGTCGCCTCATCTCTCGGAGTGGTCCCCACGTGGAGAGTACCATCACCGTGTCGGTTCCAGCTTCGAGAGCTGCGTTCAATTTCTCCAATTCTTCTTCGAGGGACGAATATCCCATCGAGGTTCCGATGTTAGCATTCACTTTAACGGAAAATCCCTCTCCGATAATTACCGGGCGTTCGACGTTATGTAGTTTGTTTTTCGGTAACACAGCACGACCAGTTGCAAGCTTTTCAAGCAGGAACCTTTCATCAACCCCCTCTTGAAGCATGACTTTTCTCATTTCCTCGGAAATCCGTCCTATTTTTGCAAGCTCCATCTGCGTCATACTCTCGCCCTCTCGGTTCTGTCGTCTTTGTAGGAAGTTTCGGAAATGAGCTTTTCGTGGATAAGGTTTGCAGCTTTCAAGCCGGAGAGTACCATACCACCAAATATAGGACCCATCCGCGGACCACCGCCAACACTAACCGCCGCCATTCCTACGACGTACAAACCGGGATAAACCTCTTTCGTGTGCTCAACAACGAATCGTTCACCGTTTTCTGCATCCATCAAGAATTCATTTCCTGGCTCCCCGGCAATCTTCACTCCACTTTCAGTTTTGAAGTTCTCAATCTTGAGTACACCCCTCCGAACGAGAAATCTTACCAGGTTGGCTGGATGCCCTGTTGCGTCAACAACGTACTTTGAAACGATTGTTATGGGATCGACGTGTAACCTTTCGCGAACCGTTGGTGTCCAGTTGATGACAACGCCCGAGACCTTACCATCGTACATCACGAGGTCTTCCACGTAAACGTTGTTAAAAAGTAGCGCACCACTTTTCGTGGCGTGGTACAAAAGTGCTGAAGCGAAATGCACCGAATCGATTATTATCAAATTTTCAACCTTTTTGTACCTTACATCCAGTTCCTTTAAGTATTCCTCTAATTCGGACTCAACGACCAGTTCATTGAACATCATTCCACCGCCCCAAATACCTCCACCAGGCTCGTTTTTTGCCTCAAAGAGAGCAACTTTCCATCCTTTCTTTGCAAGCACAATCGACAACGCAAGTGCACTCGGACCAGCCCCAGCTACGGCAACATCTAGAACTAACGCTTCATCCAGTTTTTTGAAGAAGCTTTCAACTATCAAACGGGAAATGAGAGTGTCCTTCCTCAACATCCTTCCACCTCCGACTATTCAAAAATAAATCCCTCCGCTTTCGCGGAGGGATTCTACGAGTTTACTTATTTTCTACCCTGGGTGTCCATATGTTTTTTATCACGCCGACCCGAATCCCTCCGCCGGTATTACCCGGATCAGGTTCAAAGGGTCGAGGGATTGCCTCCCTCCTCTCAGCCCCGCACAATAGGAGCTCCCCTTCGGGTCGATGTATTCACTTTACAATAAAATTATACTTTATCCATCTTAAAAGTCAATCCCAGAGGTTTAAGTACTCTGTCAAGGACACCGTGAAGATAAGAAATAACTATGCCGTAATTTGTCATTGGTATGCCAAGACGCTTGAACATTCGAACGCGTCGCATAATTTGGGTTCTTGTACTTACACACCCTCCACAATGGATGACCAACTTCGCGTCGGCCACCTCTTCGTACTCGGGCATTTCCACACCAGCCCAGACTTTGAAGTTCAGGTTCACACCTGTGTGTTTCGTTAGCCAATTTGGAATTTTAACACGTCCGATATCTTCAGAAAGTGGCCTGTGTGTGCACCCCTCCATGATTAGTACCGTATCACCATTCCTAAGTTCCTCTATTGTTGTTACGCTTTCCACAAAGTAATCGATATCACCACGATAACGTGCCTCCAGAATGGAGAACGTTGTTAAGTACACGTCCTCTGGAACCTGTGGAGCAACTTTCATAATCGCTTGCGAATCGGTGACAACGAGTACCGGTTTCACATTGAGTTTTGAGATTGCTTCCCAAACTTGATGTTCCTTGACAACGTACGCAAAGGCCTGCCTGTCAATTACTTCACGTATTGCGTGAACCTGTGGCATTATGAGACGACCTTTCGGTGCCCCAGAATCTATAGGAACCACGAGAATGACCGTGTCACCAAAACTCACGAAATCCGGAATGAACGGAATTTCGACATCCTCAGGCAATATACGACTTAGCAACTCCGGAATCTTTTCAAAACCTTCCCTTCTAACAGAACTCACAATAGCTACTTCCACTCCAAACTCAGAGCGGTAACGCTCAGCAAGGTGAAAAGCCCGAGTTCCGAGAGTGTCTGCCTTATTTACAGCTACAATATACGGAATTTCAAGCTTTCTGAAAAGCTCATCGATACGCCTTTCGTAGTCACCGGGTTCATCATCCACCACAAGAATTCCTGCGTCAGATTTATAGAAGGATTTTATCGCTTTCCGTATACGCTTTTCTCCAAGTTCTCCCACATCGTCAAGTCCGGGGGTATCGATGAGAGTAACTGGTCCCAATGGGTGAAGTTCCATTGCTTTGTGAACTGGATCCGTCGTAGTCCCAGGAGTATCGCTGACGATGGAGATATCCTGCCCAATGAGTGCGTTCATGAACGAAGATTTTCCCACGTTCCTTCGACCTACAATCGAAATGAATTTTCTAAACCCACTCGTAGGGAGCATCTTCCCACTCCTTGTCAAGCTTCGAGTTTAGAAATTCACAAAGAAAAACTTTTCATCCGGAACTTTTGGAAGTCCTTCCGGGTAAAGCTCATTAAGCTTCTTCAAGTAATGAAGAACCTCGTCTTTGCAATCCTTTACGGAAAGATAGTTGTACTGGCTTCTTTGCAGGGAGGTCTTCAACACCGAAGCCGGTATACCGAGCTGTTTACTCGTAATTTCAACAGCCTTGTCAAGATTTTGGTACGACCAGTTCAGCGATTTTACAAAAGATTTTTCAAAGAGTCGAACCGTTCCAGAATAATCGGCTAGCTTTCCTGTAACGAATAACCCCGTAATCGGTATGCCATACTTGGTGCCGCTCATCCTGTTCCATTCCTCTTGAAGGTCTAGGATTATCTTTCCTTTCGAGAGCATCATTGTAACAAAGGGTTCTGGAACAGCCGCAAGCTTTATCTTGCCGGAGTTGAAAAGTGAGACAATTTCCTGAGGTTGCGCGTAAGCGAAACGTACAGCTTTGTCTGGTTCAAGTCCATTCTTCACCAACAAGAATCTGAGTACCACGTCGGCCGTTTGACCACGCGCGTGCGCTGTGTAGATCTGCTCTCCATTGAAGCTCTGGTATCCTTTAAACTCGAAATCCGGTTGAGCGACAACATAAAAAAGTCGCCAGCTGTAGACACCAACTAATCTCACATCAACACCTTTGGTGTAAAGATTAGCACCGAATGTCACCGGTAATGCGGCGAAATTCACCTTTTTTGAAACGATGTAAGCAGTAGCTTCGTCAAGAGTTCTCCAAAGCTTTATATCCAACGCCATCTCGGTTTTGACTTCACTAGACAAAAGTCCTGCTATTGGAAAGAGCGTTGGACCAAATGGGTTGATAAACACCACAGCATGCATCAAAACCGCAAGTAATATAACAGTCAAAACGAGTAACCTTTTCATACCCAGCCACCTCCACATATCCGTTTATTCCTCTGAAACCTGTCCGGAGTACGTTTTGCAGATTACAGAAGGTTTGTGATATCAGCCAGTATAAGCCGCTCTAATTTTGTAAAGCGCGGTTCGAAGATATCTTTTGGAACGTTTGTTACATCGTATTCCTTACAAACTACGCACGGCTTGTCAGTAAGCAGAATAATCCTGTCGGCAAGGAGCATGGCTTCCCTGATATCGTGGGTAACAAGGACCATCGAAAAGCCTATCTCTTCACGGCGTTTGTTGACGTCTTGGATTATCGAAAGCTTCGTTTGAAGGTCCAAAGAAGAGAATGGTTCATCCATCAGTATCAAGTCAGGTTCCACCAAGAAAGCACGTGCCAGGTTAACTCGTTGTCGCATGCCACCACTCAATTTTGAGGGTTTGTATTCTTCAAAACCTCTGAGTCTGAGTACGTTCAAAACCTCTCTGATTTTTTCATCATTCTCAACGACGAACCAAAGATTTTCCCTCACCGTCTTCCACGGAATTAACCTTGGCTCCTGGAAAACGTACGCAAGCTTCGAAAAATTACGTTCCACGTACCCCATTGTTTCATGCTCAAGATTAGCCACTATCCTTAAAATGGTCGTTTTTCCACAACCGGATGGACCAAGCAAAGCTATCGACTCGCCTTCAAAGACCTCAAAAGAAACACTTCTGAGAACCTCCAGTTTTCCGAAGTTTTTCGAAAGGTTTGTGACCTTGAGCTTCATACAACCTCCCAGTCCTTCAACAAAGTTCGAGTGTACTTGTTGACAACGTTTTCCACAATCAAGCCCATAACCACAGTCACAGCTGTATACGCATAAACCTTGTCAACGGCGACAGATTGTCGCGCCCAGGCGATCATAACTCCTATTCCACGGTCACCACACATGTACTCGGCAACAACGACAACTTTCCACACGTTTCCCACAACAACTTGCAAAGCGGCAACCATTTGTGGTAACACGGATCCAAGATAAACATCCCGAATTATCTTTCGCTTTGGGACTCTGTAAATCGTTGCCATTTCCTTGAGTTTCACATCGGTGGACCTAATCCCGACCGCAGTCGTAAGAAGTACGTGCGGGAACAAAGAAAGTACGCTCACCACAACAGGTCCAAGCCAGCCAATCCCGAAAGCAAACATCACAAGCGCCAACCAGGTGATGATAGGCACCGCTTGAATCACTAACGTAGCGGGTCGGAAAAGTTGATAGAGCTTGTCATTTAAACCGATGGCAAAACCAAGAGCCACGCCTGTGACAAGCGTTGCGGTGAGCACCACCGATATCTTAGTTATTGTACTAAGAATAGCTTGGTACGTTCTTGGGTCTTTCAACAACACCGCAAGCGTATTGAAGACCTTTATGGGGCTTGGAAGTATCAACTCCGATCCAACCAGTAGCGAAACAATCAACCAAAGACCTAATAACAGGAAAATTCCAGCAAGATAATTTTTTCTCATGATACACGTCCTTTCATGCCCACCTCACAATGGAGTCGAACACAAGTTTTATTGCCAAATATTTGAAGTATATGGTATAATAGTTCTGCAGATGTATGAACTTTGTCCACTTTTTTCACAAGACTAACTCAAAACTCGGGTTGATGATTTGTTGGAGAGGGGGAAGATTCATGCGTGATATCACGGTACGCACGGTTATGGCTATTTTGGTTGACAAAAGAGAACAAACCGCTGTCGAAGTCCAAAAACTGTTGACCGAATACGGTTGCTACATCAAAACTAGGCTCGGATTACACGAGGGGGCCGGGCAGTACTGTTCTCCAGTTGGTCTCATCATTCTCGAACTGGTCGATGACGAAACCAAACACGAGGAACTCTGTCAAAAACTAAACCAAATCGACGGAGTTAAGGCCAAGTATATGCGTCTTGAACTTGATTCGTAAATCTGAACTGCGATTTAAAAACCACCTGGGGTCCACCGGTTGGCGGTGGACTCCTTTATAATTTCAAAGATGTTAGGTCTCGCCGTCTCCTACCACCAGGCCCTTTACCCACGCGTAATCCAGCCGCTTTGATGGTCTTTAACGCCTTTTCAACAGCTTCAACATCGGTTTCGTAAAAACTGGACTTTCCAGGGTATATTTCGTACTTATCACGATAAATATTCGGTGTTAGATTTGGCATTATAACATTCGCACCACACTTGAGCGCAAGCAACCTTCCATTTTTGTCTATTGATCCGAGTGCAGTGGTAGCCGGAATGTTTGCATCAGGCAAGATAATTCTTGTAAGTGCTACCATTTTCAACGTGGTTCTCACATCTCCGCCTTTTGATTGTGCAAGTGGAGTGCCAGGGTGAGGGATAAACGGACCTATCCCGATCATATCTGCATCCAGCTCCTTAAAAAACACCAGATCGAGCGCAAGGTCATACGGAGTCTGCCCTGGTAATCCCACCATGCACCCTGTTCCAGTTTCGTAACCAAGCCGCTTAAGTTCAAACAGGTGTGCTTTCCTAATCTCTAAACTATCACCGGGATGTAAACGAGCGTAAAGTTCTGGGGAGGCTGTCTCATGTTTGAGCAAGTAACGATCCGCACCAGCCTCTTTCCAAACTCGGTACTCTTCAAATGACCGCTCTCCTAAACTTAGCGTTATTGCAAGCCCGAGTGATTTTATACGATCGATAGCCTCACTTACAGTTGTCGTATCGTAATATGGATCTTCTCCGGATTGAAGGACCACCGTGCCTATAACTCCAAGACTCGCAATAAACTCTGCCCGTTTTACAATTTCTTGAACCGACATCCTATAACGCTTCACCGAAGGATTCTGTGCCCGTAATCCACAGTAAAGGCAATTTTGAGTACAGATATTTGAAAACTCGATAATCGCCCTTAGGTAAACCTCGTCCCCAACGTATTTTCGTCTTGTTTCATCTGCAAGGGCAAAGAGTTCTTCGTCGTATTCAGATGTGGATAGCAAATAGGTAAGATAATCCAAGTCAACATTTCGAATTTTCGAAATTTCCAGCACGTTAATTCACCAACCCATTACCCTCGTGCCTCTTCAACGGCACGGATGATATTTTTGGCTTTTTCTCTTTCATCATCCGAAAATTCTCGTTCAGCAAAGAGTACGTACTTTTGATCCTCGTATACAATATAGGACTCCGAATACGTCTCTTCTCCAGCACGTGCAATGCATGATAGACGTCTTCCAATCTTCTCACAAAGCCATATTTTGGTGTTGAAGATTTTCGCATACGGCTTCAAAATCTCGCTGAGCTTTTCAAAATCTGACATCCCTCTCACCACGGTCGATGCGCTCTAAGTACTTCTCAACCAGCTCACGCTTTTCGATCCGCTCAAGTTCCTTCTTTAGTAGCTCTTCTCCGAGCTTTCTGGTCTCCACCGAAGCGTAATCGTTTAAGTACTCTTTCAGAGTGAACAATGCGTTCGGTGTGCAGAATCTCTTCACAAAACCTGGAATTGCAAATTCCATGAAGTGCTCGCCCGTTCTACCCATGCGGTAACATGCCGTGCAGAATGAAGGTATATAACCTTCCCTGAGTAAGTCTTGGATAACTTCCTCCAAGCTTCTGTTGTCACCAAGAATGAACTGACTCTTTTTTACTTTCTCCGGATCATCCTGCGAGTACGAACCTATACCTATGCTTGAACCGCCGTCAATTTGTGAAACGCCAAGTTTTAGAACTTCTTTGCGCAGTTCCGCGGGCTCGCGCGCTGTTAGAATCATACCAGTGTACGGTACAGCCAACCTGATGATAGCCACAAGACGTTTGAATTCTTCATCACTGACTTTGTGCGGAGGATTGTACGAAATTTCGCTCCCGATGGCAGGTTCGACACGCGGGAAGGAAATCGTGTGAGGTCCAACACCAAACCTTTCTTCCAGATGTATCGTGTGGTAAATTAAGCCCATCACTTCGAATTTCCAATCGTAAAGTCCAAAGAGAGCTCCAATTCCCACATCGTCAATGCCGGCAATCATCGCACGATCTAATCCATAAAGCCTCCACGCGTAGTTGGACTTCGGACCACGTGGATGGAGTTTTTTGTACGTCGGTTGATGATAAGTTTCCTGAAATATTTGGAAAGTTCCAATACCGGCCTCCTTGATTACCTTGTAACCTTCCACAGTTTGTGGTGCCGCGTTGACGTTGACGCGCCTGATTTCGCCATTACCAACTTTCGTTTCGTAGATAATCCGTATCGTTTCAGCTATGAACTGTGGACTGTAACGCGGATGCTCTCCATAGACCACTATCAACCGTTTGTGCCCACGTTTCACCAATGCTTCGACTTCTTTTCTCAGCTCGTCAAATGTAAGTGTTTTGCGGTACACCTCTGGATTGGAACTTCTAAAACCGCAGTAAACGCAGTCGTTGACACAATCGTTGCCGATGTAAAGTGGTGCAAAGAGCACGATTCTATTACCGTAAACCTTCTCTTTTAGCGCACGTGCAGCCGCGAAAATTTCCTCTATAAGTTCCGCATCCTCGACATTAAGCAATGTTGCAACTTCTAACGGTTCAAGTCTGTTCTTTTCAAGTGACTTTTGGAGTATCTCACGAACAAACTGCTTGTCCGGATGCTTCGTCTCCTCAAGTAGCAGTTGAATCTCTCCCTCAGGAATAAAAGTTTTTTCGGTATCAAGTTCTTTTGCAAATACGTACATACCTCTCACCTTCCCACAGCTTGCCTCATAGCGCTATACTCTTGACCTTCACACCGGAAATCTTACCAAGCTTCCCGGTAAAAGCCCCCATTTTATCATTTGTCGTCTTGACGATCAAAAAGACTATTGCAATGTTTGCATCCGGAACCGGATATCCGACTCTGAGTTTGATGATATCCGAATATTCGTGAAGCAACTCGTTCACCTTCGAGTAAGCAGTCTCCCTATTGGTTACAATGATATCAATAGTGTAGTACCTCTCCGTACCGACTGAGTTATCCATCTTTCCGTTCCTCCTCAAAATAAAATCCCCTTTTCCCATCGGACACCGGGAAAAGGGGATAGCATTAGCAACGTGAACTGCATGTACCGATTTTACCCTAATATTCCCCTCTTCCTCGGTGTCAGACGCATGTCCTCCACCTTAGAAGATGGCAGAATTCAAATTAGTGAATTAATTCTCATGTTTGCCAAAAATATTATATCATTTCCTGTACTACGTGTAAAGATGTAAGAAGAAAAATTATGAACTTACGATAAAAGGAAAGCGAAATTACGATGCAGTAAAGCAAAATTTCGAGCTTTACAATGCCACAAAAAAAGTATATAATGTAAAGTGCAGATTTGTGAAAAATTTTTCAAGAATGGGAGGTAGTTACTTTGTCTGTCAAACCATTACTCAGAAAGCTAATCTCGGTAACAGTTTTTCTTTTAGTCTCGATGATAGCCTTGTTTTGGATACTACGATACAGCGAAGACCAAAAGTTTAGTCGCCAATTCAAGGCCAAAGTTGAACCGTTAATAGGGTTACTCACTGACGAATCGGGAAAACTGCTTTTGAAAGAAAGTGAAATCATCGATACACTACAAAAAAGCAGTTGCTTACGAGAAGAAAACATACATCAAATAGGGAATGTGAAACTTTACCTGCCACATTGTGAGTTCCAAGGGCGAGATACAACTATATTCGCAATCTTCGCCGATTCCAAAGGATACGGTGGATGGATCAAAGTATTGGCTTTGTTTGAGCGACAAAAGGATAGAACTATGAAGCTCTGGAAGGTTAAAGTATTAGATGCGCGGGATGAAACAGAAGGCCTTGGGAAAAATGTTCTAAGCGATGAGTTTCAGAAACGGTTTTATAACGTGCCTGAAAGTGGACTTGAAAAAGGGTTGAAACTTGATTTGGAAGAATTCCCACCTACATTCGATGCGGAAGAGGCTAAAAAGGAGGGTTTCATACTTGTTGCCGATATCATGAGCTATGCTACCGTATCAGCAAAAGCCGTTGCCAACGCTATACAAGTTATGTACAACTACCTAAAGAACCTCAACTGAAATCGTGTGGAGGTGAGCATGATGTGTAAACGATTTGAACTAAGGGCGAAAAAGAAGCATCTGTTTGCGTTTTTAGTCATACTTGGAATCACCGTGTTAATTTCTGCAACGGCGCGCATTTACAAAGATGGAACGTTCGTTGGGTTTTCCCAGGGAGACAGATACGGGTACGTAAAAGTTGAAGTAACATTGAAAAACGACAAGATAGAAAATGTTAGAATTTGGGAGTATGATGGGTTGGGAATCGAGAAACTACCAGAAACTTACGGCAAACGGTTTCCAACACTCTTTGAAATGCACAAAGAAATGGCAAAGAGAATCATCACCAAGAACACATGGGATGTGGACGTGTACACCGGCGCCACAACCTCGTCCAACAAGATCAGAGAAGCTGTAAAATTCGCTCTCGAAAGAGCAAAGTTACAAGAAACAAAGCGAAAGTATTTTGACGGTACGTTCATAGGAATTTCTGACATAACCGCTCGTGGATATGGGATTGCATGGGTTACCATTAAGGACGACAAAATAACCAATGTGGTCCTGGAAGAGACGAGACCTAAAACTCAAGATGGGAAGACAGTTCTTGATGAGGCCGGAAGACCTGTGTTTGAACTAAAACCGGCCGACTATCCCTGGCAGGCGTACCATGACGCAAAGAGAGAAATGCCAAAGAGATTTATAGAAAAACAATCGACAAAGGTGGATGTTTATACAAGTGCAACGAGCAGTTCAAGAAATTGGATTAAAGCAGTTGAAAGAGCACTGGAAGCTGCAAGTACGAAGTAATCCACCGGACATTACATAAAGGAAGGCTTTGATTTTAAAAAAGTTCCCGCCAACAAGCGGGAACTTTTATTTACCATCTATCGATGATTCTATCGGAGTAGCTTCAATTTTTGAGATGGTAAACGACCAAATCGGACCATCAGTTTGGGCGTATTTATCGTCTCTGGCCACCACTTGCCAAAAGTACGTTACTGAAGACTTTAGAGCATCTGGGTCAAGGCTGAATTCTGGCTTTGAAAGTCCGGAGGCCAGAAGTTGCATAGCCCCCATTTCGCCAAAGTAAAGGTCGTAAGTCAATTTGTCCCCATCTGGATCTTCGCACATCCAAGTTAGCGTAGTTGGTGTTTCAATAAGCGTCTCTCCATCTTGAGGTAAAGGATTGGTAGGCTTTAATGGTGGGTTCGTTGTTTCAAAGCTCCAGATCTGGCTTTCATATCTTCGCTTGTTTTTGGAAACTACCACGACTTGCCAACTGTATTTCGTCGCAGGCTTAAGATCTGATATGTTCACGGACGTTTGCCCAACAACTTTCGTAAAGAGTGATAACTCCTGACCCTCGCCAAGGAAAATTTCAAAGGTATAATCTTTCGGATTTTTTGAGAATTCCCAGCTGAGTCTCAACTGAAGTGGCAAGTTTCTCTCGCGGTTCCGTGGAGTTTGCAAAATCACCTTTGACTTGGTGCAACTTTGAACGTGGAGTACTATAATAACTAATATGAAGCTTAGCAACAACCTTTGCAGAGAATTTTTCAAGTTTATCCCTCCAACTTCCGTTGTGAATTCCAAAGCAGGTACCTTTACAAGAAGATTATATCACATCCGATTGGGGGATGAAAATGTTGAGCGTGTGCTGCATCGGTAAGCTGAACGTGGATTTCTCATTCACTGTCGAGAGAATTGAAATTGGAGAGAATCACAATCCGGATTCTTTGTTTGTTAACCTGGGAGGTAAAGCCACGAACGTCGCCGTAGCCTTGTCCAGGCTTGGAATCCAGGCAAGCCTGATAGCGTCCATAGGCGATGATTGGCTCTCAAAGTATGCTTTGCAGCAAATTTCGGAGTTCCAAGTGAATTTTTATCCCATCATTAAAAGCGGTGCGCGCACCGGTCAAACTTTTGTGATAATTGAAGAAAGCGGAAGGAATACGATGTTCAATTACCTTGGCGCAAATTCATTGCTCTCAGCCGCAGATATAAAAATCTTTGAAGACATCATTTGTTCGAGAGAACTTGTTTACTTTCAAACAGGTGTGGACACATCGATTCTTGAGTATTTAATAACTTTAGGAATACCCATATTCGTTGAGGTTTCGCATCCTGTTGATTTGGAACTGCTAAAGCACGCGTTCGCGATCTCTATGAACGAATCCGAAGCACTTGTGTTGACCTCTTCGGTGAATGTTCATGAAGCCTTAGAAAAGCTCACCAGTATTGGAGTGAAAAGAGTCTTCCTAAAGGTAGGGGATCGCGGGTCGTACTGTGCTGGATTAGATGGATTGATATTCAAAGAAGCTTTTAAAGTGGACGTAGTTGACACAACGGGAGCCGGTGACTCATTCAGTGCTGGGTGTATCTACGGTTTGTTGAAAAAACTTCCATGGGAAGCTATTCTTGAACTTGCCAACGCATGCGGTGCTATCACTTGTACAAGAATTGGAACAACAAGTGCTTTTCCAACGCTTGATGAGGTTAGAAAATTTCTCGAAGCACAAAAAAGGTGAGGCTTTGACGCCTCACCTCCAGTTTTTCAAAATTCTTCTAAAAATGCTTTGAGTAATCTGACAGTATTCTCATAATCAGATTTTTTTATGACCGAGACCGGGCTGTGGATATAGCGTGCAGGGACGGAAACCACGCCCGCCGGAATGCCTGTTAGAGCATATCTCCTCGCGTTGGTACCTCCAACTGTGCGCATCTTGTACTGGAACGGAATACCGTGCTTTTTTGCCACCTCGACGAGTTTATCGAATATATCCTTTGAAACAACGTACCCACTGTGCATGAAAGTAATCGCAGGTCCGTCTCCTAGGTGTGTAGACCAAAGTTGTTTTTCGAGTTCTGGATCATCACCGCTTGTTGTAGTTTCAACAGCTATGGCCACATCTGCCTGAAGTTGTTCAGCTAGGATTGCCGGCCCTCTTAGACCCGTTTCCTCCTGCACAGTAAACGCAAAATAAACATCGTGTGGGATTGTTAACTCGGAGTAAATGAGATCCATTAAGATACTACAACCACACCTGTCATCAAGGGCCTTAGCTATTACGAAGTCACTAACTTCCTCGTATATCGTCGAGAACGTCACTTGATCGCCTATCTTAACGGATCTTTCCGCCTCAGCTTTCGACTTAGCCCCTATGTCTATCTTTAGCTCGTGGTACTTTGGTGCGTTGAGGTATCCATCCCTTTGAATGTGGATGGCCTTGTATCCAATAATCCCTTCAACATCCTTGCCAACTATCACCTTTTTGCCGATCACAACCCTTGGGTCAACGCCGCCCACCGGGGAAAATGACAAAGTTCCATCTTCGTTAATATTAGTTACCATAAACCCGACTTCATCCATGTGCGCATCAAGTAAGATACGTTTTCCTCCACCGGAACCTTTTTTTAACGCAATAAGGTTTCCCATTCGATCCACAAAAACTTCGTCGACCTTATCTTTTATTTTCTCCTTGATGAACTCCCTTACATCGTCTTCAAACCCCGATACTCCTTTCAGTTCGGTGAGTTCTCGCAAAAATTTGAGCATCGTATTCCCTCCTAAAGGCTGAACTTTACGCAGCTAGTTTAGAACACGGATTATTCAAGTCCTAATGTACTGAAGGCAAGCAGTTTAGCCGTATCCTCGACATCTTTGATAACGACTTTCTCGTAAGGATTGTGCATGTATTTTAAAGGAATCGAAACTAACGCCGTTTTGACACCGATTCTCGTTAGTTGCACGTCATCCGTGTCTGTTCCAGACCGGCCCGGTATAGGTTCGATTTGGAACTTTACGTTGAACTTTCCAGCAACGTCCCTGATATGTTCAACAAAAGCTCTGTTAGTTACAGGTCCTACTGCGATAGCTGGTCCTTCTCCCATTTTTATCTTTGGAAAACCCGGGAGGTCTTCGTCACCATGTGTTACGTCGATTACTACACCATATTCGAGTTCTGACGCGTAAGCTGCACTCTTTGCCCCAGGACCACCGATTTCTTCTCTCGTTGAGAAGACGTAATATACTTGAGCTTTTGTTTCGAGTTTCGTAATTAACTCCGCAGCCTTGATAATTGCCACGCAACTTGCCCTGTTATCCAAAGCTGGTGCAAAAACTGTACCACTCTTTTCAAATCCCTGGACATCAATTGTTACTAAATCACCGATTCCTATCTTTTGCCAGTCTGGGTTCATACTAACATCAACGAACAGGTGATCATAGTCGGGTACTCTCTTAGACTCTTCCGTAGTCTGCAAATGCGGAGGCATAAATCCTACGACACCTCTGAACTTACCATGTCTTGTGTGAACTGTAACCTTCTGACTAGCAATCACCTTTGGATCCCAGCCACCAATTCCGGAGAGTCTGAGAAAACCATCTTCGTAAACCTTTACCACTAGAAACGCAATTTGGTCAGCATGAGCAAAAAAGCCGATTTTTGGTCCGTTACCTCTTTTAACACACACAAGGCTACCCATCGGCGTTCTAAAACACTCATCGGATAAATCTTTCATTATCTTCTCTACTTCCTCAAGTACTTCATCCTCAAAACCCGAAGGTCCAGGTATTGAGGAAAGCTTCAAAAGTAGCTCTTTGGTATCCAATTCTCTACTCAACGCTTACCCCTCCAATCTCCGTATCATACTCACCAATTTCAATTCTACCAGATTTAACGTAAAGAACACAAGGTCGATTTACCTTTTCGGTGAACGTTCGTTTTAGGTCCGATATTTGGACAAACGGTGTTTCCAAAGAAAGAACCGCGACAATTGCTTCGCGGCCTTCGTTGATACCTGCTCTCACAATTCCTTGGCATCTTCCAAATATAAAAACGCTTCCACCTGCTACAATTTCCGCACCCGCGTGCAGGTTGCCAATCAACATCACATCTCCGGAATGTATTATGCTCTGTCCACTCCTTAAGTTCTTCTTCACAACCTTGGTTCCGGAACGCGTGTCCCCTTGATTCACCATGTCAACCTTTTTCTTTATTACCACATCCTTCGTGCCTTCAGCCCCCATGAGTACGTGCGAAATCGTAAGTCCAAGCTCCTGAACCCTCGCAACGATCTTTGGAATGTCGGAGATGTGCTTCTCGTGCTCTTCGACAAGAAGCATGATCTTATCGCCCTTTGCAAAAAAATTTCCCATGCTCTTTATCTTGTCCTCGATTTTCTGCAACACATCGTACACGTCGGTATAATCTTTAATGTACAAAACCAATCCATCCTTTGTCATCTTGAAATCCACCATACGTCGTTTTCCCCTTTCGCTAAACGAGTACTTAGTGCAGTATTAACGCTTCGATTTCGTCGATCCATTCAGAAACATCGATTGGCGATATGTCTTTTATAAGCCTCTTGAAGCTAAAAAAGCTTGTCCGGAATATTTCAAGCTTGTTACCTGAATACAACTCAAGTCCGCATTCCAAGAGAGACGCAAAGTGGTCTGCTGTACGAACAATTAAGCCAGCGGTTCCTTCAAACGGTTCGACAAAGTAATCAATGTACTTCTTTAGAATAACGGTCTTAGGATGGCCGCCGATCCACTCGGAAACCATCTCCCTTTCGACTTCTGACACCAGTTTATCTAGTCCAGGAACTTTTTTCTTTGTTGGCGTGATGACATCACCTGTAAACGCCTCCGGAAAATCGTGAAGCGTTGCCCTGAGGATAACCTCCTCGATGTCATCAAAATGGGTAAGTTTTGCAAGTACGTATGCAATCGTTAAAACAATAAAGGAATGTCCGGAGACCGATGAACGCACATTCCTGTGGGTTCGGTTCCATCGAATCATTGATGTAAGATTCAGAAGGGGTATCCATACATAACAAGCTAGATCGTAATACTCGTTTTCAAACTCGCTGGTCAACCTGAGGACCTTCTCACGCAGTTCCTTCAAAGGTTGTTCGTAATCAAAGAGTTTACCGTTTTCTTTCGCCTCAAGATAGCTGACGTACAAATCAGCAAGTCGATCGTAAATTTCCTGAGAAACGTTCTGATCAAAAAATAGCTCGATGAACTCGTCATCCGCCAAACTTTTGAGATCGTTAACAGCTTTGTTTACTACATCCAACCAAACACTCGGTGAGAACCGTTCTATCCGCTCCTTCAACTGTAAAGAAATATCTGAGAGCACAATTTTAGGTAGCTCACGCGAAAACCGCCATCGCAAGGCAGGCTCAAGTGGAACCCCCAAGTTTAACCTGTAAATAGCGTTTAAGAAGAAAGTATTAAATGCGTTATCCGATTCACTGAATCGGATAAGTGCTGGGCGGTTGTTCCATCGTTGAATTGTGAAGAGATTCGTTAACGCAAAAAGGAAGGTACCTCTACCCAAGCTTCTTCTCTCCTACAAAGTTCCACTTCTTCCTCAGTTTGCAAATATTATACCACGTTAAAACGAAGGAAAGGAGTCTCGAGAAATTTTCTTTGAAGTGTTTTGTAAGTTTCAAAGCTTATGTGGATAGTTTTGCACGCTTTTTTGCATCGTACATTTTTCGGTCGGCAATTTCCAAAAGTTCTTTGAGATTATCTGATTCTTTAATCGAAACGATACCGTAAGAAAATCGAATTGGGCTGTCAGTTAGAAGCCTTTTCAGAACAACTTCTGGCGATGGGGTTTCTAAATATATCACAAATTCATCACCACCATAACGAATGAAAAGGTCGTGTTGGCGAAGATTGGACTTTACGTAATCTCCGAAAGCACTCAGTAACCTATCTCCCTCAACATGTCCGTAGGTATCATTATACTTCTTAAAATCGTCCAGATCGATGAAGATTACGAAAGCATCTGTGTTTTGTCTCTTAGAACGAGCGATATGAGCCTTGAGGATATTCAATCCTACGCGCCTCGTGTAAGCACCAGTTAGTTGGTCGTAACTTAAAAGTTTTTGATAGCTCTCCATCTTTCTAATTACGTTGTAGATGTTATCCGCTACAAAAAGACAAGCCTTCACAAATTCATTTTCTTGGCTGTCTTCACCACTAAAGTACACTGTCGAACGGATATTTTCAAAACTGTAATCATGTTTTACATTGGTACCCTTACCGTATATCTTTACGTAAGATTTTGTCATTATCCGTAAGCCGACCACTTTTCTTGTGTTTACATACATGCTTTTGCACACTTTGTCAATAAAAGTTGCCGTATTCTGCGCATTGGTTATATCCGCGACGAACGTTGCAAGCAGAGTTGCGTAAAGTTGGTTCTTTTCAAATGTGAAAAGTTCTTCCAAAAACCCTGCGAGTCGTTCCATGTTGTCACCCTTTCATCAAATCCGAGTTTTTTGGTTCTCAACTTACTTATCGTTCGTCGTGGAAGAAATTTTAGACCAATGTGCTGAAATTGAAGTGGGGGGATCGAATATGAGTGGTTTCAGTTTAACGGAGGACCTCGCCAGTCTCTTAATCGTTGCTATAGTTTTCACCATCGTCGGAAGTGGGCTCGCTTGGTACTACAAAGTTTGAACGTTAGTACCAATTTACAGAAGGTCATGGAATTGCAAAGTTTCGTTGGACGTTATGTGAATGTTGTTGGACCAAACATATCTGCTGAGGTTATCAATCTTGCCTTCCATACTGGAAGTCACGGTTACCCGAGATTAGCCCCGATTAACCCATCAACAGACATTTCAACAAGTACATACTATTTAAAGTATCGCTTTAGAATTCAGGCTTTCGAAGGGCAACGACCCGAGAAGTTCATTGTGTTCTACGTATATCGCTACAGACAATATTAAATTTCCTTGTCCAGCCGGGTTTATTACCGCTTTCGAGGTGAGGGATATGGATATTTCGATAACCGGGCTCATTAGTGCAATAATAGTCATAATTTTCCTAACAGCGCTATTGGGATTGCTCTTCAACCTTGCTCTTTCGAGTCTTGAACAATCAAAGTTGCAGATGAATTTTTATTTAGAAGCTCAACGTGTCGCAAACGTACTGAATCTGAGACTTTCAAATGCCATATGGACCGACCCAGTTAATATGGGATTGACATCGTCAAACTAAATATACAACTTCAGGTTAGCTTTCTACAATCCCCAGACGTTGACACTCCAGTACAGGACTCTAATGTTTGACAGAAATTCCAAAACAATCAAACTCGATAACAGCGTACTTGTGACACTTTCAAGTGAGGTTGAAGAGGTTAAGTTCAAACCGTTTTACAAAGACAGAAGCTCGCAAGCTCCTGAGTGTGTGCTTTTAATTGTAAAACCAAAGTTCCAAAAAATTCGAGAGTACACTTTTCCGATACTCACGTACCTTTCTGGAAGTTATTAATTCGATATGGATAATCATGGTGAGGTGAAAGAGATGAAACTAACACACGGTTTCATGACAGTAGTCGTCTTAATAATTCTTGTAATAGCCAGTATTTTATTGCTTACCATTATGAAGGGATTGCGAGCTACAGGAATAATCTCGAAGTGATGTTGAAAAGGAATCAAAACGATCTCCACGCGATAAACGTATTCAACATCTCCATCGGTTTCTTACGCGTTCACATGGCTGGCGTCCTTGGTGTAAACCTTTCGCTTGTGGATTCGAATGAGACTGTTCGTTCATTTTTGAGTGGTTTCACTCAAAGGTTATCTTCAGAATGGAAAGAATTCATAAATACTGCCGTGGACACAAGTAAATACGTCGAGGTGTTTACCTACAATGCATCAGGTAATCAAGTTACCGGACTGTTCGATGCAACAGTAACAAGTGAATTAAAAAATTACGCTAACGAAAACGTATTGCAGAAAATTCAAATTCTTGCTTTTAGACTCCGCGGTACCGGAAATCAAAATATTCTATTTGTTGCTTCCGCTGAAAGCGTTTTTAAGGGAAGAAATATCAAAAGCTACGTCTTTGGAATGGTTGGACCGAAGAACTTGAACGAATACATTTACTTTACCAACAGAGAAATTAGACCGGGAGGTTCAACGATTTACTTCGTTGGTGCTGACTATATCGACGGTCCACTCAGAAGCTATGATTACATAAACATCAACAACGTGGGTGGAAATCCCACTTTCAAAGGTACGATCGAAGTGTTGGGAATACGCGACAGGAACGGTAACATCGTAAATCCGACAAGCTACAACCAGATAGCAAATCTGCAGGGTACACCACCATACAGGCTTTTAACTTCGGACGATATAAGCAGTTTAAGCTTCCAAAACATTAGAGACGAGTACGATCTCAACATACAACGACTTGTGAATACTTACGATTGGGTTAGGAACAACACCAGCATCCTGACAGGCCTCAAATTCAACGGTGATATTACGATCAACTTCAACCACGGTCAAGGGGCAAGTAACTACGACATGAAGATTTCTCAAGGTAACGTTGATTATATCATCACCTGGAATCCATCTCCGCCATTTGCCAAGATAAGAAGACAAGGTGGTGGGCCTGCAGAAGAATTCAACTTCCTCTTTAACGGAGTTGTAGTTGCGACAGGAAATATAAGCATCGATGGTCCGACAGCACTCTCAACCTATTTCGTCAACTACACGCTGTATGCCCATGGCGACGTACTTATCAGAGATAAGATAATCCCAAAATCAACATACGACCATTTTTTTGATGCACGTGAGCACTCATCCTCAGCTGGAATAGAGGTTTCTGCGTTGGAAATATCGCAGATTAAAGATTTCCTCACTTCCAATGAAAAGTCCTCGTTGAATATTGTGGCTAGAAATAACGTGAGAATTGCGGAACGACTGAACAACATGAAAATTTTCGCCAGTTTGTTCGCGTTCGATGGGGCTTTCACTGTGGATAACTACAACCTTGGAAGTGCAAACGGACAACTGCTCGTCTTTGGTAGCATAATGCAAAACCTTAGAGGACCAGTTGGAACTTTTAATCCGTCAACTGGTCAAATTCTCACAAGTTACAAAAAAACTTACGTTTACGATCCGAGGATTGTCACCGCTGCGTATCAGCCAGTGGGTACCCCCACAAAAAGTCAAACACTGACGATAAAGATGTTGGGGATGGCAAACTGAAGATTTTCGTCTAAAGCACAAACAAGTTGGTCGGCGAGAAATTCAGAGTTCGACGTCAATTTGCAAGTCTCCTTCCACGTTTATGTCGCGTTCGAACCACCTTTCGTGGTTTGAAATTATCACCCTGTACTCACCAGTATCCACCCCTAAGAACTTTGCAATCCCTGCGTCGGTCAACGCGAAGTACCTCCGTGGGTAACGCGTTCCATTCTTTCCTATTAACGAGACGGCGGCACCTGTTATTAATTTTCCGTTGACTTTCACCTTTACCATTATATTTGCTGCTCCATTCTCAGGCAACCCAAGTTCCACAGAACGGGTACTTAGTAAACCGTAGCCAGAGTGCTCATCGCAACCCGGAAAGTCTATATCCCACGCACCGTTTTCAATCAATTTTCTGATTTGCCAAGGTTTTGCATCAGGAAACTTTTGAAGCAAAAGCGCAGCCATTCCGGACACATGTGGTGTGGCCATCGATGTACCACTCATGAACCCGTAATAACCACCGTTCTCAGAAGAATATAGGGAACTGCTTTCATAACCGGTCGATCCACGCATCGGCATTGTTGAAAGCACAAGCTTTCCAGGTGCCCCCACTGAAATCAGAGGGCTTCTGTTAGAAAAACTGGTAGTGAACGGGGGTTCACCGTTTTCGACCGCTCCAACCTGGATTACCCCAGGATAATTTGCTGGGTACATCGACGACTGATAAGATGAACTGTTTCCTGCAGCCGCAACGACAACCACGTCCTTTTCCAAAGCATAATCGATCGCGCGCTTGAGTGTCATTGAATAACCCATCCCACCCCAGGAGTTATTCAATACCTTAGCACCGTTTTCAACGGCCCAACGGATGGCTCCGGCAACTTTGTCATCGCCGGCATACCAGCTTCCAAAAATCACCACTGGCATTATTTTGGCATTGGGAGCTATACCAACAATACCTTTTCCATCTCTGATGGCCGCGATAGTGCCCGCCACGTGTGTACCGTGTGAGCCACCAATGGAACTGTCGGTCGCTATTTCTATCTCCAAGCCTGTGATAGCATTGTATCCCCTAACAACGTTCTGCTTCAAATCGGGGTGCGTTCCGTCAACCCCAGTATCCAGTATGGCTACAGTTACACCAGTTCCGTCGAACCCAAGATTCCAAGCTTTGCGAATCTCAGTTACCCGAAGCGGCCAGAGGTATCTTTGTTCATCCTCGTAAATTTTCAATTCAAAATCTGTTCCTTCGGCACTTGGCAATGGGGTTTTATTCTCAAGAATAATCGGTACGGTTCTTACATAACTCGGCTCAACGTAGCATATGCCGTCCATGGGAAGTTCTTTCAACTTAGCGTAAACCCCTTCAAGCTTCTGGCGGACGCTCAATACTGCAAACTTCAGAACGTGATCAACGTTAACAACCCTTGCTCCCAGTTCCTTTGCCAGTTTGAGTACTGCATTGTAATCCGAATATCCAACTAAAATTTTTCCTTCCTCGTGTGGATAATCGAGGGTATTGAAGAATACATTTTCGTTCTCTTGGCCAGTGTTCTTTTCAATCGAAAATATGTCAAATTTTACACATGAGAACACCAGAGAAATTAGAATTAGAGCAATTGGAAGGATTAAAATAGAGGTTTTGCGCACTTAATTCCCTCCTGTAACAAAGAGGTAATATCTTTCCGGTGGAATCTGGTAGGCACCGAATTTCGAGTTGTAATCACAGTTCAACGAAATCGAAATCGAAGAATTTTTCTCGTCCTTCCACTCAGCAACTATCAGTTCCAAACCCCATTCGTACGGACGGCCAGCTATAAGTTCACTTATAACCTCACCGTTCGGTCTTTTCCAAACAAGCTCATCGAAACGTACAGTTACCGTTTCCGATGTCGTTGTAAGGATATTTTTATCTCCTACAAACGCTTCGTAATATCTTTTGTCCACGATGGTATCGTACAGCCAGAGGTCGTAATAATAAGTGATTTTTTCTTTGAAGCCTTCGAGGCCGATGAACTTCCAGGAAAATACTGGTTTACATGAAACTCCTGTTGCATTATCCGCTGGCTGAACGTCAGATATGTAAATCATAGGGAGTGGAACTACACTTCCAAGTACCGTGCGCGGCGATTCTCCGAATTCGTAAACGGAGCTTACGGCGTACCAAACCCGTTTTCCAGGAAAGAGTGAGGGAGAGCCGTCTCTAAACGTGCTCATTGAAGCTGGCACAGTAGCAACCGGGAAGAAGTTAAGCCCATCCACTGAACGGTAAATCTTATAGGCAATTGGTTTCGCACTCGTTCCAAACTGCGCACTTTCTTCCCACTTTTTCCATGATACTTCAACGTACAGATTCATCCCTTGCGGGGCTCCCAACGGTCTGTGTTCACTTCCGATGGATTTGGCGTAATAACGCACATCTTGCCTTATCGTAAAGGATTTCAAAGCAAAACCCTCTGGTTTTTCGACTATGTAGTAGTTTCCCAGGTTGTTCCATGATCGGATAATTTTAATTGGAACGACCACAGTGTATTTGTTGTCGTTCGCATCGTAGGCTTCAATAAAAAGCGGAACGATACCACTAAAACTTGAAAGTTCAATTTCTGCACTCATCGTCGGACCAGGAGTATAAATACGCGGACTCGCAAAAAATTCCGCACCCGGTGGTGAACCCAGTTTCAGGTACATGTGGCTTATCTCAAATACATCCGAATGTGCGTTGACCTTCACTTTCACCGTTGTTGAAGTGGTGTAATCCACTTCGTAAATCCCTTGGGAATCGCGTTTGAGTGGACAACCAGTTACATCTGAGAGCTCGTAATCTACTGTAATGTTGCTGTGAAGGTTTGAAAACTTGTATTTTCGTAACGTTGTATCAAGAACTATCGGAAAAACAGGTCCTGCGAAGTAGATTACTGTCCTCGCATAACCAGGTTTGGTGATTACAACACGATGCGGCATTATGTCAAAACAAGCCTTTCCCTCAGTCGATGTGTAAGTTTCTCCGACCTTTTCACCGAGTTGGTTAAAAAGTTGAATCAACGCACCTTCGACAGCTGGACCAGAGTTGTACTCCGAAATGTTCAAGGTCAAAAGATGCTCGTAGACAAATATGTTGAGTAACTGATAACCCAAAACTAATCCCTGTTTTCGCACAAGAAAGACGCACTGATAAGTTCCCGGGGAATTAGGTTTAAAGGAGAATACGTCATCTACCAAGGTTCCTACGTCGGAAACTTTTTCAACAGTTAAATCCTCTTCAAGTTTTAGGTACTCCTTAAGATCCATCACAATATCTTGCCCCACGGTCACATGGATATCTGGTAACTTCGTAACTTTGGATGACTTTATCACCGTTAGCTGAAAAACTGCATCAGAGACCGCACCGAGGTTGTCCACCGCACGAATCCGTACGCGAAACGTTCTGAAAAAAAGTCCCTCGAGCGAATCATCTACTAATTTGCAGTAATAAAATCTATCCTTGATTTCTCCAGGTCCTTCAACCAAGAGGAACCTGATAATATTTCCGTCCCTATCAGAAACGTAATTATCTAGCTGCAAAATTAGCTCCTGACCAGTTAAGACGATTTGGTCTGGAATGATCGACCAATGAGGCTTCACATTTACGACACAACCGGATAAGGCCAGAAAAAAAACCACGAAAAGCAGGATGGAAAGTGTTCGTAGAGATGTATCCTTACTTACCAATGGTCATCACCTTTCACAGTTTCTACCGCCTCTCAGATGGCTAATGCTTTTGATACGCTGTTTATGTGATGTTATTTGATTGCGCTTTTTTCATCTCGTACATCTTCATATCAACTTGCTTGTAAATCTCGTCGATATTATCAAACTTGGAGGCATCGATAATACCATACGAAATAGAAATACCGTGCTCTCTAAGTGTTTCTATTATTCTTTTCATCACGTTCTGAGCAAGTTGAGGGTCGGTGTTGGGTAGCACAATCACGAACTCGTCTCCACCATATCTGGCAATTAAATCCATCGCCCTTATATTCTTTTTTACAACATTCACAAGAGTCCGTAGTACTTTGTCTCCGTATACATGGCCAAACCTATCGTTAATCTCCTTGAACTTATCAACATCTAAAAAAACAATCGAAATTGGGCTACTGGTGCGTTTTGACTTGCTTAGCTCTTTTTCTAAGAATTGTTCGAGAAACATCCTTGTGTAAACCCCTGTCAAATAATCACGGATCGACATCTCGAAGAGTTTCTGCCTTTCAGTTCGGATTTCATTGTACATTTCTATGAAGTTTAACGCAAGGGTTATCATACCGGCAACCTTGTCGAAAAGTGAAATTGTTAGTTCTGAGAACTGGTCCTCGCCTTGCTTTTCGAACAACACTGCACCACGAGTCAGATGCCTATAAGTGATTGGCACGGCGTAGATAGTGAACTCCTCTCCCCTAATCCTTTGAAGCCTGTATCCATCCGGAAGTTCCTGCTCTTTTCCTGAGTTCCGAATCCAAATTTTCATAGACTTATCGATGACAAAGCGAGTGACGTTTTTCACGTCCGGTGTGATTCGCATTCCGCTCCTGTCATCTTCATCGGAATATTTAAAGTACGGGTAGTGAATAATTCCACCAGGTTCGAGCAGTGCAATTCCCAAGATGTCAACAAGGCCATATTCGGTTAGTAACGTCCTCACCTGCTCACCAAGTTCGTACAGATCAACTTCCTCTTTAGAGAGCTCCGCAACAAGTATGTCCACGAGAGCAGTTAATATGTTTTGTTCGACTGAGGAAAATTCGAAGGAAACATCGCGAGTTATGACTGCAGAGTAGAAATCGTCACCTATCTTCCTTCTTACGTACTTTATTTCAACGTAGTTCTTTCCAAGTTCCTTTCGCCATGCACGCTCAACCTCTTCATGTTTTAGTCGGTATTCTCGCACAAAGTTTAGAACGTCAAACAATGGTAGATTTTCTTCGGGGTGTTGAATCAGATGTTCCAACTGCTCTCTATTTCGCAAATCTAAACCTATCAATGCTGCATGGTCTATGATTCTTGAATTTATGAAGATTAACTCACCAGATTTCCAGATTGCAAGTCCGATTTGCGTCTTGTCGACTACTGTTCCGAAGATGGAAAGGAAATTCTCCATCTCATTAAGTTTTGATTGTGAATTTTTCAAGCTTTGACGGTATTTAAACAGTGTTAGATAAATTAACGCCGCAAGCAAGCTCAAAACAATTGGTATAAAGATTCTCAACATTTTAAAATCGCCTCTTTGACTTGACTTGAATGTACAACTTATTACAACAACATTATAGCACATCTCCCACCTCCGCAACCAACTGTTTTTTGTACATTCTTGCGTACAATCCATCCTTCTGAACAAGTTCCAAATGTGTTCCCTTCTCAACTATTCGCCCATCGTCAAATACGTATATAACATCAGCATTCTGTAACACCTTCAGCCTATGCGTTATAATTATCATCGTTGCGCCTTTCATTTTTTCTCTAAGAGTTCTGATTATTTCCTCTTCTGTTTCTGGATCAACCGCCGACAAACAGTCGTCGAATATGTATACATCCGCTTTTCTCATAAGCGCCCGTGCAATTGTTAACCTTTGTTTCTGTCCACCAGAGAGCATAACACCCCTTTGACCAACCACGGTATCGTATTTTTTCGGAAATTTTTCAACATCTTCCTCTACGGCTGCCAGTCTCACCATCTCACGAACCTTTTCAAAATCAAAGACACTCATGGCAAAAGCAACATTCTCAGTAATCGATGTTGAAAAGAGAAACGTTTCCTGGGGTACGTAGGATACCAATCGCCTGATATCTCTTGAGTTAAGGTCGTTTATATCTACACCGTTAATAAAGACCTTTCCACGCTCTACTGGATAAAGCTTACTTATCACCTTGACTAATGTTGATTTTCCGCTACCAACTGTTCCTACAATCCCAACGAACTGACCTTTTCTCACCTCAAAATTTACGTCCTTCAGTACTTCCCTTTCAGTGTTTGGATAACGGAATGTCAATCCATGAACGCGTATCTCCTCTATATTATCCAAAGGATGCGGAGTTTCCGGTTCACACACAAGCGGTTCAACGGATAGGAGTTCGTTTAAGCGCTGGAGCGAAGCTCGTCCCTGCTGGATCACGTTCATCACCATTCCGTAAGCTGTGAGTGGCCATATTAGCATTCCAATGTAACTGTTGAAAGCGATAAAATCTCCCAAAGTCACCGTACCCTTTATAACCATCGGTCCACCAACGGTCAGTGCTAAGAAATAAGCAAGTGTGCCGACGAAATGGATAAGTGGCCACATGATTCCCCAGACCCGTATCAACGATATGGTAGCCTTGAAGTGCTCTTTTGCTTTCTGGGAAAAAATTTGTTCGATTTTTGGTAATATTGAAAAACTCTTAATCACGCGTATCCCATCGATAGTTTCTTCCGTAAATCCGCTCAAGTCCGAATACACGTCTTGAACTCTTCTGGAACGCTTGAAAATAAGCCTACCAAAAGTTGATGACACAAGGATGATACCCGGTAGAGGCGACAACGCTGTGAGTGTCAATCGCCAATTCGTTGAGGAGGCCATAAAGAAAACCGTTGTAAAGGTCATGAATAACGCATCGGTTAGCTGGACAACACCTATTCCGAGCATTCTTTCCACCATGGAAACATCGTTGGTGAAATAAGCCATTATATCTCCTGAACGATGCTTATCAAAAAAGTACATATCCAGGCTTAGAATTTTATCAAACAAAAAACGCTTCGCCTCGTAATCAAAAAAGCGCGAAGACCCCATAATAAAGTAGCGCCACCAAAAGCGACCAACGAGCATTCCAAACGCGAGTCCCAAGATAGAGTAAACGAACGCCTTAATTTCATCTATATTTCTGACCATTCTGAGCGCGTTGACTGCTTTAGATATGACCTTCGGTACGAAAAGTTGCAACAAGTCGATGATGATTAAGGCCAGAATACCGAGGATGTAAAAGTACCACCGCTTCTTCAGGAATTCTTTGAACATTAACATCCCTCCGCAGATTCACAAGTACGTTTGTAAGTTGTTCGTACTTCGAACCAATTATACCACTCCTGACGTCAATCTCAAGGGTCTGGAATGAAGAATAGATGGCAAAGAGGAAACTAAAAACAGGAAACGGGTGCCAAGATTGGCACCCGTACCAATTCCTGTTCTCAATTAAGGCTAATCCACGCAGTTATTACATGGGGTAGTATCCTCTTTCTTTGACCGCATTCGCCACTCGGCTAATCGCCACTATGTAAGCTGCAGTTCTCATGTCGGTGTTGTATTTTTCTTTTGTCTTGTAGACTTCCGCAAATGCGTTAACCATCATCTTCGTGAGTTTCTTTCTAATATCATCAATATCCCAGAAGAACGTCTGGAGGTCTTGTACCCACTCAAAGTACGATACCGTAACACCACCAGCGTTAGCAAGGATGTCGGGGACAATCAACGTTCCTTTGCTAAGGAGTATTTCCTCTGCTTCAGGTGTTGTCGGACCGTTTGCACCTTCAACGATAATCTTCGCCTTGACGTCGTTAGCATTCTTTTCGGTTATAGCGTTTTCAAGTGCTGCCGGAACAAGAATGTCAACATCAAGTGTTAGAAGTTCCTCATTTGTGATTGGTTTACCCTTTGGATAACCTTTGATCAAGCCTTTGTTTGAGTCACGGTAGGCGATAAGGTCGTTAATATCGAGTCCATTTTCGTTGTATATTCCACCACTAACATCACTAACTGCCACGATCTTCGCTCCGTACTCTTCACTGAGAATCTTTGCCGAGTAGGAACCAACGTTACCGAATCCCTGAATCGCGACTGTTGCTTTGGAAATATCCTTACCGACAACTTTGCACGCCTCGTTCGCTGTGATTGCCACACCACGCCCGGTTGCTTCGGGTCTACCTTCGGAACCACCGAGGTCAAGAGGCTTCCCAGTGACAACACCGAGAGCGGTGTATCCGACGTTCATGCTGTAAGTGTCCATGTACCAAGCCATGATTTTTGCATTCGTGTTTACGTCAGGGGCAGGAATATCTTTGTGTGGTCCAACCATAATTTGTATTTCAGAGAAAAACCTTCTGCTTAGTCTTTCGAGTTCCTTCTCCGATAGCTTTGTTACGTCGACTTTGACACCACCCTTACCTCCACCGTATGGCAAGTTCATGACCGCACATTTCCAGGTCATCCAGAATGCTAAAGAGGCAACTTCGTCGAGGTTTGTGTCAGGGTGATACCTGATCCCGCCTTTTGCTGGACCACGTGCAGTGTTGTGCTGAACCCTGTAACCTTCGAATATCTCTACCCTACCGTCATCCATTACTACTGGAAAGTGGACTTCCAGAATCCTTTGTGGCCAGAGGAGGAAATTTCCTATGTTCGGATCCAGCTCCATGAGATCTGCTGCTTTGAGGAACTGCTTCTGCGCGTTTTCATACAGTGGACCAAACGGCTTCAGGTTTCCCATTGTACTGAGTTTCATCACTTTAACCTCCCCGCTCTTTTTTAAACTAACCGAAAGCTCCTGAAATTCTTTCGGCTGGTAGCTAGCTTTCATGTTGTCCGATTTTATTATTACCTACAGCGGGGGGTTTATCAACCTTTATTTTGTGAACAGTATCACTTTTAGGTTTCAAAAAGTCTTTAAATCTTATTCTTTCACACTTTTAGTCAACTGTTTTCAAGTATGAATCTTTTCATGCGCGCACTAAAACAGTCCGGAAATTTCACCGTTCTCATCAATGTCAATGTTTACCGCGGCAGGTACTTTCGGTAACCCAGGCAACAACATTATTTCACCGGCAAGTGCAACAACAAAGCCCGCACCAGCGCTGATAAGGAAATCACGAACGGTAAACTCATATCCTTTGGGTGCGTTGATTTTCTTTGGATCGTCCGAGATGCTGTTTTGCGTCTTCGCAACTATAACTGGGTAATTTCCAAATCCGTGTTTTCTTAGCATGCTAAGCTTACTTTTTGCGGTATCAGTATATATCACTTTGCCAGCCCGGTAAATCTCTTTCGCGATAAGCTCTATTTTCTCTTCGACTGACAAATTCAAATCAACCAGAGGTTTGTATCTGCTCGGGTGTTGCTGGATAGTGTCCACAACCACTTTTGCAAGTTCCATCGCACCTTCTGAACCTTTTGTATATGCCTCGTTAACAACACACGTAACTGGACTGTTTTTTATAACGACATCTATTTCTGCTTCGGTATCGGTAGTGAACCTGTTCAGCGCAACCACAACAGGCAATCCGTACTTTTGAAGGTTCTCTACGTGAACCTTTAAATTTTCCATCCCTTTCTCCACTGCTTCAACATTTTCTTTTTCAAGCTCATCTTTGCTGACACCACCATGATATTTGAGAGCCCTTATAGATGCAACCACGACGGCAAGGTCAACAAAGAGTCCACCAGTTGGTGCGACAAAATCGAGGAACTTTTGTGCACCAAGGTCCGCTGCGAATCCCGCTTCCGTAACAACGTAATCGCTAAGTTTCAAAGCGAGTTTTGTGGCTATGAGCGAGTTTGTTCCGTGCGCAATATTCGCAAAAGGTCCACCATGGATGAAAGCAGGCGTGTTTTCTATAGTCTGAACAAGATTAGGATTTATCGCGTCTTTTAACAGCGCCGCAGCTGCACCTTCGACTCCCAAATCTCGGACACGCACGAGACCTTTTTCTGCAGTCTGCGCAAGTACGATTTCCCCGATTCTTCTCTTAAGGTCGCCCAAATCACTCGCAAGGCAAAGAACCGCCATCAGTTCCGAAGCGGCGGTGATGATGAACCCATCCTCACGTGGATAGCCGTTCGCGCTACCACCCAATCCGATTACAATTTGCCTGAGTGCACGGTCATTCATGTCAATTGCACGTTTCCAGAATATTTTTCTCAAGTCAATCCCCAATTCGTTCCCGTGATTAATGTGCGCATCTATCATTGCAGCGATGAGATTATGAGCAGCAGTAACTGCATGAATATCTCCCGTGAAATGTAAGTTGATATCTTCCATAGGAAGTACTTGAGAGTATCCACCACCTGCCGCTCCACCTTTGACACCAAAGACAGGACCTAACGATGGTTCCCTAAGAGTCACTATGGACCGTTTTCCGATTTTGTTAAGTGCCATAGACAAACCAATACTTGTCGTGGTCTTTCCCTCACCGGCTGGTGTGGGAGTAATCGCGGTAACAAGAATTAGCTTACCATTTGGACGCTCTGAAAGTTTTTTCAGGAGTCTGTGGTCAACTTTGGCAATGTATTTACCGTACAACTTCACATCATCTTCTTGCAATCCAAGCTCCGCAGCTATATTCCTGATGTCCATTAATTTTGCACTTTTGGCAATTTCGATATCACTTAGCATACGGTTCACCTCCGTGTTTTAGCTAGATAGTTCCCGTCTATTTTACCACGACGGGAAAATTGTAACAATTTTAAATTCCCAAGGTTTATGGTAAAATTTAAAGAAAACAAGGTTAGCAGTCCTTTAGGAGGCGGTCGTTTCGATGGTAAGCGAGAGAATAAAAGAAATAATCGATGAAATTAAGCTGATAGCCTCTGACTACGGAAACAAAGTCGTTGTGGCCTTTTCCGGAGGAATGGACAGTACCGCCGCGGCTTTGCTTTGCACCTTGGCACTTGGAACTGAAAATGTTGAACTCGTACACGTTACGTATGGACCGTACACGTACTCGAGAACACTGCAAATAGTCGAAAGTTTTGCGAAAAAATTTGGTTTGAAGTACACATTCATCGAAAATAGAGGCCAAGAAATCATATGGAAATACGGACCTTCCTGTAACATGTGTACACGCCAGGTGAAAATGGGAACTGTACTTTCGTACGCAAATGGTCGACTCGTTGTAACCGGTTCCAACGCTTCTGACACCTGGGGCAAAACGGGTTTGAAAGTTTTCAACGGGATGTACGCACCACTTGGGAATCTCAGCAAGAACGATATAAAGGCTATTTTAGACTATTTTGGAGTGAGCGTGGAAAGGATTGGAGAGAACGCAAACCGCGAGGGCTGCAAATTAAAACACCTGCTTAAACCACTGACGAATCCAGATTTTCACGGAAAGGCCGTAGCACTCGCTAATGAACTTGTGCTAAAGTACTTTCCTGAGGGAAACGAAATTGCCAATGTGAAGATTTTAGGCCCTTTATCAAAGAACATCGCTGTGGTGAACCTGAAGCCTATGAGGGATGGGGTTGATAAGCTCGTTTCTGAGTTATTGCAAATCGATGTAGTAGATCAAGTGATAGTTGCTAACAGACCGTTGAAACTTACAATCGTGGCAAACCCTTCAATCTACAGAGTCCAAGAATCAAGATACTGGATCGTTGAAGGAAGACTCAAGCCAGAATTTGCTGTGCCAATAAAGGTAGAATGGCACGAATCGAAAAACAACAAGCTTCGCACGTTCCACGTGGTGGAGGTGTCCGAATGGATGGATTAAGCGACAGAAGGCGAGTCCTGCTCGAGGAATTTGAACGAGTTATCGGATACAAATTCAACGATATTACGCTCTTGTACAACGCACTCTGTCATTCCTCCTACGCTTATGAACTCAGTCAGTTGGGGAGACAAATAAGGAATAACGAACGTTTGGAGTTTCTCGGAGATGCCGTAGTTGAATTAGTCGTGTGCGATATCTTGTACCGCGATTACCCAGATGCCACTGAAGGAGATATGGCAAAAGTCAAGGGAGCGGTTGCAAGCGAAGAGGTACTGGCCGAAATAGCTAAAAGCTACAACGTTGGTAAGTATCTATTTTTGGGTAAAGGAGAAGAAAAAACCGGCGGACGTTCACGAAGCAGCATCCTAGCGGATGCGATGGAAGCCATCGCAGCCGCCGTTTACATAGACGGCGGGCTGGAAGCCGTGAAAAGAACATTTGGCCCGGTGTTTAAGAGATACGTTGAAATCTTTCTCTCTGGTCAAAAGATCTTTGACTACAAAACGGCATTACAGGAATTCACGCAGGATAAATATAGGGAATTGCCTGAGTATAGAGTCGTAGGAATGGATGAGGATAATAGGTACGTTGTTGAACTTTACGTTCATGGTAATCTGGTAGCAACAGGAACAGGAACTTCAAAAAAAGACGCGGAAAAGGACGCTGCTCGAAAAGCCTTCGAGCGCCTCGTAGAACGCGGAGAATCAAGTGATGAAGATGAACACGGACACTGCGGTTAGAGAACTGCGGGGGGAAGAAATCATGGAAAAACTTGTGGAAGCCTTTGGAGATTACCTTGAACATGTGAGACGGTGTTCTGAAAACACGCTCAAAGCTTACTTAAAAGACGTGCGAAGGTTTTTGGGTTACGTACACAAGCATCCACAGGATATATCGAGAAACGATGTGGAAAATTTTGTCAAGGCCCTGTCCAAAGGACTAATCACCGGTGGAGAAGTCAGCGAAACAACAATTTCGCGGTACATCTCTTCTCTGAGGGTTTTCTTTGACTACCTCCACCTAATCGGTGTGGTCAGTGAAAACCCTACGGAGAAAGTTCGGCACCCGAGATTGAGAAAGAAGGTTCCAAATTTCTTATCTGTTGAAGAAATACGCGCCATGCTCAACGCGTTTGAGGAGAAGGAGATAAAATACAAGGCTATACTCTCACTCTTGTACTTTTGCGGTCTGCGTGTAGGCGAGTTGTGCAGTCTCAGAGTTGAGGACGTTTCCTTCTATCCACCATACGTTAAAGTTGTTATGGGAAAGGGAAACAAAGACAGGATAGTTCCCATCAGCGAATCTGCCCTTAAGGTTCTTGAAGCGTACGTTGAACGTTATAAACCGAGGATTTACTTTTTCGAAGGCCGCGCGGGGAGGCCAATCCATCCAACCACGGTATTTAGAATCGTTAAGCGAGCGGCAAAGCGGGCCGGTGTGACAAGGAATATCCATCCCCACACACTTAGACATTCTTTTGCAACGCATTTGATAATGAGCAATGTAAATGTGAAGATAGTTCAGGAACTACTGGGGCATGCAAACCTCAGTACGACAAGTATCTACTTGCATGTTGCAGATAGAGAGAAGTTTGAAGCTGTGAAGAGACTGGTGATATGATGGTACAAACAATCACTGATTTAATTAATGAATTCGAGCAATTCTTAGGAAGAGAATTTAACGAACACGAAAAGGAATTGATCGCAAAGGCCTACGAAATCGCCGACGTAGCCTACAGCGGACTTGTCAGAAAGTCTGGGGAGCCGTTCATCACACATCCCATCGAAGTTGCCAAAATAGTGGCAAGTTTGAAACTCGATGTAGAAAGTATCGTCGCCGCTCTTCTCCATGATGCCATTGAAGATAGCAATGGAAAAGTAACGTTCGAAACTATCGAAAAACACTTCGGAAAAGAGATTGCTCTCATTGTGGACGGTGTTACGAAAGTTAGCAGGATAAACGCCCCCGTTGGAAACGTTGAGCAACGTAAGAAACTTGAAACCATTCAAAAAATGCTTTTTGCAATGGCCGAAGATGTGCGTGTAATCTTTGTGAAATTAGCTGACCGGTTACACAATATGCGTACAATCGACTTCGTTGAAGATGAAGAAAAAAAGCGTTACAAGGCAATGGAAACTTTGGAAATCTACGCTCCCATCGCCCATAAATTGGGAATCAACGTGATCAAATCCGAGCTTGAGGATATATGTTTTAAGGTACTATATTACGAGGAGTACCAGAAAATTAAACAAATGATGGCCCAGAAGAAGGTTGAACGCGAGGAAAGAATTAAAATTTACGTTCAACAACTCAGTTCAGCTCTCCAGGAACACAACATCGATGCAAAGGTGGAAGGCAGGTACAAACACTACTACAGCATTTGGAAAAAGATGATCCAAAAAGGCAAGGATTTCAACGAACTCTACGACCTAATGGGCTTACGCGCGATCGTGAAGGATGTTACCACGTGTTATACGACCGTTGGAATCGTTCACAACCTCTGGGTACCACTTCCAGGACGATTCAAGGATTACATCGCCGCCCCAAAATCTAACGGCTATCGTTCAATTCACACAACAGTCGTTACACAGTTTGGTGAGCCACTGGAAGTTCAGATTAGAGACGTTCAAATGCACGAGGAGGCCGAGTACGGTCTTATTGCTCATTGGGCTTACAAAGAAGGAGAGGGCAAGGTAGATGTCAAACAAAAGTGGATCTTACGAATCTCAGAATGGCGCAAAGAACTTGCTCAAGGGCTCGCAAGCGTGGATGATTTGAAGAAAGAACTCCAGATGTCGGAAGTATTCGTTCTCACGCCAAAGGGCGAGATCGTTCACCTTCCCTATGGTGCAACCCCGATAGATTTCGCTTACGCGATCCACACCGAAATCGGTCACCACTATGCAGGTGCCAGAGTGAACGGCAAAATTGTGCCGATAGATTACCAACTCAACAACGGGGACGTCGTTGAGATAATTGTGAACAAGTCATCTCCAGGCCCGAGTCTGGACTGGCTAAGGTATGCAAAGAGTCCGAGGACTAAGGCAAAGATAAAAAGATTTTTCAAAGAGAAAGAGAGAGAGAAGCTCATCGAACAGGGAAAAGACGTTCTCAGACAGGTAGCTAAGCGCTTGAACACTTCCATTGATGAATTGTTGCAACGGGATGAAATAAAAAGATATTTACAGTCTCATCAGATTGATGAAGAAGAGTTCATAACGCGTTTGGGAGACCGAACGATAACGCAAGATGAATTGCTCGTTATTCTCGGTATTAAAGAAATACCCAAGAAGAAGCAACAGCGAAATCAGAAAAAATCTTCCTCTTCGCTTGTCCTCGTTGACGGCATTGACTCGCTTGATATACATTTTGCCAAGTGTTGTCATCCAATACCGGGTGACAAAATCGTTGCTGTATCAAGCAAACGGGGAGTGACGATTCACCGTTCTAATTGTCAGAACGTTTTAGGGCTGGGCAATGATCGAAAGTTTCCAGCCCTCTGGCGTGCAGACCTTGCAATGCAGTTTAGCGTTGATTTAAAAATGGAGCTTGACAGAAAAGAAAGGGTACCTGATATACTCTCTAAGGCTATGGAGCGAAAATACGAACTGAAAAACTTCAAATTCGTCGAGATTTCTTACGACTATGTAATCATCTCAGTAACCGTGGCTGTTAAATCCCTTGAAGAACTGGAAAATATGATGAATTTCTTCACAGGACTACCGGGTGTTAGAAAGGTGGTGCGCGTCTGATGAGGGCTGTTGTTCAGCGAGTGGACAAAGCCGCCGTGCGTGTGGATGGCCATGTTGTGGGGCAGATAGAACGTGGAGTTTTGGTTCTGCTGGGAGTTGGAAAAGATGACAACATTGACGATGTGAAATACCTTGCTGAGAAAATAGTCAATCTGCGTGTCTTCGACGATGATCAAGGAAAAATGAACCTCTCACTCTTGGATGTTGGAGGTCAGATGCTCGTCGTATCACAATTTACACTCTACGGCGACTGCAGACGTGGGCGCAGGCCTTCGTACAGCGATAGTGCACCACCTAATGTGGCAAAGGAATTGTACGAAGCTTTCATCGAAGAAGTTAAGAGGCACGGTATTCACGTGGAAACCGGCATCTTTGCGGCACATATGCTTGTTGAAATTCACAACAACGGTCCCGTGACTTTGCTGCTTGATTCAAAGAAAATCTTTTAAAGAATTTCTTCGGCAAGTTTGAGGTGTGTAACTTGAAATGCCATTTGCTTCACGTTTGCTGTGCTCCGGATCTGGTTATTGCGTACCTGGCTGGTGCAAGAGGAGACGTTTACTTCTACAATCCAAATATCCATCCGAAAGAGGAATACGAAAAACGCAAGCTCGAAGTGCTGAAAGTAGCCCAACTCTTTAATCTCGACGTTATAGAAGTCGAGTACGATCCACAAAGATTCTTCGGGGCCGTGCAAGGTTTAGAAGCAGAAGCAGAAGGGGGAAAGCGTTGCGAGGTTTGTTTTGAGCTTAGGTTGCGTAAAGCAGCGTTAGCTGCAAAGGAACTTGGGTATGCTTCATTTTCAACAACATTAACTGCTTCGCCAAAAAAGGACTTTACATTAATCAACAACGTCGGTCAGAAAGTTGCATCACAAGTTGGCGTAATATACTTACCGAACGTTTACAGAAAAGGACCAACGTACAACGATGCACAGAGGCTCGTAAAGATGCTTGGTATTTATAGGCAAAATTACTGCGGGTGTGTTTTTAGTAGGAGAGTGAGAAGTGGTGAAGATCCATCTGAACGTTGAAACAATGGAGACGGAAAAGAAGGGGTATGCTCTACTTTCGCTTAGTTCGAACGTGCCGGTAGAATTCTCTATCGGCGGGAAAGTGTACTCCATTGTACCGTACAAAATTGGTGAAGAGACACTTCTGATTGAATACACCGCGGACGAATTCGATACGATGTTACAAACTTTGACAAAAGAGCATTTAATCCATCAAGTGTTGAAAATGAATGTCTATCCGGATGCAATCAAGAACATTGTTCCCCACCTTAAAATTGGATTGAGAAAGTTCCGTATCTTGGTGGTAAAATATAAGAGTGTTGAAGAACGAGAGCTCTCAAGGTACAGCTTGTCAAACGTAACATTCGGTGTGGTCAACACTGACTTTGAAGGAGAAAATCTTGACGTACATTTGCTTCCGTCAAACGTTAAAGTTCGAACAAAAGAAGGTTATTTCCTTTCAGGAGTCGTTGATGAAGTGGAGGAAGGACTTAGAGAAGCATTTTTACTTTCCAAGTGGTTTAAAGGGGGAAGTTACGAAGAATTGGTTGCACTAGCGCTAAAAGAAGAGTCGGAGTATTTAAAAAGATTGATAAACAACTGGGGTAAGTTACTGGGTTTTATTCTTCATATTGATATGTTGAAGTTGCTGAACGATTCATCTAAGGAGTTTTACGTTGGACAAATCATGAAAAAATTGAGGATTTTTAAGATTGAAACACTGTTCAACCCGTTTATTAACCTTGAGATGGTTGCACTCGGTGTGCTTCTTGCCAAGTATGGAGGAGGCGGTCGTGTTGAACCAGATAGTTACGATATCATTTAGCGCGTTAACCGAGAACATAAAAATTGCAAGGGCGGTTATTCATACATTTCTCACTTTTCGCGGTGTCTTCGACAAGGATATATTCGATACGGAACTTGCCGTGAACGAAGCGATAGCAAACATCATACAACACACGTACAAGGGGGACCCCAAGTACGTTGTAATGACGTTGAGGTGGACTGATCCAAATATACTTGAAGTTTTGCTCCGAGACTTTGGTCCTAAAGTTGACGTTTCTAAGGTGAAGCCCCGAGATCTTGACGACATTCGACCAGGTGGGTTGGGAGTGTACATAATACAGAGAATATTTGAAACGATGGAGTTTAAGGACGTTGCGGATGGAAATCTTCTTTACCTGAGACGTACTTTTCTAATCCCACCTAAGAAAGAGAAAACAGGAGAAGAATGAGGATGCAATGGATGGTTGACCTTTTCAAAAACGTTCCGTTTTTATCGGCTTTCTTTGGTTTTCTTTCTGCACAGTTTGCAAAAGTTTTGATATACAAGGATATTCGTGTGTTCGGAAGGTACGGAGGAATGCCGAGTGCACACGTTGCCACAGCTTCGGCACTTGCATGGGCTGTAGGCTACACAACCGGTTTTAGTTCACCCGAGACAGCCATCGCGGCAATTTTTCTGGCAATCACAACAGCCGATGCGGTAGGACTACGTCGAAATGTTGACCCGAATAAGGGGCACACTTTAATGGAAGTTGTTTATGGTTTCACGTTGGGATGGTTAGTGGCTTTGGTTACCGTTAAGCTTTTTCGTTTGTAACAGACTGGTGGTGAGAAATTGAAATCAGCCTTGGAATTGTTAGTTTCAAAAATCTTTTTTATTGTCACGTTATTACTTGGGATAGTTTCCAGCGCTCAAGCAACTACTAATCCATTAGAAGCAACTACGTCTCAAGATCGTTCAATGTATTCAAACGACAATTTTATTCAAAGCCCATTGCTAGATGTTCCTCAGTCAGGAGCACAAATACTAGCAGTTCCAAAGTGGTTTCAAATTGAAGTCACCAAAAGAAGAGCTGGCTCGGGTGAAAAGACAACAACCGATTTTGTCATTGAGCTCTGGAATGCAATATGGGAAATTTCGACTCATTATGAAATCGATCCACTCTTCATTACTGCCGTCATCGCTCTCGAGAGTAATTTCAGAAACGTGAAAGGTAGCGGTGGTACGCTTGGAATGATGCAAATCTTGCCATCTACAGCAAAAATAATTGCACAGCTCACTAAGCTCGAGCAACCAAAGGACTGGAATGAACTACTTACCAACCATAGACTAAACATTACCTACGGCACAGCGTACTTGTCTTACCTATTCAAACAAACCGGTAGTTTGTCAAAAGCTCTCGAACGCTACAACAACGGTCCAAAAAAGGAAACTTACGCCCTGAGTGTAATGAGTTTGTACGAAAAATACAAGAACATGCATCTCCAAGAAACGGGTGGAAAGTGAGGAGAAAACTACGTGAGATACGCTGTGAAAACTGAAAATTTGTGTTTTTCATATGAAACGAATTTCGCACTTGACAACGTAAATTTGGATGTACCTGAAGGTGTATTGTTTGGTATAATAGGACCTAATGGCTCAGGAAAAACAACCCTTCTCTCCCTCATTATGAAATTCCTCAAACCGAGCCAGGGGCGAATCGAAATATTCGGCCAGGACACGCGCAAGCTTTCTCACAGAGCTTTAGCAAGACTTGTTGCATACATCGCACAAGATTTCAATCCCGCGTACGATTTCTCGGTCGAAGAAATTGTCGAAATGGGAGGCATTCCAAGGTATAAAAGCTTTTTCGATTCGGTTGTATACGAAGAAGAACTGCGAAAGGCACTTGCCATTGTAGACCTCGAGAACCTTCGTAAAAGACCTTTTTCGACACTCAGCGGTGGCCAACAAAGACGCACTCTCATTGCTAGAGCAATTTATCAAAACACACCTATCATCATCGCCGATGAGTTGACTAACCACCTTGATCTGGGCCAAGCGATAAAAGTAATGGATTATCTTAAGTCATTGACGAAAATGGGAAAAACGATCATCATCACGCTGCACGATTTAGGATTCGCCACAAAGTATTGCGACCTTCTTGCACTGATGGATGAAGGTCGCATAGTTTCAGTTGGACGTCCAGACGAGGTTCTCTCGGAAGAGGTAATCTCAAAGATTTACAGAGCAAAGGTACGCGTCATTAAAACCTCAGAAGTTCCTTATCCGTGGGTGATTTTTTAACCTTGGATGAATTCCTTCTCAACATACGGACTGGTAAATGCTCTGAGTGCGCATCCGTAGCTCATTCTAAACCGCAGGATATCCCCAACTTTGAACTTGCGTTCACATTCCGTGACATCCAGTATAAGGTGGTCGCTCGAGGCATGCAAAACTTTGGCACCTTTCTCCAGAGGCTTTAAACCATCGGGCTTTACATCTTGCTCTCCAACAGCTAAAATCACCCTGTGTCGCCATCCACGGTCTTCGAAAACAGGTGTGCGTCCAAACGCATCTTTACCAATTTCTCCGTACGGTACGGACGGTTTATAATCGACCTCAACAACCTCTGCCTCAAGAAGGACAGTGTCTTGAGATAAGTAAGGAATATCTCGGTCTCCAGTGGCATCGGTACCAAGAATAATTCCTTCACCCACACGAAACTGGTTTATACCATCGGGGAGTATTCCGTCCTCGAGCAGCTTAAGTGTAACCGTGCTGCCTCCGCTGACTTTCAACTTGAAACCGAGTTCATTCTCTAACTCTCGCTTAACGGCGAGCAAAATATTCATGTTCTCGACCGTAGGCAACACGCCACCGTAACATCCTACATTCGTACCTATACCAACAAGCTTGACGTTTTTTATTTTTCGTGCTACCTCAAGAATCTCGTCGACCGCTTTTTCAAACCATACACCCTCGCGTAAATCTCCGACATCGACCATGTATATAATTTGAATGTTCCTCTGGAAGTTCCTGGCCAGTGCGTCAAGCTCAAGAACAGTTTCCGGCATGGAAACCAAAACTTCATCCACGAGATGTACCACAAGGCCAAGCTCAGACTTCATTGGAACCCTCAGGAGTTGGTATGGACCAGGAACACCGTGCTCTCTGAGGGTTATAATGTTTCGAAGTCTTGAATCACCAAGCTTATCTGCTCCATTTAACCTCATTGTTTTTGCAATCTCGGGATTAGCCAATACGAGCTTGGTAACCGCAACGAGTTCTATACCCTTTTGATGACACATCTGTGCCACTCTTTCCGTATTCGATGCGATAGCGTTTAGGTTGATCAACAACCTTGGATACACACCCAACACCTCGCATTTTCGTTTGCAGACGTCAAAGCCCTGTGGTATAATTCAAGCGGCACCACAGGTATATTGTAACTTATCTAAATTGCGTTGTAAATAAGCAAAAACAAACTTGATTATCCACACGCACGTAGACAGGGGGGAACAGAATGGGCCAAGAAGTTTTGCAAGCAGCGGAATACATCAAGGGTAAAGTAAGTAAACTTCCAAAGATAGCCCTAATACTCGGCTCTGGACTTGGTTTTCTAGCCAACGAAGTTAAAGACGCGATAGTGATTCCTTACAACGAAATTCCGAACTTTCCGTATTCTACCGCCCCTGGCCACGAGGGAAAGTTAGTGATTGGAGAACTCTTCGGAAAGGAAGTTTTAGTACTTAGTGGAAGGTTCCACATCTACGAGGGCTGGCATCCAAGCGAGATAAAAAAAGTTATTCACGTACTCAAAGTTATCGGCGTTGAACGCATGCTTATCACCAACGCAGCGGGGGCCATAAACACAAGCTACCAGCCTGGAGATATTGTGTTGGTGAAGGATATAATAAATCTGATGTTCAGAAACCCTCTCCGTGGGCCAAACGACGATGAAATGGGACCGCGGTTCCCGGATATGCTTGGAGTGTTCGACCACGATTGGATGACACGGTTAAAAAAAGCGGTACCACAGCTTAGAGAAGGGGTTTACATAGCTGTTACCGGTCCGTCTTACGAAACACCGGCTGAGATAATTGCGTTCAGAAAGCTTGGTGCGGATCTTGTCGGTATGTCAACAGTTCCGGAAGTCATAGCTTGTGCGCACGTGGGTATAAAAGTCCTGATTCTTTCGTGTGCAACAAACATGGCTGCCGGGATATTAACACAACCACTCTCCCACGAGGAGGTAATGGAAGTTGCTAACAAAGTGAAGGAGAAATTCTCGAGTCTAGTAAAAATTGCTTTGGAACAGATTTAATGAGCAAAAAGAAATGAAATAGAGATTGACGCATTATAGTATTCGTAGTAAACTTTTTATGGCATTTTCTGTTTCTCACTTTGATTTTGAGATTCCTTGGAAACGGTTCAATTCAGTAGTTTTGAGAATCAAATCAGAAAAGCCGCTAAGGAGTGACGCATGTGCCAACAACGAAAAAGGTACCGAAAAATCTCGAAAGCCTTGATGAGAGCTTTGTCCATCACCTAAATCACACCTTAGCCGAAGATACGGCAACTTCCAGTTTATATGAAAAATACCTCGCACTCTCGTACGCTATCAGAGATCTGATAGCGGACAGGTGGCTTCACACCAAAAGTATTATGTACAGCAGAAAAGACCTTAGGATTGTCAACTATCTTTCGATGGAGTTTCTCATCGGTAGACTCTTGTACAACAACGTGCTAAACCTCAAACTTGAGAAGAGTGTCCAGGAACTGCTTGAAAAATACGGACTACGGCTTGATGACCTTGTTCCACTTGAAGAAGACGCTGCTCTCGGAAATGGTGGTCTCGGAAGGCTTGCAGCGTGTTTCTTAGATTCACTTGCGACCCTTGGATATCTTTCCTACGGATACACTATTCGCTACCAGTACGGGCTTTTCAAACAACTCATCGAGAACGGGTATCAGAAAGAAGAACCGGACGATTGGCAAAAGAACGGGTATCCTTGGGAGTTCCCAAAACCAGAAGAGGCGGTTACGGTTAAGTTCTTTGGTCGTTCGGAAGCTTATACCGACGAGAATGGTTGGTTAAAGTTTCGATGGGTTGATACGTACAATGTTGTCGCCGTACCCTACGACATCTACGTGACAGGTTATGATAGCGATATAGTTGCCGTTCTCAGGTTGTGGCAACCAAGAGCTGTTATAGAATTCAATTTTTCGGAATTTGAGAAAGGAAATTACGAAAAGGCCGTCGCGGAAAAGAACTTTGCCGAGAAAATCTGCAAGGTGCTTTACCCAAACGATGCGTTTTATCAAGGCAGAGAATTGAGACTTATGCAGGAGCACTTCTTCGTGAGTGCTGCCCTTCAAGACATCATCAGGAGACACAAGAGAAGGCACGGAACACTGGACAATCTTTACGATGGTGAGGTCATCCAGCTTAATGATACACACCCAGCACTTGCAATACCCGAGCTGATGAGAATCTTGCTTGATGAGGAAGGTTACGGATGGGAAAAAGCTTGGGAAATTGTTAGCAAAACGATTGCTTACACAAACCATACAGTAATGCCTGAAGCGCTGGAAAAATGGGAAGCTCCACTCATGCAACATATGCTTCCCAGACACTATCAAATCATCGAAGAAATAAACGCAAGGTTCCTCAGAGAAGTCTCAGAAAAATTCCCTGGCAACCTCCAGAAGATAATTAATATGTCAATATTCGAAGAAGGACACATTAAAAAAGTCAGGATGGCGAATCTTTGCTCAGTTGCCTCCTTCTCAATCAACGGTGTTTCACAGCTCCATACCGAAATCTTGAAGCAGAATGTTCTCAAGGACTTTTACGAAATGTATCCCGAAAAGTTCAACAACAAAACAAATGGGGTCACACAAAGAAGGTGGTTACTCGAATCCAACCCGCCGTTGGCACGGCTCATTAACGAAGCCATAGGAGATAGGTGGATAACTGATCTGTACGAACTTAGAAAGCTTGAGATGTTCTTAGACGATTCCAGCTTCCTTGAAAAGCTCGGAGCTGTAAAGCGGTGGAACAAAGAACGTCTCGCAAAGTACATCTCTGAAAAGCTAGGGATCTCACTCGATGTGGATTCCATGTTCGACATTCAGGTGAAGCGAATCCATGAATACAAACGCCAACTTTTGAACATCTTACACGTGATACACCTTTACAACGAAATCCGAGATGGAAAAATTCCGGAGGTTCCCCGGACGTTTATTTTCGCAGGCAAGTCTGCCCCCGGATACAAGATGGCAAAGCTTATAATTAAGTTGATAAACAGTGTTGCCGACGTGGTTAACAAAGACCCAATTGTTAGTAAGTACATAAAGGTTGTTTTCGTGCCAAACTACAATGTTTCACTGGCGCAGATGATTATCCCGGCCGCAAACGTCAGTGAACAAATCTCTACAGCCGGAACAGAGGCATCGGGAACGGGCAATATGAAATTTATGCTCAACGGAGCGATTACAATTGGAACACTTGATGGTGCTAACATAGAGATACTTGAAGAAGTTGGAGAGGAGAACATCTTCATTTTCGGTCTAAAAGCTGAAGAAATCGAAGAAGCGAAAAGGAAAGGTAGGTACAACCCTTTTGGTATATACATGGATAATATGAACATCCGCAGGATTCTGGACATGCTACGTACGGGCTACTTTAATCCAAACGAACCCGAACTTTTTGTGGACATTTTCGAAAACCTACTTTACGGTAAGTACGCTCCAATGCCAGACCAATATTTCGTACTCGCCGATTTCGATTCATACGCTGAAACACACAGGAAAATCGAAAAACTCTACCAAAATCAAGTCGAGTGGAACAAAAAGTCACTTCTGAACATTGCAAGAAGTGGCAAGTTTTCAAGTGATCGAACGATAGAAGAATACATCGCGGACATATGGAAGAGCAAGAAAGTTTTCGAATGAACAGTCACGCCAAACGAAAGATTAGGGAGGCCTCGAGCCTCCTTTTGATTTTGAAAAATAGACATCCTGGTGTTATAATGCTTGTGCAGTCTTCGTTAAAAAGGCCTTGGAGGTGCCGTAATGCTGCGTCCAGATTTCGACCAGATTGTCGATAGGAGAAACACGGCCTCATTCAAATGGGATCTAGTCCAGAGACTCTACGGAGATGACGTACTTCCCATGTGGATTGCAGATATGGATTTCATCACCTGTCCGAAGATTATAGAAGCATTAAATCGGAGAATTGAGCATGGAATATTTGGATACACCTTTCGCGGGCAGGAGTACTACAATGCCATAGCTGATTGGTATGCAAAACGTTACGGTGTGCAAATTCAACCTGATTGGATAGTCAACGGACCAGGTGTGGTTCCCATGCTCTCTTTTTTAATTGAAAAGCTCACACAACCTGGTGATAAGGTAATCATCCAACCACCCGTTTATCCACCCTTTTTTAGAGTGGTCGAGAACAACGGTAGAAGACTTGTGAGAAACGATTTAATACGTGACGTTGTGGATGGCAAAACTGTTTGGAAAATGGATTATGAGAAGCTTGAAAGTCTTATAGACGATAGAACCAAGATGCTGATAATTTCGAATCCGCACAACCCTGTAGGACGGGTGTGGACTTTTGAAGAGTTGAATATGCTCTACAAAATTGCACGAAAGTATGATTTAGTAATCCTGTCTGACGAAATTCACGCGGATATAATCTACAAACCAAGCAAGTTTACCAGCTTTCTCGCAGTCGGCCATGAAGGAGTTGTTGTGTTGAACTCACCAGGCAAAACCTTTAACATCGCCGGACTCACTAATTCTTACGCAATAATCCCAGATCGAACAATTCGGAGGGAATACAAAAACTATATGGAAAATTTGGAACTCCTATCAGGAAACATTCTTAGCCTCGAGGCATTAAAGGCAGCCTACGAGTGTGATGATTGGGTTGACGAACTGTTGAAATATCTTGAAGCAAACAGAGATTTCGCTTACCAGTACATCAAGACTAATATGCCCGCACTTGTTCCTTCTCATCCTGAAGGCACTTACCTTATGTGGATCGATTGTTCGGAGCTGAACGTGGAGTCACCGGCAAAGTTGTTCCTGGAGAAAGGACGAGTGTATTTGAACGATGGTGCGGATTTCGGCGCACCCAATTGTGTCAGGCTGAACTTTGCCTGTCCAAAAAGTGTTCTTCGTGAAGGCTTAGAGAGAATGAAAATGGCTTATCACTCCGGTTTCGAGCTGAGAGAATGCAGTATCAATGACGATGAATACTGGATTTGTAGGGAGATCCGCACGCAGGTATTTAACAGGGAGCAGGGCATCCCCCAGGAACTTGATTTTGACGAACATGAAAGAACTGCGCGGCACTTCGTATTGAAATTTTTCTCCCGGCCCGTTGCGACGGCGCGTACACGTGAAATAGAACCCGGGATTTGGAAGATAGAACGAGTTGCGGTAAAAAAACAGGATCGCGGCAAGGGATTTGGGAAAAAACTGATGAACTTAGTTGAAGAGAAACTATTCTCCGAAGGTGCAAAAAAGTTAACACTTAACGCACAAATACAGGTGAAGGATTTCTACACTAAACTTGGGTACAACATCATCGGAGCAGAATTTCTCGAAGCAGGTATTCCTCATGTAAAATGTGAAAAGAGCAAAATGGAGGGCTGATATTTGTGTCTCCAACTCGAAAATTCGTGGCTATCTTCTGGTTACTGTTTCTAACATTCATGTGGGGACTTACGTTCCCGATACAAAAACTGGTCCTAACGGAAACCATCAATCCATTTACCTACAACGCAGTTCGGTTCTGGATTGCGACCGTTCTTTCGTGGTTCATTTTTAAAAAGTCCGACTGGAAGCGTGGAATTATCCTTGGTTTCATCATGGGTATTGCATACGCAACGCAAACATGGGGCTTAACACTAACAACGGCCACCAAGAGCGGGTTTATAACCTCTCTTTACATCGTCATCGTTCCATTCTTTGCCTTCTTGATTGAACATGAGAAACCTACCTTCTCACAACTTTTTGGATTTGTTGGTGCACTCGTTGGAATGTACCTGCTCAGTGGAGGTATAGAGGGGTATAACTTCGGTGACTTCCTCACAACGATTTGCGGCATCGCGTACGCACTCCACGTGGTCTTGATAACGAAGTTCTCAAAAGAAGCTGACGAGTTTTCACTGCTAACCCCTCAATTCCTTACTGTGGCTTTATTAAATACCCTTTTCAGCTTGACAGCTTCGGATAATCCCTGGTCATTTTCAACAAACGCGCTTTACGTCGCCATATTCACAGCGGTAACCGCAACGATACTTGCGATAATAATCCAAGCAAAGTACCAGAAGGTTGTTGGAAACAACGTAACAGCCTTAATATTCGTCGGTGAACCGGTCTTTGCGTTGCTTTTATCAATGCTCATCCTTCGCGAACGTTTGGAATTGCTACAAACAACGGGAGCCTTGTTGATGGTTCTGTCAATTGTTGTGGGTATTATCCAAAGCACGGGACACGAAACGATGGAAAAAAGGAGTGCTGAGAGGGCGTGATTTCAATTAGAAATGTATCGATTGAATTTCCAGGAAAAAGGCTATTCTCAAACTTTAACGCGACCATTTTTCCGAAAGACCGCATCGGGCTCGTGGGCAAAAATGGCTCCGGAAAAAGTACGCTCATGAAAGCCATCGCCGGTGTTTTTAAAGATTTTCAAGGCGAAATAAACATCTCCGGTAAAGTCTTATACATGGATCAGTACAGAACGTTCGACGCAAAAACTCCGTTTGAGTATTACACGAAAGTCGCCGATACCCCGGAGAAAGAGAAACAGGTCCGCAGCATTTTGAAGGGCCTTGGATTCAACGAAGAAGACTGGTACCGTGATATCTCCACGTTTAGTGGAGGGGAACGAACAAAACTCCAACTTGGAAGACTTTTCGTGGAAGAACCGGACTTCTTACTCTTAGACGAACCCACAAACTTCTTGGATATCGAAGCTATAGAGTTTCTCAAAAGGCTACTTTTATCCTTTAAAGGTGGTTATATGATTATCTCCCACGACAGAGATTTTCTAAGGAGTGTTTGCAACAAATTTTGGGAGATAAACAACGAAACGATATGGATGTTCGATATGCCTTACGATAGATACCACGAAGAACGAAAACGTATAATCGAAACCCAACAAAGACAGGTGGCAAGCCTGCAAAGAGAAATCCAAAGGTTGAGGGAAATAATCGACCGATACAAGAAATGGGGTAGAGATAAATTCCAAAGACAAGCCAAGAGTCGAGAGAAGATGCTCGAAAGAATGCTTGAGGAACTTGAGAATATGCCAGCAATTTATTTGGAGGAAGAGAAAAAGAAAATCGAAATTCCCGCACCTGAAAGCAGCGGGTACGTGGTACTTGAACTGAAGAACGTCTCTTGGAAGGCACTATTAAGAAACGTCTCGTTTACAATCTACCAGGGCGACAAGGTAGCGTTAATAGGTCCCAACGGTTCTGGAAAAAGCACTATCTTGAAAATAATTTCTGGGGAGTTGCAACACGAGGGAACCGTCATTTTCGGATATAAAGTTAACGTCGCTTACGTGGAGCAGTTCGTCGAACAATTGGACTTTGAGAACACTGTTTTCGATGAAATCTTCGAGGAAATGCCGGGCCAACCTGATTATGTAATCAGGGCCTACGCTGGTAGATTTGGGTTCAAAGGAGAAAACGTTTTCAAAACTGTGGCCGAGCTCAGTGGTGGTGAGCGCCAGATTCTGGCACTGGCGAAGGTACTTTTGAGAAAACCAAATCTACTTGTTCTTGACGAACCAACAAACCACATGGACTTGGAAACGGTTGAGGCACTCGAGGATGCTCTTAAGGAATACAAAGGAAGTATCATCCTTGTTTCGCATGACCTAGAACTTATCCGCAACGTTTGCAACAGGTTTTTGAGTATCAGAGATGGAACTTTACTCGAAGTGGACGAACCCCTGTATTTCACTGTGGATAAGGGAAAGGAAGAGAAAAAACGAAATATCGACTTTGAAAGGCGAAAAAGAGTTAAGAATTCTTTGAAAAGTCTCATATCAAAAATCGACCAACTTAAAATCCGTGAGAGAGAGATTTGCTTGATGATTGACGAACTGTCGAGGACGATTAATAGAACGAACGACTACTTGGAGCTTTTAAATTTGCAGAGGGCGAAAGATGAATTAGAAGCTGAACTTTTAAATATAATGGAAGAAATTGAGAACTCGGAGCGGATGGTTAACGAACTCAAGAATGAAATTAAGAGCGAACTCAACGAAGTTAATTGGTAAGTTATCATAAAAGGAGTGGGGATGAAACTATGGATATTATGAATTTTTTATGGTTGATCACCACACCGCTCGTATCGCTTTTTGCTCATTTAATATACACTGACAGCTATTCCGTTCCAAAACACTTTTTTCTTTCGTTTAGCGCTTTAATCACGTTCATAGTCCTCTACGCTCGCGCGTTGAGGAGAAAAAACATTACAATGTACTGTACCATATTTCACTTATTTTTTATACTGTTCTGGACAGCATCCCTTTTGTCGATAATCAATACCGCACGTGTAAACCCATATTTAATTAAAGGCTCCTTGGACGTAAGCTTGTATCTATTAGTATATGTTTTTCTGTCTGTATTTTTCTCCAATTATCTAGAACAAAAGGAAAAAATTGAAAACATGTTGTTTGCTTTCCTCATCGCCGGCGTTATAGTGGCCGCAAACGGACTACTGAATTACTACACAGGCTACGACATTTTCGTTGGCCTGTCACCGGGCCTTTTTTACAGAGAACGAATCAGAAGTACCATAGGTAACGTTATTTTTGTTGCAAATTTTCTAAACATGTTGATGCCAATTGCACTGTATTTCTACTTCAGAAAAACTTCTTCTAATCTAATGAAATCATTCGCTTTCGTATCAGTCACACTGTTTTATCTTGTTCTGTTGGTAGGTAACGTCAGGTCAGAGTACCTTTCGTGGATAGTCCAGCTAATCTTTATGACTTTATTCGGTCTTTTGGAGTTTGGAAAAAGAAAACGATCACTAAAGTTCGTGTTATCAAGAGAAATTTTCAAAGAGAAGCTGACCCAAATACTGTTAATCACAGTTGTTTTTGTGATTGCAGGAATCCTATTTGTAGGTTTTCCAAACATTCTTAATCATAACAAACGAATGGGAGAATTTATCCTGACCTCGTTGAGTAGCAGGTTCGAAACCAAGGTGATTAATGAAGACTTGATGCGAAGAAAAGTAGCATGGCTATCCGCGATTGAGATTTGGAAAGACCACAAAGTCTTTGGGCAAGGTGTAGGTACTTACCGATTTTTCGGTGGTCCTACTGTTGCGAAGGTATGCAACAAAGTTCCCAAATACAGAGCAGCATGGCAACTTTTCGATACTGTTCACAACGACTACCTGCAAGTCCTCGCCGAAACAGGATTAGTTGGGTTTGGATTAATGATAACCACTTTTGTTTTGCTTGTGATTTACGTTTTCAAAAATTACGAGAAACTTCCGGCTGAGAAGAAAGCTGTTTTTATGACGCTTGTATTAACGTTCGTACCTTTTGCCGTCCAAATGTTCTTTTGCTACCCCGTTCAAATTCTGCCAAACAGTTTATTAGCATTATTTTCAATTTCCGCGGGTGTAGGTAGATACTTAAACGAGCGAGAAGGCACAAAATTCAACGTGAAAATGTCTTTGAAATCATTGGTACCACTTGGAATTCTTCTTTTGATCCTACTTACAAGTAGCGTTTACCTTAGGGCCTCAAGATTTTTATCAGCTGTCTACCTGAGACAAGGAAAGGTGGCCTTAAACTCGGTAATGAATCTTTACGACATCAAACGGTACAAAGATAGAGAAAATTCCAAGGCGAAGAAAGCTGATAACATAGAAACTTCAAGTTCTGTTGACGATGAAATACGTAACGACCTGCTAACAGCCTTAGTATCCTTGTACAACAGCATCAAGTTTGACCACTCAAACGGGCTTTCGTACTATTTTCTGTCACACCTGCTCGGTAATGATGAAACCTTCGCATCTGTTCGCAAGGTCAAAAAAGATTTCGTTGAAGTTATTCTCAAAGAATATAACGGTAAATTTGATCTTCTGAAAAGACTGGAGGAGGTTTTAACAGAAAATGAAATCGTCGATTTACAACGTCTTTACAGTAGCTTGGATCTGCTGAACCACTCTGAAAGGTTTTTCGCCGATCCTGTTGTACAGCTTGCCAAAGTCGAGAAACTCTCAAAAATCATTAAAAAGCTTTCTGAAGTGCAGATTAAGCAAGGTGTGAGCAGTGAATTGAGGTCTATTTTAAAAGCCGAAATCGAAGTTCTGTACACGGCTCTAAGTCGCTCGGCGTTGAGAACGATATACGAATATTCAGGTGGTTGGGTCTTATATTTTCGTATTAAGAATCCTGATATTGAAATTGCCACACGAATTGGTGGAGATGTCTACAGAGAACTGATCTACTATATTGGAACTTCCGGGCAGTTAGACAGTAGGAAGATTGATCTTATCAAACAAATATCGGATTTTGAAAGGGAAGTTTGTCTTGACTTGGAAAGCAACGGTTACTGGGGTATTCCCGACGCAGGACTTATTTTCTTCACTGTGCTTGCAGAAAAACAAGCCAGTACGAATAAAGAATGGTCTAAACAGATTTTAAGAAGCGTTCTCGATGACTATCACAAGATTTATGATAAAATTGCTAAAAAGCTAAGAGAAGGAGAAGAGTTCTTCTTGCGAAGGACCACAGACTTGCGCGAAAGCGTTTCTACTTTGCTTTGGGAAAGTTTACATAAAAGTCAACTTGGCATCGAAGATAAAACTGTGCAGTCTTTCAGAAAAGCGTTCGACGAAGCCATAAGAAAGTTCATTAGTTACGATTTCTCAAGGTACGTTCATTTGTACATCTCCGAGCTTAGTAAAGCGGAAATTTCTGACTGGAATTCGCTTTATGCCACAAGTCCTTGGAAGTATTTCACCAGTCCTGTTGTTTTCTCTGCCTTGAACCACTTGCAAAGCGTTGGTGACATGAGCATTGTTGGCAGAATTTTTAAAATCTCTCAGCTTATGGTTGATCCTTTCTATGCAACTTGGCCCTTTCTCTACGAACGCTACCAAATTTTCAAAAGTACCTATGAATATGCTCAAAAACTTTATGAATCACTTCTTAAATCAGATACTAAAGAAGTTTTTACACGGTAATCGATTCCGCCTTTTTTCAAAGCTCTGATCATTTTTCGTGCACTTTGACTAAGCAAGCTACGGTCCCACATAAGGTTCTGAGAAACATCTATTCGAAAAGCAAATGAATCTGTTATTCTCAAGGAAAGCGTCGGTTGAAAATAAAAAGCAGGGACAACAACTGCCCCTGCTTTTTCTTTTTGTATTCCTTTATATTTCTTTACCACCATTTCTGAACTCGGAATGTCAGCGTCGTTCCACTAACCTCTGGATAGTATTGTTGTAATTTGCTTGTATCAACGTCTCCAGCAGTGTAGCTTATCGTAACGTCGTAAACACCAGGCTCACTTGCAACAGAAGTAACGGTTATCGTATCACTGAATCCTGCTGGACTTTTGCTCAAATAGCCACTGTCTCTCAGGTTCGTTATCGTGGTGTTCGCTACTGGGCTTGGCCTTTCCGTGTTCCACCAGTTTTCAAATGCCGCTTTGATGTTTCTGAAGTTCTGCGCCACTTGGCTTGCTTTCGCGTTTTTCACAGCGTTCAGCGCCAGTGGTGTTGCAACAGCCATGAGAGCTGCGATAACTGCAAGGACAATCAAAAGTTCAACAAGCGTGAAACCTTTTCTCATGAAAACAACCTCCTTTTCCAAAATTTATTTGGGCATATTTTTTTAGCCCTCGTACATATTATAGCACAAGATATGAAAAACTTTAGAGCTTTTTCCCAGAAAGCATCCGCACCAGACTGAATGAATCATCTCCTGAACCGCACAGTTTAAAAGTTCTACTGAATGCAAAATATTTTCGGGTGGTATAATTAATTTTGAATCAGAATTTTGGGGGGACTGGCGTGCGCTTCATACTCTCGCTCCAAGTAGTCGGTGGTCTTATTTTTCTATATACAGCTTTTCTGATACCATCAAATCTCTACTTTGCCGCATTACTGTCAATCTTTATGTTAGTTAACACTGTCGGAGTAGCGTATTACGTGACAAGAAACGTTCTTAAATCAAGAATTGGAAGGAGCAAAGTTTCAAAAAGGTTTACACTCCCGATTGTAGTACTCGTTGCGGGATTTGGAATAGTAATTGGTCTTACTGTAAGAATTTACAAGGTTTGGTCTGAAATTTATTCTCCCGAACTTTTTGCACTATTTGTTAACACGTTCGCTGGTGTTTCCGCGTTGTTGGTTGCTACATTTGGTTTTGCGTATCTTAGCTTAAAAAGAGAACTCGAAGAAAAGTTATTGAAAATCGAAGAACTTGAAAACTTAAGAATCAAAGCAGAACTCGAGGCGCTTAAATCAAAGCTGAATCCACACTTCCTCTTCAACGCGCTCGGTGGAGCAATTTCTATGATCGAACTCGACGCACCCAAAGCGGAAGTAATCAAGTACCTCAACTCCCTTGCAGACCTTCTCAGAACAGCTGTGGAAGCTCCAACCCTATGGAACCTTGAGCTCGAATGTGATACTGCAAGAAAGTACTTGGAAGTTCAAAAACTGCGTTTTCAAGATAAGCTCTCTTATGAGATAGTCTTACCGCAAGAAATCTCGAAGTTTAAAGTCCCTGCCCTGATTATCCAACCCCTCGTGGAGAATGCGGTGGTACACAACGTCGGCAAGGTCGATAGAACTGTGCATGTAAGGATAGGCTGCGAGATGGTAAACGATGGAATCGTGATCTCAATCTCAGATAATGGACAAGGCATTAAAAATGTGGAGAAAGGCTCGGGGTTCAGGATTGTGGAGGAACGATTAAAACATTTATCACCTTGGGCAAAATTGATGGTGGAGAGTGATTCTAAATTTGGAACGGTAGTTAGGGTGGTGATACCACGTGACAAAGGAAATTAGGTGCGTAATCGTCGAGGATGAAAAGCTCCAAGCCCTCGTGCTGGAAAAGATACTTAAGGAATTCGATGTTAAAGTTGAAGCCATTGCAACGAACGCAAAGGAAGCTATAGAAGTTATTGAGAATTTAAAACCAAACGTCGTATTCCTGGACATTAACCTGGGAGACGCGGATGGTTTTTATGTGCTCGAGCGTGTAGCTCATACACCCTACGTTGTCTTCACAACGGCCTACTCTGAATACGCATTGAAAGCCTTTGAAGTATACGCTATAGACTACATAGTCAAACCCGTTACTCGAGAGAGGCTTTCGAAGACCATTGAAAGACTTAAAGGTTTGTTGGGGAAAGGCGAACAATATCTTGCAGAAAATCTAGAGAAACAGTTTAAAATGGCCATCGAAAAGTTGCGCGAGGAATTGTTGGGTATCAGGAGGCCAAGGTTTTCCGTCGAAATAGCCGATGAGGTGGTATTCCTGGATCCTGCTGACGTACTGTTCATCGAGGCGTTTGAACACGGTGCAAAAATTGCAACAACTACAACTGAGTACATTTCAAAAACACCGTTGAAAGAATTGGAGGAGCGACTGACGGAAGAAGGGTTGAAACAGTTTCTAAGGGTCCACCGCTCTTATCTTGTGAACATCGACCATGTGAGAAAGATTTCGAAAAACTATTTTGGGGCCGTAGCTTTGGTAATGTCAAATGGAAAAGCAATTCCCGTCGGTCGGTCTTTCAAGAAAACTTTGGAGAAATACTTTCCATAAGATTTTAGATCAAAAACTAGAAAGTTGCCAACAACTTTCGAGCAAATAACCTCTAACCTCTGGGGAATGTTCGTTATCGATACTGCAATACTGATTTCGAATCTTTATCCCATCACAAAGCAAACATCCAAGTGTGGTAAAAGCTTCAACAGACTAGACCGAGTACCACACTAAACACAGCAGAGGGGCAATAATCTTTGGAAAGCCAAATCAAAAACTTACTGGCATTAATGTCGTGAGTTAAAAAACCAAAGACTTTCTAAGTGTCGCACAACAAATTCTTTCAAAAGCTGAAGGTCTAAGCATTCAAGTGAACAAATAGCAAGACGAGCAGGAAACGCGGAAATTTTCAGGTCTGCTGGAATTATGGTACAATCATAAGTGCTGATGTAAACGGCACACTTGGAACATGGTCAAAAGTTACTTTCAAGCTTCCAAAGCCGAGTGGGAGTTTAGACCTTCGCCAGCCCGGTGTTGTTAAAGCCAGTAAACTAACGCACCGCACAAAAAATCCTCACGTTTCATTGGGGAGCGGAGGTTAAAAGTGAGATTCCGTTTTCTTCGCAAAGCTTTAGGAACATTCCATCAATTGTGCCGTTTGTTGCAACACTGGTGAATTTCTTTGGCACGCCGATCAAAAGCTTTCTAAGAGCATTTGTTGGGCTTATAAGATCTGTTTCAATGTGGTAAAACCCATCTTCTGCCTTTCCAATCACGGAAAATGTTGGTACAAGTTCAAGTGCAACGTTTATGAGAAGCCTCTCTTTTGAATCGTCTTTCAGCATCAGATGTTTTCTAAACACTATGTTTGCAATTTGCCATGCGGTCGTCAAATTTTCAGTACTTGGCTGTTCATCACATTGGATTGCATACCTCACTATTTTCTTTCCACTTAAAATTTCCGAAATTGTTTCCTCGTCTGCAAGTTCTTCGCATGCAATCGTTGTGAATGTTGCTTCACGTAGCTTTCGTGCAATATCTGCGTTTAGTTTTCTCACTACAATTACACTTCCCGAGATATCGCACAACCGTCCACCAGACTCGCGAATGTTTATCATTGAAGCAATATTTCTCGAGTTCAATCCAACGACAAGGTTCTTATCTATCGTGGTTAAAACGGCACCGATCGTTATTGGTAAAGCATCTTCATCGTGAACCGAGAGCTTGATGAACCGTTCGTCAACCGCCTCCAGTACCTCGTAATCTTTCTGAGGGTGTGCAAACCTTTCGAAGGTAAGATGTTCGTACTTTTCGGACGCGAACAGTTCGGAAAGCACACGATGGATTGTCGCATCATAGCGCATCGTATAGTAAAACGCTTTGAGTGCGAGCATTCTTCTATCATGAAGTGGTACGTCACCGCATGCGTCGATTAAATCTATGATCTTTTTATAGTCAGCAGGGTCACACACGACAACAACATTTCTGTGGTTCTTCGCAGCAGCTCTCAGCAACGCTACACCACCGATGTCAATGTTCTCGATAAGAATATCTTCATCCCTCGTTTGACGTTGAACCAAATCAAATGGATAAAGATTAACGATCACCATATCAATAGCTTCTATTGCGTTATCCTTGAGGTCTCTAACGTGCGATGAATCCTGCGTGTCTGCAAGAATACCTCCAAAAATTTTCGGATGGAGTGTCTTCACCCTACCTCCGAGTATTTCGGGGAATCCTGTTACATCGGACACTTGTTGGACAGGAATACCAGCATCGCTTAACGTTTTCGCCGTACCTCCCGTGCTTATAATCTCTATTCCACGTTCATGCAAAGCCTTAGCAAATTCCAAAAGACCATTCTTATCCGAAACACTGATAAGCGCACGTTTGATGTTCACACGAACACCCCCACACAATGTATTGTTGATTTTTCAGTTTAAATTCTTACCATTCTATTGGTCTACCGGTATAATCCAGAAAGACACCAGTTTGATTGAGATTCTTCACTACTCGTATAATTCCTTCCGCGGATTCTTCTGGTGTCAAGGGTGCGTTTGGTCCCCCCATGTCCGTCCTCACCCATCCAGGGTGGATAGAAACAACATAGTAATCCTTCAGTTTGTGAGCCAGGAGCTTTGTGACCATATTTAATGCAGCTTTTGATATGGAGTACGGATATGATGCAGTTCCACCAGTGTTCGTTATGCTACCAAGAATGCTTGAGATGTTCACGAGCTTCGCGCCCGGAACCAACTTGCCAAGTTTGTACAAAGACTGAACGAGAAAGTACGGTCCCATCGTGTTAACTTTGAAGGAAAGTATCATACCTTCCTCGGTAACCTCAGGAAACTTTTCTTCAATCAAGACACCTGCGTTGTTGATAAGCACGTCGACCGTTCCTTCAACGTGGCTTGCAAACTCATCGATGGATACGGGGTTTGACATATCCACGGTGAGAATTTTGAGTTTCGGGTGCTCGAATGGCATCGACGTTCTGATGCCCACAGTTACGTCCTCTCCCATATCTAGGATTTTCTTCACTATTGCCAAGCCAATTCCTCTGTTTGCGCCGGTAACAACCCAATGCATCGAATCACCTCAAATCGTTAAAGTTGACATCCTTGTTTACTCTTCTCCACTCGTTTCGAGTTCTTCGAGAGACTTCAATTCTTCATCAAAATTCATATAGTTGGGATTTTCACCTTTGAGCTTTTCCAAATACTGACGAGCTCTGTTATAATCCTCAAGCGCTTTGTACATTTTGTAAAGATATTCGAGAGCTTTCTGTTTGATGTTTGGATTATGACTCGATGAAAGAGCTTCGAGCTCTGATAAGTTCTTCATGATGTACTGAAAGACGGAGAAAGTATCTCCGGAGGAGATGTATTTTTCCATAAGGATCGTCGATAATAAGACGTTGTAATCGAGCACAACGTTCTCGGAATCGTCAACTTCTCTTAATCTAGCAAGTAGTGGCCAAGATCTTACTCCGTTGTCGTAAAGGTATCTCAAGATGAGTTGGTAGTCCGATTTGTACGAATCAACAATTCCTGCCTCTTCAAGTGCCACCACAAGTCCACTTAATAACCATGGATCTTTGCTCACTATCTGTCCATTTGTGGCAATCACCAAGGGTTTGAACGTGTTGTAAAGTGCTGACAACTCTTTACTTTTAACTATTCCAAGCCATAGGTGGTAACTGTCCGTTGTCGCAATGCTTATCTTTAACTCGCCTATCTTGCGGTCAACATAAGCTTCCAGCAACTTCTTACTCAATTCTTCGCGAGCTTTGACGTATTTTTCAGACTCTTTGAAGAGCTCGAATGTCGACATGTCGTTATATTTTCTAATATTGAACACGAAGAAACCGTCATCTGTTGCGAAAAATCTCAAACTGCTCGGATGAGCTCCAAAAAGGATGTCGCGGTACATGGTACCAGTTTCGGATTTCTTAAGACCGTTATAAGAATTGGAGTCGACGGGTGAGCTTTCAGAAAGGGCCCTTTCGTAACCAAGTTCTTGCGCTTTTTTGTAAAAATCACGGGCTAGTTGCTCGTCCTCAAAATATGCATAATCGAGATCGACGTAAACCTCATCTTCCATCAGTTCATCCCTGTTTTCCTCGTAGTACTCTCTCATATCGGCATCAGTTACTTGCGAATACTTTTCAACAAACGCTTCGATATCCAAGTTTTCACGCTTTGCGAGAAATTTTCTAATACGTTCCTGGATTGCATCGCTCAAGATGTAAGCTCTGACGTATGGTTCGTCGAACACAGGGTCAAACGGTCCGTAAAAGCTCGAGTAAAATTCATAAATATCATCAACTTCGTTGAGAAGAATTTCCCCGTTCTCTATAACGGTCCCATCCATCATAATTCTTGCAACGACATTCTCCATCAGCACTTTAACTGGTATCAACTTTGTCTCGGCAATTGCTAGAATTGAAAAAATCAAAACCACGAGCAAAGTGAATAGTCTTTTACGCATAGCAATACACCTCCAGAGTTTTTTGAGCGATAACTAAATCCCCCGCAAGTTGCGGGGGATAGCGTTCAAAATCATTTTTGCCCGTTGCTTTTTGTTTCGGTGTTTTCACTATTTTCAACCGTCACTGTTGCGTCGTTAGTTGTAGATGTGGTTGGGGTACTTTCAGCCGATTCTTTGTTTTTAATCATGTCTTCAAGCTCTTTTTCTGCACTCTCGAAGTTTATCTTATAATCAGGCTTCAACGTTTTCAACTTCTCAAGATAACTTTTTGCAGTTTTTGGATCGTCGAGAAGTTTATTCATCTCGTAAAGCTTGTAGAGACAATCCGCTCTAATGTTGATGGACACATCGGTCGCTTCCGAAAGTTCACCGAAACCTTGGTATACTTCGAAGAGCTGGTTCATAACGTAATACGCTCCACCGACGGACAAATAAGGTTTTATGTCGTCGTAAAGCTTTGAGTAGTATTGGAAAGCTATGTCCTTCTTGGATGGATAATACTCTTTCATTCTACGGAGTATTTCACGCGAAGAACCCTTGATCTGATCGTATATTGAAAGCACAATCTTCTTCTCAAAGTTGCGTACATCCTCTTTCACATGTTCAAGTGTCTTGCTTGTACTTGCAAGAATCCTATCAGCCAAGACTAAAAATGCAGCTTTTTCTTCGTAAGAGATGTTCGGCTTTACTTCATCTTTCTCATCGAAAAATCTTTCGTAGAATTTCTTGTATACATCGACAAGCTTGTCTTCCTCGGTAATTAAGGCGAGGTACCATGCTTTGTAAACAGGATGGCTGATTTCAAAATCAACTTTGTTTTTCTGCTTCCACGTCTTGAAGTTGTCGGCAAACCTTTGGTTCCTGAATTCTTCGTACCATTCTGAGTAAGCAGAATTCTGCTTGAAAACTTCGTAAGTATCAGCCTTCTCAACTTTCAGAACATTGAAGGCATAGTACGTATCTTGATACGGAATCGATACGAGTGAGGATGTGGCTTCAAAGATCTCCTTTTCTATCTCCTCCGGGAACGTGCCTTTCTTTAATGTGTAATCCGTTGGTGTTAGCTTCAATTCACTGGCTGCGTCCGTAAACCCTTTTTCCATAGCCAGTTTGATGAAATCGTCGAAGTCTTCCTTATTGCTAAAGGTTACATACTTTACCTCAGCCTTTGTGTACTTTTCTACGATATCCTTCTTTTTCTTCTCGTACTCCTTTTTCAGTAATTCCTCTGTTATAGCTGCCACTCTGTCTTTTGCAGTTTCTAGCGTTAACCGCTCAATAATTTCTTGCCTTTTCACTTTTTCATACTTTGAAAGACTCCCGTACTGCGTCTTTACCTGTTGTAGCTTGTTTTGATCCTTTTTGACCTCGTCTATCTCTTTTTTCAATTCTTCTTCAACTTTTTTCTTGTCGACTGTTACTTTTTCAACTTCAGCGTAGTAACCAAGTAGTTTTTTGTTGATCTTATCGACAAGAATCAACGTTTTAACGTATGGTACTTCCACGGCTGTATCGAGTTGTGGATTCCCGTACATTGCAACGAGGTTCCCATAATACTCCTCTACCTCTTCCGGAAATATCCAATACTTCTCGTTTTTCACCGGCGTACCATCAAGGGTGATGTAGGCAAGCGATTCTTGAATACTTCTTTTAAGCGCCTTCCTTGCACCTGGTGAATAGTTCACTGCAAGCGCCCATAAGGCAATTCCAGCAACAAAAGCGATAGCAACAACCCATATGAAGACTTCTTGCCACTTGGTCATAAACTTCCTAACTTTACTCATGCCCTTTCTCTCCTTTCATCTGTAGGTATTTCCAAAGCTTCATTTTCGACTAAGTCCTCAATATCCACATCCCCCTCTGGACGTACCAACGGGAACGCAATTACGTCCCTGATGTTCGGGCTATCGGTTAGCAGCATCACAAGCCTGTCGATACCAATACCTAAGCCACCTGTTGGTGGCATTCCGTACTCAAGTGCCCTTACAAAATCCTTGTCAAGCATCTGCGCTTCCTCATCCCCAAGGTCACGTAGGCGAAGTTGGTTCATGAACCTCTCAAGCTGATCCACTGGGTCGTTCAGCTCACTAAATGCATTCGCCATCTCTCTGCCAAAGATGATAAGTTCGAATCTTTCCGTTACACGGGGATCTTCCCTATGCCGTTTCGCAAGTGGCGATATCTCAACGGGATGGTCAAGGAGAAACGTAGGCTGCACAACTTCGTTCTCAACAAGATCCCAGAGTTTTTCGATCATATGGCCCCTATCTTGGATATCTACCTCAACACCTTTGGATTTCAAGAAGTTTGCCATTTTCTCGTCACTATCCTCGAGTATATCGATACCGAGTCTTTCTTTTATGAAATCCCTCATCTTCACTCTACGCCATGGCCTTGTAAAATCTATCTCGTGACCCTGATAAGTAATTTTGAGGGTTCCAAAGAGCTTCTCAACAACGTAAGTAACAAGCTCCTCAGTCAGGTTCATCATATCCTCGTAGTCTGCATAGGCTTGGTAGAGCTCTATAGATGTGAACTCCGGATGGTGTTTGTACGAGATACCTTCGTTTCTGAATATCCTCCCAATCTCGTAAACTTTGTCGAAACCACCAACGATGAAACGTTTGAGATGGAGTTCGGTTGCTATGCGAAGATACATGTCGATGTCAAAGACGTTCAGGTGAGTAACGAAGGGCCTCGCCGAAGCTCCGCCAGTAAGATACTGCAAAATCGGCGTTTCGACTTCGTAGAACCCCTTTGCGTTAAGAAACTCACGGATGAGGCGAATGATTTCCGATCTTATCCTGAAGCGTTTAATTGTCTCGTCATTCGCGATCATATCAACGTAGCGTTGACGGTAAAGAATTTCTTTGTCCTTTATACCATGCCATTTTTCCGGCATTGGGCGCAAAGGCTTAACCAGTAGCTCAAACTTTTCTACAAGCACTGTAATTTCACCGGTGTTACTCTTGAACACCACACCTTCAATACCAACGATGTCGCCAACGGTGATGTGGTCCTTGAAAAACTCGAAGTTCTCCGTCTTATCTTTGCGAACGTAAGCCTGCACTCTACCGTAAGTATCTTTAAGATGGAAAAACGCACTCTTTCCGTGTTCTCTGAGTGACATAATACGTCCAGCGGTGGAAACTCTTTTATCGGTTACCTCACCATTCTGCAAGTATTGAAACTGTTCTTTAATATCCTGAGTGGTGTGTGTTTTATTGAATTTGTAGGGATAAGGATTAATTCCCGCTCTTCTCAATTCTTCGATTTCTCTAAGTCTTTCTTCTCTAAACTTTCTCAGCAAACATATCCCTCCAATCACTGACCAGTTATATCCACAACTTGATACTTAACTATACCCTTCGGAGCCTTTATCTTCACTGTCTGTCCTTTTTTTGCTCCATTTATACTCCTTCCTAGCGGTGATTCGACACTGATTTTGTTTGAGAATATATCAGCCTCTTGTGGATTGACCAGCTGAACTTTGAGCTCTTCCCCAGTATCAAGGTTCTTGAGAAGTACCCAGTCACCAAGATTGACGACGGAATAGTCGCTGTTTGCTTCGGAAATGATTTCTGCGTTCATAAGCATCTGCTCCAGTTCGTTGATCCTCGAGGCTATTCTTCCCTGCTCGTTTTTCGCTTCCTGGTATTCCGAGTTCTCGGAGAGGTCTCCGAGCTCACGCGCTGCTTTTATCCGCTCGGGGATTTCGAACATCAGCTGCCTTTTTAGTTCATCAAGTTCCTGTTTAAGCTTCTCGTAACCTTGCTTCGTGAGTTTCACTTTCTCCATAGTCGTAACCCCTCCTAACGTACAAAACAATTGTGCTCTTTAAGTTGAAATCATTCTTCTTCCCTGCGTTCGTTGTGCGAACCGAGGATATCCATCTCTCTAAGCTCCTTTATAACCTCTATAAACTGATCTATCTCACGAAAATCTTTGTAAACGGATGCGAACCTCACGTATGCGACTTGATCAACGTTTTTAATCTCTTCCATCACCAATTTTCCAATAAGCTCAGTGCTCACTTCAAGAGCTCCTGTTTTTTGGAGTTTCGACACTACGTTGTCAACTATCCGTTCAATATCCTCGGTTGTTACAGGCCGCTTTTCAAAGGCCTTCAAGAGACCGTTGAGTATTTTTCTTCTGTCAAATTTTTCGCGTCGACCATCTTTCTTTATCACGGTAATTGGCCCCGTCTCGTATCGTTCATAGGTCGTAAAACGCGCATGACAATTTGGACATTCCCTTCTTCTTCTGACAACACGTCCTTCGCTTAACTCGCGTGAATCGAGTACCCTGGTATCCTCAAATCCACAGAAGGGACATCGCATTGTTTCACCTCTTCAATTAGTCTTGATCCAACTGTAAAGCAACATTTTCCTGCGTACAGTCACAATTGTTGGATTTTCTTCTCGTTCTCACGCTTCCGAATTTGTTTAACAGTTCATCGATTGATTGAGAATCATCAAGAAAGTTATTCTCAAGATATTCTGCAAGTTGCATGAGCTTTCTCAACCTGGTGTACACCATCGTTTTCGAGAGCGGTGGATCAAATTGTTGCGCAAGCTCGGATAGCGGTAAATCGACGTATTCAAGCCGAGTGATAGCAACCTTTCTGAGCTCCTCAGGAAGTTGTTCTAAACCGATTTTTTCTTTAATAATGTTTATCATCGCTATTTGCCTTGCAGTGCTCTCGCCACTCCTCTTGGCGTTAGCAGAGATAAAGTTAAGACTCCTGTTTATATCGCATTTAATTTCTCTCGAACTAACAATCTTCTCAAAGTGAGCTGCTGATCTCTGTGCTCCCATAAGTTCAAGCAATTCTTGAATATCTTTTCCACGTTTCACAAAGTAACGGTGTGCGTAGTTTCCCATCTTTGTCACATTGCCGGAGATGCCCATGTACTCAGCTAACGTATGATCAAGATAGCGGAGTAACTCTTCATTTTGCGAAACTATTTCGAAATGGTAGTGCTTCGCGGGATCTGTCACCGAACCACACGAAACAAACAATCCCCTTAGGAATGCGCCAAGAAAGCCTATGTCATCTCCAAGAAACCTCGGAACCTCAATAACTGAGATCTCCAATTTTTCGAGAATGCTGAGAGGGACGAATATTTGAACTCTTTTGCGCTTCATTCTGTTTTTGAGCAGTGTCAAGCGTTTTTTGTCGATTCCGAGAAAATGAAGCAAGTTCATGACCCTTCTTGCCGCGGGTATAAACCCAACCTCAAGGGTAACGTAGGAGTCCAGATTACTTTTCACAATCAGTCCTCGACCTTTCAAATAACCAGCAAGCTCAGCTCCCGCTTCTTCGGAACTGAGCACCTCAACTTGACAAAGCTCACCCTTTACTTCCTCAGAAAACGTGTACCTCACTAAATCACCTCTAGATTTGATTGCTAGACAACGCTGACAATTTGGTGTTACGTGACGTGAGTCCTTCTCAATGCCAGGTTCATCACAGCCTGCGCAATCAAAAGAGGATCGTGGCGTATTCTGTAATCTTCGTCAAGTACTACGGTGGAAAATTGGCCGAGTACAATTTTATCATGAAAAACGTCAATTGTCACGGGTTCTGATCCCCGTTCTCGGTACTTTTCAAGAACTTTCCCATCATTCGGAGGGTAGGAGTGAATCACATAATCTACATTGCATCCCAAAAATTTTTCCACTTCCTCAACGTGCATCTTGAGTGTGTAGCCTGTTGTTTCCCCGGGTTGTGTCATAATGTTGGAAATGTAGATTTTTACGGCACTGGTTCGTGATAGCACCTCGTTCATGCCTTCTACCAAAAAATTCGCAATTATGCTCGTGTACAAGCTTCCAGGACCGAGTACAATAACATCCGCTTCTTCGATAGCTTCTTTAACAGCTGGGTTTATCATCAACGGCTGCTCCAACATGATATTTTTGATGGCCTTTCCCGTTTCTTTCCCGTACGCAACTATCCGTGTTTCTCCTTTCACAAGCATACCATCTTCAAAGATAGCCACAAGCCTGCCCATCTCGTTGGAAACAGGCAAAACACGTCCTTTGATTGCGAGTATATCAGAAATTTTGGCAATCGCTTCGGTAAAGCTTCCTGTTATTTTTGTGAGTGCGGCAAGTATTATGTTACCAACTGTGTGTCCCTTCAAACTACCATTTGTGAAGCGGTAGTTGAAGACTTGACTAAGTATGTTTTCATCATTTGCTAGTGCTACCAAATTGTTTCGTATATCACCTGGAGGAGGAACGCTCAACTCTTCGCGGAGAATTCCCGAACTTCCACCTTCATCTGTAACCGTGACAACTGCCGTTACTTCAACCGGAAAATTTTTCAAGCCGCGCAACAATGTAGATAAGCCTGTCCCTCCACCAATTGCCACTACTCTCATCCTAACGCCACGTCCCTGTGTTCCAAAGTTACAGAATATCCATTGCTTTTGAAAAACTCGGCTAATTTCTCGGCAAAATATACAGACCTGTGCTTGCCTCCCGTGCAACCTATGGCCACGGTTAATTCATTTCTACCTTCCAGTTCGTACCGCGAAGTTGCAAACTTCAGAATCATCTCAACACGGTTCAGATATTCGTTAACTCCTTCCACATTGTCTAAGAAATTCTTGACCTCCGGATCTCTACCATCCTTTTGACGCAACTCGGGGATGTAAAACGGGTTTGGGAAAAACCTAACGTCAAAAACAAAATCGGCATCAAGCGGGATGCCGTACTTGAACCCAAAACTGACAAGGTGTACAACAAAGTTCCTGGTGGTTCCCTGCCCAGATTTCGTAAGCAGTTTGGTGAGTTTCTCCCTCAGTTGGTGAGGATTCAGATGTGAGGTGTCGATTACAATATCGGCAATTTCCATGACATCTTTCATCAATTCAACTTCGAGATCTATCGCCTCGTTAATAGAACTCGTTTGCTTGGAGAGTGGATGGATACGGCGCGTGTGGGCAAATCTTTGGATTAGGACGTCCTTTTTAGCGGTTAGAAAAACGATCTTTGCAAACTTAAATCTTTCCTTGATTTCCTTTACAGCCGCTGTTACATCACCAAGTAAGTAACTTCTCACGTCCACTACGATCGCCAACTTTTCAACACTCTGGGATACCAAACTCGCAACCTGGTAGGCAACTTCAGGTGGTAGATTGTCTATGCAAAAGAAACCCAGATCCTCAAGCAGTCCCGCTGCCGTCGATTTGCCCGCTCCCGAATAACCTGTCAGTATCACAAGCTCTTTCAAAGTATATCACCTTCTGCTCAAGTTCGTGGATCTCCAGATGCTTTACTTGATAAGGATACTTGAAACCTATCTTTTTCAGCTTTCGCTCAAATTCTTCCGTAGAACCAGTCACATAAAATTCAACGAAATTTTTGCCAATCCCGACCAAGTGTGAAACTTCTCTAACTAGTTCATCGGCTGGATCAACAATTCTCACGCCTTCCATGACACGGGATATTATGTCTTTGAGGAATGGAAAATGCGTGCAACCAAGAATGAGTTCTTGAGGCTTGAACTTTCTGAATGGTTCAAGATAAAATTTCACAACGGCTTCCACCATGTGACCGTAGAACAAACCTTCCTCAACTAAGGACACGAAAAGTTGAGCAGGTCGTTGCATTACTTTTTTACCACGTTCCTCAAGTGCCTGTTTGTACAAGCCACTTTGGACAGTGGTGTGCGTTCCTATCACCCCGACACGTTCGTACTTGGAAGCGTTCACACCAGCCTGTATTATGCTGTGATAAGGTATCTTAAATGCAGACCTGTACTTTGCAAGCGTGGAATCTGAAGTATTGCAGGCCGCAAATATGCGCTCAACTTTTTTCTCCATCAGAAAACCAATGATTTCACGACTGAAAGTTTCTATCGTGTCGCGCGTCTTTGTACCATACGGAGCCCTGAAAGTGTCCGCAACGTAAACGTAGTGCGCCGGTATAGTTTCTATGAGCTTCTTCAAAACGGAGAGTCCGCCAATGCCAGAATCGAATAACCCAATTTTCATTTAGTTCCTTCACCTTCCAGCGCCCTAATCTTGATTCTTGTCTTTTCTAGTATTTCAGTAAGTCTCTTTTCGATGTAGTATTCATGCTCGAGCACATCACACAACATTAAAACTAGAAGCTCATCAAACGATACTTCATCGTAAAACGCTTTGTACGAGCTCTGTAGTTCCTTGAGCCTTCTGTAAACGTGATTTATTACCTCTTCGGGACTATCGGAAGCGAGCTCGTATTCGTGGCCAAAAATACTTATCTTAACCTTCTTCATGGTCGCTCACTTCCAATATGTTCATCAGGTCTTTAACCCTGATGATGAGTTTGTTTATAACTTCCTCGTTACTCCTGAGAAGACGTTCGAGTTCGGATTTTTCCTTTTCAAGTTCGCTAATCCGTTCAATCGCGCGGTTCAGTTCTTGCCAAAGTTTCTCGTTCTCACGCTTCAGCTCCGAGTAGCTCGTTATTAAACCTTCTATCAAACGCTCCAACTCGTCAACCTTGTCCACCATTATACCACGCCCCCCGTGTTTTACCAGTTTCCGAATACTATAAACTTTGTTACGTTTGAAATAACACTTATAAACGGGCGCATTATCATGGGAAAAATCCAAAGAATCAGCAAGCCAATCATGAACAGGATTCCGTAGAAGTTGAACTTCAGATACCACTCGTAATATTTGCTCGGAAGCAGCCCGAGCAATGCGCGACTACCATCAAGCGGGGGTAGTGGGAAAAGGGAAACAATAGCGTAGGTGAGACTCCACTTTGCCGCGTCATAAAAAACCTTAAAGTATTTTGTATTAAGCAACATTCGTGCAAGCACGCCATAGAGAAGGAACAGTGAAAAGCTTGACAAAATTCCGTAAAGCGAGTAGGTTACGAGCTCGCGTCTTTTACTTTTTGGATAATCGACAAAAGGAGCCCGCGTCCATCCAAAATCGAAGAAGGCAAAACTGAGGAATCCAACAGGATCAACGTACCTAATAGGATTGAGAACGCCCAAACTCAAGTAGAAGTTTTTAAGGGTGAATTTTGAGAAAACAGCCCTCAGAATCTCCCTGGGCCAACTCACCAGTATGTACGATACGAACCCAAGCAATAGGTTAATCAAAAAAGAAAACATACAGTTAATGTTCTCCCCTTCCCCAAATTCACGGTACACATTTATGTTCGTAATTCAGCTTTCTTTATTTTACCATATTCTTTAAGAAATTGTATCTGTTCTACTGACATGTTTTTCCACCAATATGGGAGGACTGTATTGTTCAAAAGCAAGGGATCTTCAAGCCCGGTGAGCACCCCTTTGTTTACAAGTTCAATCCAAATTTCTGTACCCACAATGGGTGTAAACTCATTAATCGAAAAGTCAATACCCGCACTCACGCATACATCGACGGCGTTCATAACATCTTCAACAGTTTGACCGGGTAGGTTCACCATTATATACGCACTCACTTCCTTGTGTGTGAATCCTGCGTTTCTAAGCATTTTCGCAGCACGAACCAAATCTTCATCTCTTATCTTGTCACCTGTGATGCGTTGCAACCTTCCAGCTGTCTCGTATCCCAGCTTTATGGTCTTGAAATTTGCTTCAAACAGCAAATCGGCAATCTCCTGAGTAAGTAGTCTTGCATGTATACCATTAGGTAGGTGGAATCGCAATTTCCTGTTGAGTCCCCTACAAATTATCTCGCGCAAGATGTGTTTGAAGTGATTCTCCGCATTTACTAATATTGCATCATCAAAGAAGACAATATCTTGTACGTTAAAAAGCTCGGAGAACTTTTCTATCTCTTCCAAGACCAACGCCACCGGTTTGAATTTCATTCGCTCCCAATTTCTGGGCGCAATACAGTACGTACACCTGTAAGGGCAACCAAGAGTTGTAAGTAAAACGACGTATCCAACTTTTTCGTAAAGCTCATAAGCTGGAGATAGTTGCGCAAACCAGTCAATATCGATCTCCGGAAGTCCCCATTCCAGGGTTCTATTCAGCAATTTGGGTAGGTATCTCAAATCAGTCTGGGTAAAAAGAATCGCACCACTTTTTTTCGCAACGGACGGCTGATTTCGGACGAAGAAACCACCGAAGAGCACCGGAACGTCTAGCTCGTCTTTAATAACCGATATTGTATCGAAGTAGCCAGGGTACCAGTAAGTAAGCGTTGAAGTAACGAAGACGGCATCCACTCCTTTTTCACGCTCGCGCTGAAGAAGTTTTCTGAAAAGTTCTTCCGGCATTCCGTAGCGCTTGTACTTACGTGGCATGAAGCTTAAAACTGGAGGTTTTGTAATCTCAATATGTGGAAACTTGCCGGTACCATAGAACTTATCCTTCGGAACCTTCACGCTAGCCTGTAATTCGGGATCGTAGCGGTTCATGAGATCTATAAGACTTACCTCAATCCCGAGCACTTTCAAAAAACTACCGACGTATAGGAGTCCAACAGGTTTCAACCAAAAATCATAGGCAGCAAAATCCTCGATCCACGGGTTAACGAGTAAAACCCTTTTTCTTTTCATAGAAATAGTACATCCCCCGCAACGTCAATTCTGGATCGATGATGCCGTCTACATGTTCGGCAACCAAGTTTGCCTGCCCACCAGTGTGAATAATGGTTGGCTTCGTTGCAAACTCGCTCGATATATTTTGGATCAGATACTTCACAGCACCCACGGTTGCATTGATCGTTCCAATTCTTATGTTTGAGTCCGTATCCTTACCCACAAAACCATCGTACGGTTTAATTTCCACTTGAGGAAGCTTCGCCGTACCGCGAAAAAGCGCGTGGATCATCATTTTAAAACCTGGCAAGATAGCGCCACCTTCGTATCGTCCTTCCCTTAGTACCTCCACAGTAATTGCGGTGCCGTAATCAACAACGATGCAGTTGGGCCCATAATCTTTGAATGCCGCGATCACATCACACACACGATCAGCACCAATCTCCCTCGGATAGTTAACGGCCCACTCGATATGGTCGTAGTCTTCCGCCTTGACAAAATAAACTTCCCCTGAACCATACTTGACCGCGAAGTATTCGAAAATAACGTTAACCGACGGTACAACTGAAGAGACGACTATAGGCTTTGCAATTACTGTCTCACCAAAAAGTGTCTTTAGGAAAACCATTAACTCGTCCTCTGTTTCATAGCGATGCGTTGAAATGCGAAACTTGTTGAATTTTTTACCATCGGCAGTCAGTGCCACTGTAGTGTGCGTGTTTCCAACGTCAAAAAGTAATACCTCGGCCATGGTTTTCCCTCCTAAAATTATCTGTTCTCCTGCTTATTATATCATGAAAACATCGAACGTACGTGGTATAATGAACATCGAGAACCAGAACAAAGACTTATTGCTAGGGGGCAAATAAATGAAGATCGAGCAATTTCAAGTTTTAAAGACTTCAGGATTGTTTCAAACGAACTCTTACGTGTTCAAATCCACCGATAAGTGGTTCGTGGTTGATCCAGGGAGTGGAATATTTGGTCCACTAATGGGACTGGTGCCCGTAGACACCATTTTGCAGGTACTCCTCACACATGCACATTACGATCATATAGCTGGCCTTGTAGAACTTGCAAGGAATTGGAAAATCCAACTTTTTGTCTCCAGTGAAGACGCACCGTTGCTCAAAGACCCAGAACTGAACTTCTCACGTCAACTCGGTAATCCTTTGGTCATTGATTATGAATGGTTGGATATCGATGAGCATTTTGAAACTGTAGCCGCTCCCGGACATACTCCAGGTTCGAGGGTAATTATTTTTGACGGGCACGTGTTTACCGGTGATGTGGTATTCTCAAACACGATAGGCCGTTGGGATTTGTGCCCGCTACATAACGCAAAGTGGCTAATGAACGAAACAATAAGAAAATTGACCAAACTCTTTAACAGTTTACCAAACGACTGGTTAGTATTACCTGGTCACGGTAAGATTGTGACTGTGTCGGAACTCTTCACGTTAAACCCATTCTTTAAGAGATAGCAGCTACGTTATTAGGAGGTGCATAGTTACGAAGCTCGTGGATGTTCTACTCCTTCCCGACATGCAACCGAATTTTGGTTTGATGTACGACTGCACTGCGGTCGTAGATGTCCTTAGAGCCTCAACAACAATAATAACGGCCATTGCAAATGGTGCGGTCGAGGTAATACCAGTTAAATCTATAGAGGAAGCGCTTGAACATCGAGCAAAAGGTTATCTTGTATGCGGAGAACGCGGGGGCCTTAAACCTCAAGGATTTGACCTCGGAAATTCTCCGCTCGAGTACACAAAAGAACGAATACTAGGAAAAAAGATATGTATAACCACCTCGAACGGAACAAGAGCACTTCTGAAAGCACATACCCTTTCCCGGCACGTTTATATCGGAGGGTTTGTTAACCTTTCTGCGTTGGTGGAAAAACTCGCTGAGTTCGAAAAGATACTAATTTTATGCTCGGGGAATGAAGGACGCGTATCCTTCGAAGACAGTCTGCTAGCGGGCGCTATAGTAAGTAGGATTGCGAGCAATTATAAAACCGAGGTGAGAGCAGAAAACGTCTTTTTGAGCGACTCAGCGTTGATTGTCGAAAAACTCTGGGAAAAATTCGGTTTTCCCAACCTTATCGGAACTCATGCAAGGAAACTAATTGAACTCGGTTTTACAGCAGACGTCGAATTTGCTAAGAGAGTGGATTATTACCCAGTCGTCCCCGAGTACTCAGAGGGAATTGTTAGAGGAATTTTTTCGAATACCCTACGATAAAAGTTACTTTTATTTCCGGAAAACGGTAACTACGTACGCCGTTCCGAGCCAAAGCTGAATTACAGCGGTTATCTGACCGTTGGTGATCCTGATGCGACCGTTTCTTTGAAAAAGTGCTTTGGAATGCTTTGATTCCAGCAAACCAACAAGTTCTTCAACGGTTATACCTCGTTCAATCATGCGCTGAAAGGTATGAGGCACCAACAGCACCGTCCTTCCAAGCAATTCTACGTAAATCTCTCCACTATCATCGCTCCTTAAATCCATCCAAGGAGTTTCCTCCTCATCAGTGTTCCTTCTCTGAGTTTTTACGAACACGTCCAAAAACGAGGCGTTCGAAAAACCGCAAGATTTTCGTTGATAAGAACTCTCTCTTCAAATCGAGAGGTTCCACCTTTATTGTGTAGGCCCCGAGTAAGTTTCCAAAGAGTACGTCCGTGAAGAGTTGGTCACCAACAACAACAACCTTATCCTTCTCCCGCAAAAAATTTCTTAATTTTAGTTTCACCTTCCAGGTAAGTGGTTTCATCGCACGCCAAATTGCAGGAATTTCGTAGTTTAGTTTTCGGGAACTACCGTTCGAGACGATAAATATCATCGCTCCTCTGGATTTTAAGAGTTCAAATAATTGCACAATATCTTTCGGTATCTCTGAAGATTTCCAAAAACTTATCGTATTATCAAAATCAAATAAAAAAACGCTCTTGCCTTTTTGCAAGAGGCTTTCGAAGTCAATATCAGTTACCTTGCACACACTGAGATGTACCTTCAAATTCATCCCTCCAAGAAAGACATGAGCGAAGTACTGAGCCGACTTCGAACTATTTTCTTAACTTTTTGCACTGTATTATCAACCTTTTTGAAATTTACACCAACCCTTTCTTGGATCTCTCGATAGCTGAACCCGTCGAGCCATAGCTGGAATATCTCGATTTCTTCATCTTTAAGCGCGCCAATTACTTCTTCGTACACAACGCTAAGTATAGCTTGTTTAACCACGTTCTTGTCCGTGCTCATGTCCGGAAGGAAATATTCAATTTGCTCGTCTTCGTCATCGGTGAATATTGAATCGATACTGGTCGAATCTGAAAGCATTTTGTTTTTCTTTCTATTTTGGTAGGTTATGAAGGTCTTTATTTCCGATTCTATACTCCGCCAGGCAAAAGTAGAAAACGAACTTTTTCCAGGTTCAAAATAGAATATCGCCTTTATCAGGCCTATCAAACCATTCTGAACTATATCGTCAAACTCAGCCCACGGTGCGTAAAATTGTGATGCAATTCTTACCACCATCGGGTGAAATTTTTCAACAATCAAATCTATCGCTTCGGTTAACCCACTTTGCGCAAGTTCCACCAACTTTTCGATAGGTTTCCCCCTGAGAGCGTATTTTATCATCTAAATTGTCTCCTTCACTTTACGATATGAACTTTGCCAATATTCCAATATCCTGGACGATGAGATGTGGTTTAACAGGACCATGGAGCCCGTCTTCCGCTGTTGCTTCACCGGTGAGGACCAGGACCGTAAACGTACCGCTCCTTATCCCAGCCAGTATATCCGTGTATATTCTATCTCCCACGACACAGGTTTCATTTGGTGAAAGGGCGTGGCGGCGGATTATCATATCGATAAGCTTTGGTTCCGGTTTACCAAAAACTATGTTCGGGTAAACTCCGGACGCCTTCCTGATAACTGAGGCGATAGCACCCGCGTCTGGAAGAGGTCCATCGATAGAAGGGCAGTTTAAATCCGGATTGGTAACCACGAAAAGTGCTCCTCTGGAGACGAATATCGTAGCTTTCTTGATTTTCTCGTAAGTTAACGTCAGATCAAACGTCACAACCACAATCTCGGGCTCATCCTCCACCAAAATATGTCCAACTCGCCTGAATTCATCTTTGATTTCTTCAGTTCCAACCACGTAAACACGCTTCGGCCCGAATTCCTCAAACAAGTACTCCGCTGTAGCGATGCCGGCGGTAACTATTTGTTCGCGTGTAAGTTCAAAACCAAGTTCGCGAAATTCCTCCAAGTAGCTGTTAATACTCCTGTTAGAGTTGTTAGTAAGAAAAACGAGCTTTCTACCCGTCTTCAAAAGCGTTTCGTAGAAAAGTTTTGAACCGTTGAACGGTTTACCACTCAGATAGAAAGTACCGTCTATATCGAGTATGAAGAGTTTGCATCTATTTATCCATTCCAAGCTTCCCTTCATCACCTCTATCACGGATGTTTCAGTGTACGTGGTGTTTCTCATAACTTACACCTCTCTGTTCATTTTATCAGGCCCTTCCAACGTATTCATTTTTAGTGCGATCTCCAGCAATTCCTTCAACCTTCTGGGGTCGGTTAGGTAAAGATAACCAACCAACGCCTCAAAACCCGTGCTTTGGATGTATTGTAAATCGCCACCGTGCCGTCGTGCTCCCTTGCTATTCATTCCCCTTCTAACTACGCTACGTTCTTTCTCGTCCAAGAGTGGCTCGATCAAGCTAAGAAGCTTACTCTGACCATCCCTTGAGACCAAGCGACTCGCTCCTTGATGCAGGCGTTCAACCTTTGTGTCCTTAAGGAGAAACAGTTTTGCGTAAAGGTTGAAAACCGCATCACCAACGTAAGCAAGAACATCTATGGAAACTTCATCCGGATTCACAGAGGTTTCTGGAAATAAGTTGGTTGGTGAAACTTTGTTTTCAAGGAGGGACAACCTACCATCTCCCGCCTATATATAACTTTTACATGCTAAGGAATCCTTTGTAATTATACCATAGCACCGATTTTTATGATAGAATTTTCCTGTGCTTAGTCTCACGACAGTGCATCAGTAAATGGAGGTGTTGTTAAGTTGTTCATATCGTTCGAAGGACTTGATGGTTGTGGTAAGAGTACCCAAATAGAATTGCTCGCTTCGTATTTCGAAAAGTGCGGGATTGAGTACATAAAAGTCAGGGAACCTGGCGGAACAGCATTCGGTGAGGAAATCCGCAAGTTACTGCTCCATAAGGAAATGTGCGCAAGGAGTGAGTTGCTACTATTCCTCGCTTCGAGGGCTCAACTGGTGGAGGAGGTTATAAAACCAGCACTGAAGCGGGGGATAATCGTCATCGCTGACCGATTTGCCCACTCAAGTAACGCTTATCAAGGCTGCGGACGAGGACTGGGTTACGAATTGGTCAGAATGTTGAACGACTTTGCTACGGATAAAGTTTACCCTGACATCGTTTTCTTTCTAGACATACCTGAGGGTGTCGTGCTTGAAAGGTTGAGAGGAGAGAAAGATAGGTTCGAGAAGGAAGATATCCAGTTTTGGACGAACGTTCGGAGATGTTACCATAGGATGGCGGAGGAGGAACCGGAGAGGTTCGTGTTGATAGACGGCACAGAAGACGTTGGAAAAATTCACGAAAAAATCGTCAGCATCGTTCAATCTAAAATACCCGAAAAGAATGATTGAACGACGTTCACACCATACTCATGTACTTCTCAATGATATCCTTGACAAACTCCATCATGCTTTCAACCATCCAACCGAAGAGAAAAAGAAGCGTTATAAACACCACTATTATCCTCGGCGCAAAGGTAAGTGTTTGCTCGTGTATCTGCGTAGCTGCCTGGAATATGCTAATGAGTACACCAACAATAAGGCTTACCAGGAGCGGTGGGAGTATGAGTGTAAGCAATAGCTTTATGGCATGTTGCATGACATCTATGAACACTTCAAGAGTCATTCCAACCCCTCCACAGAAAGTTATAGTGCTTTCAGCTACTGTGCAAAACTTTTGACCAAACTCACGATAACCGATTCCCAGCCGTTTGATAGGACGAAAATCAGTACCTTGAAAGGCAGCGAAACAAGAACAGGCGGAATCATAATCATTCCGAGCGACAAAAGGATACTGGCCACGACCATATCTATGACGATAAACGGGATGTAGAGAAGTATGCCCATTTTAAAACCTACCTCTATCTCGCCCAACACAAAAGCGGAAATCAAAATACTGTCGGGCGCCTTTTCTACCGACTCCACTTTTTGTTTCAAAGCGTTGGCAAGCACAAAGACATTATCCTCGTTTTGATGTGTAACAAGTTCTGCAACCATGAATTTCCGGATACTTTTCATCGTTCTATCGAAGAACTCCTCGTAAGTTATTTTTCCGTCCACGTACGGCTGAATAGCATTTTGGTTTATTTCGTTCCAAGTTGGCTGCATAATAAAGAACGTTAAGATCAGAGCCAAGCCGATTAGAACTTGATTCGGGGGTACCTGCCTTGTACCGAGTGCGTTTCTGATGAACGAAAATACGATGATAATACGTGTAAATGAGGTAAAGAGAATCAAGATGCTTGGAGCGAGTGTTAGTACCGTGAGAACTAAAAGTATCTCCAAGGTCGCGACAAGGTCCCTGGGACGTTGGGTAGGAGTTACCTGTATACTTATACCCGGAAGGGGAACCTCGTCTTGTGCAAAAACAAGGTTAGAGAGAGAAAAGAGTAGAAACACAAAGATGACGAGTAGTCTGACTTCATTTTTCACTTCTTACCACCTACGTATTTACTTAGCAAAGATTTAAAATCATCCGGTGTTTCAAGCTCACCTTCGTCGATCGTATCGAGTTTTTTAACCACTTCGGCGTGCGTTGGTGAAACGAGAATAACATAGTATTCTTTCAAAATCCTGACTAGCACTAACGAAACGTTACGATCCACGTACACGCGGCTCACAACTTTAGCAAAACGCCCCCCAAGCGTGTTGGGGAGCTTTTTTCTCAGAAACCAGTATGTTGCAATGAGAAGTACACTAACGAGTAGTAAACCTATAAAAAACGAAACAATCTGTCCTATGGTTCCCAGACTCCTATTTCAAATCCTCATTTTTTTCATTTGGCCGTTACCTTCTGTACAGCCTCAATAACCCTTGAAGCTTGGAACGGCTTGACGATGAAGTCCTTAGCACCAGCTTGAATAGCTTCAATAACCATCGCTTGCTGTCCCATAGCACTACAAACGATTATTGTAGCGTTTGGATCGATTTTCTTAATTTCCTTTATGGCATCGATACCGTTCATCTCCGGCATCGTGATATCCATAGTAACAACATCGGGCTTCAATTCCTTGTATTTTTCAACCGCCTCAAGACCGTTTGCAGCTTCACCAACAACCTCGTGACCCGCTTTCGTCAGTATGTCCTTCAGCATCATCCGCATGAATGCCGCATCGTCAACAACTAAAACTCTTGCCATCTCATGCCACCTCCGAACCTATGATTTCCTTGAGCATTTCCTCCAGATTCAAATAAACGATGAGTCTGCTACCTTTTTTAATCAATCCCTTTGATTTTCGGCCGTAGGTGTTCATTTTACCAAGATTCGTTTCAAGTTCCTGTTCGTTTGTTCTCAGAACCCCAACTACCTCGTCGACCATTAATCCAAACTCAACATCCTCAACCTTCACAATTATAATCTTGCGGTACTCTTTCTGTTCCAGACCTGTTAGGAGAGTCGGAAGGCTTATCACTGGAACTATCTTCCCCCTTAGATTTATAACTCCTTCAATAACTCTTCGCGCACGCGGTACAGGTGTTATCTCAACTTTTTCGATAACCATTTCAACATATTCCACATCTATGGCCATCTCTTGGTTGAGCGCCTTAAAAACTAGTACTTCAAATTCCCTTACCTGCTCCATAGGATTCACCTCACACTCTCGATAATGTTGGTCACGTCGAGGATGAGAGCGATGCTTCCGTCACCAAGTGTGGCTCCACCGCTGAATATCTTGACGTCGCTAAAGACTTTTCCGAGGGATTTGATGACAATATCTTCTTGCCCAATCAACGTGTCAACAGCTAAACCATATTTCCTGGTACCGTATCTTACCACTACAACGTTCATTTCAGCAGGTGTCTTCTCATGCTCCATGCCAAATATCTCCCAGAGCTTTATTAATGGTATAACCTCACCACGGATAACTATAACTTCCTCGTTCTGAACAACCTTTATCTCCTCTGTGGTGATTATTAAAGTACTATCGATAATGGATATGGGGATCGCGTAAACGAAGTTGTTGACTTTCACAAGCAACGCCTGAATAATAGCCAAGGTCAACGGCAATCGAATGGTAACTTTCGTACCTTTCCCCAATTTACTCTCAATGGATACCGTTCCGTTTAGCGATTCTATCGTATTCTTCACAACATCCATTCCGACTCCGCGACCAGAGAGCTCGCTAACCTGTTCTTTGGTAGAAAAACCTGGTAAGAAAATGAAATCAAAAATTCTCTCATCGGGAAGTCCCTGAGCTTTCTCTTCCGTAATCAGGCCCTTTTCAATCGCTTTCCTTAGGATTTTCTCACGGTCCATTCCCCTACCGTCGTCTTCAACTTCTATCACGACGTTGTTACCTTCGTGACGTGCTGAAAGTTTCACGGTGCCGATGGGAGGTTTTCCAAGAGCAATTCTTTCCTCTTTCGTTTCAATTCCGTGATCGATTGCGTTGCGTATTAGGTGAACGAGAGGATCACCAATAACCTCGACAAAAGTTCTGTCAAGCTCCGTTTCCTCACCCTCCATCACGAAATTAATCTCTTTACCGAGATTCCTCGCAAGATCCCTGACCATCCTCGGGAACCTGTTAAACACAAATTCAATGGGTACCATCCTCACCTTCATCACAACATTCTGAAGGTCCAAGGTGATTCTGCTCAACTGCGCAAGTGATTCGTCAACCTCTTTGATGTTGTACTTTTTCAAAATATCCACAATGCGACTACGTGCTATGACGAGTTCTCCCATCAAGTTCATCAGATTATCCAATTTCTCGATGTCTACGCGAACAGTCTGAGTAATTTTCGAGCGCTTCTCTTCCGTTTTTTTAACCTGTTGTTGCGCTGATTCTTCCTCTTTTTCTTCTTTTCTTGCTTCCGCTTCTACACTCACGCTTTTCACATGGACACTTTTTATCTCCGAAATACCCATGATTTTTTCGTAGATCTTCTCAGCTGGCACGTTCCCTATACCTATGAGTTCAACTGTCAAATCAAACTTTTCATTCTCTATATCCTCGACAGATGGAACAGTTTTAACAACTTCCACACCTATTTCCTCAAGGGTGTGGAAGACCATGTACATCCTCGCGGATTTTAACTGCGTCCCTTCTTGGAGGTTTACAACAATGTGATAAGCAGGTACGTTTCGCTTTTTAGCCTCAAGAAGTACGTCTTTTAGTACTTCCTCAGCGAAATTGTCTGGTAAGAGCTGCGAAGCAGTGCCTTGTACTGTGGTCGATGTTTGCCCAGCTCGGGGTTGCTCCACTTCCTTTTCTTTTATTACCTGCGAACTTACCTTTTCACCGGTTGCGATCCTCTCGAAGATCTCGGTTAGTCCACGCACGTCCTCGGTTATTTCATCGTTTCCAACGTTAACGATGTTCTGCAGCATCTTCTCTATCAAATCAAGACCTGCAAACAGAAAGTCGAGTTCGTTGCTGGTTATCCTCACTTTTGCCGACCGAACGGCGTCCAAGTAATTCTCCATTCTATGGCAAAGTTTTGCCAAGTTTTCGAACCCCATCGTTCCAGCCATACCTTTCAAGGTGTGGAGAGCTCTGAACGCCTTATTGACTTGTTCCATATCCGAAGTATTCTTTTCAAGCTCAAGTAGAGACTCATTCAACAACTGAATGTACTCCTTCGATTCGTCTATAAAGACCCCTAAGTATTCACCAAAATCACCCATGGGCGTCCCTCCTTTCAGGACAACACGATCCTGTAGTACGTAAAAAAGTCAGCGTTGTAGCTCCAGAATATGAGTTTTGAGCTGAGCGAGAATCCAACGGTCGATTTTATAAGATCTCCCAGGTCTATAAATACCTTGAATTCGTAGTTCGTGACTTTTGCAAATTCGTTAAATACGGGAAAATCCTTCAATTTTTTCCTCGTACGTTCCAGCTGAAGGTATCGCTCCTTGTTCACAAGACCTATAAAAAGCCTTCCCGAATACTTGAATATATGAAGTTGAGTAGTTCCCAGTTGGAGGTACCACTCCTGCCTTTGCGCGTCTCCTCTGGCACCAATTCTGGAAAGTTGCAGTTCCATGTCTTTACCCGAAAAGTTTTCAAAAATGAAAAGGAACTCACCAGTTTCTATTCTTCCAGAGGTGTACACATTCGTTGATTGGGCCGTAAAATATTCAAAAAGTGAAATAAGTCTCGCAAGTTCACCTTCAGTACCTTTAAACCAGCTTTTTATAGAAGATACAACGTTTTCACTGTTCTGCGAATTGATAACCATGTAGTAGTTCCATGCGTGTGGCAGTTCAAGAACAAAATCATTTGTCTTTTTACTTGTCAGTTTTGTTTTGTTTTTCTGTTCGATAGTGAAGTTGAAGGCTCCGGCAGAGACCGTTGAGTAAAAGAGAATCTGTTCTGCATTTTCCCACTTCACAACGCCTGCACCTGGCAGTTCCAACTTCAACGCACTGGGCTTCGCGTAACCACTTACCAAAAATGTACCACTCCGCAGCCTTTCAAAGTCTCTAACAGTTTTTGCAAGCTGCATTTCGGGGGTTGAGTATGTTTTAAGCGCAAGTTCGAGTGCTTGCTTACTCCCTGCAACGACGAGATATTTCCCCAATGTCCCGCAAAAAAGAGAATCACCGAGAATATAGTTCGCTCCCACCTGTTTGTAACTGAGCGAGAGTAAGTATGCCAGAGCCCTCGGTAACCTTTGCGGATTTTTGGTTTCAAAGACCACAATTGCATTCGATGCCAAAGTTTTAAGCAGTTCGAAATAATAATTTAGATCAAAGGCCACAAATTCCATAAGATTCACGTCGAGTCCTTTTGAAGCGAAAAGAATGTCGTTCGAAATTGCGTCTGATACAACCTCAGGATCGATTCCTGTCCTGTATTTCATATCTTCAAGGAGTCTGAGAAACGCATCTTCAAAACCCAGTCCCTTTCTGTCAAGTACAAACCTAAAAAAGGTCACTTTTTTTAACTCGGGATACCAGGTAACGCCCTTGGAGAATCGGAGAACAAAATCGTAGTCTTTGTGAACGAAGCTGAATATATCTGAATTGGCTAGTCCCACAAAAGCATGTATTAAAAGTAATGTTAAAGCAAAAACCTTCAGTCTTTTTAAAATCTGGTTCATCCATTATCCTCCCAGGCTCTTTCTACAACTGTTATTATATCATCCTCAGTAATTTCATTGCAAATATTTTTTTCTTCAGCCTTACTCAAGACCGCAAAGAACTCGATATTTCCCTCCACGCCCTTTATCTTAGAGAATGTGAGATACTTACAACGAAAACCCGCCGATTGATAAGCGGAAAGCACATTCCTTATTGCTTCAAAGTGCATCAATTTGTTGCGCACAACTCCTTTGTGACCATGAGAGATTTCAAATTGTGGTTTTATGAGGATTATAAGATTCGTCTTTTCCGAAGATATAGCCTTTAAACTGTGCACCAACTTCGTTACTGATATAAATGACACGTCAACACTAATATAATCCAGTTCGTCTTCGAATAAGCTTGGAACCAGGTCCTTTGCATTCGCCCTAATTTGAATCACTCGTGGATCTGCTCTCAACTTTTCATGTAACTGTTCTATGTTGACGTCAACGGAGTACACCTTTGAAACACCGTGCTGGAGGAAAAAATCAACGAATCCTCCCGTCGACGACCCAATATCGCAAACAACGGTTCCAAACAGTTCAAGTTGAATTTCTTCAAAAAGTCCTTCAAGCTTGTAACCAGCTCTACTGACGTATTTAAGATTCTTAGCCACTTCGATTGCATCGTTCCCTGTGACTTTTTTTGAAGGTTTGGTACAAATCGTCCCGTTGAGCTTAACACATCCGCTTTCAATCAACCATTGCGCCTTCGTTCTTGATTCGGCAAAACCTCGCTCTACTAACAAGAGATCGAGCCTCAATGATTTCCGAGGTCGTAAATCCAAGTTCCCACATCCGTCAATAGATAGATTTTGTTCGATTTGACAAAGAAGAGAAAAATCTCCGTTCCTACAAAGATATCTTGAAAGAAATACCCAATCTTTGTCTTCACTACACCCATCACACTCGGATAGACTGGTGAATAAAAGATATAGCTAGCCGACTTGGTTAATTCCGCGGAGGTTAAAACGGACTTATTCTTGAAAGATTTATCGAACAAAAGGGCCTTACTCTCCGTTTCAAGTACTACTCCTGAATCAGTAACCCTCAATCTTCTGAAATCGGGAACATGATCGTTGTACAAAAGCCTTCTAGTCTTTAGGTCAAGTGCATAAAAATTACTTGCTACGTCAACGATGACAAGCACCCCATCGTAAACCAAAAAATCAACCGGAGTTTGTGAAACCTTCATTCTCCACGAGAGCGACGTATCGGAAATACTTCCATCTGCAAATAAAACGATGCCATCCCATATCCCAAGAAGTCTTACGTTCTGCCATACTACTTTCCTTCCTTCAGTTACCCGATCAATGTACAGCTGCCTTGTTGAAGTTTTGAAGACGGGAAATCCGTAGACGGATTCTAATATGTTGTCGTGCGTCTTTTCTGTGGTTAGTTCGTAAAATTCTCCTGAATAAGTTACCAGGCCACCGATGTAATCAACCTTATCCGATTTAAAAAACGGAAGTCCGTATCCTGAGATAATCTTTGGCTGTCTATCCTTGCCAATGAAAAACGTATCTGGTAATCCTCTCAGAAATTCCTTGGTAACATTTTCAGTACTCTCCGGTGTTTCAAATGTTAGCAGGCCAAAACTTGAATCGTATCCACTACGTCTTAAAAGCTCAGCTAACAGGGTTGAAAGGTTTTCTAAATTTAAGTGTTCAATCGGCAACGAATACAGAAACTTTTCGTCATTTGTGAGCGTCCAAAAGTCAATCAACGAATTATCTAAAGATACGCGAACATTAATTTGGATAACTACACCGTCTTTGAGGATACTTTCATTAAAAGGTTCGAGAAATTCCCGGTGTAGAACATACTCCTCCAGCGGCAGGTATCCCAGACTTGCAAGGGCGCGTTTAAGTGCGTAGCTTAAATCGTAGAAGATATTTTCATCGTAGTATTTTAATGTAACAAATGGCATATCGTACCATCTTTCCAAAATTATCGGCAACAGTTCTATGGTTCCGGAATACCCTTCTTCCAGAAAAAATTGCTGAGAAGCAGGATTCATGCTCAGAACAACACACGATACAAAAACAATCCATGCGGCGGTGCTAGTCCTGCCGATTCCGAGCGGTCTTTCGATAACAATACCTCCCTGATCCTCTCTGGTGGCCATTGATGCGTACCAACCTTTACAAGATTTGCGACGATACTTCTCACCATTCCGCGTAGGAAGGATATACCTTCAACCCTCACAAGAATTATTTCGCGCCTAAGTTTTATGACCCTAAGATTATGAATAGTTTTTACGGTATTTTCTTTCTCCTCATCCTTTTTGCTGAAAGCAACAAAATCGTGTGTTCCGATAAGATACCTTGCCCCTTCTCTCATTGCTTCGATGTCTATTTCATACGGGAACCACCAAGAATACTTTCTAAAGAACAAATTTTTGAGTTTTCCGTTGAATATGTAATAATGATATATCCTTTTTTTCGCCTCGTACCGTGGGTTAAACTTCTCGTGCGGAAACCATACCCTCTTAACATAAATATCGCTTGGCAAATTGGCGTTTAGTGCGTTACGGATATCGTTTTCAGAAAGCCTCGGATTGGGGCAATCAAATGCAACAACCTGACCACACGCATGAACTCCAGTGTCCGTTCTTCCAGCCGCAACTGTTGAAATTTTTGTTTTGAAAATCCTCTCAAGCGCCTTTTCCAGTTCCCCCTGAACGGTTCGAACCGAAGGTTGAATTTGATAGCCAAAAAAGTCTGTACCGTCGTAAGCGAATTCGATCGCAACCCTTTTAAACACCGATGGCCCTACCTCCTCCGGATTTCTTCACGGTTCTGAGTGCCACCTTTAATTTCTCGACCAACTCTTCAACTGTCGAACCATCGGACGGGAACTTTGCAACACTCGAACTCAAACTGACAGCAAACCCGCGGGCTTTCAATTCGCTCATAACCCTCTCAGCCAATAGAAGCCCGTCAGTTTTGCTATTACTGTGCAAACACACTAGAAATTCATCCCCAGAGAAAGTGTAGAAACCCAGATTTTCAAGGACCTCGGATAAAAATTTCTCAGTAGTTGAAATCAATTCATCACCCAATTTGAAACCATTCCTCAAGTTGTATTCTTCGAAATCATCAATGTCCATCAGAATAAGAACAAAACTCTTTTCCTGACTTATGAGCTTCGACACATCCTCCCAGAATTTTGCAAACCCCACGTGTGGAATCGATTCTTTTTGAACAAAGTAAACAAGCGGACTCTTCTGAATTAAACTCATCAATTGCCAAGAGAAAAACTTCGCAAGTTCTACTTCTCGTTTCGTGGGGCGCAAACCTGTTTTCGGCTTGTCGTAACTAACGTATCCAACAATCTTGCCTCGATAAAGTAGCGGAACCAAAAAAAGGTCTTCCGGATCCCACGCATTCTCCACGTCCACCTTCACGTACTCCTGAGGAGTGTATACGTAACTGTCCGACAGATCAACACTACCTTTGGGTATAAAATACGCACCACCAACGTCAAAGCGCTGTTGAAGTAACACGAGTGCCTCCGTTAAAGACGGCCTATTAACTTTTAACCTCTCGAACACCTCCTCTGGCAACCCATAATTAGCTATTCTAACTACCTTTCGCTCGCGAAAATCGAACAGGTTGAGCAAAGCGTATTCAAATCCCATTACATTGCACGCAACAGCAAGCATCTTACCTATCGCCTTGTTTATATCCAATCCATTTTCGACTTCTTGGTGAACCTCAATCACCTCTTTAAGGTGGTCTACTTCCCAGTGTAACTTCTCTTTTTCAAAATCCAGTTCCATTCGCCAAACTTCCGATTTCACAGTGTAGATGAGAATAAACAGATATCCGGCGTATAGCAAGGTAACAACAAACATGTTGACAAAGTTTGCATATTCGAAAAGTAACGCGGTTGAGAGTATCCCAGCGCCATAAAGACCAAGGCCAAAGGTTACAGCGAAACTCTTAAAAAATCTTTCGAAATGATTAAGAAATACCTCTTGGGAAAGAAACAAAACCGAGAGAAAACTCAAGATCTGGTTCGCAAAATAATACCCAACCGAAAAAAATAGCAACCTCAAATAATCCGACGGTGCCAGTTTGTACATTAACGTTCCAAGACCAAGTTGAACGACTTCGAAAGCAACACGTTTTAAATATAAGTTCCAATTTTTCGTTGAAAGCACGATCAGTAGCACTGTTATCAGCGCAATGCTTTCAGGATTCATGAATAGCAATAGGTACTGGGTGGCAAAACTTCTCATCGTGAACCTTAGAGTTCCAACGTAAAGATAAATGTTTTGAGCAATGAACAACATAAAGATTGCTGGAACTATGAGGTACCAATTTGTATTGACGACAAACGGCGTTGATAAGGCAAAAAATAGTGCTCCGAGCGTAAAACACGTCAAGACAAAGATGATTTCTTTTTTATTCAAGATAGTTACCCCCAATGTGAGCATAAATTAATTGTTACGTCGAGCAACATTTTTTTAAAGCGATGTTTATGTATATTCTGGCAAATATATTCTATCATAAACTCGATATTTTACAAAGGGGAGGTAAAGTGAGAGATGGAAAGGTTACGACAGATTGCGGAAAAGTACGGTACTCCAGTTCTCGTAATGGACCTAGCTGTTGTTGAGAGAAACTACCGATTACTAGTCGAGAATATTAGAAATTGCAAAGTTTACTACGCTGTCAAGGCCAATTCACACATCGAAATCGTTAAGCTGCTCAGAGATTTGGGAAGTCATTTCGATGTTGCCTCCCGTGGAGAAATCGAGAAACTGCTATCAATCGGGGTAGAACCTCACAGGATGAGCTTTGGAAACACGATAAAGAAAATCGAGGATATTAAGTTCGCTTACGAAGTTGGTATAAGGATGTTCGCTGTCGATTCTGAGATGGAGCTCGAGAAAATCGCAACGGTGGCGCCGGGAAGCGATGTGTACGTAAGAATAAGTACGAATGGAATGGAGGAAGACGCCGATTGGCCGTTGACAAGAAAATTTGGTACAAGTGTCAGCCATGCAATCGAGCTTGTAAAGTACGCAAAAGATCTCGGCCTTAATCCGATCGGCCTGAGTTTCCACGTCGGTTCGCAAAACTATAATCCAGAGAATTGGAGAACAGCGATACGCGAGGCCTCCGTAGTTTTCGAAGAAGCGAGACAGTTTGGAATTGAGCTGAAAATGATAAATACCGGCGGTGGAATGCCTGTTTACTACTCGCGCGAAATACCGTCTGTAACGGAAATTTCAAGAGTGATCAACGAAGCCGTTGAAGAATACCTTGGAAACGGCGTGACTGTTATCGTTGAACCTGGACGGTCGATGGTTGGAAATGCTGGTATTATGATAACGAGAGTCATCTTAAGAAGCAGAAAAGGAGAGGAAAACTGGATATACATCGATGCCGGCGTATTCCACGGTCTAACCGAGACAATTCAAAACATCCGCTACAGAATCACCGTTGACGGGAAAGATGGCGAAGAACTTGACAAATTCGTACTTGCTGGTCCAACGTGCGACAGCGTCGACGTTATGTACTACGACGCGATGCTTCCCAAATCCACGACTCTTGGAGACATTGTTTACATCCACACCGCTGGAGCGTACACAACCGAATACGGTACGAATTTCAACGGAATCCCGTCGCCAAGTGTAGTCTTTGAGAACGGGTTTTTACTCGAAGAAGAGCCAGATGTCGTTTGTGAACCGGCAAAAGAGTGCGAATGACCTCTTGATCGACTTCGGAGAAATGTAATCTACGAATCACAAGCCCGCCTTTTGAGTTTACGTTGGCGGGCTTTTTCTTTGTTGATATACTCTATTGCGCATGCTGAGTGAACTCACCACCATCGTTCTAACCGCTTGCGACCAACCACGACATCCGAGCGATTGCCTTCTTGAATCCTTATCGCATGGCGACCAGAAAGTATCGAAAGAACGTTTGAAAACACGACCGTAGGTGAAACGTACTTGTGGGTTTCCACCCTCAAGAAGAGTGGCATAACCGAGAATCGAAAGATACTCTGGATAACGAAAAAAAGCTGCAACCCGTAAATGTGAAATTCTCCGATGTGGAAATCAAATGAGTTGAACCATCTTGCAATCGGTCCACCTACAAGGGAACCTAACGTTCCACCCAATCCTCCGAGCGCCGAAAAGACTGCAAAATACATTGGAGAGCTAACCTTAGCTGTTTCCATCGGTACCGTTACGAACGCAAGGTTCACGGCTGCCCAGCCGATACCTGAGAGTATCGCATCAAGAGTCAGTGCGAACACCCAGTCGCGTTCGTTCATCAAAAGCCAGATGGCAGGGGTGGTCGACACAATTGCCAAACCCGTTATCAATACACTTTTGTGACCAAACTCATCTGAAATTCTACCCCACACACCATAAAATACCATCGAAAGAAGGGAAGCAATGATCGAAGCGTAACTAATGTAAGTAACAGGTAACTTCAAGTTGTTCAACTGATGGTATCCGAAGAACGGAGCTGCCGAAAGAACAACTAAGTTCCACAGAAAGTAAGCTTTAGATAGTTTCATGAAATTCCTATCTTTCAAAACATACCACAAGTCGTTTATGCTTCCGGTCTTTTTACTCCCGGTCTCCGTCAACGGCGCGAGAGATAACATTGAGAGAAGCGAGGTGAACATCGTGATTAATATGACGAGTAGATAGTTCACTGGCTTTGGAAACGAATCAACAATCAATGAGTAGAGGTAGAAAGCCAACAATGTTGCGAATGAAACGAAAAGGTTCCTCAGACCAAGGTATTTGCCTCGTCTTTCGGGGGATACAGTTTCCGAAACGATTGCCAACCAAACGTTTCCGGCAAACGAAGTGAAAACCTGGCTTAACGCGAACACAAGTAGAAAAGCCTTGGGATCCCTTTGGTCTTTAAAAAGAAATGGTATCAGGAGAAACCAGAAAAACCTTCCGGAGTTGAAGAACACAAGCAACAACTTCTTTTTGTCAAACCTTTCGATGATTGCAGGTGCAAATATTTGGAAGACTTGAAACATCATGGGAAACGAAGAAACCAAGCCCAACCAGATTTCGTTGAGATTGAAATACAATGCTATTGATGTAAATATCACCGTCTGTGTCAGTACCATGTAAAAGGAAGATAAAACACCTTCAAGTGTTAATGAGAGTTCATTTTTATTGTTGCGACTCATCCTTTAATCACACCAAGCGGAACACACTTGGCCACTTTAAGCGAAATTCCGAGCTCGTCCACGATTTGAACAACCTTATCAACATTTTTGTAAGCCTCCGGAGCTTCTTCCACAATTCCTTTCTTTGACTTGGCCATCAACTTAACGCCTTTTCGCTTAAGTTCATTGATGATCTTGTCAGCACTTAGTTCCCTCGTTGCCTCCCTTCGGCCAAGTGTTCTGCCAGCACCGTGTGCGGTTGAACCGAAGGTCCATTCTTCTGCTTTTTTCGTACCAACGAGTAAGTACGAGGCCGTTCCCATGCTTCCCGGTATAATAACAGGTTGGCCCGTAGTTCTGAAAAGCGCCGGTAGTTTTGGATTACCGGGTCCAAAGGCACGAGTAGCACCTTTTCGGTGAACTATCACTTTAACAGTTTCACTGTTGATTTGATATTCCTCAACCTTGGCAATGTTGTGTGCCACATCGTATACAAGCTTTACGTTCAATCCACACACTGCCTTGAACGCCTTCCTTATCATGTACGTTATTATTTGCCTGTTCGCAAACGCGTAATTTGCTGCACAATTCATCGCGCTATAATACGCCTGACCCAAACTATGCTTAAAAGGGGCATTTATGAGCTGTTTATCTGGCAGCCCTTTATTATGCTCCTTGAGTTCGTCCCTCATGTACTTAATGTAATCGGTTGCGATCTGGTGTCCAAAACCTCGACTTCCGGTGTGAATCAAGATGGTAATGCTACCGGGGAAAACACCGAAAACCCTGGCAACCTCTGGTTCGTAAACTTCCGCAACTTCTTGAATCTCGATAAAGTGGTTACCAGCCCCGAGCGTACCAAGTTCATCCTTTCCCCTATCGTAAGCTTCGTCGCTGACATCTTTGAAGTCGCAATGCTCGATGCTTCCGTAATCTTCGATTCTCTCGAGATCCTCCGGTAACCCGTAACCCATCTCCACAACAGTTCTTGCTCCACCGATAACAATCCTTTTAAAATCCTTCTTGGAAAACTTGAGGTCGCCGGTTTCACCTACACCTACCGGGACAAGCTCGTAAATTCTTTTGATCAGCTCCTCCAATCTTGCTTTCACAATCTCCGCCGGACCATCAACAATCAGCATCCTTACTCCACAGTTTATGTCAAATCCGACGCCTCCCGGACTTATGATTCCATCTTCAACATCGAAAGCAGCCACGCCACCGATCGGAAATCCGTATCCCCAGTGGATATCGGGCATCGCGTACGCCTCTTTGACAATGCCTGGCAATGTGGCAACGTTAATGATCTGTTCTATGGCTTCCTCATCGATAGTCTCCCAATCGGAGAGTATAACTGCGTCGGTTTTCATCTCTCCATGTTTTTTTACACGGTATACGTATTTACCTTCCTTTTCCGCACCTCTCGGCATGGGGGTTCACCTCCCCACTTGTTAGTGCCTCCATTCAGCCTTTGCTCTTACTAAGTACTCAAAAACTTTGGAGGCTTCGGCCGATACCCTGTCTTGCTTACCTGTCCTCCATTTTATCTCCACATACCCCTCGTTGTAAGCCTTTCCTACGGTAATTCTGAAGGGTATGCCAATTAGGTCCGCATCGTTAAACTTTACCCCTGGCGAAACGTTTCTATCATCGAAGAGTACCTCCTCACCTTTTTGAATCAAGAACTGATACAACGATTCAGAAAAGCTCATCAAAGTTTCATTGTTAGTAACAGGTGTGATAATCACGGTGAAAGGTGCAACCGAAATTGGCCAGATTATTCCTTTATCATCGTGCAACTGCTCAACTATAGCTCCCATCGTTCTGGAAATTCCCCATCCATAGCAACCCATGATGAAGGGTTTGAGTTGGCCGTCCTTGTCCATGAACTTCGTGCCCATTGCTTCAGAGTATTTCGTACCAAGTTTGAATATGTGCCCAAGCTCGATACCTTTCCGCGCATTAAGTGGCCGTCCACAAACCGGGCATGGATCTCCCGCTGTAGCGACAACCAGATCCACCCAAGCATCCACCTTAAAATCTCTTCCAAAATTGACATTAACGTAGTGATAATCCTTTTCCATACCGCCAACTACGAAGTTCTTCATACCGCCAACCAGAGGATCAGCAACAACCGTTATTCCGTTGATACCAACGGGTCCAAGAAAACCAATGGGAACGTTGAACCGTTCGTAAACTTCCTCAGGCGTTGCAAAGGTCAACGATTGGTCACCAAGAAACGCTTTCAACTTCTCTTCATTCAGTTCCCTGTCTCCCGGTACGAGCGCCATGAAGAAACCATTTCGACCTTTGTATACAAGCGTTTTAACAACCTTCCGAACCGGTACACCCAAGAAATCTGCTACTTCCTGAGCCGTTCTGACGTTTGGTGTGTATACCTTTTCGATCGGGGCCTCCCGCTCTTCGTCGACGATAACTTGCCCTTTGAATGGCACGCGCTCATCGTTACCCGCATAGCCGCATTCGCAGTATAAAATGTTACTTTCACCGGTGTCTGCAAAAGCAACAAATTCGTGCGATTCACTACCACCAATCGCACCAGTTGCCGCTTCGACAACTGCGTATCTCAAACCTATGCGCTCCATAATTCTCGAATAAGCCTGCTTGTGAGCTTGGTATGTCTCATCGAGAGATTCCCAGCTACTGTGAAAGCTATAACCATCCTTCATTATGAACTCCCTGGCCCTCAGAACCCCGAACCTTGGCCTTATTTCATCCCTGTATTTATTCGCAATCTGATAGAGCGTTATCGGTAACTGCCTGTAGCTGTTCAGTTCATTCTGAACCAAATAGGTTACAAGTTCTTCGTGAGTGGGGCCAAGTGTGAATTCCCTGTCATGCCTGTCACGAAGTTTCATCATTTCCGGACCGTAATCGTCCCATCTGCCGGATTGTTTCCAAAGTTCCGCAGGCTGGATTATGGGCATAAGAATTTCGTTCGCGCCGATTCTATTCATCTCCTCACGGACGATATTTTCTATTTTTAACAACACCCTTCTACCTAAAGGCAAATAAGTGTACACACCCGCGGCAATTTTTCTTATAAACCCCCCGCGCATGAGAAGTTCCTGACTAACTACTTCCGCATCAGCTGGTGTCTCTTTCAACGTTGGCGCGTAGAACTGCGAAAATCTCATCTGCTTCACCTCCACTCATACTTTGTACCTTCCGGAGTATCAATCAATACGATGTTTGCTTCCGCAAGAGCGTTTCTTATCTTATCGGCAGTGTCATACTGTTTGTTTTTCCTGAACTCAGACCTCAGATTTATTAAGCTCGCAATTAGCCTGTCCACATTTTCTGAAGAACTCCTTTCTTCTTTTTCAAACCCTGTATCAAAGAGCCCAAGGATGGGGCCAAAGACCCTCTTAATCAAATGATACATCTTCAGGGCACGATTGTCGTTACCATCATCTATTGACTTGTTGAGCTCTTTGACTACTTCAAAAAGTACGGCGAGCGCCTGAGGCGTGTTAAAATCGTCACACAGGGCCTCCAAGAACCTTGCTTCGTAATCTCCTAATTCCGAATCAAATTTCGGAACTGTTGGATACGCATGTTTCTCGTTGAACCTTTTAAGTGCGCTATGCACACGACTAGCTGCACGCTTGTTATCTTCGAGTACTTCTTCGGAAAATTCAATCGGCGACCGGTAATGTTTTGAAAGGAGGAAAAGTTTTACCGCATCTTTGCCAAATCTTTTCACCGCTTCCCTAACCAGGAATATATTGCCAATACTCTTGCTCATCTTATCCCCACGGACGATTATCATGCCATTATGCATCCAGTACTTCGCAGGTGGTTTACCGTTTAGAGCCACGCTCTGTGCAATTTCATCTTCGTGATGCGGAAAAATGAGATCTTCTCCGCCACCGTGGATATCGAACATCTCGCCTAGTAGTTTTTGGGACATTACGGAGCACTCAATGTGCCACCCAGGGCGTCCCTTGCACCAAGGGCTATCCCAAACCGGTTCATGAAATTTACCAGCCTTCCAAAGGACAAAATCAAGAGGATCTTTTTTATGCTCGCTAACTTCCACCCGTGCACCGGCTATAAGGTCCTCAATTCTCTTTCCTGAAAGCACACCATAGTTTTCTAATTTTCGTACACTGAAGTAAACATCACCACTTGCCGTTGGGTAAGCAAAACCTTTCTGGATCATCTTCTCGATGGCTTGAACGATCTCAGGAACAAAATCCGTGGTTCGTGGATGGTAGTTGGCCGCGCGCACACCAAGGGCATGCGCGTCGTGAAAATATTCGGCTATAAATGTATCAGCAACGGTTTTCCAATCAACTTCCCATTCCCTCGCCTCGTTTATTATTTTGTCGTCAATATCGGTAAAATTCTGAACCAGTGTAACCTTATAACCGACATATTCTAAAAATCTTCTGAAAGCGTCAAAAATAACCATGGGCCTCGCATTACCTACGTGGATGTAGTTGTACACAGTCGGACCGCATACGTACATCCGAACGGAACCAGGCTCTATAGGTTCAAATTCGACTTTCTCTTTCCTGAGCGTATCGTACAGGTAAATCTTCATACCGATTCCTCCCGCCCGACGAACCTGCGGATTCTTGCGACTGTTTCTTCTTTACCCAGTACTTCCAAGATGTCTATCAGTTCCGGCCCTTCAGTTCGGCCAGTCAGAATCAAGCGAAGACTCATGTAAAATTCCTTACTTTTCAACTTTGCGGACTTCATTGCGTTCTTAAACGCCGCGTATATGGTCTCCTTCGTCCACGTTTCTAACTTTTCAAGTTCGCCCAACAACGTAGTGTAAGTTTCTACAGCCTCGGTGGTTCGCTCAGGTAGGTTCTCCGGACGTTCGAAGAAGAACCTCGTAAGTTCCGGAAGTTCCGAAAATTCTTCGATTCTATCGCGAATAGAAAGAACAACCTTTCTCAGACGTTCCTCGTCCACATCCCTGCCAATAAATTGACGCGCTATTCCAATTAACTCGTCAACTGTTTTCATCCTTATATGCTCGGCGTTCATCCACCTTAATTTTTCGGGGTTAAATATAGCCGGGTTCTTAACCAATCGTTCGAGAGAGAAACTCTGGATTAGCTCTTCTTTTGTGAGGATTTCTTTACCTTCCGGATGAGACCAGCCGAGCAAAGCTAGGAAATTTACAAGTGCTTCCGGCAAATAACCTCTGTTTCTGAATTCTTCAACGGACGTTGCTCCGTGGCGCTTACTCAGTTTACTTCCATCAGGTCCAAGAATCATTGAAACATGTCCGAAGACCGGAACAGGCCATCCGAGAGCTTCATAGAGAGCTATCTGTTTTACAGTGTTTGAAAGGTGGTCGTCACCCCTGAGAACGTGTGTAATTTTCATCAGGCCATCGTCAATCACACAAGCGTAGTTGTAAGTTGGCATCCCGTTGCTACGCATTAGCGCAAAATCGCCAACACTACCGGCCTTAAAATATACCTCACCTTTTACAACATCGTGGACCACATAGTCTTTCCGTGGCATGGAGAAATATATAGCCGGTCTTAGACCTTTTTCTTTGTATTCGCGTTTCCTCTCTTCCGTGGTGTACACTTCAAGCATCTCGCGCGTGTAGTGCGGAGCTTTTCCCTCAGCAAGTAAGCGTTCCCTCAACGCCTCTATTTCCTCCGGATAAGCGTAGACTTCGTAAGCCTTACCTTCGTCGACCAATTTTCGGGCGTATTCTTGATAAATCTCCACTCGCTCACTTTGCCTGTACGGTCCGTAAGGACCACCAACATCAGGTCCTTCGTCCCAATCAAGGCCGAGCCATCTAAGAGCGGCAATTAGTTGTTCTTCAAAAATTCGTTCTGAACGTTCAAGATCGGTATCTTCGATTCTCAGTATGAATTTTCCACCCATCTTTCTGGCAAACAGATAGTTAAAGAGAGCGGTTCTAGCACCACCAACGTGGAGATAACCAGTGGGACTTGGCGCAAATCGCACTCGAACCGTATTCTCGGACATGTTGAAACCTCCCCTGTGCACCTTTCACCGATCCTGGTTGATTCTGTTTAGGTCTACGTTAATACATCAAATGGGGGGTCGAGCCCCCCACTTTAGTTTTCCAGCTCACAGTCGTAGTAAAATTTAATTTTACACTAAATACGAAACTTAAAGGGCAAACTTTCCACGCTCACTCCTCGAGAGGTTCAAACATATCTTTGCTAACCCCACAGACAGGACATGTCCAATCGTCAGGTAGACTCTCAAAAGGAGTCCCCGGATTAATACCGTTATCTGGATCACCCACTTCGGGGTCGTAAATATAACCACACACTGAGCATCTGTACTTCATAAGAGCACCTCCATTCATAGGGTGACAAAGACGGAATCTCGACCTTGATTATTATACCACATCCAAATGTTCCGAGGCAAGTCGTCGATTGGGAATAGACACCCGCGAATCCTCACCACGGTACCCTACCTGGTGCAGATCTACCCTCCAGCGCTTTTTTTGCCAGTTCTAAAATGAGAGGTTCATCTGAAAACACAATTACTCCCGATTTCGCAAATGCCTTTCTAACCTGGATTTCCCCGGGTGAGAGATAGATAATCGCATTGGATAGAACCCTTCGCCTTAGTTCCTCAGCATCGGATTTCACTGACGACCAGTAGAGGGTCTTGGGTGTGCCGTTGAGCAAGGCAAATAGGCCGTCACCAACGATGATGAAAATCGTGTTAAACCCAAGGTTCCGAAGAAAACTAGCCTTAGTCTGGTCTTCCACGAGTGTCGGTAAGATGAGTTTCCTGTTATTTAAAGCATTAATTAGCCCTGGTTCTACCTTACCCCTACCGTCGAGTACCGCTATAACTCCCGAAGTTCCAAGTCCCAAAGTTAGGTACTCATAAACCTCCGCGGTGATGAAAGGCGACTTATGAACCCTGTAGAACGGATCCGGATCATCCTGGCTCAACGTATCCAAAGGTCCTATAACGTAGTAATAATACCCCATCGCACGCACCATGTTACCTACATGCTTTCCAACTTCGAAGACAAGCCCCAAGTTGCCAAGGCTTCCGAGCGTTAAAAGAGATATATCCTTCATGAAGGATTCCAAAGGTTGCACACACACAAAGTTATCCTTCGACATTGCGACAGAGGTACTGAGGATAAAGTACGCTAAAAGCGTGAAGAACACCATTCTCGTCGTTTGAAAGCGTGACAAAATCGGCAACCTCCTTGAGCTTTTCAACCGCATTTTCAACAGCTATGCATGTTCCTGCCACCTCAAACATAAAAACATCATTTTCGTTGTCACCGAATACCACAGTATCGTTAAGATCAAAACTCAGCCTTTCGGAAAGAAACTTGAGTGCGATACCTTTATTTGCATCAGATGGCACCATATCAAGAAATATTGGAAAACTCTTGAAAACGCTGGCCCCATCACCTACAAGTTCTTTCACCTCTGGAATCAAGTTATCAAGAATATCCGCCGAAGCTATTGCAAGTATTTTGATGGGAGCTGGGAGTTTTTTCAAATCATCAACCACAACATACGGTACATCTGCGTGTTTGGAGTACAACCTGATCTCTTCATTGTCTTTCTCGGAATAAAGTTTGTCGTCAACGTAACTCTGAATGTGTATCCCTTTGGACCTGAAAAAATCTACGATTTTATCAACGGTTTCTTTAGCAAGTGTCCGTTTGAAAATGATACCTTCACCAGGTACATATACAACTGCACCGTTGTAGGATATGATTGGAAAATCTACGTGTCCTTCGAAGACTTTATCGAGCAATTTCTTAGCTGAAATGTGCATGCGTCCCGTCGCAAAAACAACAAGCTCACCACAAGAAACGATATTCAGTATCAATTCCTTAATCTCATTTGGAAATTGGTTCTTTGAGTTAAGTACGGTACCATCGAGGTCAAATACGAAAGTCCGCTTATTTCTCGGATGAACCATAGTTGCTAGCCGATTCTCCACACATATGAAAGATCCCTGAGCTGGTATCAACTCATCTTCCGGAGTGAGGAGAATCGTTTACTTCCCTCCCTTCCACAACGCAATCACGGAAAATTTCGCGGTATCTTTGCCACATTTGAACAAAGTCATCCTCCGAAAGCTCCTCCGGTCGTAAGTTACCTGGAATTGGTCCTAAAACCGACGCTAAGTTCTCGAGAGGTACGAAGGACTTCAAATTGTTTGTAATCGTTTTTCTCTTCCTCGAAAAAGATTTCGATACAAAATCCCAGAAATCGAATAGCTCTTCATGATTTTGGAAAGGAACAGTTTCACGCTTCCTAATGCGTAACACAACACTCTCGACTTCCGGATTCGGAACAAACGCGCTCCTGGGTACTGTTAGAACTCTTTCCACGGTGCCAATCGTTTGAACCACGACGCTAAGAAACCCCCTGTTCGAGCTCCCAGGTTTTTCGGCTAACCTATCACCAACCTCCCTCTGGACCATGAGTACAAGGTCAGAAAAATCAGTGAACAGAAGTTTTTTAATTATCGGTGCCGTTATGTAGTACGGAATGTTTGACACGCACCTGTAGAATTTCGGCAAAAACGAGAGGTCCAACCTTAGAAAATCTTCAAATACGAGCTCCACGTTTTTGAACCCCGAAAGTCTTTCCTCTAAAATCGGTTTTAACCTGTTGTCTATTTCCACCGCAAAAATTTGAGCTCCTGTGCGTGCTAATGCGATAGTTAAGGTGCCGGCACCGGCACCTATTTCAAGAACCACATCATCAGATTTCACGCCCACCGCTTCGACAATTCTTCTCGCATAATCATCGTTTGCAAGGAAATTCTGACCAAGTGACTTCTTCAACGTTATACCGTATTTCTTTAGATAGTCCGATGTCTTCACTTTTTCACGCGCTCCACAACTATCCCATTTGAGTATTCCATTCGAACAATTCCAAATCTGTCCACCGTTATTTTAATCTCGATACCTTCGTAGCTGAATATGAACCTTCCCTGACTATCGCGCTTTAACGTTGCAGTTCCGGACGCTTTCGCTGTCTTCGACGGATCAAAAAGTGCTTGGGGAATCAAAATGTGATAAACTGGACGTGGATTTCTGAGCAACATCTCAAAATGTGGAATTACAAAGTTATTGTCCAAGATGAAAATCTCCGGATTATCGAAAGCAAAAGTTTTAACCGCAGGCTTTGAAGAATCGTTGTAGGCGTATAGCGTCACGTTTGTTGTGTTTTGTTTTCTCGTGCTAATAATTTTTGCTACCACTTCACCATGCGTTCTGAAAATGGCTTCATAGTTAGCAGGCACACCATCTGCGGTGTAAACCGTGCGTGTTTCAACGACGTACTTTTCACCATATTCAATCTCGCTTACACTCACCCAACCGTTTTTTCCTAAAATGGTTTTCACTCTGCCGAGTATCATACTATCCACTCGCACGACGTACTCAGCGCCAAATACACTTGTTAAAACAAACATCAACACAAGCAGCGACAGTTTCACTTTCTTCACAGTAATCAACTCCTTACGTTAAGTTAACTTAAGCTTTCCGCATAGCCATGTCATTAAAATTTTACCACTCAGACCTTAAAAAATCTTTAAAATTCTACCGTATAGTGGACCTGCTGTAACCTTTTCAATGCGAACGATTACGACCTTTCCTATGAGTTCATCGGAGGCTTCAAAAGAGATTATCTTATTTCTAATATCACGTCCATAATAAAGTCCGTTCTTTGCGCGTGCCTCAACGATAACTTCAACTTCTCGTCCCATGTATGTTTCGTTCAGTTCCCTGTTGATAGCCTTTTGAAGATTCAGAATGTAGCTCATTCGTTTAGTTTTCACGTGATGTGGTACGTCATCTTTGAGGTATTTCCATGCTACCGTGCCCTCGCGTGGAGAATAAATGGCAAGGTTTAACCGCTCGAATTTGACCTCCTTAACTAGCTCAACGGATGCCTCGAAATCTTGATCGGTTTCTCCAGGAAATCCCACGATCATGTCACTCGATATCGATGCATCGGGAACGATCTTTCTTATCTCCGTCACAAGCTCTATGAAATCCTTCCTTGTATATCTTCGATTCATCGCCTTTAGAATCTTGTCACTCCCATGCTGAACCGGTAAATGAATGGACTTAGCCACTTTTTCCGATTCTACCATCACCTGCGGAATTTCGAGCGAAAAATCCGACGGATAGGATGTCAAGAACCACAATCTTCTCACACCATTCAGTTTCGAAGCTTCTCGTAACAGCTTGGCAAGGGATGTACCGTCGTTCAAATCTTTCCCGTATGCATCGACATTTTGTCCCAGGAAAGTAAATTCGATGTATCCATTTTCCACGAGAACCTTTAATTCGTTCAGAACATCCGAGAGTGGTCTGGACTTTTCGCGTCCTCTCGTATACGGAACTATGCAGTAACTGCAAAACCTATTACAGCCGTATATAACCGTAATCCACGCATGGTGCTTTGAATTACGCGTGTAAACCTTGGAATAATCGATTTCGTCCAATGTGTCGTCAAAGATAGCAACTCTGGAACCGTTAAGCCCGTGGGTCACGGCTTCGACAATCCGACCGAGCGCCCGTGCTCCAAGAATAAAACTCACGCCGCGCTCGAAAAGTTTTTCCTTTTCCTTCTCCGCAACACATCCCATAACACCTATGCGCTTTTGTTTCTTTTTAAGTTTCCCAATGTGGCTGTAGACTTTATCTTCAGATTTCTTACGGACTGCACAAGTATTTAGGATGACAAGATCCGCTTCGTCTTCGTCATCAACCAATTCAAAACCCGCGTTCGTCAAGAATTGTTTAGCAACCTCCGTATCGTTTTCGTTCATTTGACAGCCGTACGTGTGGATGCAAACCTTCATCTTCTTTCTCTTCCCTCCTTGAGTCGTATCTCTCTTTTTAGATGAATTATACTACCCACTGTTTCCACAGGCAAGAGCCAAAATGCTGGCTTTGATAAGTAGCTGGCTGTGGTATAATTACATTTGTACAAGAAAAGCCTCAAAAACAGCTTAGGAGGGAAAAGACGTGCGCCTTGTCCAAACTGTTGCAGAGATGAAATCAATAGCAAGGGAACTCCACAAGCAAAATAAGTCGATCGGTTTTGTTCCCACAATGGGTTACCTTCACGAAGGCCACTTAAGTCTTGTAAGACGTGCGCGTACAGAAAACGACGTGGTAGTCGTGAGTATCTTTGTAAACCCTACGCAGTTTGGTCCGAAAGAAGATTTTGACAGATATCCACGTGACCTGGAAAGGGATCTTCGGCTTCTTGAACCTCTCGGCGTGAATTACGTGTTCCATCCTTCTGTGGAAGAAATGTACCCGAGAAACTATTCCGTGTATGTTGAAGAAGTTTCACTCTCACGTTACCTGTGCGGCGCCAGTCGTCCAGGCCACTTTAGGGGAGTCTGTACGGTAGTCACGAAACTTTTCAACATTGTAAAACCAACAAGAGCCTACTTTGGTCAAAAAGATGCCCAGCAATTTCGAATTCTCAAGAGAATGGTGGAGAACCTGAATATGGACGTTGAGATGATCGAACTTCCGATTGTCAGAGAATCCGATGGTTTGGCGATGTCGTCACGAAACGTTTACCTTTCCCCCGAGGAACGTAAGGAAGCCACCCGATTGTACAAAGCGCTTAAGAGAGCCGAGGAGTTGATTGAAAACGGGGAAAGAGAAGTGCCCGTTATCAAAGCGGAGATGATGAAAGTACTCAACCACCCATTGTTGAAAATTGACTACGTCGAAATAGTAAACGAAGCAACTCTTGAACCGATTGAACGCATAGATGGTAAAGTGCTAATCGCTTTGGCTGTCTTCGTGGGTAAGGCACGGCTTATCGACAACACAATAATCGAGGTACCAAGATCGTGAGGAGGAAGACGAATGATATACAAGGTAGTTTACGGAACCCCAGATGTCGAAAGTGAAGCCACCGAGAAAAATGTGAGAACTAATTTGTTGAAAAGCGAAGAACTGTCAAAAATTAGTCCGCTGGCAACTTTCTTCGAAAGCGAAGAACTTACAAGGACAACCCAAGAAGGCAAACCGCTCCTGGTACTGAAAAGAAAACACAGAATAGATGGCTTCTTTTATGGCTTTGGTGACAAGGTTGGAGCACTTGATAGAAAGGGTAGACACTACGTTTTTTGGAACACTGACAATTTTACACACCATCCTTCCGCGGATCCCTTGTACAAAAGCATCCCGTTCTATGTGTTCAGTAGTGTAGATGCAAAGCATTGGTACGGTTGCTTCACGGACTATCCAGGATGGATAGAAATAGACCTCGATTCCAACGGTAATCGAGAGCTAGTTTTCAAGCTCTTAGGTGGTGGGTTCACCCAGTATATAATCACCGGTCGGAACGTTAAAGAGATCATTCGCCAATACTTGAATTTAACAGGTCGGAATATCGCATTTCCTGTCTGGGCATTCGGTTACCAACAGTCCAGGTGGAGCTACTTTACCGAAGATGAGGTGCTTAACGTTGCAAGAAACTTTCGCGAACGCGGTATCCCATGCGACGTAATCTATCTGGACATAGATTACATGGACAATTACAAAGTCTTTACTTGGAATCCGAACGGGTTTAAAAATTACAAGAAGACCATTGAAAAGTTGCATCAGGAAGGCTTCAAAGTGGTTGCGATATTGGATCCTGGCGTGAAGGTAGAAGAAGGTTACATCATTTTCGAAGAGGGAAAAAATAAGTATTTCCTTAAAGATGCGAGAAAACCAGAGCAAGATTTTGAAGGAGCAGTGTGGCCTGGACGGGTAAGATTCCCTGATTTTAGAGAACCAGAGGTTAGAAAATGGTGGGCAAGTCATGTGCGTGATTTTTTGGCAGATGGTATCGATGGATTTTGGAACGACATGAACGAGATTTCCATCTTCGCCACGGAACGCGACCTGGCCGAAGCGCGTGAACTCTTGAAAAAACTCAAGCTCGAGGATGGAATCAAGGTCGCCGAAACTTTGGGAAGCATCGGGGAAATAGGGCGCAGAGGCCACGGAGATGATATACAGCACTTAGATGGTACCCCTCACTGGAAGGTTAAAAATGTTTACGGGTACAACATGCAGCGTGCTGTTGCCGAGATGTTAGAGAACGAAGAACGCCGGCCATTTCTCATATCCAGATCCGCTTATGCGGGGATTCAAAAATACGGAGGAGTTTGGACAGGTGACAATCACAGTTGGTGGGAGCACATCTTGCAAGAAATCGTGAGGTTAAACTCGCTTAGTTTATGCGGAATATTCTACTCCGGTTGTGATGTGGGAGGTTTTGGAGGTGACGTCAACGCAGAGCTTTTGGTTCGTTTCATGCAGTTCGGGGCCTTTACACCAATGTTCAGAAATCACTCGGCAATAGGTACAAGAAGACAGGAACCATGGCAGTTCAATACCGAAACGGAAAAGTTGTTGAAAGACACCATAAAGTTACGTTACGAATTACTTCCTTACATCTACACACAGTACATGCTAGGTGTTCTCAAAAATATTCCACTCATGAGACCAATGTTCTACGATTTCAGTTCAGCTGAAGCACTCAGGATTGAAGATCAGTATATGTTTGGTGATTCTTTGTTGATAGCTCCCGTCTTTAGACCTAATACACTTAAGCGTTTGGTTTGGTTCCCAAAATCTGCGCGTCACCTAACACTTGGAACTATTGTACGAAAAGGTTGGAGAGTTATCGATACGCCTATCGAGCATCCAGTTGCCTTCCAACTTTCGAATACTGCGATTCCAACTACAGAACCAAATGACTACGTGGATATGAAAAAAATCGAACGAATTACTTGGAAAGTATTCTTAAGGAGCAAGGCTGTCGGTTACCTTTACGAGGATGATGGAATATCAACAGGTTATAAGCAGGGGGCTTACAATTTGAAGAAGGTCGTCGTTGTCAAAGATCGAATAGAGATCAAGGACGTCCACAATGGTTATAACGTGCCTACGCGAGAATGGATGTTTGATATCATTACCGAAAAAAGGGAGCGAAAAATTGTGAGGGTAGTGATAAACGATGGGAACGACGTTACCATACCCCTTGAATGGTAAAAACCTTCTCATGGAATTCCCCACACTCAGGGATCTGGTGGCGTTCATCCAGAGAGAAGTAGACCAGAAAACTATCATAACGAGCACTCGCATCAAATTTTCCGCAGATGTCGTAAAGGCCGAAAAACGCCAAAACGGGCACGTGTACATCACCGTTTCTCAGGAAACGGAGGACGAGAAGAAGATAGAACTGACCGTTGTTGTATGGAAAAATATCGTACCGGCAATTGAGAAAGTGTTAGTTGGATTTGGTCTGCGAAGTTGGCAAGACCTGGTAAACAGAAAGTGGGAATTCCAGGGAACAATGAGGTTTTATCCGGAACGCGCCCAGTTCAGTTTTCAAGCCGACACAATTGCTCCTCAAGGAGAGTCCGATATACTCAAGCGTCGAAAGCAGATTACTGACCAATTACGCCGAGAAGGTCTGCTGATGGAGGTTCAACACAGTCTTGAAGAACTTCAGCCGATAACTTTAATAGCTGTTATCACATCCAGAAGTGCGCAAGGTTACCATGACTTCTTATCAAACCTCCTCGTTCCGGAGAATTACCAGCCCATAGTTCACCTTTACGAATCAACGATGCAAGGTGCCAGTACCGCCCAGGATGTAATCAGTGCTCTGGACAAGATAGAGGCCTTCTGTAATTTGTACCAAATTAAGTACGATGTAGTGGTTATCATTCGAGGCGGTGGTGGTCCAAGTGACTTGATGTACTTTGATGACTATGAACTTGCTAAAAGAATAGCTAAGATGAATAAATTTATTCCCGTTTTGACTGGCATTGGACATGAGAAAGATTACACCATACCGGACTTCGTTGCGTGGAAAAGGTTTCCAACTCCTACCGCCGTTGCGAAAGAGATATCCAACCAAATTAAGAAGTACCTTGAAGTACTATCTTGGAAGCATCTCGAAATCAAGGGAAAATTCGAGGAAAAATTTACTAGAGTGCAGACCTATTTGGAAAATAGCGAGGGTAAAGAAATTTACTCAACGTTTTCGAGACGCCTTCAGGAACTGAATACTTCCATCAGCGACGTTGCAAGAAGCATCTATAGATCGTTCTCCCTTCGGGCTCTTGAGTCCTCGCTGGACTTAAACTTTGTTGACAAAATCTCAAAAAGTATTGAAAACAAGCTCTCAGCCTTGAGTCGCAATCATTACGAAGCGCTCGGCTATCTGAAATCTTACATGGAAAACAATTTTCAAACTTGCAAGCGGAAAGTTAATGAATACGAACAAATAAAAATTTCGATGGATAAAGACATTCTTAAATCCTCCGAAGATTTAGACTCCAAAGCTGATGAGCTTTTGAAAGTTGGTGGTCCTTTGGGTGCGCTGCTTTACGGTGGTGCGTTAGTTTTGAAGGAAGGTGAAATTCTGAAAAGTGTGAAAGAAGTTGGTGAAGGCGAAGAATTGAAAGTTCATCTTGTTGACGGGGCACTACTAACACGGGTTGAGTCTGTTCTAAAGCACGAAGTTAGCTCGGGTGTTGGGAGGTGAGGAATTTGTACATAAACGAATATACAACTTTCGAGGAAATAGCCGAACACTACCCTTATCTTATCCAACCTTTGCTCGAGAAGGGTATAAAGGTCATTGTATGCGGCGATGTCAAGTGGGGAACACTTGGGGAAGAACTTGAGAGGTTGGGACTTAAAAAACACGAAGTTATCGATGAGCTAAACAAAATCGTTGAAAAAAATGGGGGACCAGTCCGTTCTTTCAAGCTTGATCTTTGAATTCTGTAATCGATTTTTAAAAAGTTTGATGTTATAATTTTATGCTCGGGTTCCAAAAGTTGGAGTTAACCTTAACCCAACCAAACGGGAGGTGCTGGCTTTATGAAAAGGTTCTTGCTGGTAGTTTTGCTGTTACTTTCTGTTACGTTCTTTGCTAAAACCAAGGTCGTCTTCTGGCATGCGATGGGTGGTGGCCATGGTGAAGTGTTGAACCAGATCGTCAAAGCTTTTAACGAGTCACAACCGAATATTGTCGTAGAAGCGGTTTACATTGGCAACTACAGCGCACTCCAACAAAAACTGCTCGCCGGTGCTCAAGCAGGTCAGCTCCCCACGATTTCTCAGGCTTACGCGAACTGGACTGCAAAACTCTTGCAAAGCGGCATCGTCGAACCACTTAACAAGTATATGAACGATCCAAAGATCGGTATAACAAAGCAGGAATGGGAAGACGTTTTTAAAGCATTTAGGGACAACTGTACATGGGGAAACACGGTTTACGCCGTGCCTTTTAACAAAAGTCTCTATATAATGTACTACAACGCAACGGCACTTTCGGCAGCAGGTATTAGCGTTCCAAAGAGCATTAACGAGTTGCTCTACTCGGCGAAGGTCCTGACAAAGGACAAGAACAAAGATGGAAAACCCGATGTCTACGGATTCGCGTTCAGAACAACGGTTGATACATTCCAGATATTCCTCATGATGCGCGGTGGAGAGATTGTAAAACTCGGAAAAGATGGAAAATACGTATCGGCAATTGATTCTCCCGAAACAAGGGAAGTTCTACAATTTTTCAAAAAGCTTCTCGACGATAAAATCGCCTTTGCTCAGGGTGGATATCTGAACGACATCTTCGGACAAGGAACGGTTCTGATGTACATTGACACAATTGCTGGTCGCCCATATGTTGAACAATCTACGAAGGGTAAATTCCAGTGGTCATGGGCTCCCGTACCTGTTTGGAAAACACGGAACGTTCCATTTGCGGGAACAGACATCATAATGTTCTCGACAGCCAAAGAAGAAGAAAAGAGAGCCGCATGGGAATTCATGAAATACCTCATCTCACCTGAGGTCACAGCTTACTGGGCTGTTAACACCGGCTACTTACCAGTTAGAAGAGCAGCACTTCAAACAACAATTTGGAAACAAGCAGCCAAATCCGATCCACTCCTCGAAATTCCTCTCCAGCAAATTGACAATGCAAAGATGGATCCACAGTTGAGCGTCTGGACTGAAATTAGGAACGTTGTGAGTACAATGTTCAACGACTTCATCAACGGAAAAGTTGATATGGAAACCGCCATCAAGAGAGCTGACGCCGAAATCAAGAAGTATCTTGCAGAAGAATACAAATAAAGAAACCTTCAACGAAAATTTAAGGCCCCGAAACCGGGGCCTCTTTTTTCATCTTTCGATACTCAATTACAAACTACCTGGAAAATGGCACGCCACGTAATGTTCAGGTTTAACCTCTCTAAGCTCCGGCCTTTCTTGTGAACAAATGGGTTTTGCAACTGGACATCTTGGATGGAAGTAGCACCCTTTCGGTGGATTAACCGGGCTTGGAACGTCACCTTGAAGGATAATTCGCTGCTTCTTGTATTCTGGGTTCGGTACTGGGATAGCACTCATTAAAGCCTTCGTGTACGGATGTAGCGGTTCTTCAAACAAATCTTTCTTTTTCGCAGTCTCAACAACTTTACCCAAGTACATGACAACCACTCTGCTGGATATGTACTTAATTAACGAGAGATCGTGCGATATGAAAAGGTACGTAAGATTGTGTTCTTTTTGTAAATCCATCATGAGATTTATCACTTGAGAGCGTATTGAAACATCGAGAGCTGCAACTGCTTCATCGGCGATAATGAGTTTTGGGTTCATTAATAACGCCCTTGCAATTCCAATTCTTTGCCTCTGGCCTCCGGAGAATTCGTGAGGGAAGCGGTACATGTGTGTGGGGTGGATACCTACCTCTTCCAGGGCGCGTCCTACACGATCCAATGCTTCCGATTTTCTAAATAACCCATGTGCTAAGGGCCCTTCGGCTAATATGTTCTTAACTCTCATCCTCGGATTGAGTGAACTGTAAGGGTCCTGAAAAACGATTTGAATATCTCTTCTAAATTTTAGTCTCTTCTCTTCAAGATCACCAATCAAGTACTCCAAAAGTCCTTCCTCGCCGTTGTTTTTGAATATCTCAAAGTATTTCCGATCCAATTCATCCACCGGTTGGAAATTATTATTTTTGAACCGACTAAGATACACTTTTTCTACGTACCTTTTTGCTTTCCACTTAGGTAAGAAATAATGCGTCGTATCCTCACCGTCGACTATAATCCTTCCGGAAGTTGGTTCATAAAGTCTCAGTAATGTCATTCCCACGGTAGTCTTACCACAACCCGACTCCCCGACTAACCCCACCGTTTCGCCTTTGTAAACTTCAAAAGAAACACCATCAACAGCCTTTACCCAAGCAACTATCCTCTTGAAAACTCCTGCTCGTATCGGGAAATACTTAACAAGGTTATCTATCCTCAATAGAACTTCCTGTTTTTTCTGTTCAGAAAACGTCCTATTTATCGTTGAATTCGTATTCATCATTTTGCACCACCAACCTTGGAGGAGTTGTGGATGTTTTCGACTTTCTTGTAGTAGAAGCACCTCACCATATGTCCCGGTTCAACCTGCGCAAGATCCGGCATCTCTATCTCGCACCTGTTCTCCTTGAATTCACACCTGTTGCTGAAGCGACAACCTGGTGGGAAATGAAGTGGATCCGGAACCATGCCGGGGATACTGTAAAGTCTCTCTTGTTCGATATCCAAGCGTGGAATGGCATTAAGCAATCCCCAAGTATATGGATGTTTCGGCTTTTTAAAGACTGTGTATACATCCGCACTTTCCATTACTTTTCCACCGTACATAACAACAACACGATCCGCGTTCTCCGCTATAACCCCCACATCGTGTGTGATGAGAATAATCGCCATCCCGTACTCCTTTTGCAATTCTTTCATCAACTCAAGTATCTGTGCCTGAATTGTTACATCGAGTGCTGTTGTCGGCTCGTCTGCTATCAAGAGCTTTGGTCTACAGGATAATGCCATCGCAATCATCGCTCTTTGACGCATACCACCAGAAAGCTCGTGCGGATACTCATCGACACGCTTTTCAGGTTCCGGAATCCCGACTTTCTTGAGCATTTCTATTGCCATGTGCCTTGCAGTCTTTCTGTCAACATCCTGGTGGAGGAGAATAGCCTCCATTATCTGTTCGCCGATGGTGAAAACTGGATTCAGTGCCACCATCGGTTCTTGGAAAATCATCGCAATTTCGTTACCACGAATCCTTCGCATCTCGTCCTCACTTAAGCTCAGCAAATTCTTACCATTGAATATAATTTCGCTACCTTCTTCGATCTTACCCTTAGGATCTAAAAGCCTCATAATTGAAAGTGAAGTTACGCTTTTTCCACTACCCGACTCTCCAACAATTCCAAGAGTTTCACCTTCGTAAACATCAAAGTCCACACCATCAACAGCTTTCACGATACCATCTTCTGTATAGAAATAGGTGCGCAAATTTCTAACACTCAGTAACGGAGTTTTTTCCAAGGCCTCCACCTCCAACTTTATTTTAATCGAGGATCGAAAACGTCTCTAAGGGCGTCACCAACAAGGTTCCAGGCGAGCACGAAGAGAACCATGGCCATACCTGGATAGAAAACCGCGTACCAATATGTCATAGATGAACCGCTCGTACCCAATATCCAATTTCTGGTGAAGTTCAGCATCGACCCCCAGTCTGCGTACCCTAAAGGTGCTCCAAGTCCAAGGAACGACAATCCCGCCGCGGTGATTACAAGAGATCCCATTCTCATTGAAGCCTGAATAAGTACCGGAAATATGGTGTTGGGAAGTATATGTCTGAGTATTATAAAAAAGTCCTTTATTCCCAAGGCCTTAGCGGCAAGTACAAATTGCTCTTCCTTGACCTGTAAAATATTCGCTCTGATCAATCTTGCAGCACCCATCCAACCGAAAACAACCATCGCAATCATGACCTTATCAAGTCCGTTACCAAGAATCGTGGTTAAAACCATAGCAGCAAGTAAGAACGGAATAGACAAAAACACATCAGTAATTCTCATCAAAATTTCGTCTATCCAACCACCATAGTAGCCGGAGATAGAACCTATTACAATACCAACCGCTGTGGAGATCAGCGTAACTGTCAAGCCTATGTAGAAAGCCGTCCTCGTTCCCCAAACCACTCCGTAGAATATATCGCGTCCCTGAATCATTCCAAATGGGTGTTCTTTCGATGGTGGTATAGGCTCGGAGCTCCACGTAATAACAGGCATTATGTAAGGATTATCGAGCCTCATAGGTTTTCCGTTCTCGTCAAGCATTTGCGGATTTACTGGTTCGGCAATGTACGGTGCGAAAATCGCCACAAGTACAAAGAAAGCGAGCAATGAGAAACCCAGAATCGCCGACGGGTTTCTCAGTAATTTCCTCATCATTCTCCGGAATTCACTTCTTGGCTTTGGTTCGCTCATGCCGAATTCCCTCCTCAACTGAGTCTGACCCTTGGATCGAAGACAGCGTACAGTATGTCGATTATCAAGTTACCCAAGACTAGTATTATGGAATAGAACAACGTCGTACCCAGAACTGTTGCGTAATCTAACTCGACCGCTGCACGGGCTGCCAACTGTCCGATTCCGGTGCGGTTGAAGATGACCTCGATGATGACCGTTCCGGAGAGCAAACCAATTACCATCGCACCCGCAACAGTAACAACGGGTATCATCGCGTTTCTTTTCGCGTGTTTGTGTATAACATCCCTTTCCGGAACTCCCTTTGCCCGCGCTGTCCTAACGTATTCCTTTGACAGAACCTCTAACATACTCGAACGAGTGATCCTGAGCAAGTAAGCCCACCAAAGGAATGAAAGTGTAATGACCGGGCCCACGATGTGCCTTAGCGCATCCAAGAAGATATCAAACCTTCCGTTTATCAACGCATCGATAGTCAAGAGATGCGTAACCTTTAGATAATTCGGTGATTTTACAATTTGCTCAGCCCACAAGGAAAGGTTTCCAGGAGGGAACCATCCTAACACAGAGTAAAATATCATTAATACAAGCAATCCAAACACGAAATCCGGGAACGACCAACCGATGATGGCAACAATTCTGATGAAATGGTCCAGGAACTTATCCCTCTTCACAGCTGCCTTCACACCGAGCCAAATTCCAACACCAACCACCGGAAAGAGCGCGTAAAGGGCAAGCTCGAGAGTGTAAGGGAACCGTCCAAGGATTGCCTTGAGAACGGGTTCTTTTCCGACTTGTGACCACCCCAGATCACCTTGTAACGCGTTCACCAACCACTTCCAATATCTTTGAACAAACGGGTCCTTAAGACCATACTTCTCCATAAGAGCGTCGAGTTCGGCCTCGGACAACTTATCGAAAACGTTTGGATTTACGTATGAAGCTAGCAATCTGTTGGGGCCTAAGATTTGGAAGAGACTGAATATTATGAGGGAAACCCCAAGTACGATGATGGGTAGAAGCAAAAGCCTCCTAATGATAAAGGTAGTCAACGTCAACACCTCCTACATCTGCAAGAAGATTGTGCGGCAATTCGTCTAAATTATAGCACCGTGACTTCAATTATCAAGTTTGCTATCTTTCGCTTAGCCGCGAAATGCTTCATTTAGCTTTTCTAACAATCTTTGAGTGGTTCTTTTTCCGAGCAATCGCTCCAAATCCTCTTTTGAAGCGTGTGCCAACGCTTCAAGAGATGGGAATTTTTTCAAGATGAGTTGTCTTCTTTTAGGACCGATACCTTCAACTTCGTCCAGGAAACTTTTGAGTTTGTCAGTAATCGAAAGTTTACCTGTAAACGTGTTTGCAACCCTATGAGTTTCATCTCTGAGCCTTACAAGTAGTCTGAGTACAGGATGGTCAAGTGGAAGCTTTAAGATACCGCTTTGCGTGACAATTATTTCCTCCTCTTTGGCTATTCCGACAACATCTGTCTCCTTACCAACCTCGTTGAGTCCCTGGAGAGCTGCCCTCACTTGCCCCATGCCGCCGTCGACGAAGAGTAAATCAGGTACATCGTGTTTCGCGTATCTACGCTTCACAACTGTTCTTATACTCTCGTAGTCGTCAAGCACATTCCCGAGTTTGTACCTCCTATACTCATCTTTCTTGACCTCGCCGTTCTCGAAAACAACTAGCGAAGCTGTTGTGAATTTACCGGCAAGGTGCGATATATCTATTCCTTCAATGCGGTTTGGAATGCGTCGCAGTCCAAGCAATTCTTTCATTTGTTTCAAAACGTTTTTGTTTGATATTACCAGTCCAGTTTCGTAGTTCAGATTATCAATCGCTTTTTCAAGCAACTGTCTCTCCCAATCGTCAGAAGGTTCGTCAATTGTCAATTCAAGAACACGGGCAATTGTTCCAAGACCACGCTTCTTCTCAACGATAATACGCTCGGGCACATCTGAACGATGTTCAGCATAGTACCTCTCAATGAACTCTCCAATTTCCCCGTTAAATTCGTAAACAAGTTTCGATATGAGAAACCCACTTCTGACTCTGAAGACCAAGAACACGTTCAACTTTCCAACAACAACATCGAGGTTGTAGTTGTGCGGGAGTACGACACCCTGGCTTTCCATCAATTTGTTGAAGTTTAAAAGCAAATCCCTGTACTTCGCCGCATTTTCGAAATCCAAAAACTTAGCGTGTTGTTCCATTTTTCCCTTAACGTAGTCCACCACGAACCGGAGGTTACCTTGCAAAACTTCTCTCATCTTTTCCAGACGAGCAAAGTATTCATCTTCTCTCTCCTCACCAACGCAGACACCACTACACAAACCCAGGTGGAAGTCCATACACGGTTTTAAGCGGTTCCTAGGAATACGCAAATCCTTTTTGCACGTCCTAAATTTGAAGATCTTCCTGAGTACTTCGAACAACCTTCTCGTGAACTGCACGTTCGTAAATGGACCGTAAAACTCTCCAGTACCTTTTCTTGAGCGTACGATTTCAACGCGTGGAATGTTTTCGTCTGTGATTCTTATGTAAGGGTAAACTTGTGTATCTTTTAGTAGAGCGTTGTACTTAGGCTTGTGCTCAAATATTAGCTGTGCTTCCAAAATCAACGCTTCCTTCTCGTTAGTCAGAATTATGATTTCAAGATCATCGGCTTCACTGACGATGAGTTTACTCTTCCCATCCACATCCCTGAAGTGAGATGTAAGACGTTTTTTCAAGCTCTTAGCCTTCCCAATGTAAATTGGTATCCCCGCGCACTTGAAGATGTAAACTCCAGGTTTGTTTGGCACGTTTTCCAGTACCTTGGGCTCAAGCATGCTCTAACCTCACTTCACGTGTTTCAAAAAAATTTGGACTTGGTATTTTCATATTATAGACTAACCCGTATAATTTTCAAATGTTTTGAAAGCGAGAATCTCTTGATACGTTACCGGAGAATAACTTTAAGTTAATGCATTTTTTCTTGAAAAAATACAGCTTCGTGGTTAAAATTCTCTTGGTAATATTCTGGCTAAATCTGCGAGAGGGAGAAAAGGTATGCCCAGCAAATACATCGTGATAACCGGTGGCGTGCTTAGTGGTATCGGTAAGGGGATATTTTCAGCTTCATTAGCACGAACATTGAAAGAAGTTGGCGTTGACATTAACGTGTTAAAGATCGATCCTTATTTAAATGTCGATGCTGGAACGATGAATCCAAACCAACACGGTGAAGTTTTCGTTACCGATGACGGTTACGAAGCCGATCTTGACCTCGGGCATTACGAAAGATTCCTCGGTGTGAGCATGACACGGAAAAACAACATCACCGCAGGACAAATATACTCGACGATTATCAACAGGGAACGCGAAGGAAAATATCTTGGATCGACAGTCCAAATGGTTCCGCACGTGACCTCGGAAATCAAAGATAGGATCACCTCAATGAGCGGTGAAGTCCTCTCAATTGAAATTGGTGGTACAGTAGGAGATATAGAAGGGGAAATATTTCTCGAAGCAGTCAGGGAACTCGCGTTTGAAAAAAATCGCGACGATTTCTTGTTCATCCATGTAACTTACGTACCGTACCTAAGGGTCACCAATGAATTCAAGACCAAGCCAACGCAACAATCAGTTCAGTTGCTTAGAAAAATCGGGATCCAGCCAGATTTGATAGTTGTTCGTAGCGAATTTCCAGTAGACTCGCACAGCCTGTACAAAATTGCACTCTTCAGTGGTGTTCCAAGGGAAATGGTGATAAATCTCCCGGATTTTGGCAACGTATATCAAATCCCCGAAACCCTTTACGAATCCGGGGTACATCGACTTGTAGCGAAGAAGTTGGGGCTTCAAATTAACGAGAAGAACTTTTCTTGGAACTATCCAAAGTCTTTCAAACCCTATCGAATAGCGTTGGTAGGTAAATACTTGGGAACTGATGATGCCTATAAGAGTATCATAGAATCCATCTTTCTTGCTGGTGTTCAAAAACCGGTTTTGGTCGATGCACAAGAACTTGAGGAGCTGGATGATAACGGTGTGGTTCAAAGGTTGTCGACTTTTGATGCAATCATCATCCCTGGAGGTTTTGGAAGGCGCGGTATCGAAGGTAAGATAAAGGCGATAAAATTTGCAAGGGAACACAACAAACCCATTCTTGGAATTTGCTTAGGAATGCAACTAATGGCTGTTGAGTTTGCTCGTCATGTAATGGGTTACGATAACGCGAACTCCACAGAGTTTGATCCTTCAACACCGTACCCTGTCGTAAATATGATGGAAGAGCAGAAAAAAGTTATGAACCTTGGCGGAACCATGCGACTTGGAGCTCAAAAAATGAGGGTTTACAAAAACACAAAACTTTTTGAGATTTATGGTGAAGAAGAAGTTTACGAACGACATAGACATAGGTACGAGGTAGATATCGATAGATTTCCGGAGATGTTCAAAACTTCTGGCGAAGAAGGTTACAAATTGACCGTATCAGCCAGGTCCGAATTCCTCGAGGCTATCGAAATCGACGAGCATCCTTTTTTTGTGGGTGTCCAGTACCATCCAGAGTTCAAATCTAAGATTGGAAAACCGCATCCTATATTCGTAGCGTTAGTGAAGGCTATTGAGGAGGTTAACAAGTGAAGGTAAATATTATCGAAGACTACCACATACACAGTAACTTTTCGCCCGACTCAAACAGTTTGGTTGAAGAAATAATACAGGTTGCAAGAGAGAAAGGCATAGGACACATAATAATCACAGACCATTTCGAGCTTGCAGACCAGCATGCAAATGAAATTGATGTTGAGACATACCGCAAACAAATGGAGCGCTACTCACTACCTGTGGGAGTCGAGCTCGGTTGGGATGGTACCAAAGAATTGAACATTGACACAAGCAAGTTTGACTACGTGCTACTTTCACATCACTATGTTGAGGAACCGATCACTCAGGAAAGCTACAAGAATTATCTCTTGAGATTACTTAGCATCATTGAGCAATTCGATGGTTACCATGCCCTTGCACATTTGGACTTTCCACGAAGATACCATCCGAACAAAGAGCCTTTTTCTCTCGAACTCTTCGACACAATTGCGGAGATCCTTAGCAAAGTGATAAAACGTGGTAAAATTCTCGAAGTAAATATGTCGTCTTTTAAGCTCTACGGCGAGCCAAACCCTTCGCTCGAAATTCTCAAGCTGTATAGGTCTCTTGGTGGACGCAACCTTGTCATCGGTTCCGATGCGCACGATGTACAACATATTGGACGCTACATCCTTGAGGGTATTGAAATGCTAAAAAGTATAGGTTACAATTATATCCTGGTTTTTGATATGGAGTGGCGCGAGGTAAGAATATAGGTCGTTAACCTTATTCAAAAAAGGAGGTATTCAAATGGAGATTAGTGCTCAGATGGTGAAAGAACTTAGGGAGAGAACCGGTGCAGGTATGATGGACTGTAAAAGTGCGCTTATGGAAGCCAACGGCGATATGGAGAAGGCTATCGAAATCCTTAGGAAAAAAGGTCTTGCAAAAGCTGCGAAAAAGGCCGGAAGAGAGACAAAGGAAGGACTTATCATTTCATACGTACATCACAACGGAAAACTCGGCGTTCTTGTTGAGTTAAACTGTGAAACAGACTTTGTTGCACGAACTGACGAATTCAAAGAACTTGGTAACAAAATTGCCATGCACATTGCAGCAATGGCACCGAAGTGGGTAAAAAGAGAAGATGTTCCTTCGGAAATAATAGAAAAAGAGAAAGAAATTTACCGGGAGCAACTCAAAGATTCTGGAAAACCAGCTCACGTTATTGAAAAGATCATTGAGGGTAAACTTGAGAGTTTCTTCCAAGAAAACTGTCTCCTCGAACAAAAATACGCGCTTGATCAGACAATAACAATCAAAGAAATGATCCAGCAAGCTATCGCAAAGATTGGTGAAAACATCCAAGTCTCCAGATTCGTAAGACTGATGGTTGGAGAAGAGTGAGGAATTGTAAATTAATCTACCGGGTCTTCGAACTTCCAAAAAGCCTCGAAAATGCCGCGTAGCGTCAGACACGTTACGCGGTTTGTTTCTATATTTCTTTGTTCATTTTAGCTTAAAGATGTGATATAATCAATTCTGGAAATCGTTTTTTTGTTTCCTTTAAGAACTTAGGGGGGAGGAACTCTTTATGCCCACGGCGAAGATGGACTACTATGCGGGAATGCTGTTCTATTCGAAAACGAGTTCCGGACATGATCTTGTATTGGACGCCGATCCTTTAGTTGGTGGCAAAGACGCTGGTCACAGACCCAAGGAGCTTCTACTGTACGCACTTATGGGTTGCACCGGAATGGATGTAATTTCTCTTCTGAAAAAAATGAAGGTCATCGACCGAATGGAAAACTTCAGAATGGAACTGGATTATGAGGTTTCCGAAGAACACCCGAAAGTTTACACAAAACTTCACCTCAGGTATATTTTCAAATTCAACGGGGAACCTCCTTGTGAGCAAGTTGAAAAGGCTGTAACGCTGTCACAGGATAAGTATTGCGGTGTTTCAGCAATGCTTAAAAAGGCTGTTCCTAACTTCAGCTGGGAGATTATTTGCGAATAACCAAGCTGCAAAGGTAAAAAGTCTTCGTCAAATCGGTGGTGCAAAGAATGGAAACATTCAGGCTCGTAATGGAGCGACTCACCGAAGCTCAGGTTCTGTCGCTTGCAAAACAGCTGGCTAAATGTTTAAAACCTGGAGATATTTTATTACTTTCAGGGGAAATCGGGGCGGGAAAGACAACATTCACACGCGGATTGGTGGAAGGCTTAGGTGGTGATGGTCACGTTGTAACCAGCCCCACCTTCACTTTACTGAACGTTTACAGTTGCAAAGACACGGTGTATCACGTTGATGCATACAGGCTTGGTAGTATCGAGGAGGCTTTCTACGTTATTGCAGGTGAACTGGAGCTTGGAGAAGGGATTTTTGTCATCGAATGGGGTGAACGCATTAGAGAACTCCTTGACGAGAACTTCATAATCATCGAATTCCGGCATGTTGATAATACACATCGAGACGTTATCGTAACGGCAAGCAACGCACTCGGTGATCGAATAAGGAGGTGTTTTGAAGGTGCCAGAGAAGAACGAACCGAAGAAGGAAAATGCTAAAGCAGTTCAGAGAAACGAGAAAAAGTTTTCAAGACTCGAAAAGGAGGCTAGAAAGAGCCAAGAAGAACGGATTTCTATACCAACGGAATTACCAACCATCGCCATGCGAAGTAACATGGTAATCTTTCCAAACACTGTGGTCCCATTCTACGTTGGGCGCGAAAAATCTCTAATGGCTCTGGAAGAAGCCATGGAGAAAACTAACCAACTCGTTTTCGTCGTTAACCAGAAAGACCCCACTGTTGAAGATCCAAAGCCGGGTGACCTTTACAAAATCGGAACGATCGTGCGCGTGATACAAATTGGCAAATTGCCCGATGGAACGTTCAAGGTCCTCGTAGAGGGGATTGCAAGGGCAAGAATTGTAAAACCGATCGAAGAAAAGTTCCTAAAATTTGAAATTGAGATTCTCAGGCCTCGTTATGGCAGATCAAAGAGGCTTATTGCGCTCATGCGAATGGTTAAAGAAGAACTGCACAAGTATGTGCAGTACTCCAGAAAGATCCCACCAGAGACGCTTATGCTACTCGAAGATGTCGATAATCCAGATATATTCGCAGACATTGCCGCATCGCTCTGTCCCGGTACGATCGAGGAAAAGCAGAAACTGCTCGAGACGATACATCCAGCTGAAAGGCTGGAAAAGGTTCTTGATATCCTCGCAAGGGAAACAGAATTGCTTGAAATTGAGCAGCAGCTAGACCAGAAAGTAAAAGAACGCATTGAGAAAACACAACGCGAATATTACTTGAGGGAAAAACTTAGGGTCATTCGCGACGAACTCGGTGGCGAAGAAGACCTTGAAATAAAGGAACTTAGAGAGAAGATAGAGAAAGGTAACTACCCCGAGTCCGTGAGGGAAAAAGCTTCGGCTGAATTATCAAGGTTGGAAAAAATGTCACCGTATGCACCTGAAGCAACCGTGGTGCGCACGTACCTTGATTGGATTCTTAACCTCCCGTGGTTCGAAAAAACTGGGGAAACCGTAGACGTAGAATTTGCAGAAAAAGTGCTTAATGAAGATCATTACGGTCTTGAAGAACCCAAGGAACGAATTCTCGAGTACCTTGCCACAAGGAAGCTAAGTGATAAAGCCAAGGCACCGATAATCTGTTTTGTTGGCCCCCCCGGTGTCGGAAAAACGTCGCTTGCAAAATCGATAGCTCGGGCAACGAACAGAAAATTTGGACGAATGTCCCTTGGCGGCTTGAGGGATGAAGCCGAAATTCGAGGTCACAGACGAACGTACGTTGGTGCTATGCCTGGAAGAATAATCCAGCTTATACGAAAACTCGGAGTGAAGAATCCTGTCATATTACTCGACGAAATCGATAAAATGGGTATCAGTTTCCAAGGTGATCCAGCAGCTGCGTTACTCGAAGTATTGGACCCTGAGCAAAACAAAGATTTCGTCGATCATTACATAGAAATTCCGTTTGACTTGTCCGATGTGTTATTTATCACCACCGCAAATGTGCTCTACACGATACCACCCGCTCTTAGAGACAGGATGGAAGTCATCGAGATATCGAGCTACACAGACCTGGAGAAATTTCATATCGCAAAAAGATATGTAATTCCACGTATAGAATCTGAGTTTGTCGAACAGCCAACAAAAATCTTTCGCTTCAAAGATGCCGCAATTAAAAAGATAATCCAAGAGTACACTCTTGAGCCTGGTGTTAGGGAACTTGAAAGAGAATTGAGAAGCGTTATAAGAAAAGCAACGCTGGAATTTGTTAAAACGGGAAAGACCGTGATTATTGATCCAAAAAAGGTCACCGAGTACCTTGGCCCGAGTAAAATACGTGAAGAAGATGCTCTGGAAAAAGATATGCCAGGGGTAGCCACCGGACTAGCCTGGACACCAAATGGTGGAACAACACTCTACATTGAAGCCTCCTTGATTCCTGGAAACGGTGGCCTGATCATCACCGGTCAACTTGGAGATGTTATGAAGGAATCGGTGAGAATTGCGCTCAGCCTCGCAAAAAAGATGTGCGGAGAAGAATACGCGGAGAAGTTCACGAAATATGACGTCCACATCCATGTACCCGAGGGGGCAGTTCCAAAGGATGGGCCAAGTGCTGGTATAACCATAACGACAGCTTTAATCTCGATAGTGAAGGATGTACCTGTGCGCAAAGACGTCGCTATGACCGGAGAGATAACACTAAGAGGACGCATTCTGCCAGTTGGTGGAATCAAGGAAAAAGTCATCGCTGCGTATCGAAAAGGTATTTACAACGTCATATTGCCTAAGAAAAACGAGGTTGACCTTGAAAAACTACCGGAGGAAGTAAGATCGAAGATGAACTTCGTATTCGTTGAAACCATAGACGAAGTACTGGAGGTGGCGCTCAATGTTAAAAATTCCAATAAAGGTGGAAGACGTACGGCTCGAAAAAGTGATAGCAAGACCGGGTGATCGTTTTCCGGAACCAAAAGCAGGAGAGTTCCCTTTCGTCGGTCGTTCCAACGTTGGGAAGTCCAGTTTACTGAACGCGTTGCTCAGAAAAGAAGTTGCTTTCGTGAGTAAGAACCCAGGAAAGACAAGAAGCATCAACTACTATCTTATCAACCACAAATTTTACTTTGTTGACCTTCCCGGTTACGGTTACGCCAAAGTTTCTAAGAAAGAACGCGAGGAATGGAGAAAGATAATAGAGAGGTACTTCCGCAAAAGAGACTGGAACATCAAAGCTGTTTTTTCACTCGTCGATAGCCGACACGAATTGATGGACAGCGACGCACAGCTTCTGAACTGGTTTCAGAGCTTGGATATCCGACCCGTCGTTATCTTGACAAAAATTGATAAACTCAGTTCGACCGAGCGAAACCGTCAAATATCGTATTTTGAACAAATACTTCCACAGTTTGGTGTTGAAGCTTGGATTCCCTGCTCTTCGATAACCGGGGAGAACATCGATAAAATATGGGCGCTGATTTCGGAAAAGTTGGAGGTGCTCCGATGATACGTAAAGAAATTGAGAATCTATTGAGGAGCTACTTGTCCGAACTTGGCTTTGATTACGACTTTGTCGTGGAAATTCCCGAAGAGCAATTTGGCGATTTTTCAACAAATGTAGCGTTGGTTGGTGCCAAGTATTTTAAAAAACCTCCACGCGACGTCGCCAAATACTTTATTGACAAACTCACAGGTCACCCGATGTTTAAAGAAATCACCATCGCTGGTCCAGGATTTATAAATTTCCGCGTCTCAAATGAGTTTTATCGTGATTTTTTGGCACGATACATTCAAAGTCCGCACTCAATATGGACATTTAAGCGTACCGGCAAGATACTCCTAGAATACGGTAGTGCAAATCCCACGGGTCCGCTAACCGTGGGGCACGGTAGACAAATTGTCATCGGTGATGTGCTTGGCAACGTGTTGCGGTACGTTGGTTATGACGTGACGAAAGAAATGTACATCAACGATGCGGGAAGACAAATAAAGTTACTCGCACGTTCAGTCTGGGTACGGTATAACCAGCTCCATAGTCGGGAAGAAGAAATACCGGAAGACGGGTACCGCGGAGAATACGTGATCGACATTGCCAGGAAAGTTCAAGTTGACCACGGAGATAGGTTCGTCGGAGTCTGGAATGAGGAAGTCGAGGAGATATTCAGAGAATACGCACTCGGAGAGATAATGAAAATGTTTGAGGTATCCCTTGAAAAAATAGGAGCAAAATTCGATAGTACATACAGCGAAAAAAGCCTTATCGATGACGGAACGGTACAAGAAGTTCTCGGGATTTTGAGAAACAAGGATCTGATATATGAGAGCGAAGGAGCCGTATGGTTGAAGGTCTCGAAGTTCATAAAAGAGAACGATAAAGTTCTTGTCAAAAGTGACGGAAGCTACACTTACTTTCTCACAGATATTGCGTACCATTACAAGAAGTTCCGAAGAGGATTTGACAACGCCATAGATATATTTGGAAGCGACCATCATGGTCATATACCTCGGATGGTGGCCGCGTTAATGGCCCTTGACATTCCCGAGGATTTTGTTACTTTCGTACTCCATCAGTTTGTCACGCTCAAACGCGGAAACGAAATTGTCAAGATGAGCACAAGGGCTGGGGAGTTTGTCACGTTAGACGAACTAATCGACGAAGTTGGAAAGGACGCAGCGAGGTACTTCTTCGCAATGGTCGATGTAAACACACATCTAAATTTCGATCTTGAACTGGCCAAGGCTCAGACAAACGACAATCCCGTTTATTACGTTCAGTACGCTCACGCGCGGATTTCGAGCTTGTTTGAAAAAGCTACGGAAAAGGGTATAGAATTCAAGCTGCTGGATGGTATAGAACTACTTAATCACGATTTGGAAATGGCGCTTATAAAACTCATCTCTTCCTTCGATGACGTGCTCGAGCGAATCGTTGAAAAACTATCACCACACTATCTGACAGACTATTTAGAAGACTTGGCATCGCTCTTCCACAGGTATTACGCGGATGTAAAAATCGTAGATCCCGAAGATCCCAAACTTACAAACGGTCGTTTGAACATGTGCTTGGGTGTCAAAATCGCGATTGCAGAAGGTTTAAAACTGCTTGGTATTTCCGCGCCGGACAAAATGTAATCTCAAATTACCATCCTAAGGCTGGTGTTTGTGGTGGAAGTTCAACACTTACTCTCGAAGTACATTTTGGAAATCTCAAAAGTCAAAGACGAAGGTACATTGTACGCAGCTCTCTCGGAGATAACAAAAAAGGTTCTGAATTACGAGGTTTTAAACGTCTTAAAAGATGGTGCAATCGTACACTCTGATCCTCACATGGAAATAGACAGGACCGTATATGCTGACTTCGTCCCTTGGGTAGAGGAAAGGTTGTCACCATCGTTTGTACCCGTTGAAGATGGTTTCGTTGGGCTGATTCCCATCTTTAAAGGAACAAAGGTGCTTTCGATGGTTGTACTTAAAACTCCAAACGAACCAACTTCCGAGACAATGGACTACTTGCAACTTGTTGCATACTTGTCGGGTGTAACGCTTGAGAATTTAAGGTTACTCGAGTTTGTCGACAAAGCTCGTGGGTACTTCGAGAGTATTTTGAATCTTGCCAACGATGGGATTGTCGTCTTATCAGGTGGGACTACAGAATTTGCAAATACAAAAGCGAAAATGCTGTTTGATGAATATCCAGAACTTCTGGTACTCATAATGAGCAACATTACAGGAGAAGAAGGAAGTTTTGAGCTTGAACTTGGAAAGCTCTTCCTAAGCGTCTTTGTAAAGCCTGTGCGATTACTCGGAGAAGAAAAATTACTCGTCGGATTAAGAAACATCACGTCCGAAAAAGAAGTGCAAAAATTGAGAGAACTGGATAAGATTAAGACAAATTTTATCGCGAACATTTCCCACGAATTGAGAACACCACTTGCAGCTATAAAAGCCTATACGGAGACAATCATAAACACAGAGATGAACCACGAAGAAATTATGGAGTTCTTGAACATCGTTTACGAACAGTCGTTAAAACTCGAGCAGTTGTTGAACGATCTCTTGGACTTTTCTCAAATGGAGTCACATACAATGAAGCTTATCAAAGAAGAAGTGAACCTTTGTGTAGTGATGAATCAAGCGTTAGATACTGTAAGAAACCTTGCACTTCAGAAAAAAGTAGAAATCCAAGCCGAGTGTGATAATAATCTCTCAGTTATCTGCGACCCACGCAGGATGGAACAAGTTCTAGTAAACCTTTTATCCAACGCGATAAAGTTCAGCGACGACAAGAAAAAGAACAAGTACGTAAAAGTTAGGATTTCCAAAGTTTCACCCGACATGGTAGAGATAACGGTCGAAGACAACGGTATAGGCATCCCAAACGATAAGCTTGACAAAATATTTGACAAATTTTACCGTGTAGACAGCGAATTAACTTACTCCATACCGGGAACAGGACTTGGACTTGCCATTGTAAAGGAGATTGTTGAGTTGCACAACGGTGAGATTGCCGTTTTGTCAGAGGAAGGTATCGGTTCAACATTCACAGTAAGAATCCCAACGCGAGACCCTGAAAAAGAATGAACGCATTTTAGGAGGATCGTATGCTCAAAGAACTTGTCACAACCGTTTCCGAAATTCCTACACCTGATGTAATAGTTCAACAAATAATCGCTACAGCTTCGAATCCAAATACGAGTGCTAAAGAACTTGAAAAAGTAATTTCCATGGACGTGGGCTTATCGACGAAGATTCTGAGACTTGTGAACTCAGCGTACTACGGCCTACCCAGAAAGGTCACAAAACTAAGCGAAGCAATCGTCATAATCGGCTTTAAGACCGTAAGAAACCTTGCACTCAGCGTCTTCACTTATTCAGCGCTTCACTCAAAGCAAACCTTCGTTGACCACGACAAACTGTGGGCACACTTCATGCTCACAGCCGTGTTTTCCGAGCAGATTGGGAAATCCATCGGTTTCATGAACCGCGAAGAACTCTTCTTGGCCGGAATGATGCACGATGTGGGAAAACTTGCAATTGATCTCCTCTTTCCAACATATTTCTACGAATTAACGAAAGTTAGCCAAAGTACCGGACTGACAGTTTACGATATCGAAATGCGTATGAACACGGAACCACACACCGAGGTTGGGGCTGAATTATTGAAGTTTTGGAAGTTTCCGGATGAGTATGTTCAAACAACTTTTCTTCACGAACGTCCGTCTATAAACCCAAACTCACCTTACATTGAGATGGCATGCATAGTTCACCTCGCAAACGTATTCGCTAATCTTTTTCTGCCTGGGGCATCTCTGTCCTACGGAGAACCATACCTTGACCCTGTTATCTTTAACGTGCTGGGTATCAAACCATCGAGGCTGTCTTACTTGATAAAAGAATTAGATAGGGTTTACGAAAAATCTAGGGACATGATATTTGGAGGTGTTGAGGATGAAACAAGAGTATAAACTGAAGATGTTGGAATCGGAGATTCGAAAAGTCATCTCTGAAGCTTTATTGGAGATAAAAGATGAGAATTTGGAGAACATAAAGAGTCTCATAACAATCTCGCGCGTTGAAATTTCCAAAGACAAACGATACGCGGATGTGTTTGTCAGTTTCCTCGGCGATGAGCTGAAGAGAAAAGAAATCGTAAAGTACCTTGAGGGTAAGAAAGGATACTTCAGAACGTACGTAGCAAAGAACATCAGAATGTACACAGCTCCGGAAATCAGGTTTAAAGAGGACAAAGGACTTGAAGCAACGGTCAGAATTGGACAACTCTTAGATTCCATTAAAGAATCCGAAAAAAGTTCCGATAACTGAATAGGGATGTAGAAAACCATGCTGTCCTGGAGGGGGATACCATGGAAGGTGTGAAGGGTATAACCAAAAACGGGGAATTTATTCAACTTCAAAGGAATGTGAATCCGGCGAACCAAGTTTCGGAGCAAATAAACTCAATGGCCTCGATGTCCAGAGAAGAAAAGGACGAACCCTACAAGAGCGTGTTTTCTGATTTGGATAAAAGTGTTGACCTGCTAAAGGAAACTTTTGAGAAGTTGAAGAAAATTTTTAGAGGGCAAGCGGAATTCAAGATTGACAGGGAAGCAAACATGATAATCATCAAAATTAAAGACCCCGAGACAGGCGAGATACTCAGGCAGATTCCTCCAGAGCAGGCAGTGAAACTTGCTAAAAATATTCAAGAGCTTTTGGGAGTGTTGATGGACGAAAGGGTGTGAGGATATGGATTTATCCTCAATTGCAAACAATATCAATTACCGCTATCAACAAGGTTCCAGAAAGATTCAAATTGGCGGAGCCATTAGTGGTTTAGACACATCTTCCATAATTGAAAAACTCTTGGAAGTTGAGTCAATACCCCTCCAGCGGCTTAATGAAAGGTTTCTAAAATATTCCAACCTTCAGAAGGCCTACAAAAACGTCTCAGAAAAGATTAGAGAATTCTACAACTTTCTGGGAAACTTCTCTCTCCAATCCAATTTAATTCCAAAAAGCACGTCCGTATCGTCTAACATATTAGCTGCAAGCGCTTCAGCTGCGGCAGCCGACGGTAGCTATCTTGTCGAAGTACAATCCATAGCCTCCAACAGCAATTTCGTCGGTAATGTTTTTGCAAAGAACATTACGGATGAAACACAAATATCGGAGCTGAATACAAGGTACGTACCGATGAACGGTACTGTTCGTATTAGGGTTGGTAACACTGAAAAAACTTTTGACTTCTCCACTTCGGACACTGTAGCGGACGTTATTGCAAAGCTCGAATCCACGTTTACAGATCTTGGAGCTGACATTTCCATAACTTTTCAAGATGGCAGGCTGAGGATTACTTCTAACGTTGCGTTTCAAGTCGTAAACGTGACCGGTAATTTCACATTCCTCTTCAGGTTGAACGATTCTTACGTACGCAAAGTTGGAGACAATTTTGTGCTGGAAAGTTCTGGTCATGTTGGTGCTTTTTCTGGTTTTAAGACATTGGCTGACCTTGGAATTACTGAAGACTATGTTCTTATTATCAACGGAAAAGAGATAGCTCTCTCAAAGAATGACTCAATATCGAAAGTGGTGTCTAAGATAAATGAATCCGTAAAGGATATCACCGCTAACTACGATGATAAGAACGGAAAACTTGTTTTAACAAGCAAGAAAACTGGAGATGAAGTGATTTCAGTTTCTGGGGCCAGCGAACTTCTTCAAACACTTGGTTTATCACATGGTACGTTCACTATTGGTGATGTTGCACGGTTGAATATAACATTCAACGGTTATACGGAGACTGTAGTTTCTAAAACCAATACGGTTGCATACAAAGGGCTTACTCTCAACCTAACGGCTATGGGAACCGCGACGGTAACAGTCTCGACGGATGTGGATGCAATTGTGAATAAAGTCAAGGATTTTGTGAGCAAATGGAACGAGCTAACAGATTTTCTATACAAGAAATTGACCGAAGATAAGGTGAAGGGGAAGAAAGAAGAAGACATGTCCGAGGAAGAAAAACTCCAAGGTTTACTTAAGAATGACAGTTACTTGAGGAGAATTTTCGATCGTTTAAGAAATTTCCTTTATCAGAGTGTGAACGGTGTCAAACTTGCAGACCTTGGTGTAGTTTCCGGTGATAGCAGCAAAAGCTTTATGAACACGATGCGCGGAAAATTGGAACTGAACGAAGACAAACTGAAAAAATTCATCGAGGCTAACGGCACTGATGCTGTGTGGAAATTCTTCGGTTCTACCGAAGGTGACAGAGGATTCGGCTTAAGATTGAAGGATTTTGCGTTTGACCTTACAAAGGTCAACGGAGAGATCGACACAGTTGCGGGTATGAACGGCCGCCTTGAGCGCGAGAAGAGAATTTTGTCAAAACGCATGGTTGCGATGATGCAGTACATCGAGAAAAAAGAACAGATGCTCTGGCAGAAATACTCGGCACTTGAAAGTGCGCTTTCGAAGTTAGCAGCTCAAGGTTCCTTTATGGCTAACGCGTTTGCACAGAGAAAGTAGGCTGATTCTTTCCAAAGTCACAACACTCCCTTAGGAAACATTCTTCACATTTAGGTTTAACAGGTCTGCAAATCCTCTTGCCGAATTCCACCATCGAGCCGTTAATGGGCCCCCAGAGTTCGGGGGCTAGTATTTTTTTAAGTTCCTCCTCAGTTTCTTCTGGATGTTTCGTTCTGACCCATCCAAGTCTATTCGATATTCTATGGACGTGGGTGTCAACCGCTAGTGCTGGTTGACCAAAACTGACATGCAAAACAATGTTCGCAGTTTTACGTCCAACGCCAGGCAAACTTAGCAATTCCTCAAGCGCGTTTGGCACCCTGCCATTGTATTTTTTGATGAGTATTTTTGCTATTTCGACGATTCTAGCGGCTTTCTCTCTGTAAAGCCCCGCAGGTTTGATCAACTCGTACAATTGTTCAGGATCGACCCGAGCAATCTCGCGAACATTCGTGTAGACACTGAACAACCTTTGTGTGGCGATTTCCGTGTTCTCATCTTTGCTTCGTTGACTTAAGATGGTCGAAATCAAAACTTTGAAAGGGTCGCGTTCAACGTGTTCTCGTGGATACCTTTTTACGATTTCCCGTGCAAGGTGATTGTAATCTCTACAATCCATAACTTTCCACCATCCTCCGGGCAAGTTCTTCGTCTCTTTTCATCTGTTCAATCAGTTCACTGACGCTAGAAAATTTGATTTCAGGTCGAAGATACTCCAAAAGTTCCACCCTTATCTCTTCTCCGTAAAGGTCACCGGAGAAATCGAGTATGAAAACTTCGTATTTTATTTTCCTGCTCCTCTCAAACGTCGGTCTGTAGCCAACATTGAGTAGTCCGAAATATTCCTTTGGCGTGTAGACCTTTACAAAGTAAACACCTGTAGCTGGGTCAAGAAGGTAGTGATCAGGTCGCTTGATATTCGCTGTAGGAAAACCAAGCTTCTGTCCAATCTGCCGATCTTTGTACACTACCCCATGGATAGAGTAATGACGTCCGAGGAAATCCCTAGCTTCTTTTACCTTTCCTTCTTTCAGCAACTGTCTTATATAAGTACTACTCACACGAACACCTTTGACAAACACCGGTTCAACAACTTCACATCTGACTCCGGCATCATAACACATTTTGCAAAGCATTTTGGTATCTCCACTCGCGTCTTTCCCAAAGTGAAAATCATGTCCAACGACTAACGCTTTCAGGTTTTTCTTCAATCTATCGAAAAACTCCCACGGAGTGAGGTCCATAATATTCGGTAGTTCAAGAATCTTCGGCTCTCCGTAAATTGAAAGCAGTTCGAGCCTATCCTCAACAGACGTGATCAGGCCCTCGAATCGTCCCCTGTAGTATTCCATGGGATACAAAATTGTGTAAATTGTTGCCTCAACACCAAACTTTTCGGATAACTCTCTAAGTCTCCAAAGTATTTTGACGTGTCCTTTATGAACTCCGTCAAAGACTCCAATGGTGATTACCATAACCCGTCAATCTCTCCTTTGGTATTCACTTTCCTCAAAACCGTCTCGTTATCATCCTATATCCCATTTCAACAAATCTCATATCCCTCTGGCATGAACCAAGCTCTAGTTTGGAAAAGTATATAAAAACTGCAACACGCATCAGTAACGCAAAGAGGAACAGAACGTTGTACGGTGAAAACCTACCAAAATCCAGCACTTTGATATAACCCAACACAAATCCGCCAAGATACGAAGCAAGGAGTGAAGAAATACCTGCAACGAACGCATGCATGGAAAAATAAATTTCTGAAGGTTCTTCGGAAATTTTCAATAAGAGTGTGAAGTAATTAAGATTTATCGCACTCCAACCTGTTGATGCAAAAATCGTTGCTAAAATGATAAGGAAATTGTAGTTCGAGGTGTTCATAAAAGAATACATTGAGACACTTGCAAATGTGAGTACTATCCCAAACTTTATCATATTTTTTTCACCAAAGTAATTCGAAACCTTACCAAAGAAGAAATAGGCCAGCATTGTTATAACGGAACTTAGTAAGTTTAAGAAGCCCAGGTACGAATACGGTACTCTTAAGTACGAGACCTCAAAATAGCTAAAAAACGGTCCCGCAAATTGTATCGCAAAATTCCAGAATACAACGAATCCTATGAATTTCCTGAACTTGAGGTTTTTCAACGTTCCAAGCGGTGCCAGTAGGCTAAATTGCGTTTCTTTAGTCTCTGGAATGCGGTGGAGCCTAAGTAGGTATGCGGTGAGCACGAAAATTACGGATGAGAAAAGATAGGAAACCATTAGCCCATTCTTTCTGTCCATTAATTGAAGCATCGAGGAGTAAAAAAGCCATCCCACAAGACCAGCAAACGTAGCTACCGAATTTCTAAAAGCAAAGTAGGTATTCCTTCTCTCTTCCGGCACAAGGCTCTTCATCGCCGAGCTCCACAAGTTACCAACTATGTTGTTCAGAACGTTAAATAATACGAAAGGTACAGCCACGATAGTACTACTCTCGTAATTCATTAAAAGTGCAACTGGAACAATTATGAACGATGCCCGAGCCACAAGCGCAAGCCAAAAAATTGCCTTTGACTTCGACGGAATAAGGCGGTAGACCAAAGGTGTGAAAAACTGAACAATTTGAGATGTTGCTGGTAAAACTGCCACTACCGAGACCATAACGGGAGAGAAATTAAAATGCAACGCGAGGGTCGAGTAAACAAACCCTTGCGTTGCGTTAAATGCGAGCGTATATAACGCTCCTTCAATTATTGAAAGTTTCAAAGTTCTTTCATCAACACCTTTTGTAGTGAGGTTCTCCATACGTCTCTTAAGCTTCCTATTGTTGGTTTATCATTTCAAGCCAGTCCTCGCGATACCACGTACAAAGTACTTTTGAGTGAAAAGGAATATGATTACCACTGGAAGTATACTGAAGGTCGCTGCAGCCATCAACATATTGTAAAGCGTTCCAACTTCTGAACTGAATGTTTGCAAACCGACGGTCAAAGTCCTGTACTTCGGACTGTTAGTGACGATCAAAACCCACAGGAACGCGTTCCAACTTCCGACGAACTTTAGCAGTGCAGACGTAACGACAACAGGTTTGCTCAACGGAACAGCAATCTGCCACAAGAATCTCCAGTGTGAACACCCATCAATCTTCGCCGCGTCGAAAAGCTCGAGTGGTAAGCTCAGAAAATGTTGTCTCATTAAAAAGATAGAAAAGACGCTAACTATCCAAGGTATAATCAATGCGTAGTAAGTATCAATCCACCCGAACTTGGTAATCGTGATGAAGTTCGGAACAAGTAGAACCTCGCCGGGCACCATCATCGTCGCAAGAAAGATGCTAAAGAGTATTCCCCTGCCAGGAAACTGCATCCAACTAAAGGCATATGCTGCCATCGCCGAAACTATGATCTCAAGAATCGTGGTAACGACAGCTATAAAAACGGTGTTAAAATAGTATCGACCAAACGGTGCCGCTTTCCAAGCAAGCGCGTAGTTTTGGAAAACGTTTTTGAACACATCGAAGGCAGAGAATTTCAGCTCAACCTTGCGAATACCATCGTCTATGAAGTAGACTGGACTCACATTATCCATAACCACTTCAATGCTTTTACCTTCTTTTACGAGCACCGATTTTACGAATTGCGGAGCCTCAACGATCTTCCAAGCGTACCTCGTATTCTCAAATATCGTTCTGAAATCCTGCAATTCGAGAGCATTAAGTGCAACATCCCTAAAGAGCAGATCAGCATTTTCAAATTCTTCCCTATAAGCTTGTAGCTTCGACTTTACCGAAACGAACGTGAGGTTGAACCCAACCGTCTTCTCCACAGCTGACTCGAATCGTAGAAAAGAACTGCTATTACCTGTAAGATAGTTTTTTGGATCAAGACCGTGTTCGTAAGCAAGATTTACGAGAGAACCAATAAGTGACTTTAAATTTGCGAGTTCTATACCGGTAACACCATACTTCTTTTCAAGCTCTCTATCCAGAAACTTCGAGAATTCTTCCGGTATACTATCCAAAGGAAGTTTTTCCGCCATATCTTTAATTAAAAGCGCATCCTTAAAGTGCCGGGTTCTATCTATCAGAATTTGCCTTTTATCTTTTTCCGTCAAAGTTTGTGCTACAATGTCCTTATCAACGGTTCTATCTTGGACCTTCTTGAAGAACGTGTCAACCGCAAGGAAAAAATCAAGGTGTTTGATGTGATTTCCAAGACCGTTCCTGATATTCGAATTATAGTTGTTGATAACCTCATGAGAATAATCTGTGGCATAAGTCAGTTCCAGCGATTTCAGTATCTTCTGAATTTCGACTAGTTCTCGCTTGGAAAGTATAAGTTCTTCCCCAGCTTTAAACCTCTGGATCAATGGTTTAATTTTCTCCAGTTCTTCGATCTTTCTCTCAAGGAACCTTGAGAAGCGATTTCGCTCCGATTCGTCTTCTATCCTGTCAACCGCAAAGGTTAGTATCGTGTCGATCGTATCCGCAAGACTGTCGATCGAGTTGAGGATCGTTTCAACATACGTATCCCGCTTGAAGTAAGGTGAAGCCCCAAGGATGTAGTTTAGATAAACGTTCTCAAAAAATACCTCCGGGGAGTCTGTTGGAAATTCCTCTGGAAATTCTAGTTCCTCCAAAAACTGGGAAAACCTTTCCGTCGTTACCTTTGAAACGTAAGTTGCTCCCTTGAACGGGATCTTGAGCGTTCCTCTGTAGAACGGATCGTCGTTAACGTTAAGAACCAAACCTTCACTCTTTTTCGCAACAAAAGTCAAAGCTTCTCTCAAGCTTAAACCTTTCGAAATGGTGGCGGACCCAGTTGTAGGTACGACTTTCACAATCCTGCTTGATGCAAACGAACGGGTAGTCCACTTTGGTGGCCACGTATTCACCTCACTGGGGAGTTTGAAGGATGTCACAACCATCCAAGCAAAAGGTGCGAGCATAACCACTGAACCTACTATCAAAAGGAAATATATTAGCATCTTTTTTAGTTCCTTCATCACACTTTACCTCCCAGGCCTGTCAGCTAACGTACTCGACGACCCTGTTCCCGACTCTATACTGTATGAATGTGAATGCAAGAATTATAAGGAAGAGCAAGTAAGCAGCTGCGCTCGCTATTCCCATACGTTGCTGGCGGTAGAACAAATCGAACACATAGTACACCATTGTCATACCACTGTTTCCGTACGGACCTGGCAAACCATCGTAAAGTACAAAAACCTCTTGGAAGACTTTGAACGCACCTATGACTGAAACGATAACAAGAAAGAAAGTGGTTGGCGATAGTAATGGCCATGTGATTTTCACAAACTTTTGCCAAGAGTTGGCACCGTCGACTTCCGCCGCTTCGTAATAGAACGCATCGATATTTTGCAGACCGGCAAGGAAAATGATGGCGTTGTAACCCACGTTCTTCCAAATTGACACAATACTCACGGTTGGTATGGTCCATTTTGCATCCTTTAGCCACCTAACCGGCTTGAGGCCAAGTGAAGAGAGAAAGTAATTGAGTAGTCCAACGTCGTCGTTGTATATCCACTTCCATATTAATCCAACCGCCACTGAGGAAGTAACGAAAGGTACAAAGAAAGCGGTCCGAAATACCGCTCTGAACTTAATATCGTGATTCAACAGGAGAGCGATCAACAAAGCGAGTGTTAAACCAATCGGAACTGTCAAAACGACGTAGTAAGTGGTGTTAACAAGTGCCTTAAAGAAGAGGTTCTTTTCTGCAGCGTCCATGAAAAAGCTCATGATTCCGAATGTCTCACCGTTAAAGCCTGCCGAGAATCGAAATTCGAAAACTATATAGCTCGCTATCCAAATCAAAAAAGCAAACCACGCGTGATCTTCAAAAAATTTTTTGTAAAATAGTTTTTTTCTCAAAGCGATTAAAATGAATAAACCAAGAACAACCACAAGGAACACACTACCGGTAAGGTTCAGATTATTTCTGATAATGAAATAAACTGTTGTTAATACTAAGGCCACGTAAAATACCATTGATGGTTTCTTTTTTGTACTAATTCTGAAGATTTCCGAAACGATGACCATGCTCAAAATGGCAAGGCTTATGTAAACCAAGCTGTAAATCAACCCTACGTAGAATGGAAACTTCACCGGATAGTCAAACTTCAAGATTTCTTTGTAATTACTAAGTCCGTAGAAATACGGGCTCTTCATATTTCTGAAATCCCACTTAAAAAAGCTCAGGACAAATGAAAACCCTATTGGCCAGAATGTAAATATCGATAACACCACAAGTGCGGGTGCAAGAAAAAGATACGCAAGAACCGCCTCGCGCACCTTACTCATCTTGATACTTGCCATACACTTAGCACTCCCCTTCACATTCTGTATAAGACATCACAATCAGAGAATGTACGCAGCAAGATTTTCATCTTTGATAAAATCACCGAGCTTGCGTCTGACGAACTCCCTATCCACAACTACCCTCTTCTCTTCGAGTTCAGGTGCCTGGAACATTATATCTTCTAAAAGCTTTTCAAGTACGGTGTACAGGCGTCTTGCGCCTATGTTTTCGAGTTTCTCGTTCAGCCGCGTTGATATTTCAGCTATCTCATCGATCGCGTCGTTTGTAAATTCGAGCTCGATACCTTCAGTGTAAAGTAACGCCTTGTACTGTTTTGTGAGTGCATTCTCCGGCTCGGTCAGTATTCTCACAAAGTCTTGCTTCTTCAACGGTTCCAACTCCACACGGATTGGGAAACGTCCCTGCAGTTCTGGTATTAGGTCTGAAGGCTTCGTCATGTGAAAAGCACCAGCTCCAATGAAAAGTATATAGTCCGTGCGCACAGGACCGTATTTGGTAGTGACCGTTGTTCCCTCAACAATTGGGAGCAAGTCTCGTTGAACACCCTGTCTTGAGACATCTGGGCCGTGACCCGAACCGCCTCCCGCTATCTTGTCAAGCTCGTCGATAAAGATGATGCCGCGCTCCTGCGCGAGTTTCAACGCTTGCTGGACTACTTCATCCATGTCGATGAGTTTTTCCGACTCGATAGGTGCTAAGATACGTCGTGCTTCAGATACCTTCATTCTTCTGCGTTTTCGCTGCTTTGGAAGTATGCTTCCAAGGATCTGCGAAAAATCGATCCCCATTTCCTCCATGTCAGGTATGCCTACAAAACCAATTCCAGGTTGCTGAACTTCAACATCAAGTTCTATTTCCATATCCTCCAGTTCGCCATTTCGTAATTTTTCTCTCAACTCAGCCCGCTTTCGCCGAACATCTTGATCTTCTGCGGATTCAGACTGAACCTGTAAACCAAATATATTTGCGAATGGAAGATTTTGTTTACGGCTTGGGACGATAGCTTCCAAAATCCTTTCTTCCACCAGTTCTTTCACTCTTGGCTCAACTTCTCTTATCTTCTCCTGTTTGACCATGTTGACAGCTATCTCCACAAGATCACGAATCATCGAGTCAACGTTTTTTCCGACATATCCAACTTCTGTGAATTTCGTGGCCTCGACTTTCAAAAACGGGGAACCAGAGAGTTGCGCGAGCCTCCTTGCGATTTCCGTCTTTCCAACCCCAGTTGGCCCAATGAGCAAGATATTCTTTGGAATTACCTCCTTGCGCCATTCTTCCGGTAATCTCTGCCTACGAATCCTATTTCTTATCGCAATTGCAACAGCCTTTTTTGCCTGATACTGTCCAATAATGTACTTGTCCAGTTCCTCAACTATTTGACGCGGTGTCAGCTCGTCAAAATTCTTCCTGACATCTACGATTTTCTCCAAAACGCGTCACCTCCACACATTGTCGGGCTTAAACCACAAGGTCGTCAAGTGTGACTCCAAGCTCCGTCCCAGGTGTAACGTACGCCAGAGCCCACTGCCCAGCAATCAATTTTTCGAAAACTCTCATCACATCGTTCTCGGTAACCTGTTTTATGTTGTTAACGAACTCCTCTATCGTCTTGACCTCCACATCGTTGGCAACGTACTGGATATACAAAGAAGTAAGCGTTGAGGTACTCTCGGTAGCAAGTTCCAACATTCCAAGGAGCCTCTTCTTGCCATAGTTGAAAAGCTTTTTCGTTAGCTGGAAGTTTCTAAATATATTGAATATCTCCTTTATGACCTTCTCCGCGTTCTTCTCAGAAGCTGCAGCGTAAATTGTGAATATTCCCCACTCACGCGACTGAATATTCTGGGTCGCTATATCGTAAACGAGCCCCTTCCTTTCACGAATTTTCTCAAACAGCAGCGAACTCATTCCACTGCCGAGAATCGTGTTTAGAACAAGGGCTGGATAAAGGAATTCGTCATCTGCCAAACCGATACTTTCATGCGAAAGAAGAATGTGAAATTGCTGGGTTTCTTCAAACTTATCGAAGGTGATACCTTTCCTCAACCTGGAAACATGTTTTGCAGTCTTGATGCCATCGTGCAGTTCTACGGACTTGAGGAGCTTAAAATCACCCTTGGAAACATTACCCGCAACGAATATCTTGACATTATACGGCGAGTACATCTCACCATGAAATTCTTGTAAATCTTTTAGCGTTATATTTTTTATAGTCTCTTCCGTGCCGATGATAGATTTCGAATGAGGACCATCTATCAACGTTTCGAAGAACTTGTTGTACAACCTCTGCTCGGGAACCTCTTGCTCAGAATAGTACTCTTCAAGAATTATTTTCTTTTCAAGTTCCAAGTTTTTCTCCGTAAAGTCTGGTTCAAAGACCAATTCTTTGAGTATATTGAACGCTGTTCTGAAAAACGTCGATGGCACTTTCGCATAGTAAACGGTGTTTTCTTTATCAGTCCAAGCGTTGAGAATTCCACCTATCTGTTCTATCGGGAGTTTTATTTGCTTCATCGATCGTTTCTTAGTTTTCCTGAAGGCGATATGCTCTATAAAGTGTGATATACCGAGTAAATGGTCCGGTTCATAGACCGGACCACTCCCCACGATAAATGCTATTGTAACTGAACGAATTCCGGGAATCTCATAATAGTAGACGTTTTCTGAGACTTTTACTATCATTTATTCTAACCTCCTAAATTGCAACCTTCCTAGTTCGTCAATATTCACTACCTCTACTTTGATTCTGTCACCGACTTTGAAATTCGTCGGTTTTACGTTACCCATCTTGCTCGCGTGCAATAACCCTATTTTTCCGCTCGCGATTTCCACAAATAAACCGTAATTTTCCACACGAGTCACGCGACCTTCGAACTGGTCTCCAATTGAGACTTCTCGAAGCATACCTTGGATGTACTCCACCGCATCATTGACTTTATCTGGATTCGTACCACTAACCGTAACTTTTCCTGTCTCGTCGTCGATGACAATCTCAACGTCAAACATCCTGATGATGTTCTTGATGATGCGGCCTCCTGGTCCGATAATTTCACCTGATCTGGTAGGATCAATGTAGAACCAGCGTATACGCGGTGCGTAAGGTGAAAGCTCTTTCCGTGGTTCGCTTATAGTTTCGTAAAGTTTATCAAGTATGAACATTCGAGCCTCACGTGCTTGTAAGAGCGCTTCACGCAGCAGTTCCTCACTCACACCTGAAACTTTACAATCCATCTGGAATGCCGTAATACCATCCCTTGTACCCGCAACTTTGAAGTCCATATCACCCCAGTGGTCTTCCAAGCCGATGATGTCAGTTAGGATAACACCTTTGCCTTCTTCAAGAATAAGCCCCATAGCAACACCAGCAACGTGTTTCTTTATAGGAACTCCCGCATCCATCAGCGCTAAGGATGCAGAACAAACAGTAGCCATCGATGATGAACCGTTAGATTCAAGTATTTCAGAGACAACGCGAATCACGTACGGGAACTCATCTTCATCCGGCACAACCGCCTTCACTGCACGTTCCGCAAGGTGACCGTGTCCGATTTCCCTTCTACTTGGCCCTCTTAATGGCTTAACTTCACCCGTTGAGAACGGTGGAAAGTTGTAATGCAACATAAAACGTTTCGTACCTTCTTCTATGAGCGTATCGATTATCTGCTCCTCGGCCGGTGAACCAAGAGTCACTATTCCCAAGCTTTGAGTTTCCCCACGTGTAAATAGCGCCGAACCGTGAGTCCTTGGTAATACACCAACTTCGCAACTGATTGGCCTTATATCCTTCGGCCCTCTACCGTCGGCCCTAAGACCACGTTCGATGATAATTTTTCTCATAAGCTTCTTCGCAACTTCGTCATACTTATCCTTCAACGGAATTTTGTATTTCTCTTGTTCGTCTTCATTGGAAATTCCATTTTCCTGGAAGAAGCGCTCAACAAGGCTTTCATAATACTCATCAGCCATCTCCGCGCGTTCCTGTTTACCGCGCATGAAAATTCTCTTTTCAAGTTCGGACATATCAATATAGTTAGTGAACTTTTCTACAAGGCTCACATCGTAGTCTGGATCCGGTAGTTTCATCTTTTCAACACAGAACTCTTTGATGATTTCTTCCTGAAACGCAACTATCTCCTTAATCGCTTCATGAGCTTTCATAAGTGCTTGAAGCATCTCTTCTTCGGAAACTTCTTTTGCTTCACCTTCAACCATGGTTATAGCATCCTTCGTACCAGCGACAACAATATCTATCTTGCTCCTCTCAAGTTGTTCCGGCGTTGGAAATACGATGAACTCACCGTCTACGTAACCGACCTGGACACCCGCAACAATACCATCGAATGGAACTTTGGATATGTTCAAAGCAAGTGAAGCTGCCGAGATTCCAAGTACGTCAGCAGGATTGTTCGGATCGACCGAAAGTACGGTAACTATGACCTGTACTTCATTTCTCAGGTTCTTAGGAAAAAGTGGACGGATAGGTCTATCGATGAGTCTAGAAGATAAAATTCCACTCTCGGACGGTTTCCCTTCCCGCTTTACAAAACCACCTGGAATCTTGCCTGCAGCGTAGAACTTTTCCATGAATTCCACAGTTAGCGGAACGAAGTCTATACCTTCAACGACATTGTCTGAAACGTTCACGGTAGACAGCACGACAGTATCTCCCATTCTAGCCCAAATAGCACCGGCTGATTGTTTTGCGACCTTGCCGTGCTGGAAGTAAAACTCCCTTCCAAAAAGTACCTTTCGCCACTCTCGCATCGAAACACCTCCTGTGAGCTCATACTATTTTATCATACCTTGGAAACCCATGAAAGCTAAAGAAAGTATCGAGGCGGTTATCATCGATATTGGCAAATTCTGGAATGGCTTAGGGACATCGTATAGTTCCAGCTTTTCTCTAATTCCTGCGAATATGATAAGCGCAAGCGTGAATCCAAGCCCAGCACCGAGCGCATTAAAGATAGCCTCAAACAGCGTGTAGCGTGATAAACTATTCACAATCGCAACACCAAGAATTATACAGTTAGTTGTTATGAGCGGCAAATATATTCCCAGGGCTTCGTAAAGATTAGGATTGTTTTTTTTGAGGAACGCTTCCACGAACTGGACAAATGTTGCGATAACAAGTATGAACACGATCGTCCTAAGGAATTCCAACCCGAACGCGATTAAAATTTTATCCAAGCCCCACGATATTGCCGAGGACATAACCAAAACAAAAATTACCGCAAGTCCCATACCAATTGCCGTGGATGTTTTTTTCGAGACACCGAGGAAGGGACATATCCCAAGGAACCGCACAAAGACGTAGTTGTTAACAAGCATCGCCGACAAAAGTATCAGAAAAAGTTTCATTTCTGTTCACCCACCTTTTGTGCTTGTTGAGCCTTTTTCTTCGCTCTTTCTCCCTTCGATATGCCAATTGCTGCAAAGAGAGCAGCGAAAAGTCCCAGCGTAAGATAAGCGCCCGGTGGTAATATCATTGCAAAAACGTTAAACGCTTTTCCCCAGACCGGTATGTCAAAAATTGTGCCGTTGCCGAGCAACTCACGAACGCTACCAAGAATCGTTAAACTCAACGTAAACCCTACACCCATCCCAAGTCCGTCGAGAAGTGAGTCAAAGACTCCATGTTTCGAAGCGTACGCTTCCGCGCGTCCCATAATGATACAGTTAACAACGATCAGTGGAATGAAAAGCCCCAGTGTTTTCCATAGAGAGTAAGTGTAAGCGTGCATAACCAGGTCGACGATAGTAACAAACGTTGCTATAACAGTTATGAAAATCGGGATTCTTATCTTTTCAGGAACAGTCTTCCTGATTGCGGAGATAACGATATTTGACATCACAAGCACTGCGGTAGCCGCCAACCCCATGCCAAAACCATTCTTCGCACTTGTCGTCGTGGCCAAAGTTGGGCACATTCCAAGCACTTGAACGTACGTGGGATTATCTTTGATTATTCCCTTGGTAAACTCACCAAGTTTGCTTTTCATGCTTTGGTCACCTCCTACTACTTCAAGTACTCTTTCTTCAAGTATTCGTACATTGCGTTTATAGAATTAGCAACCGCCCTTGGCGTTATCGTTGCACCGGTCATTACGTCCGAGACCTTAACAACTCCTTCGGACTTGGAAATCTCGGGGTCTGTAACAGTTTTTCCAGCATCTTTGTCGACCTTCAAACCTTTTTCAAGACCTGAGCTTGGGATAGGATAAAAACGCTGCTGAACCTCATCTTCTGCAATCTTTGCACCTAATCCAGGGGTTTCTTGAGAGTAGTCTAACACCTTTATAGCTCTAAGTCGGAGATCTTCATTCTTTTCGAACGCTGCCATCGTGATAACCTTACCACCGTACCCAACTGCATAGCCGACTAGTACATAGTAAGTTGCATGGTTAGCTTTAAACTCGTAGACTGGCGATACAACTGTTCCAACACCGTTCGTATAGATTTCCTTTCCAGCGTTTTTTCGTTCCTCAATTACTTTTCTTTTTATCTCTTCGGAAGATACGAGATTACTGCCCTTTTCATCAGTAAGTAGCAGTTCCATCGATTTTATTACGTTCTCCATCTCAGCTTCCGTGATGCGCACTTCGGTGAGTTTATAAACCACCGAAAGCGCAAGCCCAGCAACAAGTGTGTATATCATCAAAATAAGGCTTGTCTTTATCATTTCCTTTTTCATGATTTTCGCCTCCCAAAAATCTTGGGTTGCGTATATCTATCAATTATTGGGACGAAAGCGTTCATCAGCAGTATGGAAAGTGAGACGCCTTCAGGATAACCTCCAAAATATCTTATCAGCATCGTTATCAGACCACAACCAACACCGAAGATTGCTTGACCTTTTAAAGTCATCGGTGAAGTTACCATATCCGTTGCCATGAAGAGTGCTCCCAACATCATACCACCGGCAAGTAAGTGGAATAGAGGTGTTCCGAATTTCTCAGGATTTACAAGGTACATGATCGAGGAGATAGCGAAAACCGTACCTAAGTAAGTGGCAGGAATGACGATTTTTATCCTGCCTCTCAACACCAGATATAAAAATCCAATTATCAGTAACAGTGCACTCGTTTCACCAATACAACCACCGATATTACCGAACAACAAGTCTGTATAGGTAAACTTCTGCATTGCGCTATTGAACCCTTCGAGCTTTAAGACAGCAAGTGGTGTTGCTGTTGTTTGAATATCAGCGTAAGTTCCAAAGAACTTACCGATTGGTGGATACCACGTAGTCATAGCTGTTGGAAAAGATACCAGTAGGAATATCCTTGCGGCAAGCGCTGGATTAAATATGTTTTGACCGAGTCCCCCAAACGCGTGTTTCACTATTGCAATTGCGAACAGCACTCCTATGAGGAGGACCCACCACGGTGTGGCCACACTTACGTTCAAAGCCAACAATAACCCAGTTACAGCTGCACTGCCATTCGGCACGAAGTTTTTGTCCTTTCTCAAAACCCTCATTATAAAGAACTCGATCAACTCGGCGCTAATCATTCCGGCAATGGAAAGAATGAAGGCTTGAAGTCCGAAGAAGTAAGTTGCAGCGGCAACTGCCGGAGAAAGTGCTATTAAAACGTCAAGCATCACATCCGCCGTAGAATCCGCTGTTCGAATGTGTGGAGCTGGTGAAGTTAGTAATTTCATCTCTTACCACCCCTCAGGGATCTGTAAACTTTCTTGGCGAGTTTTATAGATTTGACATGTTCGACGTTCGCTGGGCATATATAACTGCATGAACCACACTCAATACAATCTAAAAGGCCTATTTCAGCCGCGTCATCGTACTTTTTCTTTCTCGCAAGTAAATCAAGCAAGTAAGGTTGTAAGTTCATCGGACAAACTTGTACACAGTAGGAACACCTGATGCAATTTGTAGAATTCCTCTTTTGCTCGGGTATTACCGTAATACCATTATTTCCTTTCAGTACGGGCGTGTCAAGTGAGCTAATCGGGATCCCTGTCATCGGTCCACCCATGAGTACCTTGATTTCCTCATAACCATCAACAAAGCCACCACCAAGTTCCTCAATAACCCAAGAAATGGGTGCACCTATTCTGATCCACCAGTTGCCACGTTTTTTCACACCTTCACCCGTTAAGGTCATACCTCGCTCAACCAGAGGTTTTCTGTCTATCACTGCCTCTTTTATTGCCAGCACGGTACCGACGTTTTGCACAAGTACGCCAACATCCGCTGGTAACCCTCCACTCGGAACTTCTCTACCAGTGATGAACTTTATCAGTTGCTTTTCAGCCCCCATCGGATACCTCGTTGGTAATGGTACCACCTCTACAGAACTCTTCCATTTTTTTGTCAGCAATTCTATCGCATCACGTTTATTCGTCTCGATACCTATATATACTTTCTTTACGTTCAGTATTTTCTTAACTATTTCAACGCCGAGGATTATTTCGTCCGCTTTTTCAAGCATTATACGATGATCGATTGTCAAGTAAGGCTCACACTCTGCACCGTTCAGTATTAACGTGTCCACAGGTTTTGGTGGATTCAACTTCACGTGCGTTGGGAACATTGCTCCACCAAGTCCAACAATACCCGCTAACCTAACGTGATCTATCAACTCTTCTTTTGTCGCACGTTCGAAATCTATCTTAGGTAAAAGCTCCCATTGATCCTCACCAGTTCGCTCAATAACAACCGCCTCAACCATTGTACCGTGAACGGAACTACTTACTTTCGTCACAGCTATTACCTTTCCGGTCACCGGTGAATGCACATAAGCAGATATCGGCCCCTGTGCTTCACCTACCAATTGACCGGTCTTAACTTGCTGTCCCTCTTCAACTACCGGTTTTGCGGGAGCACCAGCATGTTGTTGCATGTAAACTATAACTTTGTCCGGTAACGGAGCCACCTTGATAGGTTCGCTACTTGTAAGCTTCTTCTCCGGAGGATGGACACCTCCCCTGAACCTCTTGAATGTTAGCATGCCCACACACCACACCTCCTAAAACGTTTTTCAGCTTCTTTGGTTACATTGCAACAGCAACATGGTACACATACTTGTCTCCATACCGAAAAACCACGATGTTTACCAATCTTTGCGGTCTTAAATTTAGTCTGCCAACCTTTGGATCCAAAAAAATTGTCAGGTAGCCTCCGGACGTTATCCTCATCATTTTAGCATACTCGAGAGGAATATATTTGTAGTAACCGTAAAATTTCAGACTAGAAATATCGTATTTTGTTTTCAAAGACTTTAAGGCACTTAATATTACGTCACGTTCGACAAACTCCTCCGGTTTGCGTTGTAGCATGTAGAACAATCCAGCCTCAGGAACAGGTTTTACTTTCAGCTCTTCACTAATAATTCTACAACGAGCCTCTCTTATTTTTAAATTAAAAGATGTATCATTTTTGTGAAAAATTGGATTTTCTACCTTAAGATTAGCTTTGAGTAACTTTATCACAAACCCATTCGTTTCCTTTTCTTTGAAATTAAGACCATCTACGAACCTTAAGTTTAGGTAAGAGACCAACACACTGTCCAGTTTCACGTTAAAATCCAGGGTTTGCACCAGAAGCTCGTGCTTGTGAACTTGCGTGAAGTCTCGAACACCCACGCACGATTCATTAGTCAGTTCAGCTTCAGAGATCACCGGACGCAAAGCCTTGGAAGATGAAATTCGTAGGGAAAGGTTAGGTAACGGTAAAGAATTCACAGAAGGCTGGAGACGCGCCTGAATGGTGAGAATCTGAGACTCAAAACTCAAACTTGTACTTTTGTACCTTAGAAAACCAAGTTCCATTTTAAGTGTTTCAATTATTTCTCTTGCGATTCGCATACATAAATCAACGCTTTCTCGACTCTATCAAATGGTTCGAGTATATCGATTTTTGAAGCAAGTTCTCTAATTTTTTCCAAGGTTGCGTCATCGAGTTTGAAACCCTCTGAAACCATGATTTTCAAGCTCATACCTGGTAAGTTAATTATCGCTTCGGATGACTCTTTCTTCTCCGCAACACTTTGTGGCAAGGCACTTACAAAGACGATGTTTTTATCGAAAAGTAGGTTCGGATCCTGGACCAAAATAACCTCGGGCCGACTCTCACTTTTCTGAATCAGCCCTTTTGCAATGATTTCAACGTGCAGATAATATTCAAGTGAGCTACCGTAGATAATCTCCTGGAGCTTTGTAGGAGTAACTGGTTCCGAATACTTGAATTCAACAGGAATTCCCAGTTCGTTCACAACCAAAAGGCCACCAAGGTGCTTATTCTCTATCTTTGAAACGGCTAAGTATCCTATCACACTCTCACATCCAAAATATGTGAGTTATCTTGAGAAACGAGGCTTTTTTTCGTTTTATCTTCTTTCCGCTGAGGTGTGTGCGAAGCTTGGTATCCCTGGCTTCGACCTTCTGTGGCCGTTCGAGCCTTTTTATCTTGGGCGTGTTCCACGTTTCTGGGAGCGTTTATTTCTTCTTGCGCGCGTTTGCTCACTTGCTGTGCACTATTTGCAATTGCTGCTTGCGCCATATATTGCTGGAGGCTCGAAATGTGGGAAGATTCATGACTTACACGCAACATAATCGTTTGGTTTTGAATACCACTGATCGGTTCAACCATGTTTCATCACTCCTCAAGCATCTTCCTAAGCTTTGAAAGCACTACGGTCAAAAGTTGTGAAACTCTCGATTCTGTAACGTCTAAGACTTCTGCAATCTCTTTCAAAGACAACTCGTGTTCGAATCGCAAACTCAGGAGTATCTTTTCGCGTTCGCTCAACTTATTTATCGACTCTCTGAGTTTTTCGTACAGCAATTCTTTTCTTACGTTTTCCCTAACATCGTCACCACTTGCAATTTGGAATTCGGACGTTTCCCCTGACTTTGCATCGATGAAATAACTATCAAGACTAAGAAATTGTTTGATTTGTAACTCTGAATACAGACTTTTTACTTCTTCAACGGATAATCCCAAAACATCCGCCAACTCTTCAAACGTGGGGAACCTACCGTTCTCATCGTGAAACTTCAATATTGAAGCCTCCAGCTTCTTCATCTCTTGTCGCACTGTTTTTGGTAAGAAATCAAGCTTTCTTAGATAATCGAGCATCGCTCCCCTTATCCTTGTATAAGCGTAAGTCTTGAACGACGCTCCCATCCTTGGGTTATATTTCTCTATCGTTTGAAGGAGAGCGATGAGGCCTTCTTGAATTAAATCATCCAGTTCAACGTTAAGGGGTAACGTAACCTTAAGGTCACGGGCCAGCCTGATGATCAATGGCATGTACTCTTTTATCAATTTTTCTTTGTCAACGATCAAATCTCAATGACCTCCACGCTGTCTCCGGTCTTGACCTTTCTAATTAAGAGTTTACCGGTTTCCACATCGTACTCAATACTCCGAGCCTTATTTCCTCCAGTATCTTCGGCCAAAAGCTTAATGCCGTGACGCTGGAGTGCCTTTTTCACAGCCTCCACGTTCCTCGCACCTATGTCCATAGCGGATTGAAACATAGAAGCACCACCAGCGATTTTTGCTTCCAGCTTACCACGTTGGGCACCAAGTTCCAGTAGTTTCTCTACAACCACATCAATTCCGGTGTCTGCGAATTTACCAGGTGTATTGGCTGGCTTACCACCACTATCAGGCAACATTACGTGCACCATGCCTCCGACACGAGCTATCGGGTCTCGGATGCAAACACCCACGCAGGACCCCAGGCCCAATGTGACAAGAATCGCGGGATTCTTTTCAACCGCGAATTCTCCGATACCGATTATAACCTTCTTCTTCACGGGTCATCACATCCCCAGCGCATTCAAAAGTTTTTCAAGAGATTCTACCGAGGGAATAAGTAAAAGGTACCCTGTTAACTCCTCCTCAACACCTTCGATTGCTATCTTTGTTTCCACAAGCATGATGTTCTCCTCACCAGCTAATGCTATTGGAAGAGACAATTCCGAAACAACCGCACTTATCATGTCGATAGTCAATTCCGGCGGATCCGGATTAACAAACAACCCAGTAAATCCTGCAAGTGCTGTGATGTACGAACCACACATGATGTTGCCAATTTCCTTCATCATGGAACTTGTGAACTCATCGAGCTCGGTGATATCCGCAGGCTCCATACCAGTTAAAAGTCTTGCTACAGTTTTCACCACATTTGGTTCGAAAATGAGTACAATCTCTCCCGTTAAATCCTCTTTAAGAGGCATTTTCACAGCACAAATTATTTCTTCGGGATTATCGAAGAGAAATGGAATCTTCGATATGGGAATTACCTTCACTTGCGGAACGGAAATATCCACTTTCTTATCGAGCATCATTGAAAGTGCCGTTGCCGCATTGCCAGTTCCTATGTTTCCCACTTCCTTTATCGCATCCAGTTGCGCGGGTCCCAACTTTTCAAGCATCGTTTTCCCTCCTTTTTACCCTCATCTCTTCACATTTTTCATCTTAAGCTCCTTTTGGAATATGAAGCGAACGAGTCTCGTTTCCAATTGAGCTGGTAACTCTAAGAATTGAGTTCCAAAGACGAATCCGTCTTCCACCATTGGATCTTCACGAACAACCTTGGTTTTTTGTTTAACGAGTGCCAAGTTCTCTTCGAAGGTCAGGTCCACATAAATTATATCACCGGGACTCAAGTGTTTCTTCGTTACAATGAGCATCCCTCCGGCACTAACATTTCTTGTTGTAAATGGGAAGGATTCAGCGGCCTCTTCAGGTGTCAAGTAAAACCTACCCTCCAAATACAGAGGTATCCGTACAAACTTTCTCCTTTCAGTTTTGCGTACCTCATTTGGAAAAGGTACTGGTATCACATACATGTTATCGAGCTTCACAACACCCAACGAAATCGTATCAAATTCGTAGATTGACGAACGGTCAAAAACATTCACGTTCATGCGTACACCTTTAGGAATAGGAACAAACCTTCCTTTGTACGACGGTATGGACAGGAACAAGATCTTCCTGCCAAAGTCGATATCTGAAATGTTAGTTTTGTAACTCCCCTCAAGTTCACGTACCATGGTAATGTTTATAACAGCTGGCAAGCCGACCTTTAAAACTTTTTGTGCGTCCACCAACTCAACGTACGCCATCAAAGCTTCTCCCCTATGCGTTCGTAAATTTTCAGGACTGTGCTCCAAGATTCACTCGGTTGCGGAATGAACGCGCCGAACCTGTAACATTCCTCTTCTTCAACGTACCACATAACTTGAACCGTCTCAACTAGGTCTTTCGCCACAAGTTGCAAACGAAGTGATTCTCTGAGACTTGGCTTATACTCGCTTAACACTTGGCAACCATTTTCAGAAATGTCAATTATTATTCCACGAAAGCCGGCAACTCTACACGGCTCGAAAGAAACGTATCGAGGTTTCGACCGTCGTTGTAGGATGCCCACTTTATCAAAAACCTCGTAAGAGTATTCACCGCCCTCGGAAAAGACTAACTTTCCAACCAACGTTACAACGTAACCTTCCACCGGAAGATCAACTCTGATAACTTCAGGTATCTCATCGAACGAAAGAAAATTTAACTTGAAGCGCTTACCGGATAATTCTTTGAACCTCACCGATAGTTCCAACTTCTTCCAGTACGCTCTAAGAATGGCGTTGCGCAGATTTGTATTTATGTAGTCTTCAATCGTCACAATCTATCACCCCTAAAAAGCTTAACAAACCTTTCGATCAATCCTTTACGGTCTTTAGCAACCACGGGTTCTTTGACAAGAATGGAAACGATGCGACGTATAGAAAACGAAGGTTGAATGCTTTTATAGTGTTTCACGAACAACACCCTCTCCCGAACGCTTCTCTCAACACCAGGGTGTTCCTTTATCAAAGTCATTGAGCTAACTTTGGTGTTAAGGAACCGCTCTGAAACTTCCGCAAATCGTTCCAGCAAATTCGTAGCTTCCTTTACATCCTGGACCATGTTGGCCACCAAATGGATGTTTTCTCCGGAGATACCTTTGAGCGATAACAGCTTAATCATAGTGTAAGTGTTCACAACCGCCGTCGGCTCGGTCGTTGTGATAACCAGAAAATCATCAACAAGCGCGAGAAATGGCATGTAACTTTCGTTAAATCCAGGAGGCATGTCCATTACGACGATATCGTAATTCTCGAGAATCTTCAGAAAGTGCGTTGTGAAATCCTTAATGATAAAATCGTTCGCCATCAGCAAGTCCGAAACATCGCCACCGAGCGAAATTAGATCCAGGCCGTGCTCTGTTTTTGTGATGAGGTCCTCTATGGCACATTTTCGATTCACAAAGTCTTTTATGCTGTATTTGGGATACACGCCGAGGATTATATCGGAGTTTGTGAATCCAACATCCGTGTCCAGCAGTAACGTTCTTTTACCGATTTCGGCAAAAACAGCGGCCATGTTCGTAGCTAAAAGAGTCTTCCCAACTCCACCTTTACCACTCACCACGGCAATTACCTGACTCTTTTTTAAGCTGTTAGCCTGGTTTTGCATGTTTCAACACCTCTTTGGCAAGCAACAAAGCTAGTTCCCTACTGTTCGCTTCGAAGATATCGTCTGGAACACGTTGTCCGTTGGTGATGAATGCTATGGGAACTTTCAAGAAGTTTGGTACGTTCACAAAGTGCCCGTAGGAAGATGTCTCATCCAATTTCGACAATATCACGTGCGTTGGATTAACCACCGAGAATTTTTGAACGATTTCCCTAACATCTTCCTTTCGATACTGCATCCCCAGTACAAGAAAGCAGAGGTCCGGTTGAACCACCTCAGCCATCGCCCTGATCTCGGTCATGTGTAGCTCGTTTTTTTGACTTCTTCCAGCGGAATCAATCAGTATCGTATCAAAGTCGCTTAAAGCCTCCATTTCAAGTTTCGCTTCCTTTGGAGTGTAGGCTACCCTGATTGGTACATCCAAGAGCATCGCATAAGTTTTTAACTGGTCAACAGCGGCTATTCGGTAAGTGTCCAACGTTATTATGGCAACACGTCTGTGGTCGTTTATCTTTAGCTTGGCAGCGAGTTTCGCAAGTGTGGTGGTCTTACCCACACCGGTTGGACCAACAAATAGAATTTTGCCCTTCAGTTCTGGTACGTTGGTGTTTATGAAAGGCAGCAGCATTTCGGAAATAATCAGCCTTGTATTTTCGCTGGTGAAGTCTAACTGAGTATACTTAACCCTAGCGTACTCAATTAACTTTTCAACAATCTCCTCGTCCATATCTTGCTTGTTTAAGGCTTTCCTGAAATTCTCCACCCATACAGGTTCGTTTGTCCGTTGCGTCAACATCATCGATTTTAATTCAAGCATCATCTTCTTCAACTCGGTTATATCCTCACTCTGCTGAGGTTGTTTTGATTTGGAGAGTATCTCTTGCAACTTATATATCTGTCCCTTTTCTTCTGCCTGTGGAAGCTTCTTTTCCTCCACAGCAGCGGTAACTTCTATGAAAACCTTGGAGCCAATTCCTAAAAAACCACCTTTTTTGACCTTCCTCGTGCTAAGTATAACTGCGTCCTTTCCAAGTTCCGCTCTTATCTTTTCAAACGCTTCCTTGATATCCTGAACAAGGTACTTTTTTACTATCACAGTCTCACCACACCCTCAACCGAGAGGCTGACATCCTCGGGAACTTCTTCGTACGCCAAAACAACAATACCCGGAATAAACCGCAGGAGTACACGTGAAATGTACGGCCTGATTACTCCTGAAACTATCAAGATCGGTTGGTATCCCTTTCTCATGAGTTTTTCAAGCTCCTGGGAAATCCTCTCGATTAACTCTCTCATAATCTGTGGGTTGACGTTCAAGAACCTACCTTCATCGCTCTCGGAGATTGATTCGGTCAACATCCTCTCAAGATCAGTGTCGATAGCAACCGCATGAATCTGTTTGTCACCACTCAAAAGTTTTGAAACAATTTGCCGTTTCAAACCTCTTCGAACCAGCTCAACTAAGGTTTCCAAATCCCTTGCCTTGTCGGAATTATCGAGAATCAGTTCAAAAATAAAGGGCAGGTTTCGAATCGAGACTCCCTCACGCAACAACTCCTGAAGTACTTTTTTGACGGAAGAAGGCTTTACGACGTTAAAAACATCATCGACAAGTTTGTCAAATTTTCGCCGTAATCCTTCAACAAGAAGTTGAAACTCTCTGTTACCGAGCAGTTCTGGCGCGTACTTTCTCAATGTTTCTGTAACGTGAGTAGCGAAGACAGTTGGCGGGTCAACAACCGTGTAGCCTTTTTGCTGTGCTTCCTCTTTTCGACTCTCATCGATCCAAAATGCTTGCAATCCGAACGCCGGTTCTCTAACTTCAATTCCCGGTAACTTCTCGCTCACGTAACCAGGATTTATTGCCAGCAACCTGTTAGGAACCAACTCGTATCTGGTAACTTCCGCACCCCTGATGATTATCGTGTACTCGTTCGGTTTGAGTAATACACTATCCCTAACCCTAATCGGTGAAAGCACAAGCCCAAGTTCTTGAGCAAGTTGTTTTCGAATCATTGTAAGTCTCTCGAGCATGTCGCCACCTTGCGAGAGGTCAGCCAGCGGTAACAAACCATAACCTATGTTTATTTCAACGGTATCGGATTGTATGACATCTGCAACTTCTTCTGGGGTGGACAGAATGGGACCAGCTGGGGGCATTGGTCCCCCAACGGGTGCACCCACGCCAGCCACTTCCGACGGGATGAACTCCGGACGCCTTATTACTAAACCTGAGATAATTAGCATTCCACCAATCAACAAACTTGTAAACGTGGGTAGCGGGGTGAAAAGTCCAAGCACCAAAATAACGGTCCCAGTGAGGATGATAACTTTCTTCTCGCCAGCCAACTCCCTAATTAATTCTGCTCCAAGATTATCCTCAGCTGCACTCCTGGAAACGAGAATACCCGTGGCTGTTGAAACCATAAGTGCCGGAATCTGACTAACCAATCCATCACCGACGGTAAAAAGCAAAAAAGTCTTAACAGCCTCACCTGCACTCATGCGATGCATCAGCAAACCTATTATGATTCCTCCTATACTGTTCACCAAAGTAATTATTATACTAGCAATAGCATCTCCCCTTACAAACTTTGAGGCACCATCCATCGCTCCGTAAAAATCCGCTTCGCGTCTTATCTGTTCCCGCCTTCTCCGAGCTTCTTCTTCCGTAATCAATCCTGCGTTGAGATCGGCATCTACGCTCATTTGTTTACCGGGCATTGCATCGAGCGTGAACCTCGCAGCCACTTCCGCGATTCGTTCAGAACCTCTTGTAATCACGATAAATTGTATTATGACCAGTATTAAGAACACAACGATACCGACAACATAATTTCCGCCAACTACAAAGTTTCCAAAGGTCTGAATGACCTTGCCACCAAATTTCGGTCCTTCAAGAAGAATGGCGCGTGTGGATGCAACATTCAAAGCCAAGCGGAATATCGTGATTATCAGGAGTATCGTCGGAAAAGATGCAAGTTCCAACGCATTTCTGATGTACATCGTGGAAAAAAGTATTACAAGGGAGAGAGAGATATTCAGAAGCTGAAAGAAATCGAGTAGAGGATCAGGTATGGGTACTATCATAAGCAGCACGATAGCTACAATCATCAACGAAACAATTACATCAGCCTTCATGCTCTGACTCCTTTCAGAATGGGGCTATCGAAACTTTTGAAGAATCTCCAAAGAATTTCCGAAGATTTTTCGAACGATTTTTGGATAACGGTGGTCTAATGTATTGAAAAGACAATTCGAACGAGGGTAGCGTCGAGCAACTTATTATATCGTAACATAAATTTATTCTACATTTCTTAATTTAGTCCCTACTAATTTAACAACACCATGATATAATTGACGATGCTGAGAACCCCCTATCCCCCTTGAGATACACCCCCCACGGCTTTATGCGGGCGACAAAGCCCGCTTTTTTTATTTCCCAACGCAAAAGTTTGAGAATATCGTATCAATCAAATCCTCTACGTAATTTCTTCCCAAAAGTTCGTCGAACTCCTCGAGAGCTTTCCTCAGGTCTATTGAAATGATATCGAAGGGATAACCTTTCTTGAGCTGGTCGTACGCGTTTGAAATGTTTGCATAAACCCTCTTAAGGTATTCCAGTTGTCTCTTGCTCGTGACGTGTGATAATTCGCCTTCCTCAACGATTAACCGAACCTTCTCCAAAAGTTTCTGCTCTAATACTCTTAGCCCCTCGCCGGTTTTGGCACTGATCAAAACGTCGTCGTCACCTAAGCGTTGAACTTCGGTCACCAGATCGATTTTATTCCAAACGGTTAAGAAGTTTGTCTCCTTTATAAGTTCGTAGATATACCGGTCATCGTCGGTGAATCCCGTTGTCGCATCAAGCAAAAAAATCACAACGTCAGATTTTTGAACCTCACGAAGAGTCCTTTCTATACCTATTTTCTCAATCACATCCTCGGTTTCCCGCACACCAGCTGTGTCAGAGATGACAAAGTGTACCCCTCCGATTTTTATCTCACCACGTATGACATCTCGCGTTGTACCTGGGATATCAGTAACGATTGCTCTGTCCTCGTTAAGCAAACGATTGAGGAGTGTACTTTTTCCGGTATTTGGCTTGCCAACAATCGTTAAGGTAACACCCGTGGATAGATGGAGACCTTTCCCAGCCATCTCGATCTTCATGCGAAGCATCTCAAGTAAGCTAGTGATGTCATGCCGTATCTCCGAGTCGTCTACAATGACGTCATCGCTGTAATCAATCGATACTTCTATCTTCGCAAGTATATCCAAAATTTTCTGCCTAAAAAACTCTATTTCTTTCGAAAGTCGGCCCTTCAGATTGTCAAGCGCAAGTTTTAGAGCCTTTTCACTTTTAGCTTCTATCACCTGCAAAACTGCTTCCGCTTTGATAAGGTCGATTTTACCGTTTAGAAACGCTCGTTTTGTGAACTCACCATTCTTGGCAAGTCTCGCTCCACCATTCAGCATGGTGTTCAAAACTTTTTGTGTAACGAGCACACCGCCATGACAGTAAATCTCCACCATATCTTCTCCGGTGTAACTTTTGGGAGCCTTAAAATAAACGACCAGCACCTCGTCGACAAGATTTCCAGACGTATCAAACAATTCTCTGTAATGAACGTACCTGGGTCTTGAAACCGGCTTGTTTAAAAACCTATTCACTATATTGAGTGCCTCGTCCCCACTCAAACGTACAACACCAATGGCACCAGTTCCGTGAGGACTCGCGATTGCAACTATGGTATCTCCCAACTTTATCACTTCCCAATTTTTTCTTCAATATCGTAAGCAATTATATCACACATCCATCTGTTAAAAAAGATGGCTTGCCATAAACTGGCAAGCCAATTTACTCAAGGCAATTAAGATTGGGACTTAGCTCTTGAACCAACTGACGACCATCCGCATCTTTTCTGATATCTTCGACAGGTTATCCGTAATCTTTGATAATTCGACAAACACGGCATTCAAAGATTCGAACTTATCTTTGAACTCTCCGAGTTTGACACTCGAATTTTCGACGGAGCTTACTATTTCATCAAGGATGTTTTCTATCTCCGTAAACGCTCTTTCGTTCATCTTCAGAAGTTCACCAATTTGAGCACTGAGACTTCCCACGTTTTGAACCTGCTCGATGATCGAATAGTAATTCGTGGAAAACTCCGCTTTTGTTGTCTGAAGCTTGGAAAAACTCTCCTCGGACTTACTGTAAAGTGTGTCGAGTTCCTTTAGATCCGCCGTGTAAGTATCCACGTCTTTTACAAGTTCCTTAGCAAGTTTGTTGATCTCGACGGATAATTTCATTACTTCATCTGCTACCACCGCAAAGCCTTTACCAGCTTCACCCGCGCGTGCAGCTTCAATCGCAGCGTTTAAAGCGAGTAGATTAGTTTGTGAAGCAACATTTTGTATTTTAGCGATAGCCATTTTAATAGCTGAGAACTTGTCAATGGTTCTTTTCACCGCTTCGTTGAACTTCCTGAATATTTCGGAGTTTACATTAACTGCATCGCTCATTTCCTCGATTAAGACGACGTTTTTTAGAATCTCAGCTTGAGTTTTTTCCACGTCACTCAGGAGTTGCTCAAGTTGTTTGGTTAGTTGGGCGTTTGAAGCAGAGGTTTCATCCACAACGTTTTCTAGATCCTTTATTTTATCCTTCATCTCCGTCACGTTACTTACGTAGTCACGAACAAAACTTGAGAATGCAACGGTAGCCCTACCAACTTCTTCGTTAACGTTGGAAATGACCTGAACTTCACGAATAAGCTCGCTCGAACTTGTGCGCATGTCCTCGGAGTAACTTCTAAGATTTTCCGAGAGTTTCCTCAAAGATTCAACCACGCGCTGGAACTCACCAACGGCCTCATGCTCGACGTCCAGGATTTCACCTTGCGATATCCGTTCGATAAGGTGAGCAGTTTGTGAAATGTTACTTGAAATCCTGTTTATGAGCGGTACCGAAACTACCAGCGCTACAATCAATATCACCAACCCAACAACGACATTGATTGTAACCAGCCTACCAAGTTTGAGGTCCACGTGAATTTTGACCTCGGGTAATCGGATTTCAGGGAGTTTAAATTCCTCTGGCTCCGGTATCTTTATCTCGGCTGTAATCTTTTCCTTCGGTATTGAAACTTCGATGCGGCCAATTTCCTCGCCAGCCACGGTAAACGGAGTCTTTACCGCAAAATACTCCGTCGATGAGATTGTGAAAATTCTCTCCTCCTCCGTCGGTTCAGGTTCCCCTACTCGTCGCTCACCACTTTCCGAAATCATCGTAGTTGCGTACGCTTTACCGTTCACGTATATCGTCAATTCTGATTGTGTAAGCCGTTTTATTTCGTCTAAAAAATCGTTACCTACGCGTCCAACGGTGACGATGAACCCGTTTATAGTGTTACCAAGTTGCGGGTGCATCACCGGTTGAGTAACAACGATGAAAATATCCGAACCGCCAACGTAGCCGAAAATTTCGGTGTACGCAGCCGGAGATGAAAGAATCTTTTCGATACGTTTACTAAGTTCACCGAGGAATTCCGGTTCTTTGTAAATAGCGGCAGGTACACCTGGAGCCAACGAATACGCGTACTCCACAACGTATCTGTCACGTGCATTCACGTATGGTCGTACCTTTACCTTTGGTTCAGTATTCTCCAACGTCCAGAGACCCATATAATCAAAAAGTCCTCTTTCGACAAAGGAATTCAACAGCGCACGTTTCATGGTTATATCCAGATCCTTTTTGTCCGCTGCGTTTACCACATCTTTTGAAGCGGCGGCAACTTTTGAAAGGTTTTCAAGAATACCTACCCGATCCTTCACGAGGTTTTCCACAACGTTTTTAACACCGGTTGCTTCTTTTTTGAGAGCTGAAACATAAATCGTTTCGAACGCTTTGCTAACGGAAACTCTTTGCGTCTCAACCGCATTTTTTAACTTCTCGTTATACGATCTTATATGCTTGTCGAGCTCCGAGCTGAATTTTTCGAAAAAGTCCTTGAACAAAACTTTCGGATCCCCGAGTTGCTTTTGGACTTCCCTAGAGATTCGGTCACTTTCTCGTGAGAGATTAAAAACCGTAAAAATGATTGAAAGCAGCACTGGAACCGTTACCAACGCAACGGTAAGGATCACAAGGCGAGTCCTTATCGACATGGTCTCGCCTTCCCGTTGCACTTACATTCTTTTTACCACTTCAGCCAAGATTTTCGCTATCAACTGACCAGTCCTGTTAGCAACCTCGAGTACTTCTTCCGCCGTGAGAGGTTTCAAATCGTCAGGTACCGCCCTATCGGTAATGGCCGAAATTGCAAGCACTTTAATTCCCGCATGCGCGGCCGCAATAACTTCTGGAACTGTTGACATTCCTACGGCATCCGCACCCATCCAGCGTAACATCCTAAGTTCAGCAGGGGTTTCGAAGTTCGGACCCGCAACGGCAACGTAAACTCCTTCGTAAACATCAATTCCAAGCTCCTTAGCTACAGACTTGGCAAGTTCGCGCAGATTCTTATCGTAGGCGTTCGACATGTCTGGGAATCGTGGCCCCCATTCCTCGATGTTCGGTCCAATCAGCGGGTTGTCACCCATCATGTTGATGTGATCCTTTATAATCATAGGGCGTCCAACTTCGTAATCCGGATTCAAACCTCCTGCCGCATTCGTTAAAAACAGGTATTTAACTCCCAAAAGCTGAGCGACTCGTACTCCGAAAGTGACATCCTTCATGTTATAACCTTCGTAATAGTGGAAACGCCCGTTCATGAGCATAACATTTTTGCCATTTAGTCTTCCAAAAATCAATTCACCTTTATGTCCTGGAGCCGTCGAAACTGGAAATTCCGTGATTTCCTTGTACGGGATCTTTGTGGGACTTTCAACACTATCGGCGATACCATGCAAACCTGAGCCCAAAACAATACAAACTTCCGGAGTCTCGGCTACCCTACTCTTGATATAATCCGTAGCTTTTTTCACTCGCTCTATATACTGCCTTACGTCCATACACGTAACCTCCTTTTGAAAACATCGTGTGATTGTACGAGTTTCTAACTGTGCGCTTCACTAATTAAATTATATATCGCACATAGCGTCTGAGCAAAAAGCTTATGAAAATCGTTCCAAGGAGTAATAAGCTCGAAATTGCATTTATCACTGGTGAGATACCAAACCTTATCATCGAAAATATCTGCAATGGCAAAGTTGTCGCGTTCGGCCCAGCTACGAAAAAGGTTATAACAAAGTCATCTATAGAAAGCGTGAATGCCATGAAAAAGGCCGCGATAATGCCGGGCATGGCTATCGGTACAATTACTTTCATTAAAACAATAGATTTTGTTGCGCCTAAGTCATACGCAGCCTCAATAATGGTCTTGTCAAAGTCCTGCAAACGCGTTAAGATAATCATCATCGTGTACGGTATTGAAAACGTCACGTGTGCAACGTACACGGTGAAAAGACTGAGCTGGAGCCTTATCGTTACGAAAAATATTAGTAACGAAACACCTATGATTATGTCAGGGATAACGAATGGAATGTACGTGGTGGTCCACATGAGCTTTTTAAACCTTGGACTACCAAGGTACATTGCTATTGCACCGAAGGTACCAATTAAGACAGCTGTCAAGCTTGCCGTGGTACCAACAATTATCGAATTGAAGAACGTTCGCCAAACATGTAGATACCTTGTGGATGTGAATAGCTGAACATACCATTTCGTGCTAAAACCCGTCCACTCTGGCGATTTCGATGAATTAAAGGAAAAGACAACAACAACAATAATCGGAAGGTAGAAAAATATCAAAGTTGCAACGGTAACGAATTTTGAAAAGTTACCTGGTTTCACGTCGTTCGCCTCCGTACATGAAGACAAGAACCGCTACTATAGTTATTATAAGAAGGATCGAAGAAATAGCCGCGGCCGCCGGCCAGTTCTTCGCAACCGTTAGTTGCCTGGCTATCTCATTACCAACCATGCGTGAATTTTTTCCACCCACAAGTTCAGGAACTGCGTAAGTACCGATGGAAGGTATAAAAACGAAGACAAATGCAGAAATGATACCTTGCTTGATGTTGGGCAAGAGAACCTTGAAAAAAACCTGGCGCTTGGTGCACCCCAAGTCCATCGCCGCTTCAAAAAGTTGCTTTTCAAGACGTTCTATAGACGAAAAGAGAGGCAATATGGCAAAGGGCAGGTACGTGTATACCAATATCAATACAACGGCAAAGTTATTGTACATGAATTGGATGTAGGTCTTGACAAGTCCTATTCGGAGGAGGAATTGGTTGATCAGACCGTTGTTTCCCAGCACAAAGATCCACGCATAGATTCGAATAAGCGAATTCGTCCAAAACGGTATGATAACTAATAAGAGCAAAAAATTTTTCCACCTGTGATTAGATATATAGTAAGCCACGGGTATAGCCAAAACTATTGATATTGCCGCTGCCAGTATGGAAAGTAGAACGGTTCTAAAAAAAACCACAAGATAACTCTTGACAAAAACATCTTTATAACCTTGAAGAGAGAATTTGAAAACGACTCCTCCCATGTAGTCCCGACTGAGGAAGCTGTAGGTCAGAATGGAAAACACTGGTATTACAAAGAACACGAAGAGCCATAACAAATAAACCAGGCCATATTTTCTGTACCCCTCGTTAATTGCAGAAGTTTTTTTCAACTTCGTTCAACCTCCACGATGAAGCTGTCATCTGGGTTCCAGAATAGGAAGACCTCGTCCTTCCATTGAATGATTTTTTCATCCAGAAGATAGCTTGCATGTTGCTTGTAGACCCTGAGGATGTACCCTCCGTCGGTTCTGATGAAGTATTTTGTTTGATAACCCATATAGATCGCCTCGTCAACCTTCCCGTGCAAGATATTTACCGGCGTTGAGTCAATAAACGTGGGCCTATTATGGGTTATCCTTATCTTCTCAGGTCTCAAAGTGACAAGCACGGTATCCCCAACGTTAACCGGTTTGTCCCTGTAACACACTATGCGTCCAAGTAGCGGAAACTCAACAACCACGTAATTTTCCGATGGAAGGTCAACAACATCCCCTTTCATAAGGTTAGTTTCACCAATGAAGGTTGCAACAAAGCTGTTCGCTGGGCTTTCGTATATTTCAAAAGGTGTCCCGTACTGAACGATTTCACCATTGTTCATGACTGCAACGTGGTCGGAAATACTAATCGCTTCCGCTTGATCGTGAGTTACGTAGATGAATGTGATTCCGACTTTATCATGGAGGTTATCAAGCTCAATAAGTAGTTCCTGTCTCAACTTCGCGTCCAACGCACTAACAGGTTCATCCAAAAGAAGTACCCGTGGCTCGTTCGCAAGCGCGCGTGCAAGCGAAACTCTTTGTTTCTGACCGCCAGAAAGTTGGTGTGGCTTTTTCTTCGCGTGTTCTTCCAGTCTGACAAGATTGAGCAACCATCCTACACGCTCTTTGATCTCACTCTCGGATAGTTTCTTCAGGCGGAGCGGAAATGCGATATTTTCGTAAACAGTCAGATGTGGAAAGAGTGCGTAATTTTGAAAAATAGTGTTAACTGGCCTTTTGTTGGGTGGAAGATGGACGATACTCTCACCGTCTAGAAGAACATCACCACTGTCAACCTCTTCAAGTCCAGCGATGATCCTCAGCAACGTGGTCTTTCCACAACCTGAAGGCCCCAAAATCGAGAAAAATTCGTTCTCCTTAATTTCCAAGTTAATGTTCTTCAAAACGTGAAAATCACCAAAGTACTTATCAACGTTCTTTATAGAAACAGCTCCTCCGGCCAACGTAACCACTCCTGATAAAGATGATTCTTACCACCCGAACATGTAAAGTAAGGCCAAGAAAAACACAATAATTGAAATGAGTGAAATAGTAAGAAGTGTAATCGATAATGTAAAGGCGGCGAACGTGTGGAATAACAACCCAAGCACGAAAAACGCGTTCGCGTATTTGAGTTTCAAAGGAAGAACCTTCGTTCGAATATAACCGAGAAGCAAAACATACCCTACGACTACCAGAATTAACCGCAAAACCAAAAAGCATACCCCCAAGAGTTCTACGTTTTCCAGTTAAGCAATGTCACCCTGAATTTTTGAGAATTGTTCTCCAGAATCGTAACGGAAGCATTATCCAAGCTAAAATTGACATGATTCGGAGGCGTGATACCAAGGACTTTAGAGACCAACATCCTGAGTGCTATCGCATGCGAAACAATTATAACACCATCGACCGGAAATTGAAGTATAAGATGTTCGACGAAATCGTACATCCTCTTCTGAACGCTTTTCAACGATTCAACCCCATTCAGGTTTGAATCCAAGTTGTTAAACCATTCAAGAAATTCGTTATGATAAATCTTCAGCAACTCTTCGGTTGTCATGCCGTTCCAAAGTTGAATCTCACACTCTCGCAGGCGATTATCGATCAACAACTCTCCTTTGTAATCAATTTCTTGTGCTATTATTTGCGCAGTTTGGAGTGCACGTTTCATTGGACTTGAAAAGATTAGGTCAACTTTCTTGGACTTAAAAAACTCCGCCACGCTCTTTGCTTCTCTTATTCCCTTCTCTGAAAGCTCGGTATCAACCACACCCTGCCAAAGTCCAAGCTCGTTCCAAGGTGTGCTTGCGTGCCTTACCAAGTAAATCTTCATTCTTTTTCCCCCTCTATTATTAAAAAGCCGTGCGAAGGTTTTCAGTGTTCAAAAAGTAAAAGTAGAATTCAAATTCTCTTTTTAACTCATCTACCGTTTTTACTTTCATAACTTTCTCGCGAATTTCACGGGCATACGGTAAGTTTCTTGTATAACCCGCAACAAACTTCCTGAAGATAACAGCACCATAATTACCGTACTCCTCGTAAAGATAATCAAGATGCCGTTTAACAACTGCCAATCTCTCTTCGGTAGTTGGACTTTTTCCCCGAACAAAGATCCAAGGATTTCCGATCGCACCACGGGCAACGATAACACCCGTGGCACCAGACTGTTCTATCGCTATTTTAACGTCATCCCACGTGTACACGTCACCGCTAATGTACAGTGGTACAACCCCAGGATTGTAAATCTTCCATTTCGCTCTCCCAGCGTACATTTGCTTAGCTGTTCGTCCATGAACAAAAATAACATCAACACCTTCCTCAACCAGTATGCTGTAAATTCTTTCGAATTCGTCTTTATCCCACCCGAGTCTCGTTTTCACAGAGCACCTCTTCACGGCACCTCTCAGAGCCCTAATTACTTTTCTGAAATGTTCCATGTCGCGTAAAAGTCCACTTCCGGCACCTCGTTTCACGACTTTTGTAACAGGACATCCAGCGTTTAAGTCCACCCACAACCCGAGCTCCTCCACTATCTTGGCAGCCTCGGCAATTTCAAAGGGGTCACTACCGAATAACTGGATAATCACTTTATTCTTTTCTTCAGGCTTGGGTAAGTACCGACGATTAATCTTCAGGTTCATCAGGATGCTTTTTGCACTTATCATTTCCGTGAATGCAAATTCTGCACCAAGTTCCAGGCAGATTTTTCGGAACGGATAGTCCGTGATACCGGCCATCGGTGCCAAGCCAATTCGCCCAGGCAATTTGAAATCGTTCATATTCGCTCGACTCCATTGGAGTACCATCTTTTGAAAGTCTCCTCTATGTCGTCCTGGAGGTTTGACGGAACCATTCCGGCGATCGACTTACCCAGTTTCACTCGTTCACGTATTTCGGAGGAAGATAACTCTACTAATGGGGCGTTTAGCCTAATAACGGATTTATCGTATAACTGACCAAGAATTTTCCTACCCCTGGTATAAAGCGCACCGTCTCTAGTTCTTGGATAAACCAAGAATTGACACAAAGAAAAGAGTTTTTCGTATTCAAACCATTTTTCGATGTTCCCAAACGCATCCTCGCCAACAAGTAATACAACCTCGTCGTAGTATTCCAAAAAATGTTCAACGTTCTTGATTGCGTAGTTCACGCCTTCGATATGTCGTTCCAGGTCGTAGACGTATAACCTTGGGTTTTTGAGCATTTTAAACGTCTCAACTGCCCAGCAAAATCGTTTTTCGAAAGGTATGTCAACCAACTTATGAGGAGGAACATGCGTTGGTAAAACAAACACGTCTCCATCAAATGTCTCGGTTGCGTAGTTGAGTATGATCACGTGGCCTACGTGAGGTGGATTGAAAGAACCACCGAATACTAACGCCCTTTTACTCCTTGAAAATGAACTCAACGCCTTCAATCCAGACAGTATCTCCATCCTTTGCACCCGCCGCCTTCAATTTTTCCTCAAGTCCGTGTTTCTGAAGAATCTCGAGTATGTCATCAAGCATAAATCTGGCTTCCTTTTTGTATTTTTCCATGTAGGTCTTTACGTACTCGCTGATAACTTCAAATTCTCCTTGGTCATTCTTCGTAACAATTATATCAACCCTGTCGGGCAATACAAGTTTCACAGGTTCAGGTTTCTTCAACTCTACTGTTTTTAAATCAACTGTGCCTGTGAAGAGCTTTTTACTTTCCTTGACAACTTCCCAAATTGCAAGTTTCAGCTTATCCAAATTCGCACCAGTTACCGCGGATACTAGTAAAACTGGTTTTCCGATAGCTTTTTCAACCTCGCGGGCCTTCTCTTCTGCTTTTTCCTGACTTAAGAGGTCCGACTTGTTACCTACAACGATTTCTGGCTTAGCCGCAAGTTCTGGGTTGAAAAATTCCAGTTCCTTTCTTATATCGTAGTAATCCTGCAGGGGGTCCCTTCCTTCGCTACCGGCAATATCCAAAATGTGAACAATCACACTACAGCGTTCAACATGTTTTAGAAAGACGTTTCCAAGCCCTCGACCTTCGCTTGCACCTTTTATCAGTCCGGGAACATCAGCAACCACAAATGAAGTCTCAGGTGTGTCGTTGATAGATACCACCCCGAGGTTTGGAACAAGTGTTGTGAAGTGATAATTCGCGATCTTTGGCCGCGCGTTGCTAATCCGGGAGATTATCGAACTCTTTCCAACGTTTGGATAACCGATTAATCCTGCGTCAGCAAGCAACTTCAGCTCAAGGAGTATGTGCCTTTCTTCACCTTTGACACCGTGTTCTGCAAACTTTGGTGCCTGATTTGTGGAGGATTTAAAATGCGTATTTCCACGCCCTCCCTTTCCTCCACGCGCCACGCAGCAATATTTACCAGGTTCGTCCAGGTCAGCTATGAATACTCCCGTACGATAATCTTTGACAATAGTTCCAACCGGCACCCGTATGATTAAGTCATCACCGTTTCTACCATTCTGTTTCTTTCCCCGGCCGTTCTCCCCGTTATGAGCAACGTATCGCTTCTTCTCCGTGAGATGGTACAGTGTGGAAAGCGTAGGATCCGCTATAAGAAAGACGAAGCCACCATCTCCACCATCGCCACCGTCCGGTCCACCAAAAGGAACGTACTTTTCGCGTCTAAAAGAAACCGCACCACTTCCTCCATCTCCGGCTTTGACTATTATATCCACAACATCAACAAACTCTACCTTCGGATTCATCGTGTCACCTCTCTCCAAAAACTTCAGGAAATTTCTAACAAAAAATATCGGGCTCGCAAAGAGCCCGGTCTGCTAAAAATCTGCTAAAAAAATATTTTTTTGATTTGGAGCCAGCGGAGGGACTCGAACCCTCAACCTGCGCATTACGAATGCGTCGCTCTACCGATTGAGCTACGCTGGCTCACGCTGAAAGTGGCTGGTGGCGGCGAAGGGACTCGAACCCTTGACACGATGATTATGAATCATCCGCTCTAGCCACTGAGCTACGCCGCCACTCAACCGCACTGCAAATTCTACCACACGTCCTTTAACGTGTCAAGCAGGGTTGGACTTCTTGAACGAAAAAGAGTGCAGATTGCTTCTATCCTTTTTGATATCGTTAAAGCACGTAACACCATCACATTCTTTCCAAGACGGAAGACAGGCCTATAAACATCACACCACAAACTGAGAAAACTAAAAAACCGCAGGGAAGCCGCTGAAACGATGACGTATGAAAATTTGGAAAGTTAACGTAACGATTCAGAACACGTAAATGAAGCTCCAGCGGTGTTACATGATGTTCTTAATATGTCTTCATCAACTGCCGATAAGCTTTCTTGTGTTTTGTTTTGCTAAAGATGTAGATTTTTTCTAAGTTGTCATGCTATAATATAGTGTTAAACTAAGAATGGATCAAAACCTTAGGAGGGAACTTCCTATGAAGAAAGCCACTCAAAAGCTGATTTTGTTATTGTTTATCTTGATGATGATTACACTCAGACCGGGTGCGGTAAGTGCACAGGGCCAGGATTTCCAAATATTTTACGGTAATCTCCACTCCCATACCGCCTTCTCCGATGGAAGGGGAACCCCGGAAGAAGCCTTCGAGCACGCAAAACGCTACGGTGATGTGCTTGCCGTCACGGACCATTGTTATTATTTGAAAACTCCAGTTAACGGTGTGAGCAAGGTTTTACGCACTCGTCAAGCGGCGAGAAATTCCAGCATCTCGGGAAAATTCGTCGGCTTGCAGGGATTTGAATGGACAGCAGGTTCTGGTCACATCAACGTTTACGAAACGGAGGAGTTCATAACTCGGGATGAAAAAGGAGATCTAAATGATTTTTACAACTGGATAGTTAAAGTCAAAAAACTTGCGCAGTTCAATCATCCGGGAGTTACATTTGGAAATTTCCAAGACTTCATCTTGTATCCCGAGGCTGATCTTTATGTGAACCTCATCGAAGTCGGAAATGGAAACTCTTCGCGAAACGATACGATAAGCGAAGAAATGTTCGAAAATTTCATCCTCGCTCTGAACCGCGGTTGGCATGTCTCCCCGACCGCCAACCAAGACAACCATCGTGAAAACTGGCTAAGCGTGAACGATTCCAGAACGGGAATACTTGCGAAAGAACTAACCTACGAAGCGCTCATGGAAGCATTGTGGAACCGCCGAACGTTTGCGTCGGAGGATAAAAATGCAAAAATTTTCTTCTGGGGTGAAGTTTCGATAATGGGAAGTATTGTTCGAAAAAACGCCGGTGAAACCGTTTCGCTTAAGTTCGTTTACGAAGATCCAGCCGATCCAGCTGATACAGTAGTTCTTTACTCACAGAACGGTATTCTTCTCAAAATTGAGCGCATCGAAAAAGATAGATTTACAATTGAGCAAAACATTCAGCTCCAAGACGGATACGAGTGGTTTTTCTTCTACGTAAAGCAAATAGATGGTGACGAAATAGTCTCCGCACCGATTTGGTTTGAGTCCAAGGAACCAGTTAAAGTTAACTACGTAAGACTCGGACCGTCGAAACCTTCAACAAAAGACAACTTAACACTCACGTTCGATATTTACAACACTTCCAGCGAACCAAGACAGGTAAAACTGACTGTATATATCGATGGTAAGATTGTATCCACGGAAATATTCAATCTCGGCGCTTACGCAATTGTTTACGATAAACAAATCATTATTGAGCCTCAAGTCACTGGTAAGCACAGAGTGGATTTCGAAATAAACGGAGACATTGCTCAAAGCTACACATTCGAAGTAAGTGAAACAACGGGGCTGCGTGTTCTAATTGACAGATTGCATGAAAACGATTTCAATGAAGAGTTTCTATCGTTCGTCGAGGCTTTGAAAAGGAACGGTCATGAAATCGTTTACCCGGAGACGATACTTTCAGGTTATGGCAATATCGACGCTGTGATATTAGTTGGACCAAGTAGGGAGGGGTTGAATTTCTTTAAAGATTTGATGGACATCGAAGTTGAATGGCTCAATTCATTTCCCGGTCGTGTATATCTAGTTCCTGGTTCAGACAGTGAGTACTTCGAGATTTACAAAAAACTTCTCAGAAATGCAATTGTTCTTGAACGTGTGCCTTTGTTGTACGATGAGTTCAAGCTAAAAAATCATCAACAACGAAAACTTCCATCAGCAGTTCTGATAGACCAGGGGCATGCAAACGATTACACTAACCGACACTTAACTAAACTCGAGTCCTACTTAAAGGCTGTTGGGAAGGAAGTAAAATACTTAACACAGTTAAACGAACTGAGCGGGGAATTTTTGATTATCATGAACGGTAAAGATTTCACCGATGACGAAATTAATTCCGTGGTGAAGTTCGTATTAGACGGTGGCACTCTTATAATCACCTCAAAGAGTGACTACCAGAATGGGGGAAACACGGAAGATTTGAACCTAATCCTCGATGCACTGAACTCTCCGGTATTCTTCAACGATGATCAAGTGGTGGACAAAGTTAACAATTACGGCGCGGATTACAAAGTTTTAGCTGGTGGTGTTCGCTTTTACTCTGCGTGCTCGCTACTTGTGGTTGGATCTGACGCCGAAGTTCTAATTTGGTCCGAGACAGCCTCATCTGTAGACGCCGACGGCATGAAAGACGCAAAACCGGTCTCTAGGGTTGTTTTGGCAAGCCGTTTTAAGCGCGGTAAAGGAGCTGTCATTGTACTTGGCAAAGCTGTTTTCTCCGACTACGACTTTGACCAAAATATAACCTTCATAGAATCACTTTTTAGATCGCGCTAAAACTTGCCGAGAGTCACGTAATCTACGTGAAAATTTGATTTTTTCCGTGTACGTGGTATAATTGTTTTGAAAGACATAAAGTTTTTGATTTTAAGTGGACCAACGCCTTCTGGGAACCTCCAGAGAGGTGCTTTCAATGTGAGGTGATGACGTATGTTCGATAGATTTTCGGAAAGATCTGCAAGGGTTTTTGTAACCGCACAAGAAGAAGCGAAAGACTTGGGTCATTCGTATGTCGGTACCGAACATTTGTTGCTTGCGATACTAAAACTCAACGATAAGCCTCTTTCAACCATTCTTGAGCGCTACGGGCTTACGTATGCGCGTGTGAAAAATGAAGTCATTTCCATAGTTGGCATGGGTATGCGTGGCTTTATAATGTCACCACAAATGACACCACGTGCAAGAAAAGTTACCGAAATCGCTTTTGAGGAAGCCAGAATGTCGGGAAGCGATAAGATAGAGCCAGAACACCTTTTGCTAGGTATTTTGCGTGAAGGTGAAGGTATTGCAATACACATACTCAAAAAACTGAATGTCAACATTGCAAACCTGCGTAGGGAGCTTTCTGAAAATATGAGCGATGAAGACTACGCAGAAGAAACTCCGGGACTTCCCGGAACTTCAGAAGAGGTCTTCACATCCCCTGCCGTTCGTCAACTTGAAGGCTTCGGTGTGGATCTCACCGCACTGGCAATGAAAGGAGAACTCGACCCGGTTATCGGAAGAGAGACGGAAATAGAAAGAGTTATGCAAATTCTTGTCCGCCGAAAGAAAAACAACCCTGTACTTATTGGTGAGCCCGGGGTTGGAAAGAGCGCGATTGTTGAAGGATTAGCCCAGAAAATCGTATCCGGTGAGGTACCTGAACCACTCAAAGGAAAGACCATTTTTTCACTCGACGTTGCTGCGATTGTTGCGGGTACGAAGTACCGCGGTGAATTTGAAAAGCGAATGAAAAAACTACTCCAAGTGGTCAGGAATAATAAGGATATTATTCTTTTCATCGACGAGCTACACATGATTGTCGGCGCAGGTTCTGCTGAAGGAGCAGTCGATGCTGCCAACATCCTAAAACCGGCGCTTGCTCGTGGTGAATTAAGGTGTATCGGAGCCACAACTCCCGACGAGTACAGAAAGTACATCGAGAAAGATGCTGCGTTGGAGAGAAGGTTCCAAAAGATATACGTTCAGGAACCAAACGCAGAGATGACTCTCGAAATACTCAAAGGTCTTAAGTCGAAGTACGAAATGCACCATAGAGTGGTGTACACCGAAAAGGCACTCGAAGCAGCTGTTTATCTATCGCAGCGCTACGTACCCGATCAATTTTTGCCAGACAAAGCCATTGATGTGATGGACGAAGCTGGTGCTCGCGCCAGATTGAAACTCTTTGTCATCCCAAGTGAGTTACAGCTCTTGAAGCTCCAGATAGATTCCGTAAAGTCGGAGAAAGAAACGGCTGTTGCAAGTCAAGACTATGAGAGAGCTGCGGAACTCAAAGCCAGAGAACAAGCTCTGAGAGAGGAGTACAACGAAAAATACAGCGAATGGAGAAGAGAGGTTGAAAATAAAGTAGTCACGGTTGATGTACCTGATATCGAAGAAGTAGTAGCCGGATGGACTGGTATACCGTTGAAACGTCTTGAAGAGTCTGAACGCGAAAAACTCCTTAAACTCGAGGATGCACTTCACGAGCGTATTGTAGGTCAGGACGAAGCTATTGGTGCAATTGCCAGGGCCATTCGCAGGGCAAGAAGCGGGCTGAAAGATCCGCGAAGACCTGTTGGCGTTTTCCTATTCCTCGGACCAACTGGGGTAGGTAAGACGGAACTGGCAAAGGCCCTCGCTGAATACTTGTTCGGCGATGAGAAAGCGCTATTGCGTTTCGATATGAGTGAATATATGGAAAAGTTTGCCGTTTCCAGGCTCATTGGAGCTCCCCCGGGATACGTAGGTTATGAAGAAGGTGGAGAGCTTACCGAACGCGTCAGAAGACGACCATTCTCGGTCATACTTTTCGATGAAATTGAAAAGGCACACCCGGATGTGTTCAATATACTGCTCCAAATCATGGATGATGGCAGGCTTACAGATTCGCAAGGTCACGTTGTAGACTTTAGGAATACGATAATCATAATGACCAGTAATATTGGTAGTACCGAAATCGTTGCTGGTAGAAAGTCTCTCGGATTCGTCGAGGGAGAAGAAAAGCAAAGAGAATTCAGCGAGATGAAAGATAAAGTCCTTGAAGAAGTCAAACGCGTCTTCAAACCAGAGTTTATAAACAGAATTGACGAAATTATCGTGTTCCATAAACTGTCAAAGGAACACATAGAAAAAATTATCGACATACTGCTGAAGGACGTTAGGAAGCGACTTGCGGAGAAGAATATTGACCTTGAGCTCTCTCCAGAAGCGAAGGAATTCCTCATCAAAGTTGGGTTTGACCAAGTGTACGGTGCACGACCTCTGAAACGTGCCATTCAAAGGTACATTGAGGATCCTCTTGCCGAGAAGTTGCTCAGTGGTGAGATCGAACCGGACACAGACGTTTTAGTCGTTCCCGCAGACGACAAACTCGTGTTCGAGAAGGTGCGGAGAAAAAAAGGTGAAAAAACAAAGGTTAAAAAGACCTGACAAACCAGGGTGAAGTTAGAATGCCAAAGCAGAAAATTGTTTACGTTTGTGATAAATGTGGTTACGAATCTCCTAAATGGTTTGGCCGGTGTCCAGTGTGCGGAGAGTGGAACAGTGCCAAAGAATTCAAGTTGAAGAATACGTCGGCTGAATCGATATCCCAGGAAGTAATCGAACCAGCGGGGAACGGGCAACCCATTCCCCGTTTTTTTGATTTAACATCCGCACTCGGTCGAGTAGAAACCAGGCGAACGAAGATCGGTATCGAAAACCTCGATACATTACTAAACGGTGGAATCGTACCGGGTCAGGTAATCCTCCTTGGTGGTGAACCTGGTGTCGGAAAAAGTACTTTAGCGCTTCAAATCTGCGAACGTGTCGCTTCTGAGGACAGGCGTGCTTATTACGTATCCGGAGAAGAAAGTGTCCAACAAGTTGCCCTTAGAGCAAAGAGGCTGAACATCTCAAATCCCGGCATAGTCCTCTCTTCAGAGACAAGAATTGAGAAAATTTTGGAAGCCATCGAGGTCGATAGAACCGCGCTGTTGGTTATAGACTCGATCCAGACATTGAGTAGTGAAGATATCGATTCACCAGTTGGTGGCATTGTACAGATACGCGCAGTTGTGGAAAAGGTGCGTTTATTTTCCAAAAGGTACGGTATCCCCGCGTTGCTCATCGCGCATGTAACAAAGGAAGGAATCATAGCTGGCCCTAAACTCGTCGAACACGTTGTCGATACAGTAATCTATTTCGAAGGGGAACGTACGACGGACTTCCGCATCCTTAGGGTTCAAAAGAACCGTTACGGTCCAAGTGGTGAGTTAACGGTCTTCCAAATGACCCAGCAAGGGCTGGAAGGTCTCTCTGAAGATTCTCTTATCACGTACACAGACGCATCTGGAAATGTATTCACGAGTGTTTTTGAGGGATTGAGGCCAATTAACGTGCAAATACAAGCTTTGGTTTCGAGGGTGAAACTGGCATCCGGCAGAAGAATAGCACATGGTATCGATATAAGAAAATTAATCATCATATCCGCCGTGCTCTCGAAACACCTGAACCTACCTCTTGACTTCCACGATATTTATCTAAACGTGTCTGGAGGTTTAAACATAACCGATCCTGGATGTGAATTAGCAATCGCGGGCGCTATAATATCCTCGTTTCTAGACGTATACGTGGGAGACACGCTCATGATAGGAGAAATTGGACTCGATGGTAGTGTAAGATCCGCGTTGAACGTACCGAAAAGAGTGGAAAATGCCAAAAGTTTGAAAATTTCAACTATCGTTGTACCGAAAGCCTCGAGTCCAGAATGGAAAAGTGTTACTCGGGATAATACCTCAAAATTGATCAAAATAGGAAATGTGAGGGAACTGTTCGAGCTAATCATCGAGCGCAAAGATGGGCAAAAGAGCTGAGAAAGAAAATTTAGGTGCGGGAGGTAGTGGCTCATGGCAAAGTACAAGATACTGCTGGATAGCACCTCGGATTTTCCGAAAGAGCTCTTGAAAGAGTGGGATGTCGATATTGTTCCGTTGTACGTAAATTGGCCGAACGGTGAGGTTGAAAAGGATGGCACAAGAGACATAGAGGAACTTAAAAAATTTTACAATAAGCTCAGAAACGCACGAGAATTACCCAAAAGCTCGCAACCAAGTGTAGAAGATTGGAAACAAAAATACACGGAGATTCAGAAGCAGGGTTACGATGGTATTTTGGTAATAACAATCTCCAGCGCTATGTCCGGAACGTATAATTCGGCACGCTTGGCAGCACAAGAAGTTTCCATTCCAGTGCGCGTTGTGGACTCGAAAATGGCATCCACAGCCATATCACCAATGGCAAGGTATGCACGAAAGCTTTTCGAACTCGGTGTTAACCTTGAAAAAGTAGCAGAAGAACTCGAGAAAAAAATTGCTGCGAAAGGGTTTGGAGCGTTCTTCTTTGTGCAAGATTTCAACTTCCTGGTAAAGGGTGGTAGGGTTAGCAGGTTCGCCGGTTTCGTCGGTTCACTGCTCAAAATAAGGGTAGGAATATACATAAATGAGGAGGGTAACATGGTACCGTTTGCGAAAGCCAGAGGTTTGAAAGCAATCATCGACGAGCTCGTCAAAAAGGCTGAAGAAGAAGGCTTCAGGCAAGGTGACACGGTTGATTTGTACATGGTGAGCTGCGACAACATGGAGGAAGCTAAGGAGATTGAAAAAGTCCTTCTCGAAGTCTTCAAGGTCAGAAATGTTTACTACACTCCCACGGGAAAGGTCATCTCCTTGCACGTGGGTCCGGGACAAGCAGGGTTTGGCATTGAAAAGCTCTGATAGCTTACAACAAGCGGTGCCATAACGTTAGGAGGATTTCGAATGGCGGAAACAAAATACACGTCCCTCGAAGAATTCAAAAAATTCAGGGAAGAGATGAATAAAGAGATTCTTGAGCGGGGAACTTTGAACACGAAACGTTTCTGGGCACTGGATGGAGCAGTTTATAAAGACGGTGCACTCGATTCAAAGACGAAAGAACTTATGGGACTTGTAGCGTCATTGGTACTCAGATGTGATGATTGTATCACGTACCATATGATCCGTTGTGCTCAGCTTGGTGTGACTGACCAAGAATTTTTTGAGACATTCGATATCGCGCTAATCGTCGGTGGTTCAATTACCATTCCGCACGTGAGAAGAGCTGTTAGTACACTCTTGGAAATACGGAGGCTTCAGGCAAGTGGCGAAAGTGTTTCTATTTGACGGCACTGGCCTGATTTACAGGGCTTTTTTCGCTATTGATCAGTCCTTGAGTACAACAACCGGTATCCCTACCGGCGCGCTGTACGGTTTGACGAAAATGCTTGTTAAGTTCCTGAAGGAAAACGTAGTGGTTGGTGAAGACTACTGTGCGTTCGTTATTGACGTTAAAGGCGGTAGCACGTACCGAAAACAACTCTATGAACAGTACAAAGCACACAGGCCGGAGACCCCTGAACTTTTGCTTGAACAGATCAAACACGTCGGTGAAATCGTGGAAGCTTTCGGAGTAAGGCTACTCAAACAACCAGGTTACGAGGCAGATGACATCATCGCAACACTGGTGAAAAGATTTAAAAATGAGTTGGAGAAAAGAAAGATCAACGAAATAAATGTCGTTACCAGTGATAAAGATCTTCTACAACTTGTGGACAGGAGCGTCAGCGTTTGGCGCGTTGAGCGAGGCGTGACCGACATAAAGAAATACACTCCGCTCGACGTAAAGGAAAAATACGGTATAATGCCAGAACAGATAAAAGATTACCTTGCACTCGTGGGCGACGCCTCTGATAACGTGCCTGGCGTTCCTGGTATAGGTGAGAAAACTGCACAAAGAATACTACGGGAATTTGGAACCATCGAGAATGCACTTAAATTTAAACAACGATTACCAGAAAAGGTACGCTCGGCCTTAGAAGAACACTACGAAGAATTGGAACTGAGCAGGAAGTTGGTCGAGCTCGATTCCAACGTGGAATTGCAAATCGAGCTCGATGAGCTAATTTATAAAGGTTACGAAAAAACAAGATTACTTGAAGTCCTAAAAAAATTCGAATTTTCGAGTATCATAAAGGAGTTACAGCTAACTACTGATTTGACGAAAGAAGCAAAGTATTCTTGGATCTCAGACGGAAAGGACCTCAAAAAGCTCTTAGAACGAATTGAACAAACCAAGAAAATTACCCTCGATTTAGAAACAACATCGCTTGATCCTTACACTGGTTCGATAGTCGGTATCTCGATTGCCGTTGATGAGGGTGAGGCGTACTACATTCCAGTCGGTCACAAAAGCTCAAAAAACATCGACCATTCAACAATTAAAGAGTTTTTGAATACCCTGCTGACGAAAAACTTCAAGATTGGTGGGCACAACCTGAAGTTTGACCTGAAATTTATTCACAGGCTTGGATTTCCTCTCTTCACACCAAGCTTTGACACCATGATTGAAGCGTACCTCCTTAACCCGAACGAGAAACGCTTTAACCTTGATGAACTATCGGTAAAGATACTTGGTCACAAAATGATTTCCTACGAGGAAGTCGTTCAGTCATCTCTACCGCTATTTGCTGGAGATTTCTCTTATGTTTCACTCGAGGCAGCTACAAAATACGCTTGCGAAGATGCGGACGTAAGTTTGAGGCTTCACAACCGCTTTTATCCGCTCCTGTACTCGAACGAATTGGTGGAACTGTACGAGAAGATAGAGTTACCTGTCGTCGAAGTCCTCGCACAAATGGAACTCAACGGTGTCTACTTTGATCTAGAGTACTTATCTAAGCTCTCAGCTGAGATGGAAAGGAAAATGAACTTACTTTCACAAAGAATCTTTCAAATAGCTGGGGAAAGTTTCAATCTGAACTCTCCGAAGCAAATCGCGTACGTATTGTTCGAAAGACTCAAACTTCCGACAGTTAAAGAAACGGAGACGGGAGCTTTTTCAACGGATGTTGAGGTCCTTGAAACGCTCGCGCAGGATCACGAGATCGCAAGACTCATCCTTGAGTACAGAAAAATACAGAAACTTAAGAGCACGTACGTGGATACAATTCCAACAATGATAAACCCTGTTACAAACAGAGTTCATGCTTCGTTCAACCAAACGGGTACTGCCACTGGCAGATTGAGCAGTTCAGAACCCAACCTCCAGAACTTACCGAGCAGAACGGAAGAAGGAAGGGAAATACGAAACGCCGTGAAACCTCAGAAACCTGATTGGTGGATCATAGGTGCCGATTACTCGCAAATAGAACTGCGTGTACTCGCGCACATGTCCGAAGATGAAGAGCTTATCAAGGCTTTTTCCGAGGGCAAAGATATTCACCTTGAAACGGCAAAACGTATTTTCAACGTGAGCGATGAATTTATAACCGAGGGCATGCGTAGGATTGGAAAAATGGTAAATTTTGCAATCATATACGGTGTCTCCCCGTATGGGCTTGCAAAAAGAATCGGGATGGACGTTAAAGAAACACGAAAGATGATTGAAAATTACTTCGAGTATTACAAAGGAGTTCAAAGATATGTTTCCGAAATCAAGGAATTTGCGAGGAAAAACGGGCACGTTAGAACATTGTTTGGAAGAAAGCGAGATATACCACAGATTCTTTCAAAAGACCAAAACATTAGAAGTGAGGGTGAGAGAATTGCGGTAAACACCCCGATACAGGGCACGGCTGCGGATATTATGAAAATTGCAATGATACGCATACACGAACGCTTTAAAACTGAGAAACTCAGCAGCATGATGATCCTCCAGGTTCACGATGAACTTGTCTTTGAAGTACCGGATTATGAGGTAGAAAAGGTCAAGAAAATCGTTAAGGAAGAGATGGAAAATGCTGTGAAGCTTCGCGTACCACTTGTAGTTGATCTGTACGTTGAAAAATCCATGGTGTGAATTTAAAACAAAAAACCGACCGCGCCGAGCGGTCGGTTTTTCCTTCTTCATAGCACATTACACTTTGAACCTTCTCACAGTTTCAACCAGCTTCTCGGCCAAGTCATCTAAGTTACCAGCTGTCCTCGCCACCGTGCTAATCGCGTCCGCTTGCTGTTTTATAGCCGACGTTACCTCGGACATCTGCTCCACCACGCTCACCATTGATTTACTTGCACTGTCCATCGCACTGCTCATCTCTTCCGCTGCCGCACTCTGCTCTTGCGCACTAGCTGCTAGATTCTCCACCATCTGCGACACCCTGACTATACTGTCCAGTATCTCCTGGAACTGTCCACTCACCAAATTCGCTTGCTCTGTTGCCCTGTTCACTATATCCACGGTCTCCCGTGTTGCCTCACTTGCTTTCAAACTCTCGTCCAGTATACCCCTCAATATGTTCGCTATGTTTTGCGTTGCTTGTTTACTCTCCTCAGCCAACTTCCTTATCTCATCAGCAACAACCGCAAATCCTCTACCAGCCTCTCCAGCTCTGGCAGCCTCTATCGCCGCATTCAACGCGAGCAAGTTCGTTTGCTCTGCTATCGAGTTAATCGTATCGACTATTTCCCCTATGTTCTTTGCACTCTCCGATAACCTTTCCACCGTTTGGTACGTGCCGTTGGCCTTTTCTTTGGTCTGGTTAATAATGTCCGCAATAGTGAGTATAGCCTTCTGACCGTTGGTTGCAAGTGCCGAAACCTTGTTGGCCTCCTCGCTAAGTTTCTGGGACGCGTTCGCAACGTTCTGTGCACTCGCAGCAACCTCTTCTATACCACTTGTAAGTTCTTCAATCGCGGCTGAAGCATTGTTCACGTTCGAATTAACACTTTCAACTTGTGCGGTGAGTTCTTCAACCGTTGCACTGACCTCCTCAGAAACGGCGGCAACTTGTGAGGCTTCTTGTTTAACAACACCCGAATCGTTAATAATTCTGTTGGCTATTTCTCTAAGAGACTGTATCATAGCGTTTAAAACGTCGGCAAGTTTACCTAACTCGTCTTTACTTTCAAGACTTATTTTAACGGTCAAGTCACCACTGGCAATCTTTTCAGCTGTTGAAGCAAGTTCCTTCAAAGGCTTCGTAACATAAATCCTTATAATGAACAAAGCTACGAGGAATGCAACGATTGCAGCAATTGAAATTATCGTTGTAAGTAGGAGACTAACTTGATTAACCTTTCCCATCAAATCTTTCTCAAGGATAAGGGTTGCAAATATCCAGCCGTTGGGCATGCGCTTGTAACCTGTTACCCTCCTGGCGTTGTTGTAGGTATAACCAAACACTCCACTTTCAGGTCCTGTGAGCCACTTTTGGAAAAATTCTGTGTCTTTAACGTTCCTTCCGACAAGCTTTTCGTCGCTGTGAAGTAGTACCGTCCCATCTTCCGCTACCACTGCGTTCATGTAACCGAGCTCCTTACCCCTTTCAAGGAGGAGCTTTGTCAACACAGAGATATCAAAATCGAGTGCCACAACACCGACGACTCCCTCATCGGTTTGGATAGTCTTTGCAACTGTTACGACCAACTTTCCTGTAGCAGCATCCGGATAAGGCTTCGTGATGATGACCTTTCCGGGAGAGGATACCGCTTCCCTGTACCAAGGTCGAGTGGTTGGATCGTATCCCTCAGGAAGTTGTTCTTCAGGAACGAGGTACATGCGTTTATCCTTGAGCCCTGCGTACACGTACATAACGTTCGGATAACTCTTCAGGATACTGTGGAATAACTTTTTCATCCATTCTTCTTCCCCGTACTCGTTTTTGTAAACACCTTTTACGTTTGCATCGTTGGAGAGGAAATCAATCAGTTGAGTGTAACCGGAGATAAAGTTCAAAAAGCTGTCGGCATTCCCATCTGCCATCGTCTTGAGGTGTGCCATCGTGTCACTTATAATGCTCGAGCGGAGCACCAGCACCGAGATAACCCCCACTACCACGAGTGCACCGGTTAATAAAATTACCACGAGCAAGATCTTCCAAAGGAAACTCCAGTTCTTCATATCAGTACCTCCTTTCAACCTCAGTCTTGTCAAGAAGCTTGAACCAGTTTACTAATCTCCGTAATTAGGAATCCCTTCAAAACAGCTGTCATTGTTTGAACAATGTCGAGTGTGATTTTAAGAAGTTTGTCCAGTTTCCCCTCATTCTCAAGCCTTCTGAAATCGTCCATTGACGGAACTCTCGTTTCTAAAATACCGGAGAACGCGCTTTTAACTTCCCGGTGAACTTCCGAAAATTTGTAGTATCCATACATTACAACTTCGTAGATGAGTTTTCCAGGATCTTTGCATATAAATCTCGGTTCAGTTCGACGAATAATCTCTCTAAAATCCTCCGCGTGTCTGGAGTAGTAAATAAGGAACAATAAATAATTATCATAGGTGTAGTGTGCGTTGTTGAGCACCTTCATGACTTTCTTGTCGAACAAGCCGTTAAGCACTTCCCAGAGCGTTCCGGGCAAATTGTGGTAAGGCTGGAAGAGATCTTCAAGGTAGTGTACAGCATAAGACAGGAACCTGTAACCCCAGTACTCATCCCATTTCTTGAATGCCTCACGGGACATGTTTAAAAAGTAAGCAAACGACCGGTCACCTTCAAACGCTTCAATCGGTCCAAGTTTATATCGCATGTGCCGTACACCTTGACTGTTACCAATCAACGTTTGGAGTGGCGACAAGTTCAACCCCTCGTCCATACCAAAATCCGGGAATTGTGCGTAAATGGTCAGTATCTGCCAAATCGGGATTTTACCGTCAACTGGTTCGGGGTCAGGAGGAAAAACACCGTCACCGAGGTCATCGAAAAACTTCCTTGTGCCAGCGAAATCTTCTGTGTAATAGTACTTTTCATTGTAAAGCCTGGACTCCTGATAGGTGTAATGTGTAATCGGAATGAGTTTGTCAACATCAATAGGTAGCGATCTCACAACCAAGTAAGTGTACGCCTCATGACCACTCCAGGCCAATATAAAAGTGGCTGAGGAAACCATGAAAATAACGAAGTATTTCAAATTTTTCACGGTCTTATCACTCCTTTCCAAAGAAGAACATCAACAATTCGGGGAACCTCCTTGCCCACGCAATTTCAGAGTGTGGTGCGTTCCTGTCTTCCAAATACAACAAATCAACATTTTGCTTGGTCTGAAGCAATTTGTACATGCTTCTGGCATCGAAGAGGTATACCTCGGGATTGGACCCTTCTGCAGTTCCAACATCCATGTAAATCTTCGTCGGATATTGGAATTCATTTTCTTTTACGTAGTCAAATATCTTCTTGTTCGCAAACCAAAACGCAGGACTCATGACACCAAGCATTGAAAAAACGCCGTTGTATTTTAACCCGGTGTACAAAGAGATTAATCCACCCAAGGATGACCCACAAATAGCCGTGTTGTCCCGGTCTGGCAGTGTTCTGAAATTTGTATCGATGTACGGCTTGAGTGTTTCGACGATAAACTTTGCGTACAAATCTCCCTTACCACCTCCGTAGTTTTCATCAACCCACGGGGAGTATTCGTTCCTCCTCTCAACTCCCGTGTTATAAATGCCGACAATAATAATTGGCCTTATAGCTCCTTCCCTTATCAATCGTTCGGCAGATTCATCCGCTTCCCATTCTATGCCACTGAACGAGGTTGACTTGTCAAATACATTCTGACCATCGTGCATGTACAAAACAGGGTAGCGCTCCGTGGAGTTTTCATAATCTGGGGGTAGATATATGATGATGTTTCTCCAGTTTCCAAGCTCAGGAGAATAGAAGTTTTCAATCAGCTTGATATTTCCAGTGTAAGTTCTTCTCATCCCAGCCTTCCCCTTTTCAACAAAATCTCTCCAGTGCATCACAACAAAGCTGACTTCCATGTCATTTTGAATTTCCAAAACGCGGTTCGCTATTTCCTCACCACGCGAACCTTTCTCGACAGTCTCCCATGAACCCCTTGTGAACTTGAACTCTACCGGTCCCGAAAGTTCAAACACACCTACGTAGTACCAACCTTCTTTGTGGAGCTTATACCGCTCATCGGCAGGATTCCAACCATTAAAACTCCCAGCTATGAAAACTTCAGCATCATCGGGCGTGTAAGTGGGGACTTCCACAACGAAAGTTACTCTATATCCGAAGATCGTAGAAAAAAGCAGAACTAAAAGCGCAAAAGAACCTTTAAATAACCCTCTATCGCATAGCATCCCGATTCCTCCCTGGCAACGGTAGACTAATAACACTAATCATTATACCATATCTGGTCGATAAATACCAAAGAAAAATCTCTCTAAAAAAAATCATACCGATTCGCGAAACGGTTTGCAGTCTTTAATGCGTTTGCACATTAGGAAATGGTAGGTGAGACGTGTGCGAATTGAGGAATATGGAATTTTGATGGAAGCCGAGAGCCTTTCTTTGAAGTATTCGAAATTGACCTCCTCCCCGCATTGAAATGCGAGGATTCTTCGTGCGGTGTGTTAGCTTACTAACCTTAACCGCACTGGGCTGGTCAATGCCCCTACTCCTATTCCCTTATGGGAATT